>ERZ794936.14-NODE-14-length-167278-cov-65.986688_pt1 | contig 167278 bp, 87 predicted proteins | sample MGYA00511083_ERZ794936 | MGnify/ENA primary metagenome ERZ794936 (study PRJEB30137, sample SAMN04331409) | food metagenome | isolation source: Y2 must sample point D1 replicate A | place: Australia: South Australia | collected 2014 ... | reverse complement strand
TGGCGGCTCTTCCTGTTTTTCTTCGCACATGGCTGGTTCTGCTGGAGGCGGCTGGGTGTTTATAGTTACCGCAATGCAGGTCGCTTCGTTTACTTTTCTCTGCGTGCTCGAGAACTGATAAATACTGGTTTAGGAAAACCGTCCACTTATGGATTTAACAAGGGAGTGAAAGGTAGGTACCATGGCAATATAGCTAGCAACGCTACGCACTAGCTGTGTGTGCTTGCTCTCTTGTGTTCGTCTTTCGTATATTGCGGGTTCCCGCGGTTAATTCAACAACAAATATGGTATCTAGGCAGGGACCCAGCAACGGAAGGATGTAATTGCTATATAGGGCCGATGAAACAGTTCTCATGTTTCAACTCGGTCGAAGAATTCTCTAAAACATATTCTATACTTCAAAGTTTTTAGCTTCTCGCTTTTCGGTAGTTGCCAAACCAATATCGGCATAAAATTATAATTGCTGCACCCCTGCAACTCCAAACAACTTAAAACAACTTAAAACGAAAACGCTTATGCTGGAGTTTCCAATATCAGTTCTGCTAGGATGCCTAGTAGCCGTCAAGGCACAAACCACGTTTCCAAACTTCGAGAGCGATGTGCTGAACGAGCATAACAAGTTCAGAGCGCTACATGTTGACACAGCGCCGCTCACCTGGTCCGACACTCTGGCCACCTATGCGCAGAACTACGCCGACCAATATGATTGTTCGGGTGTCTTAACGCATTCCGATGGCCCATATGGTGAGAACCTTGCCCTTGGTTACACAGACACGGGAGCGGTGGACGCCTGGTACGGGGAGATAAGCAAGTATAATTATTCAAATCCCGGATTTTCTGAATCCACGGGTCACTTCACACAGGTGGTTTGGAAGTCAACCGCCGAGATTGGATGTGGTTATAAATATTGTGGTACGACATGGAACAATTATATTGTGTGCTCCTACAACCCTCCTGGAAACTACCTGGGTGAGTTTGCAGAGGAAGTGGAACCACTTATAAGCACTGTTTCCTCGTCCTCATCCTCGTCCTCTTCTACCTCAACTACATCAGACACAGTCTCCACCATCTCATCCAGTATTATGCCCGCTGTAGCGCAAGGGTATACAACAACGGTATCGTCTGCGGCTAGCAGCAGTTCTTTAAAATCGACGACCATAAACCCTGCCAAGACCGCTACCCTCACTGCGTCCTCTTCTACCGTAATTACTAGTAGCACAGAATCAGTTGGATCCTCCACTGTCTCATCAGCCTCAAGCTCTTCTGTCACTACTTCCTATGCTACCTCCTCGAGTACCGTCGTCTCTAGTGATGCTACTTCATCCACTACCACCACCTCATCGGTTGCTACATCGTCCAGTACTACTTCTTCCGATCCAGCCTCGAGTACTACTACTGCTTCTTCCAGTACCACTTCTTCCGACCCTACCTCGAGCACTGCTGCTGCTTCTTCTTCTGATCCTGCCTCAAGTTCCGCTGCCGCTTCCTCCAGCGCGAGTACCGAGAACGCCGCTTCTTCTAGCAGCGCCATCTCGAGCTCTTCATCAATGGTTTCTGCTCCTTTGAGTAGTACTCTTACTACTTCCACCGCAAGCTCCAGAAGTGTAACTTCCAGTTCAGTTAATTCTGTTAAGTTTGCAAACACAACTGTGTTTTCTGCTCAAACAACCTCTTCTGTAAGCGCCTCATTATCATCATCTGTAGCTGCTGACGATATTCAGGGTAGCACTTCCAAGGAGGCCACAAGCTCAGTTTCCGAACATACTAGTATAGTAACTAGTGCAACTAATGCTGCCCAATATGCAACGAGACTTGGGTCATCTTCCAGAAGTTCTTCCGGGGCCGTCTCTTCCTCAGCTGTGTCGCAATCTGTTCTGAATTCCGTTATAGCCGTCAACACCGACGTATCTGTAACCTCAGTTAGTAGCGCAGCCCATACCACAAAGGACACCGCCACCACTTCAGTAACCGCCTCAGAAAGTATCACTTCGGAAACTGCTCAGGCTTCAAGTTCAACAGAGAAGAATATTAGTAACAGTGCCGCCACATCGAGTAGCATTTACTCCAACAGTGCTTCTGTGTCAGGACACGGTGTAACATACGCTGCTGAATACGCCATTACATCCTCTGCGCTTGCCACATCTGTGCCTGCTACAAATTGCTCTAGTATCGTGAAGACCACAACTTTAGAAAATTCGAGTACCACAACCATCACAGCCATTACTAAGAGTACTACAACCTTGGCCACTACTGCTAACAACTCCACAAGGGCAGCTACCGCAGTAACCATAGATCCCACATTGGACCCTACCGACAACTCAGCTAGTCCAACCGACAATGCTAAACACACCTCTACATATGGATCTTCTTCCACAGGCGCATCTTTAGATAGCTTACGCACAACCACCAGTATTAGTGTCTCAAGCAACACCACACAGTTAGTCTCTACCTGCACTTCCGAGAGCAATTATTCCGATAGTCCTAGCTTCGCCATCTCCACTGCCACCACCACTGAAAGCAATCTGATCACAAACACCATCACAGCTTCTTGTAGTACGGATAGTAATTTCCCTATCTCCGCTGCTTCTTCTACAGATGAGACGGCCTTCACTAGAACAATCTCGACATCTTGTAGCACTTTGAACGGCGCCTCAACCCAAACCAGTGAGCTAACCACATCGCCTATGAAAACCAACACGGTGGTTCCAGCTTCTTCTTTCCCTTCAACTACAACCACTTGTCTAGAAAATGATGACACTGCCTTTTCTAGTATCTACACTGAAGTCAACGCCGCAACTATCATTAACCCCGGAGAAACATCTTCTCTCGCTAGCGATTTCGCCACATCTGAAAAGCCAAACGAGCCCACTTCTGTCAAATCCACCTCAAACGAAGGCACCTCTTCCACAACAACAACCTACCAACAGACTGTTGCTACACTGTATGCCAAGCCCTCCAGCACAAGCCTAGGTGCAAGAACAACTACTGGTAGCAACGGTCGTTCAACTACCAGCCAACAAGACGGGTCTGCCATGCATCAGCCAACTTCCTCGATCTACACTCAACTAAAAGAAGGCACATCAACCACCGCAAAACTTTCTGCATACGAAGGTGCTGCAACACCTCTTTCCATTTTCCAGTGCAATAGTCTAGCTGGAACGATTGCCGCTTTTGTCGTAGCTGTTCTGTTCGCCTTCTAGACTCCTCGAACAACACCCAACTATGCATTTTTTTTCCTAAACGAGCGACACCTCCACACCCGTGCGCCAATCACAGTAATTATTATTCCTAAAGAGGTAATATGTACGCACAGAGTCATTTCCCGATGTGGATAAAAATTGCCTGTCTGCTCGAAGGGGAGGGATCGCATACCCATTACCTGTGTCGCTTTAGATAGAGGGACCCGTTTATTGCGTGTTAACAACTGTAGCACTCGTGTGCTTCCTGCAGCTATTGACTCTCTACTTCTTTAGAACTATATAATTTCTAACTTCTCTATTTTACCCATACCATATATAAACCCACCTCTGTTAACGAACCCGAAATTGTATTATTTATTCTTTTCGTGTTCTCTATTTTTCTATTCTGAAAACAAGCAAGGAATCTTCAATCGCGCTCTCTTTTCAATCCTAGTTGCTACCGTTAGGTCTATTGCTACGTCGTAAGCTATTTCAATTCATTCTTTTTTTATAGGCCGCCACACTCTTCCGCTCTTTGATATTACTTTTTCTTCGTTTTTAATATCCCGTAATTGATAAATCATGAAACTTTCTAAATTATCGATCTTAACCTCCGCCTTAGCCACGTCTGCATTGGCCGCTCCTGCCGTTGTTACTGTCACTGAACACGCCCATGAGGCTGCAGTCGTTACTGTGCAAGGCGTAGTTTATGTCGAAAACGGCCAAACACGTACAACTTACGAAACACTAGCTCCTGCTTCCACTGCCACTCCAACTTCTACAGCTACAGCTTTGGTTGCTCCCCCTGTCGCTCCTTCCTCTGCTTCCAGCAATTCCGATGTGGTCTTGTCTGCTTTGAAGAACTTAGCCTCTGTTTGGGGTAAAACTACCGATTCAACGACCACGTTGACATCTTCTGAATCTACATCGCAATCGTTGGCTCAAGCTACTACGACTTCTACACCCGCTGCTGCTTCCACCACTTCCACACCCGCTGCTACCACCACCACTTCTCAAGCCGCTGCTACTAGCTCAGCATCGTCTTCGGATAGTGACCTGTCAGATTTTGCCTCTTCTGTGTTGGCTGAACACAACAAGAAGAGAGCTTTGCACAAGGACACACCAGCTTTGTCCTGGTCCGATACTTTGGCCTCCTACGCTCAAGACTATGCTGACAACTATGATTGCTCCGGCACTTTGACCCATTCTGGCGGTCCATACGGTGAAAACTTGGCTTTGGGTTATGACGGCCCAGCTGCCGTCGACGCTTGGTACAATGAAATTTCCAACTACGACTTCTCGAATCCAGGCTTTTCAAGTAACACTGGCCACTTTACTCAAGTCGTTTGGAAGTCCACCACCCAAGTTGGTTGTGGCATCAAAACCTGTGGCGGTGCATGGGGTGACTATGTCATCTGTAGTTACGACCCCGCAGGAAACTACGAAGGCGAATACGCCGATAATGTCGAGCCCCTAGCTTAACTTTCAAGAAAAGTTTTCATTGATCCTTCTTTCTCATTCCTTCATTTAATGTTCGTTTTATCTTCATTGTTTTACGAGGATTTTTCTGCTTCAGCAGTTCCTTGTTCACTAAGTATACCCATATATACCCGCCTATATACCCCAATTTTTTTATACAGTAACGAAACTTTTGGTAAACGTTTTCAATAATGTAGTAATATAGCCCATCAGGTATTCATCCACTCCACTGGGCATTTTCTGGAGATATACGTATTTATGTCCCTTTTTTTCTTTTTTTTTTTTTTTTTAGCGGTGGGCTTGAAAAATTTTCGCTCATTTTCGCGAATTGTTGTTGGCGACACTCGACAATTTCAATTTAATGTAGCTCTTAAAGACTTGCAACGGATAGTATATTTACTAATTTATAGTTTTTACATTTCGTACAGAACTTCCTTCGAAACATTGGCTATTAGCTTTTCAATTGAACGTCTTTGAAAAAGAACGTCTAAGTACACAACAGCACTTTCTATTTTCCTTTGAAATTGCTGTCTTTTATCTAGCATAATTTTTAAGGTGAATCATTCTGATTTCCTAACTTTCCGTCTATTGTCTTTTGGTTACCACGCTTAAAATATACTTCCCACACCCCCTCCTTCCATTATAACTGCAATGTCTGAAGAACAAACCGCTATTGACTCTCCCCCTTCCACTGTCGAAGGATCTGTTGAAACCGTAACTACCATTGATTCGCCAAGTACTACTGCCTCCACTATTGCTGCTACCGCTGAAGAACATCCTCAGTTGGAGAAAAAGCCAACTCCATTGCCATCTTTGAAGGATCTTCCTTCTTTGGGTTCAAATGCTGCCTTCGCGAACGTTAAGGTTAGCTGGGGCCCAAACATGAAACCTGCTGTCTCTAACTCGCCATCACCTTCCCCTTCTGCTCCTTCATTGACTACTGGCCTTGGGGCCAAGAGGATGCGTTCAAAGAACATCCAAGAGGCTTTCACTTTGGACCTGCAATCTCAGTTGTCAATCACCAAACCTGAATTATCTCGTATTGTCCAATCTGTTAAGAAAAATCATGATGTTTCTGTTGAATCAACTCTTTCTAAGAATGCTCGTACCTTTTTGGTTTCTGGTGTAGCTGCTAACGTTCATGAAGCAAAGAGAGAGTTAGTGAAGAAATTAACAAAACCAATCAATGCTGTCATCGAGGTCCCATCCAAATGTAAAGCCAGTATTATCGGTTCAGGTGGTAGAACTATTCGTGAAATTAGTGATGCTTACGAAGTTAAAATCAATGTCTCAAAGGAAGTCAATGAAAACTCATATGATGAAGACATGGATGATACTACAAGTAACGTTTCTTTATTTGGTGATTTTGAATCGGTCAACTTGGCTAAGGCTAAAATCTTGGCCATTGTTAAGGAAGAAACCAAGAATGCCACAATCAAATTAGTCGTTGAAGATGAAAAATACCTACCATACATTGATGTTTCCGAGTTTGCCTCCGATGAGGGTGATGAAGAGGTCAAAGTCCAATTCTATAAAAAATCGGGTGATATTGTCATATCGGGTCCTCGTGAAAAAGCAAAAGCCACGAAGACATCTATTCAAGATTATTTGAAAAAATTAGCTTCTAATTTGGACGAAGAAAAGGTCAAGATTCCATCCAAGTTCCAGTTTTTGATTGATGCAGAAGAACTAAAAGAAAAATACAATGTCATTGTCACTTTCCCATCAACTCCTGATGATGAGCTTGTGTCATTTGTCGGTTTGCGCGATAAGGTTGGTGAAGCTATCACCTATGCCAGATCGTCTTCAAAGAGCTATGTGGTTGAATCTTTAGATATTTCCAAGGCTCATAGTAAGAATCTGACCCATGCCAAAAATCTAATCATGTATTTCACCAAGTACTCCGTTTTAAAGGGTCTTGAAGAATCTCATCCTAATGTTAAAATATCTTTACCATCCATACAGTCATTGCCAACAGCTGAAACTGTTACCATCCACATCAGCGCAAAATCTGATGAGGCAAACGATATCAAGGCCGTTCGTAAAGAATTGATTTCTTTTGTGAACAATATTCCACCTTCCGAAACCCTGGTTATCACAGATTTGGATTACGAGTTGTTCGGCGGGTCTATTAAACATTGTTTATTAGCTTCCGAAAGCAGCGTTGCCTTTGTTCAATTCGGTGATTATTATCCAAATGATAACAGTATTTTACTTGTTGCTTTAACTGAAGATGAAGATTTCAAGCCATCTATTGAAGAGATTCAAGCATCTTTGAACAAGGCCAATGAGTCATTAAACTCTCTACGTACTAAACAAAACAACATGGAGACTAAAACTTACGAATTTTCCGAGGAGGTTCAAGACTCATTGTTTAAACCATCTTCCGCTACATGGAAATTGATTATGGAGGACATTTCTGAACAAGAAGGCCACCTTCAAATTAAACTACATACCCCTGAAGAAAATCAGTTAACTGTTAGAGGTGATGAAAAAGCTGCCAAAGCTGCTAACAAAATTTTTGAATCTATTTTGAATTCTCCATCGAGCAAAAGCAAAATGACTGTTAATATTCCAGCCAACTCAGTTGCCAGATTAATTGGTAACAAGGGCTCCAACCTACAACAAATTCGTGAGAAGTTTGCCTGCCAAATTGATATTCCAAACGAAGAGAACAATAATGCTTCGAAAGATAAGACTGTCGAAGTTACTTTGACTGGTTTAGAATACAACTTGACTCATGCCAAGAAATATTTGGCTGCCGAAGCCAAAAAATGGGCTGATATCATCACAAAGGAACTAATTGTTCCAGTTAAGTTTCATGGTAGTCTGATTGGTCCACACGGTACTTATCGTAACCGTTTGCAGGAAAAATACAATGTCTTCATTAACTTCCCAAGAGACAATGAAATTGTCACCATTAGAGGCCCTTCTCGTGGTGTCAATAAAGCTCATGAAGAATTGAAAGCTCTGTTAGATTTTGAAATGGAGAACGGACATAAGATGGTTATTAATGTTCCAGCTGAGCACGTCCCAAGAATTATCGGTAAGAATGGTGACAATATCAACGACATCAGAGCTGAATACGGTGTTGAGATGGATTTCTTACAAAAGAGCACCGATCCAAAGGCTCAGGAAACTGGTGAGGTTGAACTGGAGATCACTGGTTCTAGACAAAACATAAAAGATGCCGCCAAACGTGTGGAATCCATTGTTGCCGAAGCCTCCGATTTTGTCACTGAAGTCTTGAAAATTGATCACAAATACCATAAGTCAATTGTTGGTAGCGGTGGTCATATTTTAAGAGAAATTATCTCCAAGGCTGGTGGTGAAGAAATTAGAAATAAGTCTGTTGATATTCCTAACGCAGACTCCGAAAATAAAGACATTACCGTACAAGGTCCTCAAAAGTTTGTCAAAAAGGTTGTCGAGGAAATTAACAAGATTGTCAAGGATGCTGAAAATAGTGTTACTAAGACCATTGATATTCCAGCAGAAAGAAAGGGTGCTTTGATTGGCCCTGGTGGGATTGTTCGTCGTCAACTAGAATCCGAATTTAACATTAACTTATTCGTTCCTAATAAGGATGACCCTAGCGGCAAAATAACTATTACCGGTGCACCAGAAAATGTCGAGAAAGCTGAGAAGAAAATCTTGAATGAAATAATCAGGGAAAATTTTGACCGAGAAGTCGATGTTCCTGCCTCCATTTATGAATATGTTTCAGAACGTGGTGCTTTCATACAAAAGTTGAGAATGGATTTATCCGTCAATGTAAGATTTGGTAACACCTCAAAGAAGGCTAACAAATTAGCTCGTGCTCCAATCGAAATTCCTCTAGAGAAAGTCTGTGGATCTACCGAAGGCGAAAATGCAGAAAAGACTAAATTTACCATCGAAGAAGTCGGTGCACCAACTTCTTCCGAGGAAGGTGATATTACCATGAGGTTGACATATGAACCAATTGATTTGAGTAGCATTCTCTCTGACGGTGAAGAAAAGGAAGTCACAAAGGACACTTCAAACGATTCCGCTAAGAAGGAAGAAGCTCTCGATACTGCTGTTAAGTTGATTAAAGAAAGAATTGCCAAGGCACCATCTGCTACATATGCCGGTTACGTCTGGGGTGCTGATACCAGAAGATTCAATATGATTGTTGGCCCAGGTGGTTCTAACATCAAAAAGATTAGAGAAGCGGCCGACGTTATCATCAACGTCCCAAGGAAGTCTGACAAAGTCAATGATGTTGTGTACATTAGAGGTACCAAAGCTGGTGTCGAAAAGGCCGGTGAAATGGTTTTGAAATCCTTAAGAAGATAGACAAGCTCTTTGAAACCAATTTTTTTCAATATAGATTTTGGCTTTTACTTACTTATATAATCCATTAATATCTACGATGTGTACGTTTTTAAAATAGTTAGATTACATTAGTTTTTCTTTGAAAAGTTCCCATTTAAAGCTATTTTGAAGTTGAAGTAACACGAACATAAGAAATGGAGAAGACGACGAAACAGCGAGAAGAAAAAAAAGAAAACAAGATGTACAGAAAACCAAGGATTTTAGGCAAAAAAAGAGTCTTCGTTATAAGGCGGTGAAAAGCATAACTATGTCCAATGCTGCTTTGCAAGTTTATGGCGGCGACGAAGTTTCCGCAGTAGTCATTGATCCTGGCTCATACACAACAAATATTGGCTATTCGGGTTCTGACTTCCCTCAATCAATTCTGCCCTCTGTTTACGGTAAATACACTGCAGATGAAGGCAATAAGAAAATATTTTCTGAACAATCAATTGGAATTCCAAGAAAAGATTATGAACTGAAACCTATTATCGAGAACGGTCTAGTCATAGACTGGGATACCGCACAAGAACAGTGGCAATGGGCATTGCAGAACGAACTCTATTTGAATTCCAACTCCGGAATACCAGCTCTGTTAACTGAGCCCGTTTGGAATAGCACAGAAAACAGGAAAAAATCTTTAGAAGTGCTCTTAGAAGGCATGCAATTTGAAGCCTGTTACTTAGCACCCACATCGACATGCGTTTCTTTTGCAGCAGGTAGACCCAATTGTTTGGTTGTTGATATTGGACATGATACTTGCAGCGTCAGTCCAATAGTGGATGGTATGACATTATCAAAGAGTACAAGAAGAAATTTTATTGCTGGGAAATTTATCAATCACTTGATTAAAAAGGCATTGGAACCCAAAGAAATCATACCACTTTTCGCAATCAAGCAAAGAAAACCAGAGTTTATAAAAAAAACATTCGACTATGAGGTTGATAAATCGCTGTATGATTACGCCAATAACCGAGGGTTCTTTCAAGAGTGCAAAGAAACACTTTGTCATATATGCCCAACAAAAACTTTGGAAGAAACGAAAACAGAATTAAGTTCTACGGCTAAAAGATCTATTGAAAGTCCTTGGAATGAGGAGATTGTTTTTGACAACGAAACTCGTTACGGCTTTGCTGAAGAGCTTTTCCTTCCAAAAGAAGATGACATCCCAGCAAATTGGCCTCGCTCGAACTCTGGAGTTGTGAAAACTTGGCGGAATGATTACGTGCCACTAAAAAGAACCAAGCCAAGCGGAGTGAACAAATCAGACAAGAAAGTTACACCAACTGAAGAAAAGGAACAGGAAGCTGTAAGCAAATCTACTTCTCCGGCTGCAAATAGTGCAGACACTCCAAATGAAACCGGTAAGAGACCGTTAGAAGAAGAAAAGCCTCCTAAAGAAAATAATGAATTGATTGGTCTAGCGGATCTTGTTTATTCGTCTATAATGAGCAGTGATGTGGATCTAAGAGCGACACTAGCTCATAATGTTGTCCTTACAGGCGGTACATCCTCTATTCCTGGATTAAGTGATAGGTTAATGACAGAACTAAACAAAATACTACCATCCCTTAAATTTAGAATATTAACAACAGGGCACACTATCGAAAGGCAATACCAGTCATGGCTTGGCGGTAGTATACTTACAAGTCTGGGAACATTTCACCAACTGTGGGTTGGGAAAAAGGAATACGAAGAGGTGGGCGTCGAAAGATTGCTTAACGATAGGTTTAGATAGGAATAGAAAACGTTGTTGAATGACAAGTCGCCTTTCAGTTTAGCAGTTTGAGCGACCATTCATCTACTCGATCAATATCTCAGTGATAAATAAATTGTCTTGATTCTACTATAACCCTTTTGTAAAATAAAAAAAATTTCTACGATGGACCGGTTTTGTTTCCTAGGGAGTAATGAACTTGGCCTATAACTAAGAACGAGGTTCAAAAATTTAAATATGTTCATTTTTAAAATCATAACACTATATATATCGACACCGTAGAACTAACTACTCGGGAAACCCATTGCGTAAAAATATAAAAAAACTATGAAACGTCACGAAAAAATGATGGTTGTAATAACTGCTAGCAAGGGAAGGTAAGTAGTCGAAAGAAAAAAAAAAATGCATACTTCTAAAATGTTGGGGCGGAAGAAGCAAAAGGTTAAGCAAGCGCGTTTTCAACTCTATCAAGGGCGGCTTTGATCTTCATACCGATACGCGTACTCAATTCGTAATCGGCGGCATAATTTTGGGCTCTTAGCAGCCATTCCCTACATTCATTCAAACTTTCCATGCCACCCAGTTTCCAACAGAATAAAGCTCTCTCATAAAGAGCGGCTGGATATGCCCATGGGTCTTCGGTTTTTTTGAAATATTTGACTTTGCCATTTTGAATGTAGAATATTTTTGGCAGAACAATGTCATCTAACAAGGCTAAACCTCTTTCAGCATCCCCCAATCTTCTTAAGGTCAAGGATAGTAGTAAGTTTCTGATCAGCTCTTGATCTGGGTCTTCCGAATCAATGGCGGGGTTGTGATACTCTGTCAACATCTTTTTGGTCAAAATTAAATCGTTTTCAGTCATCCTGTTGTAACCGTTGTAGAAATAAGCCAGTTCATGGACAGGTGATGTTGCTATTGAGTCTAGTGGTTCTTGTAGGTTTAATTTCTTCTGCATATTATTAAATTGTTGAACTTTTCTAAGCATGAATCTATCCAATGGAAGATTTTTGGATTTGAACGTTTTCTTACCTAACAAAGATGGAGCGTCAAATATGAGTTCTCGAGCCCGCTCTTTATAGAACTGTTCTTTACCGTCATTTAATAAGCCTAATTGTGTCATCCTCCAATTTTCCAAGTAACAGCAACCCGCAAAATAAGTGTACAATGCGTGAGACCAATCACTAATATCAAGCAAACTTATTAAATCATCGGCAGCTCTGTTGTATTCGTGTAAGTTGACTAAAAGGATCGCACGTTCAAACACCATCAACGATTTCACTTGTCTCATACGGATACTATTGACATCAATAGAGTCCATTAGGGCCAGAGAATCACGAAGCCTGCCCTTTCCAGCAAGCATTTTGGCCTCATTTAGCAGCCACAGGGCACTATTAGGAAAAAGTGCTCTTGCTTTTAGTAATGCGTCCTCCAGAATTTTTCCAGGATGCAATAAGGTTGCACTGTCCATATAACCTGGTAAAAGGCTACTATCGTTTGTTCTGCTTTTGTTTAAAGCCCTCGATCCATTATCGTTTGGTGGTATATCAAAGTCAGCATCTGTAAATTGGAAAGGACCGTCGTAATAAAACATCAGACCTAACAAACCTATACACCCGTGAACATTTCTCTCCTTTGTAGCCTTCCAAACTAGCCTCAAACCTTCTTCACGGGATCCCTTGAATCCAACAATAGATAGCACAGCACCGATTGCAGGTGGAAGTAAGGATAAGACGACTTGCAAGATACCATAGCATAAATTAGCACCTGAATGGATGAATTCGTCGATGGTAGCCTGTTCTAAATCGAAATCATCTGAAACAGAATGGCGGTCGGAAGCTTGAGACGGAGTCGTCTGTAAACCCAAATCATCCCTTAACCTATGAAAAGATGGAGTATTGCCAATATGGGCACCTGATAACCTTCCCATTCTCATCGTGTAGATTTTTTCAGCAAATTCCAATAGGAGTGGATTGGACTTGTCCTCGGAAGACAATTTGTATGGTATATCAACCGATATGAAAGTTGTCTCTGCAGAAACAAAACTTCCGCATGACTCTTGGCTCTTTTCGCTTGGAGAGGGAGAGCTCGAATTTTTCGATCGTTCAGCTTTTTTGACAGTAACCATGATATCTTGTAACATTGTATAAGCCCTCCTTAACTTTAGCAAAGCCTTGGCTGCTTCCATCATGCTTTCACTAAATAACATCAACAAGGCATGCAACAGACATGACTCAGTATATGTTACAGCATAGACAGTACCGGGAGGATATATTGAACTGCTCCTAAAATTGGTCTTTTCAGCATTTTGCTTACTTTTCCAGGACATTTGCTCAGCTTTGCCTAAAGTAATTGCAGCTCTTTTCATTTCTTCAGTTTCAAAACTCAAAGTGGCTTGAAGAAATTCAATAACACCTCTTGCCAAAGTCAAGATAGTTTGATCTGAACCAGTTTCCATTTCAGCTTTTTTCAGCAAATTCAACCCTTCATCCGTTCTATCATCAAGGACAAAATCCATTGCCTTTAAGGCGATCTCAAAGTCATTAGCCTGCTTCAGAACCTGTTTTGTCTTTGTTGATTGCTCTTCACCAGAAGATTGATTACCCTTTGATCCAAATGAACCAAATACTCTAAACATCTTCTACTATCTTTCGTTTTGGCGCACTGTTTGCCCTTCCTCCTATTATGTTCTATTTCTTTCTATCAGGTAATTCCTATACCGGTAACAAGACGCTTATATATACAATTCGCTATATATACTGATAGGAATATGCAAAAGGAAGAATGAGTGAAAAGAGCATTGGAAAATAAATTTATTAGTACAAAGGTGGGGAGAATATGAATTAAATAATCCGAGGGACGAAATTAGAAAATAGCCCAAGATAGGGGGTGGGGGTACCGCTGGAAAGACAAAGACTATAAGCATGAAATGAAAAACGACCATTATGCTCGAGAGATCTGGAGACAAATAAAGCAAAAGGTCCGACGAACAAAATCCGCGGAACGGAAAAACTTCTAAAAGTGAAGGAAAATTGAGAAAAAAAAAAAAAAGATAATATTTTCATTTCTTTCATTCGTCCTTTCGTTGTATACATAAGGGTCATTGTTAACTCATCGTCATTCATTATTAACACAGGAAGAGAACTTCTGCAAATAATGCCAGGCATCATATTCTGACATTTCTGAGATCGCGTTTGATGTTTTTCAATTCCTGTCGGACTGAAAGCTTTGATGGCTTATCTAGAGGGTTATTAGCGTTGTGATAGTGATCGGAAGTGGCAGGCTTCACGTTAATTGTACCGAGAACATAGCCGTCAACGCTATTCCAAACTCTCTGGTCCAGCTCATTCGTTAGCTTTCGGCCATAGAGACATTGATCAACCAGCCACATGCCCACTATAAACGATTTTCTGTCTAAGGTACCGTCTTTTCTTGTGTCGACCATATTGTATATTTGCACTAGAAGATCCCTGGGTAGGTTTGACCGATACCATATATCTTTTACGACTAAGTTAAGCATCAGGCCGTCTTGCGGTAAATTTAAGGGCTGTAAGTGAGACTCGTCGTCTTCATTCGCGAGAGAGGGCCACCACGGCAGCAAGCGCAAATACGAGTATCTGTTTGATACCCACATAGACTCGTATCTTTTTCTTTCTTGTTCGGTAATAAACCCGAGATCTCTATGAGATTTCCACGGTTTATCTTCATTGAATTTGTGAGAACTTGTATGATGGTGCGTGTGTAAGTGATGAGAATTCGGGTTATGGAGCTGATGGTGATGATGATGGTGATGAGGGAACGGAAGGACAGAGGTACTACTCCCAACTACAGCTGCTGTTGTTTTCAACCCCTTCTTTATCTTAGAGCGACGACTTTTCTTCTTCTTGTCCTTGATTTCCATCACATTAGAATCTTCATCTGTGTCTGAGTCTGATGATACAGACTTTCTGTCGTAGGGAAAAGTTTCATCATTGTCTGTAATTGCGTACTTCCCGCGCCTCATAGTTGTCTTTAACTTTACATTTTGCTGCGTGTTTATGATTGCCCTACCATTCTGCGTTTGGTCCGAATACACACGTGATAAGTTTTCTTGCTGCTGCTCAGGTGATCGTAAAAGCTTGTGCTTGAACCTGGGTTTACTTGTCTTCCTTTGGCTTCGCGGTATTAGGTCGGGTAAAGTGCCTTTATATATTATATTTCCTCCATTGAGTTTATTCATTGCCGTATAGTCTGACTCTTGCTGCCGCTGTGAGGGGTCCGTTAGAGAAGCCTTTGCTGAGGCTTTGGACGCAAGACTATAAGAAGACATGGAAGGTTCAGGAGGAAATGCCTCATCGGTGCTTTTTTCTCTATAAGAAGTTTCTTCTCCATCGGAACTTATGGAACACGATGATGACAGCGAGGTAGAGTAGGATACTTGTGGCGAAATAGATCGTGAACGAACATTATTATCATATGACGGCGGAGGTATCCTCATTCTGTTCAATTGCAGCTCATTTTTCAAGGCTGAAGGAGCACGTGGCGGTTTTGTTTCAGTATCCATAACTGGATCCCGGCTGCCGACACCGGATGATCTGTTACTAAATGAATTTGTGTGGGCTAGGTATGCAGCTGTCTCTGCAGCTGCTATACTACTTGGCGAATTTGACGCTTTATTCCTTACATCATAATGGATTGTCTGCAGAGGAGTCGTCGGTACGGAAAAGGCTTCAGAATGGCCTGGAAGCGTTTCCCTAGAGTATTGATGATTTATACTTCTCGGTTCCGGTTGTCTCATCCTCGGCAAAGAAGGCTCAGATTTCACGACAGGCGCAGATTCCACCTTTAGATGTCTCGGCCTCTCTGCGCTACCGGCATTGCCATTGGGGTGGGCATATCTCTTGAAAGTAATCTGAGCAGCAGTTAAAGAATCTTGGAGAGCTTCCTTCGGCAATTCCACCACGGAGAGATTTCCGGAATGCTTTTTTTTGGGGAAATGCATTTATACAAACGTCAGGGCGTGTATTCTCCGGCACTAAATCGACTCTTCCTTGTATAGGCCATCCCGCACTCTTCATCAATTACTAAAAAGGAACCAAATACGTCACTTTATAACCAATTTATTGATGTCGAACGGAGAGCAACTCCCTTGCGCCATCTATCGCGCGCCGTCCCAAAAAGAAAAAAAGCAAAAAAAACATAATTTGAAGAAGGTTCTCTCAGCGGCTAACCTTTCTTCATTCTCAATTATAACAATAATGATACAAATACTGGCCCTGATCAATAGTTTGTCATGACAGCCGTTAAGACCAAACCATATTGCTGTAGTTCATCTCATCCCACTGTTTCATTCATCACCCAAAAATTCATCGCTCCTTTCCCCAATACATATAACACCTTTTTCCTTTTTTAAATTAGTGACGCCTCTGTGAGAGGGTTCAGTACCCATTCCTCCATGGCAACAACTCTCATTTCTCAACGCCTTCACCTATCACTCTTCACTGTCATTTCTTTTTGCTTTGTTATTCTGCTAAATGTCTTTCATTGGTTTTCCTTTATTAAAACATTCTCTGGAGGATTTGCAGTTTCGGAAAAAAGAAATTTAATCCGATATGGTCCAATTTGGGAAAAAAAAAAGACTTGGCTAGTTCTCCTTTTCGTCTTTTAAGAATAGGTACTAATTACGCTACAAGCAGTCTGTGAGTATTGAGAGAGACTAAAAAGGGCAAATTAGTCTGTAGACTTCGCTATTCATTACCGTTAGTCCTTTATTTTTTTAACGTTGAAACATCTTTTTTTTTTTTCCAGCCTTTCTCATTGTAGATCAGTCATTTTTCAAGATGCCCATGGACCAATCTATCTCATCTCCATTGTTTCCCATGGAAAAGGATATTGATATCCCCCTCGATGCTACACCCTTGGCACAAAGTTCATCATTACAGCTTTTTATTCATTTAGCTGAACCAGTTGTTTTCCTCCAAGGCTTTGACCCTCAGAAGACGGAATATCCCTCGGTTGTTCTTCGGGGCTGTCTAGTGGTAAGAATACTGAAACCCACAAAGCTGAAAAGCATAAGTCTTTCATTCAAAGGATATTCTAGAACTGAATGGCCTGAAGGTATCCCTCCTAAAAGACAAGAATTCGTGGAAATCAAAGATATTGTAGACCATACATGGGCTCTATATCCGCCAACTGAACAGAAGAGCAAGAAAAAGATGGGTGCTTCCGCACCTAATGAGAGCAACAATGCAGCTAATAATTTTTTGACGAAGGAAAGTGGTGCCTCTCTTTATAGAACACTGTCTGATAATGAAACTATAACAAGCAGAAAAAATTCTATATCAGGTTTGTCCTCGTTGAACTTGTCACCTCTAGGTACACCTGGAAATTCCTCTGTCAACGTAAAAGACAGAGAAAGTAGACAAAGATCTAGATCTTCGTCAGTCACTTCTTCCAATGGACCATCAAGAAACCTATCCCCGATAAATTTATTGAAGAGAGCCACGTCTCCTTCCGTGTCTCACCACAACTATAAACCTACGACCACTTCCATCTTTTCCGACTTGTTGAATAACACCTTTACCCATAATGATGCAGCATCGCATCATGGTCATCATATCCCCACCAGTAGCAATCATCTGGCAATGACAAGCAACAACTTCACCAGCGGGTCTGGAGGAGAATTTTTTGTCTTTCAACCAGGCGACTATATTTATGCTTTCGAAGAACTAATTCCTCAAGCATACCCAGAATCTATTAAAGCTGATTTCGGATTTGTGGAATACTTCTTATTTGCCAGTATAGAGAGACCTGGTGCCTTTAAATCAAACATTAGCGCCCGGCAAGTGGTTAATATCGTACGGACACAGGCTCATAATTCTGTGGAAGAAAGTGAGCCGATTATCATATCTAGAGATTGGGAAAACCAATTATATTATGATATCGTTATAGCATCAAAGGATATTATTTTAGATGCTTTTCTGCCTATCACGTTCAAATTCGCTCCCCTCGATAAAGTTACGTTGCATAGAATAAGAATTTATGTGACAGAGACAATGGAGTATTATTGTAGAGAAAAGAAGGTTCATAGGATGGAGCCCACCAAGAAATTTTTATTGACAGAACAGAAAGGTCCTAAATTACCGAACTTGCCCAATGATGCAAATTTGTCAAAGGCCAAGAATATGGGGAACCTGTTGCAGGATCCAAAGAATGGTGATTTAGTGAATAAAGAGTATGAGTACCAGATTTTTATTCCGAGTCGTTTCAACAACCATCAGCAATTGCATCCAGATACTTCTTATGAAAACATCAAAGCAAACCATTGGATTAAAATTTGCCTGAGACTGTCTAGAGTAGTAGATAATAAAAGGAAACATTACGAAATTAATATTGACTCGCCAATACATGTTTTACATAGATTGTGCTCGCATGCAAATACCCTTTTACCGAGCTATGATGGACATCCTGCTTCTTTTCCAAAAGAAACAGATTCCTCAATTTCCTCAATATTGGAATCGTCTGATGACAATATAAATCTATACCATAACTCTAATATTTTCTTTCCCAAGGAAGTCCTTTCGTCTCCAGTACTTTCGCCCAATGTCCAACCATTAGACATTTTAATCCCACATTTACCTTCCACTTCATTGACCAGAAACTCTAGGCAATTCAATAGGAACTCAAAATCCCATCCGAGTGATAATACCATCTTCAATTCTGCAAAGTTGAAATCCAACATATATCAACCGGAGAGTTTGCAAAGAGAATTAGCATCACCCCAGGCAATCCCGCTCTCTCCAATAACATCGCCAATGTCAAATATGGAAGTGCCTCCGCCAGATTTTGACTTTTCTTCCGATTTCATATCTGATGCTGCTTCCGGAACCATTACTACTGAGGTATCTTCATCAGAGTCGAGCATCTTACCACGGGATCCACCATCTTATAAGGATACTGTGTTGCATGACAACAATCAAAAAAGGAGGCCTAATTCCAAACATCCGACGCCTCCAAGTTTAAAAGCTTCCCATCCAAATAAAAATTCGGATAAGAATTCTTCAGAAACTTTGAATAAAAAAGAATCGATGTCAAAGATAGAAGAAAATAAACACAAAAGAGAGACAACTCCTAAAAAGAGAGAAAATAGGGACGTGAAAAGTTTATCAACCCCACAACGCGAGGAAAGCAAAGACTCGACATCCACTGGGAATCAAAGTAACGAAAAGAACAGAAAAAGAGTATTAAGCCTATCGTCTTCATTACATAGCTCACCAAATAATAGCGGATTTGCGCATTCAGCTTTAGGAAATCTGAGCAATGAATCATTAAGATCATTGAATAGAAGGGAAAGTGTTCAAGATAATTTACCGTCCACAATAAGACACGATAATCCTTTTTTCACAGATTTAAATCAAGTTTTAATAGAAGACGAACTTAAAAATCATGATAAAAATGAACTAAATCGACATTCTACAAATACTTCGAGCACCCCAGCCTCAGCTAGATCCTCTTTTGACTATTCAGGAATTAATATAAGCAAGGACAAGTTGAACATGGAACCATTACTGAGTAAAACGGAAACGTTGACTAATAAAGTTAATGAAGACTCCTTTTTAAGGCCTAATGATTCATACGTTGATCTACTTGAACCCTCAGTAGATACTACGATTGATATCACTGCGCCGTACGCTAGAAATTCCTCTGCTTGGCATCCTTTACAAAACGATAACGATAACAATCAGTTTTCTCCACTTTTGGGAAGTAACGAGAATTTCTTGAATGCAGCTAATGCACAAAATTCTGCCGAATCAGATCATAATAATGACATTTTCACACAGGGCTCAGGATTAACGGAAAGCTCTAAGAATTCTGATTCCGAGGAAAGATTTATTTCAAGACTTTCTTCACCCGAGAAAGTACTGATTAATACGTTAGATAATGAATCTGGATTACAAAGTATAAATGAGAGTACCCTTTAGTCTAGCACAAGGTTCCTACGTCATCCCTTCCTGTTCTTACATCTGGCGTCCAGAGCAAACATAAAATATTAGAAACTCTAATTGTTATACATATATATGTTTATATCTGTTTATGGTACGTTCTTTTCTTTAATTTTGCTTTTTGAAAAGTGATGTTCGCAATCTATCTCACTAATTGGTTAAGAACAGTAGTTAGTTCGTCAGGGGTATATTTGATATGCTTTCTAGGATTCTTGAAAGAGTCTTTATATCTACTGTAGAATCTTTCATACATGGGCATAACCAACGATATTATTTCTGACTTCAAAGTTACTTTCAATGATGGATCTGAAAGCTTATACTGTTTTGTTTTTGATACTAAATCTTCGAATCCTTCATTGAATTTTCTAAATTTCTCCTTTATTTGTTCTTTGTCTTTTGACTTCTTCCCGCTACTATCAATAAACACAGAATCCATCAAATTTGCAGTTAAATCTCTCCAATCTGATACCATATAACTAATATAACGTTTCTTCAGCCGTTCCAATCTGGAGTGACCTTCTCCAGCTAACATTAAGTTTAATTCTGACTTTTCCACGATCTGCTCAACAAGCGTCAGGTTCATTAAAATGAAGAATCCAATACGTTGCTTGTGCTTATTTTTAGAGCTATTAGGATTAGCCACATCTGGCTCTTGGTTAGGCATCAGTGCTATTTGTGCCTTTCTCTCAAGATTAACTGCCAAAGTGTCTATGCAATCACTTATAAAACATGATAGTAATACATTATGATCTTCCCAATTTAAAGCCTCGTTTTGCAAAGTGTATTCTTTCTCCTTATAATTGGATGGTAACCAATTTTCACGTGTGATATTGTCCATGGCGCCTAAACATCCGTTTTTGTACTCACTGAACTTTCTTAATCTTGACATGGTATCTACAGTTGCTTCAGTGACACCATTATTGGAAGGAATAGTAGAAATAGAATTTGCCTTTTTGATAATCCTATCAATGGCATCTCTGAATAATGACTGTGTTACTTGACGTACTTCTTGCGTACAATCTTGCAATAAATTATAGTTTTGTAGTTCCTTGCCTCGAAGAGATTTTTTCACATCATTTATGCTTTCCACTAGCTCAAAACTAAAGAATCCAAAGTTCTCGAGGTTGCTTCGTACAATTTTCAAATTTGCACCGAAAAGCTTAGCATATGCGCTAATTAAAGGCGACAAGATCTGTGACAAGACGTGGGGTTTACTTTCTGTATATTGAGAGTAGAGGTCGTCTACTAGTGATTTTTCATTGGCGATGAAGCCTAATAAGGCCTCCGTGTAGCTGTTCATCCCGCTACTGCCCTTCTCATACGGGGCGTTTTTTGCAGTGCTGATTTCTTTGGCAAAAGGTTCAAGGAATGCCATGCACTTGAGGATTAATTTACTCCTTTCACCGACGAGTATGTCCTGTATAATAGAACCTTCTGAATTTCCATGAAAATAATCTAAAATCCACGATAAAGCGCCTAACTGCTGGTCCTCGTAGTATGGAAATGGCATCTTTTTGGTGATATTGATTTGTGGATCAAACGGTTTAATACTGTTCAAAATTGAAATAAAATATACTCTTAGTTGAGCCTCGCTACGTTTGATCAATTGTTCCAAGTGAGTTAAAATCCCATGGAATTCTGAGTTTTCTTCTCGATTGGCTTGTCCAGACTGAATGTCTTCCAACATATCATCTAGCTTATGTACTACTTGGGTGTATTGCTTTAAACCGACTTGATTAATACCCTTTTGTAAAATGATCTCATACTTGGAAGCTTCGTTTGCTAGATCCTTAACTGAGGCAACGGAATTCAATGTACTTTCAATATTTCTTTGTAATGTGGTTAAAACATTATTTCTAGCAAGAATAGGAGTGAAGAGTTGACTGGATTGATTGGATGTAGCTGCAATTTTTTTCAAAGATTTATTGATTTCGAAAGTGAGTTTACTTGTCTTTTGTAACTCCTGTGATAAAACTAATACGTCAGCTTCATCGATGTCAATTTCAGCGGGCATTTCTATAAATGCTTTTGATATTATAAAACCAGAACACTTTAATGGACCTTTGCTATTCACTGCCAGCACTTTAAGGGTACATTCACCTTGGTTTTCAAATACGTTTAAGCACACTGTTTCAGTAAATTATCTTTATGTTCCAGCGGGCCGGCCGCGTACTTTTCCATTGATAAAATTTCACTATGAGTTTATCCCAAAGAAAGTATACAGAAGAGCATCTAATTCATTCCATTCTGTTGAGAATTGCTTCGAGCAAATTTTACGCATTTGCATAGTCTTTCTTTCTTTGAAAATCTACACTTTGACTTTAGTGATCATAAAAGTATTCATACGAAGAAGCGATGCCTAGCCCATATGACGGTAAAAGAACAGTAACTCAGCTTGTTAACGAGTTAGAAAAGGCAGAAAAACTATCCGGTAGAGGCAGAGCTTATAGAAGGGTTTGTGACTTATCACACAGCAATAAGAAAGTAATTTCATGGAAATTTAACGAATGGGATTATGGCAAAAATACTATCACTTTGCCATGTAATGCAAGAGGCTTATTTATTAGCGATGATACAACGAATCCAGTTATTGTTGCTAGAGGATACGATAAGTTTTTCAATGTAGGCGAGGTCAACTTTACCAAGTGGGATTGGATTGAAGAGAACTGTACAGGGCCTTACGATGTCACTATAAAAGCCAATGGTTGTATCATTTTTATATCTGGTTTAGAAGATGGTACCTTGGTAGTTTGTTCGAAGCATTCTACTGGACCCAGAGCAGACGTAGACAGGAACCATGCAGAAGCAGGTGAGAAGCAACTTTTAAGACAACTGGCGGCAATGAACATCAATCGAAGTGATTTTGCTAGAATGCTATATACCCATAATGTCACCGCTGTGGCAGAATATTGCGATGATTCATTTGAAGAACACATCTTAGAGTATCCCCTTGAAAAAGCTGGCCTATACTTACATGGTGTAAATGTTAATAAAGCGGAATTTGAAACTTGGGATATGAAAGATGTTTCGCAAATGGCGAGTAAATACGGATTCAGGTGCGTCCAATGCATTACATCGAACACCTTGGAGGATTTGAAAAAGTTCCTAGATAACTGCTCTGCAACCGGATCTTTTGAAGGGCAAGAGATTGAAGGTTTTGTTATCAGGTGCCACTTGAAGAGTACTGAAAAGCCATTTTTTTTCAAGTATAAATTTGAAGAACCGTATTTGATGTACCGTCAGTGGAGAGAAGTTACTAAAGACTATATTTCCAACAAGTCAAGAGTGTTTAAATTTAGAAAGCATAAATTTATAACCAACAAGTATCTTGATTTCGCAATCCCAATATTGGAGTCATCACCCAAGATCTGTGAGAATTACTTGAAAGGTTTTGGTGTGATTGAATTGAGAAATAAGTTTCTACAATCATATGGCATGAGTGGGCTGGAAATCTTAAACCACGAAAAAGTGGCCGAGTTGGAATTAAAAAACGCCATTGATTATGATAAAGTAGACGAACGCACTAAATTTTTAATCTTTCCAATATCAGTTATTGGATGTGGCAAAACAACAACTTCCCAGACATTAGTGAATTTGTTCCCTGACAGCTGGGGTCATATTCAAAATGATGATATTACAGGTAAAGATAAATCTCAATTAATGAAAAAATCATTGGAACTATTATCCAAAAAAGAAATCAAATGTGTCATAGTTGACAGAAACAATCACCAATTCCGCGAAAGAAAGCAATTATTTGAATGGTTGAATGAACTAAAAGAAGATTATTTGGTGTATGATACGAACATCAAGGTAATCGGCGTGTCATTCGCGCCATATGACAAACTATCGGAAATAAGAGACATAACACTGCAAAGAGTAATCAAAAGAGGTAACAATCACCAAAGTATTAAATGGGACGAATTAGGAGAGAAGAAAGTGGTAGGCATCATGAATGGGTTTTTGAAAAGATATCAACCTGTTAATTTAGACAAATCACCAGATAATATGTTTGATTTAATGATAGAGTTAGATTTTGGACAAGCAGACTCTTCATTAACCAATGCGAAACAAATCCTCAATGAAATTCATAAAGCTTATCCAATTTTGGTACCAGAGATCCCGAAAGATGATGAAATTGAGACAGCGTTCAGAAGGAGCTTAGATTACAAACCTACTGTGAGAAAAATAGTTGGTAAAGGCAACAATAATCAACAAAAAACGCCTAAGTTAATTAAACCTACATATATCTCAGCTAAAATAGAAAACTACGATGAAATTATTGAATTGGTCAAGAGGTGTATTGCTAGCGATGCAGAGCTGACTGAGAAATTCAAGCATTTACTAGCTAGTGGAAAAGTTCAGAAGGAACTTCATATAACATTAGGTCATGTCATGTCGTCCCGTGAAAAAGAGGCAAAAAAGTTGTGGAAATCATATTGTAACAGATACACTGACCAGATAACGGAGTACAATAACAACCGCATAGAAAATGCACAAGGCTCTGGTAATAACCAAAATACGCAGGTAAAAACGACCGACAAACTGAATTTTAGGCTCGAAAAACTATGTTGGGATGAAAAAATCATTGCTATTGTAGTGGAACTGTCTAAAGATAAAGATGGATGCATAATTGATGAAAACAATGAGAAAATTAAAGGGTTGTGTTGTCAAAACAAAATTCCTCATATTACGCTGTGCAAACTTGAAAGTGGTGTTAAGGCTGTTTATTCCAATGTTCTATGTGAGAAGGTTGAATCTGCTGAAGTTGATGAAAATATAAAAGTGGTGAAATTGGACAACTCGAAGGAATTTGTTGGCAGTGTATATTTAAATTTTTAGACCGCGGTCTGGCTGTCTTAAAAACGTTAATTTCGTTTAACCAAGTGCTTTATTTGCTTGGAATGTAACATAGTTTTACTAACATTTTTTTTTTTAATTGACATTGCAAAATAATCAATGTATATCATTATTCATGCATCTATATCTGTATTTATATATTAGTTATTAAGAACACGAAAGAAGGATTATTTCAAGTCCTTGAAATTACCTTTATTATTAACAAAGATATCAATGGCAGACATAGCTGCATATAATCTGTTTTCTGCTTCTTCAAAGACTATGGAATGCTCTCCATAAAAGACATCATCACTAACTTCTTCTTGATGTCTTGGCAGACAATGCATAAATTTGTAGTTTGGATCAGCCACAGAGACAAGTTCTTGATTGATTTGAAAACCTTTGAATTGTTTCAGCTTGGCCTGTTTCGCAAATTCTTCACCCATGGAAACGAAAGTATCGGTTACTAATATATTGGCATTGGTGGAGGCCTTTAAAGAGTCGTGTGTTAATTCAAATGTCGCACCGTTTCTCTCAGCAACTTTCTTTGCTTCATCGACAATATCGGAATCCATTTCAATACCGGGGGGAGTGGAAATACTGACACTTATACCGAATTTCAGACATGCGATGCACATATCATTTATGACATTATTGGCATCACCAATCCATGCCATCTTCAATTTTGAATTGATTCCCTTATTTACTTCATCTAGAGATATATTGAAGTTTTCGATTATTGTTAAAAGATCACAAATTGCTTGCAAAGGGTGGAATTTGTCACATAGAGAGTTGATGATCGGTACAGAGGAATCCTTGCAAAAAGCAAGTATGTCTTCATGTTTGTTCACACGGGCAAAAATACATGAAACCATAGATGATACAACCTTGGTGGTATCGTAAAATGATTCATTGACACCAAGCTGAATATCCTCTTTACCTAAAAACATCGGTTGGGCACCAAAGAAGGTGGCTGCACCTTCGGTCGAAATTCTCGTTCTAGTTGATCTTTTAGTAAATATTAAGGCTATAGTTCTACCCAATAGTTTCAGATGGTTGGATTGGAAATCATTCGTTTTATTTGCTTTAAAAACATTCTTGAAATGTTGAGCTCTTTGTACTAAGATTCTGAATTCTTCATCAGAAAGATCTTTTATAGAAATCAAATGACGTAAAGATGAAGGCGTGGATGCTGTGGTTGACATGGTAACGAGTGTACAAGTTGATGGGTAGATGGCTAAAAAAAAAAAAAAAAATTGCTCGTTATTAACTGTACTTAAAGGACATACAAGGAATAAACTGCCTTTAGAGGTGAAAAGTCGATTTATATAGGTAGATTTTTTTGGATGGACGGGAATGGGAAGCCGCGCCGAAGAAAGAAACGGTGACCAATCCGGCTCAAAAAAATTTGTCCGGGCATTTCTCAGCGGCCGATACTGCTGTGAGTTGCACTTAACGGAAAAAATGACCAGTTTTTTGTCATCTCGAAACGAAACGGAACAAGAAAGCATATGAGTCACGACGTGACCCTCGAAAATTCACTGCTATCAGAGGAAGAGCTGAATGAGTAATACGAAGGAGCGTAATGTTAGAAGGTCGAGTTCAAAATATTCTGGATCTTGAATTTTTGTTTACTGGAGTCATGGTTGCTAACGATGTCTCGGTTATCTAAAATAATATGATCTAAATATTTTTTCTTAGAAGACGTAACTGATGGCGAATCAGGGTTTAAATTTAAATTTGTATCTGTGTTGAAATCTACCGAATTGCTATCTCTGTTTTCAAATAGGGATAACCTTTGTGAAAGCTCTTTATTCCTATTCTTGCATTTATTTTTACTTTTTTTAAAAGGAATTTCTAGTGGTAAGCTATTGTCACTGTCACTATCCTCTTCATCATCATCTTCCGCATATCCTTCATCTGTTTCGTAGTCATAGTTTTCAAAGTTGTTCATAAAAATTTTATTAAAATCGTATGGTGACGCATCTAGGAAATTGGAGTTAGAACTCGAGTGTTGCAAAAGGTTTAGCTGGGTATTGACCTTAGACGCGAAATTCGACTTGACTGAACTTGAATTAAAGCTCGATACGGCATCCAAATATCTCAATTTATTCAAACTTATTAACAATCGTTGCTCTTCTTGTGAGTAATGGATTGTCTCAAAAGGAAGTAATTTGAAATTGATTTTGAGGATTTGTAAAAAAGGGTTTGTGGAAAATTCATCATAGTACCATATTGGACACCAGTGATTTAAAAAGTTTTGAAATTTTTCAAACTTTATTTTACTTGAGTGGGGCTGGTTTTGAGCACTTTCGTATTTAAGTGATAATGACCAATTGTTTAAATTGTTTAAACATAAGTCAATAATGTCAATACTATTGAAGGGCGTAAAATGGTAGAGATTTAGTTGCTGTGGTTGTAACTGTTGATTATCATCATTATTAGAGTCATCTGTAAGAATTAAAAAATATAGGGACAATATCTCTAACGAGATATCCTCTTTCTTCAAATCTTGGTCCCCTTCCTTTAAAGTCATTAATTTTAAACTCAAGTAAAATAAAGTTAATTGAATCTCCACAAAATCAGGTTGATTGAGTTTGTGATTTAGACCCGTCAAATTCTTAAGTAGTAAATTTGTTGTTAGTTTTGTATTTGAACTGGATGTTAAGAATCGGAAGTTATCGTGATCACTCAAATTGTGATAAAGGTTCCACAGTAATAAATTTTTTTTAAAGCTTTCCAGTTCATTCTGGAAAAATTGGAAATTTGGGTCCGAAACATTTAAAGATGAGATATTCAACAAATTACATCCATCCAAAGAATATATGATGAAGTTTAACAAAATTTCAAAGGGCTTCAGCCTGGGGATTTCTAGAACCGAGATTGATTTCGGTTGAAATTCTTCAGTTAAAAAGTTGGACTTTGGTAAACCTTGAATTAAGGACCACCATGAGCTTAAGAATTGAAAGCACCAAAATGTCACTATTCTATCATCCTCTTCATTAGATTTATTATTATTATTGTTGCCTGATATAGGAATTAAATTTTTGGGATTTATGTACAATCCCATATTCAAAATATTTGTAAAGTTTAGGTTTAGCAAATCATTGGTCCATATTACTGAATTTACATTTGAATGTTCTGTTAACGAGCTTTTACTTTTACAAGAGTCAACAGAGGCGCCCATAAAATAAAAGATGGATAAGTTAACCAATTGCAAAACTTTCAAGTCTAATTTGCTGTTTGTTGTCAGAGAAACAATTAGCTTCGTGACTTTAAAAAGCTTGAAATCATCAAAACAAGACCAAGTAAATTGAATAATATAAAGTAACGCCAGTAGAGTTATGGGTTCACCTGTCATTGCGGTTGAATTAATCTTGTCTAATAGCAAATTTTTCCATAAATTTGTAGGGTATAATAGAAGTAGCAAAGAATTTTGCCTTTTAAAAAAATCTTTAATAATGACAGACAACAAATTTTTCAAAAACTGAAGGTTATAATCATATTTAAGTAAAAGAAAATTTGGGAGATGATTAAAGTCACCATTCAGGTTCAAAAAATTTGTTAACAGTTGCAGTTGTAGATCAATATTATTTCGATCGTCTGTAAAAACTACTGCTTTTTGAGTAGGAAAAGTATTAGTTAGAATATTCCATGTCAAATGTCCCAAAAACCTTTGATTTTCAGACTGAGTGTTGTAATTATCAAAACAATAAAATGTATCATTAATGAACGGCAAATTAGAATTTGCATTGGCGCTGGAACTCGCATTCATATTTGTCAAACGGACGACCTCTTTTTCTAGTAGTTCTGTATACCCCTTTGGAAGACCTCTCCTCGACAGTTTATCCGAGGTTTTGCAAGGGAAGTCAATTTTCGCACAGTTTGAACAGTTCGGTTTTAAACCGTCACACTTGATTTTTTTCAGTCTGCATCTATCGCAAGCATGCGCCTTTCTGACAGAGAAATCAGTGATTGCGTTAGAGGAGCTTTGACCGGTTGGTACTATCAGGACTTTATTGCTGCAGGAATCTGTATCATCGAGGGAATAAGACCTGCCATATTTCCTCTTGGCCATCGTCTATTCAGAGTAGCGAGAAGAAAAAAAGAAGCAAAAAAAAAAAAAAAAACGAGCAAAAGAAATCGAGCAAAGGAGAATGAGCAAAGGATAAACGGAAAACAATGGTAAAGAGGATTAGCCGCTGAACTAGATTGTAAATTGAAGCGGAAAAGAAAACAAAGGAGAGGAAATCGGAGAGGCAGAAAGCTTTCTGCCTTATATACTTTTTTTTTTGCCGCCGAGTTCTGAGATCACGCCCTTAAATTTAGCCGCCAAAACACCGGTCGAACGGCGAAAATGGATCGGAGTCTTGATTGCACCCACACCTCGCATTTTGTGCACTAACATAAAATATGACGAAGTGAGAGTCATGACACACAGAATAACTTAAAAATACTTGAGGAAAAAGTTCTCATATTATGAGGTCATAATAACTACATCGTTATTGTTGCGATATAACTTCAATGTTTTCTGCCTGCAAAAGAATCCTTCCTTTTCCTTCTTTAATTGAAGAGTCCATGTAACCTTGTTTCGTTACTTATATTTATTCACCTTTCTACTTTAGTCACATAACGTAATCTGGGCATAATCATTGAGGTATCATTATTAGCTTGAACTCGTGGTTCCTATTGTCGCCAGGTTTCTTTCAACGCATTTGCTCTTTCCGCTTCGCATACGGCGGTGATCAAATGCAAAACTTACCCTCATCAGTATAAGAGAAGAAAAACTGCATGGACTATTCGCGTATTGCCTGGTAAAGCTATATAGTACTATTGGTAATGTTTGTACTGTTTTATGTACATGATGAATAAGAAGAGACAAATTTTACGTGATATATAAGTCTTCTATTTCTAGTATGGCAGGTATTTTATCAGTAGCATTAATATTACTATGAAGCCCTTTCAAGGAATAACATTTTGTCCGACTGCAATAAATAATGAAATCTTAGCTAAAAAAATATCAAAGAAAATTATTAAGTTAGGAGGTATATTTTCTAAAGATTTGACCAGACAAGTTAATGTCCTTGTTGTTGGGTCCACCACCAATACAAACAAATTTAAATTTGCGGTGAAGCATAGATTCGATATCATATTTATTGACATTCAAGCCATTGATGACATTTATCAGCTCTGGCTGTCTGGAGAAAATATATTGCCGGACTCTAATACGGCAACAATGACAGGATCCACCTATGAGATGCTGAAGATACTTTACCGGCGATTTTCGTTTAAATATTTGCATAACTTCAATATCTTCATTGGCAGAATAACCGACACTAACATAACTTCCATCGATTCATTGGTTAGGAGTATTAAAAAGTTAGGGTGTTCTAGTTATAACTATCAAAACTTTGTAATCAAAGATACCTCTTCACACAATGATGACGATGATCAAGGTCAGAATGGGCAGATATCCATTTTTGTTACGGATACTTTACTAGGAGCAAGAGTTAACGCTGCTATTGAACAAAATATACCTATTGTACATTTCAAATGGATTCTCGATTGCCAAAAAAGAAGCGCACTGTTACCGTACGATCCCTATTATCTTTTACCAAATATTAAAGACCTGCCCTATGATTCAATCGGATCAAACTCTTGCGATTGCTGGGATAAAATAAACACCACCTTTCCAACCAATATCGATGCCCAATCCTCTCTGCAGCGGCAGCAATCCTCCAGTACCCTGACTCCTTCGCTCCCGAAAACATCATCCCTCTTGAATAAATTTAAACCAAAGGGTGAAAAAATATGGGACAAGGCAATGTCTCTACAGCAGCATAGTAAGACAAATTTTTCAGTACTAGGGCAGTCACCATTATCGATAAATAACAAACAAGAAGATTTAAGTGATAATAGTACTTTGATTTTCAAAAATTGTGCGTTTATCATTCATCATATTTTTCCTGGCAATCACCGTTCAATACTAACCAAAATTGTTGTTCAAAATGGGGGTAAAATTGAGACGTCTTACTTGAGCGGCATTTACGATCATTCTTATTACATCATTCCAAGTAATAAAGCTCTTGACTCCTTCAATGATTTACCTGAGATTATAGATGATAATGATGGTATAGTTACAGAATTTTTCATTGAACGCTGCTTGTATTATCAAAAATTACTACACCCAATAGATTTATGGTCAAAACCCTTCCTCAGCACAATAGAGTTTCAAGTTTCGTCTTCTTCAAAGTTATTGCATCATGAATTTTCTTCTTCCCCTTTTCTGAATGTTACTATCACTGGATTCTCTGGCGTAGAGCTGTTACATCTGACTAAAGTATTAAATCTTCTAAAACCAATGGGCATCAATTATGTAGAATACCTCAATAAATCCACTGACATTCTGCTAATCAACTTAGCAGCTTTACCCAGTATCCCGAAAACCCATCCGTTATGGTCGAATGAATTTAGCGATCTTTTTACTCAGTTTTACATTAATAACAATAATGATGATCCTGGTGATAATAACAGAAAAGATTTTCAAAATAATTCAATCTTGAGAAATTCGATGAAAAGGAAAATTGAATATATCAAGAAATTCCACTCCATACCGGTAGTTACTCCAGCATTTATTTTTAAATTATTGTCCGCTGCATCTGGAGAAAATAATGAAATCTTTTTAAACAATATCAAGTGGTGTATTATCTGCCCAAGAGGACACAAGGACGATTTTAAATGTAAGATAAAAAAACCATACTATACCAGCATTAGTTCAGAAAAAAAGTACCAAAACAATGATCCAAAAATCGACAAAACTATTCTTTTGAAAAGAAACAATTCCTCATTATCGGAGCACTCTATGAAAGATACCAAAAACGAATTATTGCAGAAAATTAGAGAAACTGATTCTGGAAGAAAAAAGCGTAGTGTCTCATCGAGTATCATGGATGTTTCTTCAGAGAGACAAATGCCGGATACGAAAAGGATCAAGTTGGAGTCACTGCCAAAAAATTTCGTTCCTAAACAAATTAAACGAACCACGAGTTGGGGCACAATAATGTCAGAAAATGTGCCTACAGAGCAGCCGACTGCAATTTCTAACCCAGAAGAGATCCCAAGAACTGAGGAAGTTTCACATACTCAAGTTACCTATGGCTCCATTCAAGATAAGAAACGTACTGCCTCTTTAGAAAAACCTATGAGACGACAGACAAGAAATCAGACAAAGGAATTAGATTCTTGAAATGTAGTCCGTAATTTTATAAGATATTCATTTACATACGCCATCTACAGCATTATTCAAATCTACTCATCTATATGTATTACCGTTTTGTATGATAATACTTTCCATGACATGCTCGCGTGAAAAAACAGCATGAGAAAAAGAGGATCGCAATAAGAAGACACGTAAATATCTAAATAAATGGCAACAGTACATCAGAAGAATATGTCGACTTTAAAACAGAGAAAAGAGGACTTTGTGACAGGGCTCAATGGCGGTTCTATAACAGAAATTAACGCAGTGACATCAATTGCTTTGGTAACTTACATATCATGGAACTTATTGAAAAATTCCAACCTTATGCCTCCTGGCATATCCAGCGTGCAATACATAATTGATTTTGCATTGAACTGGGTTGCTTTGCTTCTATCTATTACTATTTATGCTAGTGAACCATACCTTCTAAACACGCTAATACTGTTACCTTGTTTGCTCGCATTCATATATGGAAAATTTACTAGCTCGAGTAAACCTTCTAATCCAATATACAATAAAAAAAAAATGATTACACAGCGGTTCCAACTAGAAAAAAAGCCGTATATTACTGCGTATCGTGGTGGGATGCTTATTCTGACTGCTATTGCCATCTTGGCTGTAGATTTTCCAATTTTCCCAAGGAGGTTTGCCAAGGTGGAAACTTGGGGGACATCCCTGATGGATCTTGGTGTAGGATCATTCGTTTTCAGTAACGGTATTGTTTCTTCTAGGGCACTGTTGAAAAACCTAAGCTTGAAGAGTAAACCCAGCTTCTTAAAAAATGCATTTAATGCCTTAAAATCAGGAGGAACTCTATTGTTCCTAGGATTGCTGAGGTTGTTTTTTGTAAAAAATTTGGAATATCAAGAACATGTCACAGAATATGGGGTTCATTGGAATTTTTTTATCACCCTATCATTGTTGCCACTTGTATTGACCTTTATTGATCCCGTCACAAGAATGGTTCCACGCTGCTCAATTGCAATATTCATTTCATGCATTTATGAATGGCTACTTTTAAAGGACGATCGCACTTTAAACTTTTTAATTTTGGCTGATAGAAATTGTTTCTTCAGTGCTAATAGAGAAGGCATCTTCTCATTTCTAGGTTATTGCTCGATTTTTCTTTGGGGCCAAAACACGGGATTTTACTTGTTGGGAAATAAACCAACTTTAAACAATCTTTATAAGCCTTCTACGCAAGACGTAGTTGCAGCATCAAAGAAGTCTTCGACTTGGGACTATTGGACTTCAGTAACCCCATTAACTGGCCTCTGTATATGGAGTACAATTTTTCTTGTTATCAGCCAGTTGGTTTTTCAATACCATCCTTATAGTGTTTCAAGAAGGTTTGCTAACTTACCATATACTTTGTGGGTCATTACTTATAATTTACTATTTTTGACTGGGTACTGCTTGACTGACAAAATTTTCGGTAATTCTTCGGAATATTATAAAGTTGCCGAATGCTTGGAATCAATCAACTCCAATGGGTTGTTTTTATTTTTGTTGGCAAATGTCTCTACTGGTTTAGTCAATATGTCTATGGTCACGATAGATTCTTCACCCTTAAAATCATTCCTGGTTTTGTTGGCATACTGCTCATTCATAGCTGTCATATCGGTTTTCTTGTATAGAAAAAGAATATTCATTAAGCTATAATAACACACCATCCACATTTCCATGTAGTTCGTATACAAACCCTACCAGTAAAATAAAATTAACTCCTATGTGCTTTAAATAAAAATTATAAACCGCCTCCAATAGTTGACGTAGTCAGGCATGAAAGTGCTACTAATCGATGACTATGATTTCACCGTTGTTTAATTTTGACTTTTTTTTCGCACGTGACAGCTGAGAAAATATATCCATTTGACTTGATGCAGGTTCATTCTTCACCTTTTTGGAAAATTTCTGTGTCTTTTTCATTGCTGCGTCAGCCAAAAACTTAGCATTGGAGATTATTGGACGATTGTCAACTGTAGTGTCATCCGGATTATGTAATAACTCAGCAGCTGTTGTATTTCTGCTGTCATCTTCCTCAAATTCACTCTTCAAATCTATCACTTCCTCCACCTTAACCTTGTCACCTCTCTTAGACTTTCTATTTCGAGTTTTTGGTTTTATTTTTTTCGTCTTTTTCGAGCCCAAAAGCTCTCTCCTCCTTTCTATTGATATGTCATTTAATAACTCCTCATCGGATAGATCTAATTCGTTGTTTATATCTTCTATTAAGTTCGTTGGCTGATCAGAATTACTGCACGCGCTAGAAAACCCAGAAAATTCACTCGACGTAAGCGACTGCCCTGATTTATTGGAGTATTCCGGAGGATGCAGTTCATCAACATTTGACTGGGTTTCTATTCTGAAAGTTCCTGCAGTTGCGAAATGAATATTACGAGTAACTTTGTCCTTCCTCGTGGGTGATGGTCTCATTAAATCATCTGGCATGTGGCTCGTCTTATTTGGAGATGCTCCTTTTAACGACCTCGTTGATGATCGTGGTGATATGTCTGTGATGGACCTATCTTCTCTTCTCAGAAAAGGAATATTTTTCCCAGTAGAAGAATGAAACTCCTGCCTACTAGGTACATTAGTTGTTGAAACGTATTGAGGTGCATACACCTTTTTCTTTGTAGGAGAATGGAATGATGTAGTTTCTGGAGCGTACCTTTTTTCTGGACTTTTAACTCTACTTTTAGGAGCGTAATTGCCATTGATTTTGGATGGGCGTGATTTTTCAATAAGTTTCTTCTGTGGGAATATAGAGTTTTGCGTTTCGAGTCGTAACTGGTCCGCAGCTGACGTGAAATCACTAACAGAACCCAATAATTTATTTCTAGACAACTGTATTCCATAGACATCATTCATTTGTATCCCTTGCCAAATCATCCTTTCTCTCCTATTTTCAATGAATTGGTTATAGTCTTTGCGCAATTGGTCAAGGGAGAATAGTTTATCATCTTCAGCAGGCGGCTTTTTGTTCAAAATTCGGTATAGTTTTTTGATACTATTCGTACTTTCAAATAATTTTTGGCTATCGGACATGGCTTTTATCAAGTCAGTAGTCAAAAATCGGCTTGCAATTCTTGGTCTATCGACATCTTCCACAGTTACAGTATTTGATAGGTACAACAGGTATTTTGCACGAGTCTGTGCAACAAAAAACATTCTTCTTTCCTCATCTATAGAATCTTCCACGGATAAAACTCTAGTCTTTTTTGGGCTTGCATCTTTCTTACTATTTTCTTGATCTTCTTCTTCGTCCTCCTCTGATTCGTCTTTCTTATCATCGTTGAACACACAAGGAATTATACCTTCTTCGCATCCAGGAATAAAAACTACCGGCCACTCAAGACCTTTGGCACCGTGAATTGTAGATATCGTGACAAACCCATTCTTCTCACGTTTTATTTTTGCATCTTTATTGGATTCCGACTCTTCCTCCTCAGCTGCATCAGAATGAAGGGAAAGTGAATTGAAGAAATTACGGAGGTATTCTTTTGGAGTGATGACCTTGTTCTCTATTGGTTCGGCTTCATCTGTTGCTGCTTTAATGGCTTCATTTTTTTCTTTATCTGAAGATTCTGACTTGGAAAGAAGAGCCAGGAAATAGTTTTTCAAAAGTTCAATATTCTTATGTCTTGCGTTTAATAAATTAGGTTCGGATTTTTCAAGCTGATCATTTTTTTTCTTACCATCCTTGTACAAGTATTCGTATTTCAGACCTGATAATTCATATAGCTTATCAAATAAATCTGAAAGACCCCCTAGTAAAGTGCTCTGGAGCAACAATTGACAATTTTCTATCATTGAAATGAAGTCAGCAATCACAGAACGGCCTTTCGTCGGTATGTCTAGCATTATTTTTTTACTACTTATGTCTTTCAATATTTGGAAACATGACACATCGGTAGCTAACGTGTCCAATGCGTTCTTAATCTTCTCACCGGTAGCAGGACCAAGGCCCCTTGCTGGATATAAAAGTGAAGCAAGAATTGCATGTTTGTCATTCGGAGAAAATATCAATTTTAATAAATTTAACATCGCTCTTGTTTCCTTGGAATCCCAGAAACTGTGGCCCCTAATAATTTTATAGGGTATCCGATGTTCTATTAATGCACTTTCGATCCTTTTAATTTGTCTTCGTTGTCTTACTAGGATAGCAAAGTCATTAAATGTGAATAGGTTTGGCAATGCCTTCAAATATAGTAGTTCCCGAACTAAAGAAGGTGCTTCCAAAAAGTAAGCGGGGAAATTCATGTAAACTGGTGGAAAATCCAGGTCAAATTGGGCACGGAGTGGAGCCCTATTCTGCCGACCTTTGTTTTGTTGCGTTATTAAAATTTCGCTTGTATTTAGAATTTTTTGTGATGAACGATAATTTTCAACAAGTATGATAGTTGAGTACTCGATGGGACATTTTCTGCCCATTTCTAGAAAGTTGTGCGCTAAGGCGTTTCTGAAAGCATATATGCTTTGATCAGGATCACCTACGATGGTCATCCCCCTCGAAAGATGATGATTTCCCTTAGCAAAAAGAAACATCAAGTCCAATTGAATGCCGTTAGTATCTTGAAATTCGTCAACTAAAACATGTTTTATGTTGGATAAAACACGCACTCTAGTCAGCAAACGAAAGGTGTACATTAATAAGTCATCAAAATCTAACGTATTTTTCTTGCTTAGCTCTGATTGGTATATTTGGTAAAAGTAGCCAAGCGCGGCGTCATGATTCGAATCTAAGATGTATTCCTCAGGTAATATTGCGTTTGATTTTAGCTTTGATATCTGTTTCTTGATCAGCTTCGGATGAATAGTCCATTCATCTCCATTTTTACTCGGCATACAAAGATTTACTTTCCTTGTGATTGAGGAAGCATAATCCCTTATTTGGTCGGGAACTTTTTCGATCATATCATCTAAAATGACATCTATTTCCTTCTCATCAATAATTCTCCAGTCTTTCTGTAGATCCACCAAGTGGCCAAATCTATAAAGTATTTTCAGGCAAATACTATGAAAAGTACCAATTAAGAGCTCCGAAATATTCACGCCTGCCCCGCGTAACATTTCTTGCAAACGCTCTTTCATTTCGTTAGCAGCTTTGTTAGTGAAAGTAGTCACTATAATATCGCGGGGATGAATATGGTGGTGCAGAATAAGATACGCTACTCTTGAAGTTAAAACCTTAGTCTTCCCTGTGCCGGGACCGGCAATTACCTGCAGCCCTCTAGTGTAATCAAAGAGGGCCGCTGCTCTCTGTTGAGTATTTAACTGGGATACTAAATGCAACCAAAGATCATTGTTCGACGACATTTGCTATCCCTAAGTACCGGTAGAAGAAAGATCAAATTGGAATGATACTCAAAGTGCAGAGTACAATTATGGATGGCAAAAGAAACTAGAGGGACAGGAAGCTGTCTAAAAGCTGTAGAGAAATATTCTTATCTTGCCGACTGCAAATTTATCGAGACTCTGCGAAGGTAGCCTAAGCAGTAGTATCAGGATAGCTGGAGGTAACTCTAAACTCGCTCCTATTCTTCTTCAGCATCGTTCTAATTGTTGTCACTTTTGTTTGTTTTGGTTTTTTTGGGAGTTTTTCGCATTCGCGTCTCGTTACCCTAGCATGTTTTAAGCGGCGCTATCATTATGGTTGAAGAGAAAGTTGTAGTTTATCAACAGTTAGATACTTGATATACAATATGAAGCAGTGGTTGTGTATACAAGTGAAGTACTCAATGTAATATACATTACCTGAGTACTCAGTACCATCTTGGTTATTCAATATGGCAAAAATGCCTGACCCTATGTATCTTTTTCCATCAAAAATAGCCGCATCTCGTAGATCGTGAGCAGATGTCTTCACTCCTTTCTAGCAGTATAACAAAGCATATTTCTTGTATTTATTTTACCGATTTCTATATATATGACAAGGTTCATGAACAGCTTTGCCAAACAAACGCTGGGATATGGCAATATGGCGACAGTGGAGCAAGAGAGCTCAGCTCAGGCTGTTGATTCTCATTCAAACAACACACCGAAGCAAGCTAAGGGTGTTCTTGCAGAGGAACTAAAGGATGCATTGCGGTTCCGGGACGAAAGAGTTAGTATTATTAATGCAGAGCCTTCTTCAACACTGTTCGTCTTTTGGTTTGTGGTTTCATGCTATTTCCCTGTGATTACTGCCTGCTTGGGTCCCGTAGCTAACACTATCTCGATAGCCTGTGTAGTTGAAAAATGGAGATCCTTAAAGAACAACTCCGTGGTGACAAATCCACGAAGCAATGACACCGATGTTTTGATGAATCAAGTAAAGACAGTTTTTGATCCTCCTGGTATTTTTGCCGTTAATATCATCTCTTTGGTACTGGGTTTTACGTCAAATATTATACTAATGCTACATTTCAGTAAGAAGTTGACGTATCTTAAATCTCAGTTAATAAATATAACAGGATGGACAATAGCTGGAGGGATGCTTTTGGTGGACGTGATTGTATGCTCCTTGAATGACATGCCCAGCATCTACAGTAAGACTATCGGATTTTGGTTTGCCTGTATCAGTTCTGGTCTATATTTGGTATGCACCATTATTTTAACAATACATTTTATTGGATATAAATTAGGAAAATATCCTCCAACGTTCAACCTTTTGCCCAATGAAAGAAGTATCATGGCATACACTGTACTATTGTCTTTATGGTTGATTTGGGGTGCGGGTATGTTTAGCGGTTTATTGCACATCACTTACGGAAATGCATTATATTTCTGCACGGTATCATTATTAACCGTGGGACTAGGTGACATCCTGCCCAAGTCGGTTGGCGCCAAAATCATGGTTTTAATCTTTTCGCTATCTGGTGTTGTCTTGATGGGTTTAATAGTGTTTATGACAAGATCCATCATTCAAAAGTCCTCTGGCCCAATTTTCTTTTTCCACAGAGTTGAAAAAGGCAGGTCCAAATCGTGGAAACATTATATGGATAGTAGTAAAAATTTATCTGAAAGGGAAGCGTTCGACTTAATGAAGTGTATCCGACAAACGGCCTCAAGGAAGCAGCATTGGTTTTCTTTGTCGGTGACTATTGCAATTTTCATGGCTTTTTGGTTATTGGGAGCTCTTGTATTCAAATTCGCAGAAAATTGGTCGTACTTCAATTGTATTTACTTTTGTTTCTTGTGCTTATTAACCATTGGATACGGAGACTATGCTCCAAGGACTGGTGCAGGCCGTGCTTTTTTTGTGATTTGGGCGTTGGGAGCCGTGCCATTAATGGGGGCTATCCTATCTACAGTCGGTGATCTGTTGTTTGACATTTCCACTTCTCTGGATATTAAGATCGGTGAATCATTCAATAATAAAGTCAAGTCCATCGTTTTTAATGGGCGTCAAAGAGCACTTTCCTTTATGGTGAACACTGGAGAAATTTTCGAAGAATCTGACACAGCTGATGGTGATCTGGAAGAAAATACAACGAGCTCACAATCCAGTCAAATTTCTGAATTCAACGATAATAATTCAGAAGAGAATGATTCTGGAGTGACATCCCCTCCTGCAAGCCTGCAAGAATCATTTTCTTCATTATCAAAAGCATCTAGCCCAGAGGGAATACTTCCTCTAGAATATGTTTCTTCTGCTGAATATGCACTACAGGACTCGGGGACCTGTAATTTAAGGAACTTGCAAGAGCTACTTAAAGCCGTCAAAAAACTACATCGGATATGTCTGGCGGATAAAGATTACACACTTAGTTTTTCCGACTGGTCGTACATTCATAAACTACATTTGAGGAACATTACAGATATTGAGGAGTACACACGCGGACCCGAATTTTGGATATCACCTGATACGCCCCTCAAGTTCCCGTTAAATGAACCTCATTTTGCTTTTATGATGCTTTTCAAGAACATAGAAGAATTAGTTGGTAATCTAGTAGAAGACGAAGAGCTTTATAAAGTTATAAGCAAAAGAAAATTTTTGGGTGAGCATAGAAAGACACTTTGATATACAAACACCCGAAGCATTGATTTATATCTTACTGTAGACTACTACGGATGTATTCTCTAAATATTTATATTCAGCATCTCAAAATAAATACTGAAAGCATTTTTCTGCTGTAAATGCGCTTTCAATATTATGCACCCGTTGCGTCTCGCATTAATGTGGCTGAGCTCCAGTAAGGGAAAATAAAAAACAAAAACTGTTCGCTTATTATATCATCTCTTGTTGCTAAAGCACACATCAAATGATACCAACGATTATTATTATTACGAAGTTGTATTATTTATATTCTATCAAATGGCAAACACTGTAGGAGGAATTCTGTCGGGTGTAAATCCGTTCCACTACAACTCCAGTTCGCCGCTTACATTATTTCTCTTTCAAGCATGTCTCATACTACTGGTATGCAATTTAATTCACATTCCCTTTTCAATGATGAGGCAGCCTAAAGTCATTTCAGAAGTTATATCTGGTGTTATTTTGGGGCCTACTATATTTGGTCAAATTCCAAACTATACAAACACAATTTTCCCTACATCATCGATCCCGGGGCTAAATTTAGTGGCGAATTTGGGAATAATACTGTTTATGTTTTTTTTAGGTTTAGAAGTGGATATTGCTTTCATCAAGAAACACCTAAAGAAAGCACTCGTGATAGGTATAGTCACTTTAGCAGTGCCATTCGGTTTTGGTTGTCTGCTGGCGATTCCTTTATTTCACACTTATGCAAACAAAACAGAAGGCGAAAGGCATATTAAATTCTCTGTCTTCATGGTATTTATAGCTGTTTCCATCTCCGTTACGGCTTTTCCAGTTTTATGTCGTATTTTAAATGAATTGCGCTTGATCAAGGATAGAGCAGGTATCGTTGTCCTTGCGGCGGGTATCATTAACGATATAATGGGATGGATTTTGTTAGCATTAAGTATTATTCTTTCTAGTGCAGAAGGGAGCCCTGTCAATACCGTTTATATTCTGCTTATCACGTTTGCATGGTTTTTGATTTATTTCTTTCCCTTAAAATACCTATTAAGATGGGTGCTCATAAGGACCCATGAATTGGACAGAAGCAAGCCTTCACCGTTGGCAACGATGTGCATTCTATTCATCATGTTCATTTCTGCTTATTTTACGGATATTATTGGAGTTCATCCTATTTTTGGCGCCTTCATTGCTGGCTTAGTAGTTCCTAGAGATGATCACTACGTTGTTAAATTAACAGAAAGGATGGAAGATATTCCTAACATTGTTTTCATTCCAATCTACTTTGCTGTTGCAGGATTAAATGTCGATTTGACTCTATTAAATGAGGGAAGAGATTGGGGCTATGTTTTCGCCACAATCGGCATCGCCATTTTCACCAAAATTATTTCAGGTACTCTTACAGCTAAACTTACTGGCTTATTTTGGAGAGAAGCCACTGCAGCCGGTGTTTTGATGTCATGCAAAGGTATCGTTGAAATCGTTGTCTTAACTGTTGGTTTGAATGCGGGCATTATCAGTAGAAAAATATTTGGTATGTTTGTGTTGATGGCATTAGTTTCTACTTTTGTCACTACTCCTCTGACTCAGCTTGTTTACCCAGATTCATACCGGGATGGTGTTCGCAAATCCTTATCTACACCTGCAGAAGATGATGGTGCAGCAGATGGTCTCGATTCTGAGGGTGTGGACAAGACTGAAATTAACACTCAACTTAATTCATTGGCAGATGTTAGCAAATATAGAATTGGTGAACTGACCACGGTGATAAACACTACAGAAGCGATCTCTCCATCTCTAAAGCTGCTAAATTACCTGTCTTTAGGGGTATCTCCCAAGCCTAAGAATAATAAACATAAGAACGAAACCTCCTTGAGCAGAATGACAACAGCTACTGATTCCACATTGAAATCTAACACATTCAAAATAAAAAAGATGGTTCATATCTGGTCTAAAAGCGTTGACGATGTGGATACCAATTTAAGTGTTATAGATGAAAAATTGACCCCGTTTGAGGGAGTCGGTGCATTGAGGGCCATTCATTTACGATTGCTCACTGAACGGACAACTGATCTGCTGCAATCATCTTCTCTATATAATGATGATCCCCACTTTACGGCAAATACAGATTCACTATTACAAATTTTTGATATATTTTCAAACCTGAGCAAAATACCATTTTCAAGTGAAGTCGTATTTTCTACAATGCGTGAAAAGGCAGCTAATATAGCGACGATGAAAATGGATTCCACAGATCTGATCTTATTGCCATTAAAAGGGGCCTCGTATGAGTATAGAGGGAGCCCAGTCTTCATTGATGAAAAATACGCAAACTTTGATCACATTTATTCTCATCTCCTAGGTCTGAATGAACTATCATCTACTTTCTTCAAGTCTATTTTCCAGTCACTCAAGGCAAATTTTGCCGTTCAAATTTCAAATACCTATGGCAGATTAAATGCTGATCGCTTTAAGAGGAAACGGTTCAATTTATTACTTCCAAAACCATACCTGACACAATCCGATTATCTTGGACTATATCTTCTCTTATTGATATGCTATAGAGATGGCTATAATAATGATAATGCATCCTGTAGTATATTTATTAACAGCAAGAATATTGATTTCGCAAAAGATTTGTCAACTGCATTTGCTGAGCATGACTGGCTAAACGAATCTACCATTAAAATTGTGGATATCCCCTTTGAAACGAAAGTTCCAGAAGAAGCAATTGAAAAGCCGTCCTTTATAGAGACTGTGCTTGATGTTGGTTTATCAGATACTGCTTTAGCTGATATAGAGGAGACTACCTTTATTATTGGAGAGGACCTTCCTGATGAAAGTGAGCCCTTCAGCGAAGAGGTGAGGACTGTAATATTTGAAGGGTCGAATCGTCGTTTTGACACCCTTATTGTGCACCATTTTTCGTCTGAATAAGTATCAGCAGAAATTTTTTAATTTTCTTTGTTCTTAATTTTCAGTCATTCCGTCATTCCGTCATCTATGTTTATTGTTCTATATTATTACGTATGCATAAATATCTTAAGTATAGATCGATCCTAATAGCTATTCAGTTTTATTCTCCTGAGAGGTTATCCTTAATTTTGAAGAGTTTAACTTATCATTTGACTTTATAAACTTCGCGAGTCTGGTAGATTTGAAATTGAATGTTTCATTTACTTCACTAAAAGGATGAGAAAGAAGCTCGTTAGCGGTTGGCCTTTTCTCTGGATTTATCTCGAAGCATGCGTCCAGAAAATTTCGTCCGATTTGCGATATCAATGGTAAAGTGTCCTCAGGAATTGGTGGTGCCGATTTTGACTTTCCAATTTTGAACATGGCTGCGACGACTTCTAAGTTGGACCACGGGCGCTTACCAGCAAACATTTCCAGAACGATGCATCCCAGAGACCATATATCAACTTTTGCACTGTAGCCTTGCTTTGTATCAACCATTTCAGGAGCCATCCAGAAGACTGTTCCTCGCATGGTCATATCCGAATTAGAGTATATGTCCTTTGATTTTCTTGAAATTCCGAAGTCACTGATTTTGCAGATACCATCTTGATCCAAAAGTAAGTTGTCTGCCTTCATATCCCTGTGGAGAATACCTTTCGAGTGTAGGTATGCCAATCCTTTTAATACTTGTGTTGTTAAATGTTTGATCAACGGTTCATCGAATCTTCCATACATTCTAATCAAGGATCCCACGGAGCCACCAGCAACATATTCTAAAAACAAACTGTAAATATTGTTTTTATTCTCAAAACCTAAGTATTGAACAATATTAAGATGATCTAAATCTTTTAACGTGGACACTTCAGATCTTAATGCTTCCACGGTACTTAGAATGGCTTCATTTTGTGAGCTATACTTGGGGACCTCAACCTGCTTAACGGCCATCATCTCACCTGTAGTAACGTTTAAACATAAATAAACAGCACCGAAAGATCCCTTCCCTATCATTTCACCCTTCATCCAGGCGAATTCCTTATACTCACCTTTCGAATTTTTGGCTTTATTAATTGACACCATATGGTTTTCGGTCACTTCGACCATTCTTGTACCCCACATTTTGGTGTTCTGTCTTTTTAGTTTTACAGAGTTTTTTCTTGCTAAACTAGCTTCATGTGCAATGGTTCTTATGGTTTTTGTTCTTTTAGGTGTCTTAGCTTGATTCAATGGTTTATTTTTACCGTTAAGTCCATCCTGTATGTACTCGTATGAGCTATCAGGAGGGACGGGACGGGAAGGAGTGCTTGGCTCAGTTCTCGATGAAGCCACATTCTTTGGTGAAAGTAGGCTGTCTAAGGATTTCGGAGATGTTGGTGAAGCTATTCCTTCAGTGATTGGCTTATCTAAGTTAGCCCTTGGGAAGAATTTCTCTAAATTTTGATAAACGACCTCCGGAGATGGTCTAAAGGTCATCTTTCTCTCCATTTTGTCCTGCGTTTGAGAATCATAGAATATTTCGTCAGAATGCGTAGAACTGTTATCGCTTTTCTCATCCTTTTTGTTTTCATTATTAGTCTCAGGAGCTGTTTTTTTCTTGGACCAGATAATGTCATCGGATGAACTAGAATCGTCATCACTATCATCGCTGTCAGACATCGGCGGAGCATCCGCGAATGTTATGTCATTCTCTTCAAATATATCGGCCGCAGATGTCGACGAAACAACTCTTTTTGAGTTACCTCTTTTTAACAATGGTGAAGGAGAATAGAAAATTGAATTTGAAGTCGATACAGTTGAATTTGAGCGATTCACTTTCTGTTTCATTTTCAAAGATGGGGAAGTACTCGTCGAGTCCTGGTCTGTTTTCAACCTACGCATAGCATCGTTTGCACCCTTATAAGGTTGCGGTATCAAAACATGAGTCGAAGCAGGAGTATATGAGGAAGTAAGCGAATCAGGAGACGAGCTGCTAGCTTCTATAGGAGATGATAATAATTGTGGCGGCAATGGTTTCGATCTTTTGCTTCTCGAAATTTTTGTACTTGCCCTCACTAGGCGGATCGGTTTATTCTGTTTAGAAGTTGATAAGGTCCTCTGAGGAGAAGTATTTGCGGGAGGCTTGGGAGCTTCTCTTTTTGGTGCCAGTTCTGGTTTTGTATAAGGCGATTCCCTACGATGATTGAAATCAATTTCAGTCCCCTCATCTTTTCTTAGCACTTGAAAACTACTCTTGCTTTCATTTTCTGTTATGGGGGTAGGAATATTTAATTTACTTCCTTTATCTGGTAGGTTGAGTTCTAATTTTGGACTTGTTTTAAAAACCATTTTTGGTGCATTTTCCTCATGAGAAAGAACTTCTTTAATATTCCAATAATTCAATTCTTCAGTTGGATTAGTATTGGAAACTCTGTCATAGTAATAACTCGGGGTTTGGGGGTACCTGCGCCCACTTCCTGATGTATGTTCATCAAATGATGTTATGTCAGAAGACGAAGTGACAATGGAAACATCATCTGTCGATGCTATCAGACTGCTTGTTCCGGACCTCATTGAACTCTTACTTTTCACCGATTTTAAAGGAACATTGTTTTCTGAGGTGAGAGGAGCAGGTTTCGGTTTTTGTTGAAGCTTCATTTGGTCTTTGATATAAATTTTTCCAGAAGTGTTCAAAAACAAGCTTTTTTTCAAAAATTCCAAAGTATCATCTGGAATTGCAGCACCAATATCGCAATCAAAGTCTGTCATATGGAAAGTGACATTTTTGTGATTGATTCCCAATTTTGTGAGAGCAGATTCTTTGAAACTGGATAATTTTGCTACACTTTTTAAGTTTAGCGGAACAAAATTAACATTATCTTTGGTAACCAGAATATATTTATTCTCACTATCATTTAACCCTGTTTTCTTCAGAGGATAAAATTTTTTGTCCAGTAAAAAGTTCTTTACACTATACTTTTGATTATTTACCGGCACTGGAACTGTCTTGTCTGGATTAATACAATCAGGATACGTTTCTTTAAAAGACGCCGTGGTTGAAGAAATTTTAGGTGTATCTTCTGTGCTGATGACCTCCAAACTTCTGTTTGCAGTTTTGGGTATTGGCGGTGGTGATGAAGATGGAGATGGTATATTTACATCTGCCGTTTGTACGGTTAAGGTAGCAGTACTCGAATTCGATTTTAAGGATGGAGTTTCTTGAGACGTTACATAAGCTACCGTATTTGGGCTAGGAACCCCTATTTGGCTCTTTCTTTTGAATTTATTCCATAAATTACCTTTATCATCCGAAGTGGGTAGTGAAGATTGTTTTAAAGGTGAAGACACATTAGTTTCATAGTGTTTAGATTTTCCTTTAGCTAAATTTTCACTAGACAGACTATGACCTTGTGGATTAGGCTTTGTTGGAGCTTCCTCGCCTATTCCAGTACCAAAAAGGGAATTTAATAATGACGACTCAGATGAACTACTTTTGTAATGTCTTCTAAATATGTTAGGATACGAAGGAGATGCAGGTGGGCTCGCCGATTTGGTAAGTGTACTGTTAGATTCAATAATTGAGTGCGGCCGAGCCGGTATACTTAACTTGATGTTTGAAGGTGATTTTGCTGAGGAAGCATTGCTCGATGATGAGCCCCTTAGGGATATAAAACTTCTTCTGTATAGTGAACTTGCGCTTTTGGTTTTTTGGTGTGTTGAAGTAGAATGTAAAAAATTCTTTTCATCGGTCTTGGAAGGGCCCGATTTTGTTGGGCTCAATGCAGATTCTGACGTTGATCTAGAATTTGAAATATCCTCTTGCGATTTACTATTTTTTAATTTTGATTTGATCGATTCGCTGGAAGACCTGGAACTTTTAAGTTTGCTCGCGCTCTTCTGACGAATATGGCTATTTGTTACGTTCTTGGTCATTGTTTTTTTCAATAACTGCTGAAACCTGGTATATGAAGCAGTTTTAGTCTGCGGCAAATACTTTTCATAAACAGCGAAATTATCATATGCAAGCAACTTTATAAATCTGTGACCAAACAATTGATGCTTTTTGAAAAACAATATCCAGGATTCTGGAAAATCATGAAATTTAAACCATGAGGTGACGCGATGCATTGTCCATTCATCAGGGTCTGTAGGATCCCACGATAGAATTAGCTTGTCAAAGGACAAACTATTTACGCTATTGCCACCGGAGGATTTCCTCGAATCAGAGAGGCTACTAGGTCCATTGTCATTTTTATAAGAACTGTTTGTAAAGCTCGTTGGGTTTTCAAGCGTTCCAGCTGAGATGTGGTCATCTGTCGTCCAATTAAAGGATTGTTCGATAACTGGCGTGCTTTCGTAAAACTGAGAAGAGGTAGAGTTGGGGGTTAGGTTGGGAAATTGGCTTCTAATATCATCATAAATGCTTTTGCGAGATGTTGCACGAGGGCTTTTGCTTGAACTTTTGGTTGATGCTACCGAACTAGTCGGCTGATGGCCGAATTTCACAGATGAGTTCGAATCAGACCTAGAATGTGTATGTGCTGTCCCCGCTATTTTCCTCAAAAAGGGCATTTGGAGGTGGAGTTGAACTATTTTAATACTATATTTAGTGTTTCGTACTAATGGTCACCCCTCTGCCCTTGTTTTTTTATTTTTTTTTTTGGTGAATCCATTACCTGATTTTATTATTATGCTTACTTTTAATTAACTTGTTGAAATTTCATAGCATTATAACTTAGAAGACGCGTCGGTCTGGAATTGAATGGCCATTGGGGCCGAAGAAAGTGTGTCAAATTTTATTGTTATTTACATGATTTTATACGTATGCGTATATGTACATATCCCTAAAATTCAGTTCATACTCAGTTCTGATATTCTTAAGATTGTCAAATCACCTTTACTCTTTGCATGACGGACCCGTCTATTTCTTCTCTTCGTTACCTCCCTAGTTTGGAAAGCCCTTTTAGTTTTCCCAACAACGGTTGCTTTTAAAGTATACAGAGAAGTATTGATTGGATGACCAACTAGCTTGTAGTTTCTAGATCCTAAAGTTGTTACATCGGTCATGTTTAAAATGTCACCCACCTCCGCTTGCTTCAATTTGAATGGAAGAATAACTCTGTCGCCCTCGGTCACCAAATATGGACGATTATGAATCTTGAATATTGCATATAGTTCATTTGATAATTTTAGTGGAGTTGTATCTGTCTTAGTAGTCTTAGCTTTTGTACTACTGATGCTTGAGGAAGTAGCTAAATTTCTGAATGGATGACTGGTAAATGGCCTATAAATAGGTGTGATTCTGGCCACTGGCCATATGAATTTCAGTTGTAGCATGAAAATTAGAGCAACACACTTAAGATTGTCTCGGCACAGTTGTTTCAGTAGGCTGTGAAGGTCGACTCCGAGTGAGCTTCGACATCTTTCTAAGAGTTCTCTAATTCGGCTACCCTTCGCAATTTTGCTCAATATAAAGCCCGTGCACCGCAAGATACTAGTGATTATGGTTAAGAGCGTTGAAGCCATTTCAATGTGAAGGCTAATATTCTTATAAAAAATACAGAAGAATTTATCTAAAGAATTCAAATTAGTTTCTTCCCGAAAGAGGATCTTAAACTTTTCATGACTTTCTTTCTCTGTGCTACCATGTGTAGGAAGAGCATTGGGAAGCCTGGGATATAAGCGAGCATGGCCGCTATTAAAATTCTTTTGTAAAGTAAAGAATACTGAGATTCAGCTGCATTTAAAGCACAGTAAATAATGCGTAGTTCGCTGGCAACACCAGTGGGGTACAAAATCCAGAACAAATTATATCTTAATAGAATTAAGATCTTTGGTGCGCCATTCTTGAATACCAACATGAAAAAATAATACAAGTATCTGACGATCTCAGTTATAGACCATGCCAGTAATAATGATATGTAAACAACTGATTGAACACCACTTGTGTTTGGCAACAATTGGAAGATGCCGAGGACAACTAGTAGTCTTGAAGACACTTGTGCAACAGTGGTCAGCAATGGGGAACGTACAACTCCTAAAAATGAGTTTATGATCTCGATTATAGCACCACATTGAACAAGGGTAGCGACATTTTTAGTTTGGTAGAAGAATGCTGGCTGTCCAACTTTTGGGTACAAGGAGATGACCAAGTAAAGCAAATAAGACCAACCAACAGCAGAAAGCAAATTATAAAGGGGTAAGAAGGACAATGGTGACGCAAGTTTTTTTGACATATTGTAGAAATTGCTTGGAGTTGTGCTTCTTCTTGTGTGATGATGAGTTATTTTGTATTTTGGATGCTCTTGATGGACCAATTCTGAGTTCGAATAAATTCAACAGAATTTCGAAAAAAAGTACACGAAAAAGAAAACGCCTTTTTCCTTTTTGAATACTAAACAATCGAAGTAAGTTATCAAACGGGCAAAGTCGCAATAAGGCACTAGACAGCATATGTAGTCCAAACGATTGTGAGTTAGGAAATACATGTGTTATTGTATAATTATTATTCTTATTATTATTGTTATTAATATTAGAATTATTAGAATTATTTAATTAGTATTATTTCCTAGTCCCTGTAATGCTCTGAATTAAATTTTACAACGCCCATTAATCGCGCCTGTTCTTCTTCATCCCATGATATCTTGTCCTTACTTTTGGATCTACACAATGCATATGCGGCGGAATCAGCATAATCCAAACTGTCTTCGTCTTCACAGTTATCATACTCTTCATCACTGTCATCGCTCAGTTCATCGTATTCATCTATGTCGTAGTCATGGCCTTCCGCGCTTAATATTTCGTCTTTATGACCTCCAAATTCATCGGTGGGGCTATGAAGTTCAAACTGGTGTTGAAACATAGGTGAATTCATGCCATTTTTTGATGGAGAAGCACGCTTGGGTATAGAATTAGAAGGTGATGACTCCCAGCCGTCACTAAGTTCATTGCTAAATTGAAATACACTTTCTTCCTTAGCATTAACTGTATTATTTGGTATTGTTTCAGATTTGCATGCATCCGTAAAACTTCGCTTAAGCTTCAATGGTATCTTATGATCGCGATTCACTTCACCTGGAACTTGTTCCGTGGCGTCAGAATCAGGATTGAAGTTTAATCTTGTTTTTGTACCATCTTCGTTAACGTACTCATAGTAAAGCTGCTCTTGGTCACGTTTGCCTTCTGATGAATTCGATTCTTTGCTTCTAACGGAATCACCATTACGATATTCTTGGGGTTCATCTTCATCAAAGCTGACATACCCTTCTCCTTCATCCTCTTCCTCCTCTTGACACCGTACATTGTCCATTTGCATTATGTCATTAATGTAGTCATCGACTGTACCCATAGTGCGCTCTCCCTTGTCGTATACAGCATCCTCTTCTTCATCTTGCAACATGTCTCCTTCTTCAGCTATATCGCCTAATATGGCGTTGTATTTCTCCTTTAGATCCTCTAGAACATCCTCCGTATAGGCAATCCATTTACTCTCAAATAAAGAACTCATTACTTCAGTATTTTCAAAGGTGATGTTCATCTCTTCAATATATGCAGTAAATTTGGTGACTTCTTCCGCAATTAGGGTCAAATGGCCCATATATCCAAGCCTGGTGTCATGTCCTTTCTCATATTCTATGCATTCATTGTTTCCGTTAATAATCATATCAGTTAAACGGATGTTGATTAGGAGATCATCTAAAAGGAACCTATTATAACCTATTTTGAGGGGACCGTTAAAAATCTGCTGAACAACATCGTACACTACGTTATGAAGGAAATTGTTCCACTGGAAGTGAAAAAACATTTCGAGCATAGTATCTATTACTCTGGTATCTTGTAAACTGATTTTCAGCTGATCTCCAACGTTGGGAGACACACGAAAGTTTTTTTCTATATCAGAAGAATCCAAAATGACGTCTGAATATTGGGGTTCAAATGGATTTTCATCTTCCTCGTCCTTAAAATCACCATTGTTGAAGTCTGGCATTAAACTATGTTGCTCTTCATTATTCATGTTCTGGTTTACTTTGTTGGTTTCTATCTGTAAAGAATTTAACTTATCGATAACTTCTTCACCATCAATGGAGGTATTAGCGGATTCTACCTGATTTGTATCATCTTCCACTTCATCATCAGCATCACCTGTATTGTCGTCTTCATTTTCTTTTAATTCACTACGATCGTTAGAATCTACGTAATTTTGTGAATTGAAGATTCTCTCTCTTTCGGCATCACGCTCTCTTACAATGTCATAGGCACTCGGTTCATTCAATAAAGTCATGTTTGAGCAGTGTAATAGTTCAGCAATAAGTTCACAGATCTTAAACCTTTCAAATCCCAACGGTTCAATCGTTCCATAGGACGTCTGTAAAAGGGGAATCTTCTTCTCAGTTAGTATTTTGTTGAAATCGGCCATGTGTTCAGAAAACATTTTAACCAAATATCCTAAATAAATTGGGTCTCTATCTGTTGGCGGATGAGATTCTATGGTAGTATAATTTGTTTGTATGGTATCATAATCAGAATTGTTTTTCCTTATCAGCTCAATGATAATGCCAACGCCATTATTTAACGAATTGCCTCCCTTGAGCATTATATCCATAAGTTGTTTCATCATATTTGGAGAAACTAATTGCCTTGTTAATTCATTAGGCCCTATGCTCGAAGTAATCTCATTAGGACAGTTACCGCTAATAGTAACCAGAGCTTTCAGAAAATCACCGGCTGCAGATTGTGTGCAAGAATCAAAAACAGGATCGAGTAAATGAATCAACTTTGGAACCAAGTTCTGTTTTTTAAACAGTTGTATAACTCCATTTGATATTTCTGGCTTATCGGTCGATATTACTTTTAATAAAAAATCCATCAAAGGCGGATTATCTATATGTGCTAAAAAATCGTCAACAATGTGTTCCTTTTTTAATATGAATTCAATTATTCCGTCCATATTCATATCCAAGAGGCGTTCGTTTATTTTCATAAAATATGTTGACGCTTCAATTGACAATGGAGAAGGTAGCCTGAGGATCGACCAAAGCTTAGCGAGAAGTCCTTCGTTTTCAATCAAAGCAGATGATATGGGCCACACGTCAGCGGACAATATTTCGGCCGCTATTCTGGCTCTTCGCGTATCATCATGTTCCTCTAGTTCATGAGGTAGAGTGACTCTAGTATCCTCAGATGCACTATCATTTTCTTCATTTTCCAGTTCCTCTTCTTCACCACTACGAGTACGTTCTTTTTCTTCAAAAGTACCATCAATGTTTTTCTTATCTGCTTTAGCATTCTCAAAGTCCTCCGTTGTGTCCTTGTCTTCACCACGTACTAAATCTCTGTCTTCTGAAGTAACTCTATCAATATTGGACTCAAGTATGGTACTATTTCTGACATAATCTATCAATTTGGACAAAACTTCAGGGTACTTCAAGTACACTAGTAGCTTGAAGTTCGAGCACATCAGTTCTGTATATAACTCCTCATCATCTAAAAGATCATTCAGTAGAGACAGGTTTGGCTTATAAGCTTTGTAGTCTTCTTCTCTGTTAGGCAGCTCATATTCTTCTTCTTCGTCTTCTGATTTAAAAGAATTGCTTTCTAAACTTTCATCTGTGCTATTAGAGTCAATTTTCCCTGCTTCCGTACTAGTGGGCTTATCATCGATCTTAATGAAAGCCCTGTTCAACAGTTTAGCTAATGGAGACTGTGAACCAAAATCTTGTCCAAACTTCCAAAAGGACCCTGACATATTTTTTCCTAATTATTAAATGGGCAAAACGATAAACGCCACTATTCTTAAACACTAACTAAAACGAATTTTTCAGAATCTCTAATCAACTAAAATTAGCATGTATTACCTCAAGCTAAAAATATTTAAAGATCTTAGTAAAATATATCTTTTGCGTACCTTTCCCAAATACACAAGCTAAACTACCCTTATCAAGCAGATCTGGTGAAATTTTAAACAAAAATAGTCCCGTTCGATGACTTCGAGCGATGCCCAAGCTTTTCTCATTCTCTTCGGAGTGTTTTGGCGTTAGCCGTCAATCCCTCGCAAAAAAAATTTTCTTCCCAGTTCAAAATGTAAAAAAAAAAATAAAAGGTATACGGTTACCCTTACCCTCAGTCCATCCAACCGTAGTGGTTATATAATAATACTAAGAGCACCGTTTTGTTCAAGGTTGTACTGTGTGATCTAGGTCGGCTATCCACGCAAGCATGGCATCGATCATGACCATGATTTCGTCTCCTATGGAAGGTTGAAGAAGGATCTTATTACGCAGTATATGCGTCCCCAATTCGTTGCATAGCTTTTCTAGCAGTTGCAGATTAAATATCTGGCAATAATTATAATACCTGCAATCATATGATATTTTCTTAATTAATAAACTTATTATGGTATCTGTGTCTAGTAATGTAACCTCTTGAATATTTTTTGGAGGTTGCAGGTATATTTTTAGCAGCTGCTGGCAACTTACGGGGTCGAATCGAGCTACTATGCTTGTTCTTAGACAAGCTACGGCATCTTCCCAATGCCAGGTACGCAGCATGATCAAACTCAAAAGTTCCCACTCTAATCCGCTGTGTTTTTCATCTTTATTGCTTAGGCTAATCTTGCTCAATTTCAAGTCTTGATATAAATCTAAAAATAAATCATCTAGCCACCCTTCACAAAACCTTTTCTTTCGGGATTCCATCGGTATATGACCGTTTTCATCGATAATGTTGTTAGAAGCTTGATAGAATTCAGTTTCCATCATGAAAGCTTCTGTTCGGATGTTTAATAAGCCATTCCAACCAATTTTGTTCACAATTTCCATTAATAACCCATATATTTTACCACTAAACCATCCCAATTGTTTGCCGATCGTATTCCTTGCTATTAAATTGATATTTTTTATGTTTTTGACCTCTTGAGGGGAGACATAATTAATCAGATTCACAGATTGTGGACCACAAATCGGACCCAACTTTATCGCAATATCATCCCAGATTTCCTTTGTATAACCGATTTTTTTTTCGTTTATCATTGCGATTCTTCCAAAAATTTGCCGTTTTAACTCATCCTCTTTCCAATTCCTCAACGTTCCCGAGAGATTCGTGAATTCCATTGCAGTCAAGTCGTAGTGTTCGCGGGTACCATTCAATGGCTTTTTATAATAATTGGAGGTAAGAAACCTACTGTACATTGTTTCCAGGTGTCCATCATTTTTGCGCAAACGAGGCATTGAATTTATTGCGAAGAGAGCCTTTTCATACTCCTCTTTTTTGATGTGGCATCTCGCTAGGTTGTACCAAGATTCAAAAGAGTCTAAGGCTAGTTCGGTTGATGTGTTAGAGACGCCTAATGCTAGTTCGTAATCACCCCTGTTTAACAAAAAATTTGTTTGAATGTTCAGCAAGTCACTCATGCAATTCATTAATCGTGCTGAATCAGCATCGCGAGGCGGTAAATCATTTAGCAGAGATAAAAGGGGGTCGAGCGTCTCATTTAAAATAGTTATCATGTCTAACTCCTTTGTTTCTATGTGATCTAGAATTGTGATCATAGCCGTCTTGTAGTATATGTCATGGATTGGATCTTTCTTGGTAAGTCCTTTCAGGTAGTCGATTGTAAAATCCACTAGGCTTGGCGTGATTGCAATAAAACTTTTTAAACTATACATTAAATAGTTATTGACAATGGTGGCTTGCATACTCTTGGTAGAATCCCACCCGCAATTCAGTGACCGTGGTAAGAATCGGCATAGTAATTCTATGATCTTTTTGCAAGAGGAGATAGTATCTTTTCCAACGTAGAATGGACACTCTACTAAACCGGGAGGTTTTAACTCTGGATTAGTATTTGTTATTATCGCTCGGATGACAGAACTTGCGAACGTTTCTTCCCACATTTTTTCTGTCATGGTCAGGTCAGTGGTTTCCTTGTTACAGTCAATTGCCGTTGTCTGGAAAGTATCGTCAGCATCGTATCTAATACGGATGTCTAGATTGCTGAAAAAATTAAAACAGCAATAAGTCAATATGATATTATTCGATATATTTTTGGAAATCCGCTTACTCGATTTTAGCACTTCAAGAAACTCTACGGGCATTGCAGGACCGGAAACTTCGATCCCTGTAACGTAGAAATATTCACCAAACTCTTCTTTTTCATGTTTGTTTAAGTAGGACATGTGAACAATCTCAATGGGACCTAGTCCAACATTGCCAGAAGAAATTAAATCCTTGATTAAATGCGTTCTATTGTGCAGACACTCACCAAACTGCCTTTCCATAATTCGTGGACAACTTTTAAATATGTCTCGATTGAGGAATTGATAACCCTTTTGTACTGAAGGTGAGTTCCCAGGTGTATAATCGCCACCAGGTATTTCATTTTGCTTTTTGGTTTCCGATGGCCAAAACAAATTCATAAGGGCAATAGATGTAATCCTTTTTTGCACCAACAGCTTAAGAAAGGTGTTTGCTTTTAATGTGAGTTAAGTAATGTAATGATTTGTTAAGATCCTCTATTCCTTTTTGAGTATCTATTTATTTTCCTAAATTCTTCAAGGCTATTTTTACCATGAATCCGCTAAGATCTGTTTGGGTTCCGATTTTTCGAAGACACACAAAAATAATAGCCGGTTGCTTTCTAACACTACAGAAAGAGGTTTTTTCGAAAGAGTCTATTTCCTATATGCTAAAGTAGAGTTATGATTTCTTTATATTGAGTATGTATTGAATTATTTTCCAAAAAATCAACACCAGGTGAATACGGGGGTGGAATTGACTATTTGTAGCCGCTCTGCTATCACTGTTTTATTAGCAAATGGGTGCAGAGTGGAATCATAGTATACAGGATTACTATTGCTTTGGTTATGTGCATGAAATGGAATTGTGCTTGGGGTGCTAGGGAGTACCATTGGTGAAGTGGAATATGATCCAATAGGTTCGTCTATGGCGTTTTTGAAAATAGAAACTGGAGGTGGGCAACAGGGAACTTGCATCTTCTCATCTATTACCTGGCACCTTGTCCTTCTAACCAATTCCAAGGGGCCTTGTCGTGGGTCTTTCAATGTTTCGACAACGTTGAACGCCTGTCCTTTTAATACTGCCCATTGCTTCTTCCACATTCGGACGTTAAAATCTTGGTCCCTGCTAAATAGGGCCAAGAATTCTTGGTACGACTCTTCCCACCAATTAGTGCTTGTCAATATCGGTAGGAAATGAGATCTCATTTGCTCAGAAAATGGTTTGGCTAGTAGTTGCAGAGGCAAATACAACCAGCCATATGGGTACAGACGCCACTCATCAGGATGCTTCCAGGGAAAGGACAACCCATTGTCGATGGCGGCTAACTTGAGTCTCCACTTATTGTTTGAAAGTTTGATTAGTTTCACCATCCAATTGTCTAGACCTCTATCTGTGTTTCTCATTATATAATCAAGGATAATTAGTTTTTCTAGTTCCAATCTGAACTGACTCAAACTTGATTCTGTCCATTCAAATTTCGAATTTTCTTCAGATTCCGTCGAAATTGGAGAGGAATTTATTTGCTTGGACGGTTCTGTCTCATCTGTTAGGTTCCTGGTTGTCTCTGGTTTATGATTGATATCTTCGCCGGATGACTTACGATGAAATGAATGTTTAACATCTGAATACATCCCAGGTAATGGGTATTTATGAAAGAACTCATCGGCGTTGATGTACTCCTTCAAAAAAAGTTGGAAAGAACCCAGCTTTTTTTGTTTCTTCTTCTGAAGGTTGTATCCCAATACCCATTTTTTTCTATTATCATAAAAATTAAAAGACTCTATAGATGCAGTATCTGTATAGGGTACTAGATGCGTTTCCAGTCGCCTATCCAACAAACTAGCCGCACTTTCACAGATGTACCCGAGGTTTGGAATCAGACAACTTCTGCCAAACAGACATGGGAAAAACGTGCGGTGTGCCCATTTGGTCCATTTGGGAGAAAATGGGCCATATGGTTCCTCATCCTTGGGCTTGAAGACCCCCACCGGAACGCTTTCGTCGGCCCGTGTTCCATACACAAAGTACGACCCACTTGAGCCAGTTTGGATTCTCTCGAGTTCGCGTCCAAATGTCTCTACAGCCTCAATACAGTCAGAAACCAAATGGTTGAAGTTTTCCCTCTGTTCTTGTTCTTCTTTTCTTCGGAGCTGCTCATATGCTAGGCCCTTGGTTGGATATGCATGCAGCGGACGAAATACCGAATATTGAATCTCATATTGACTTCCTTCTTCTTCTTGCCCTGACGCTTTGTCCTCTGCATTATGAAGCAGTCCAACGGCAGGATTGGACCCTGAAGTCTGATCAGGTCGCGGGCTCTCGGACGGTACGTTGACCAGAGATTGATAGGAAGGGTGGAATACCTGAGGGGCCTCCGCTATGTCTGAATTCTGTGCATTCGAACCGACCCCTGGAGAAGCGTGCGTTATCGGGTTCTTACTTTTACAGTGATCTTGCTCATCACGGAACTGTAACCAATCGTAGCTGTTCACAACTATCTTCTGGTGAGGATTTACGGTATGATCATGCTGGTAAGCTTCGTTACTCATGCTTTGGTTGGCTTCTTGAAAGTGTCTAGTTCACTTTATGCCCGGTTATAAACATAAACTTTCACAGGGTTCTCTTTGATCACCTCTTTGTTTAATCTTATGAATCCAAGGGATTTTATCGGTCAAAGGGGAAATCAATGCGAAAGACAGTAATGATGAGAGAAAAACTCTCCGTAACCACCAAGTTTGGTTCAGCGCGACGAGATTTTTATCGATTATCGAGAAAAATACCTGTATATCTACATTTCTATGTCAGTGATATATACTTCTTAGATAAGTTATGCCACCAGTGCATACGCTTACGCACACACACGTATTCTTGTGCACACGCCTGTTACTTCTTGCAGACATCAGACATACTATTGTAATTCAAAAAAAAAAAGCGAATCTTCCCATGCCTGTTGCTGCTCTTGAATGGCGACAGCCTATTGCCCCAGTGTTCCCTCAACAACCTTGGTAGTTGGAGCGCAATTAGCGTATCCTGTACCATACTAATTCTCTTCTGCCCAACGACGGCTGCCATTAGTCAGCATGGCGCGCACGTGACTACAACTGTGGCTGGAAACCTTTTCGTCCTCCCCGGTTTTTCAGTGAGCCGACTCTACTACAATGCTTTTTCATTTTTCACTCAGAAAAACCTGCAATTTGCCAAATTGGCCATGCTCTGTGCCTCCCTTGACAAAGGACATCTTCCCTGTTTATAAACGGCGGCTTACCAAAAGTTGAAGCTTGTTCTTGCCTCTTATGAGTGGAGCAATCGATTATATTGAATCGTTGTGCTGGAGTAGTTGGATCTTTCCACGTGGTCTCGAGTCACTTGTAGAAGCTGAAAATTGAGCAGATTTAGTATAGGGCTACATTGTAGGGTGGTTTAGAGTATCGAAAATATACATATAGAAGAATAAAATGGGACTCTTAGCTTTGGGCACGCCTTTGCAGTGGTTTGAGTCTAGGACGTACAATGAACACATAAGGGATGAAGGTATCGAGCAGTTGTTGTATATTTTCCAAGCTGCTGGTAAAAGAGACAATGACCCTCTTTTTTGGGGAGACGAGCTTGAGTACATGGTTGTAGATTTTGATGATAAGGAGAGAAATTCTATGCTCGACGTTTGCCATGACAAGATACTCACTGAGCTTAATATGGAGGATTCGTCCCTTTGTGAGGCTAACGATGTGAGTTTTCACCCTGAGTATGGCCGGTATATGTTAGAGGCAACACCAGCTTCTCCATATTTGAATTACGTGGGTAGTTACGTTGAGGTTAACATGCAAAAAAGACGTGCCATTGCAGAATATAAGCTATCTGAATATGCGAGACAAGATAGTAAAAATAACTTGCATGTGGGCTCCAGGTCTGTCCCTTTGACGCTGACTGTCTTCCCGAGGATGGGATGCCCCGACTTTATTAACATTAAGGATCCGTGGAATCATAAAAATGCCGCTTCCAGGTCTCTGTTTTTACCCGATGAAGTCATTAACAGACATGTCAGGTTTCCTAACTTGACAGCATCCATCAGGACCAGGCGTGGTGAAAAAGTTTGCATGAATGTTCCCATGTATAAAGATATAGCTACTCCAGAAACGGATGACTCCATCTACGATCGAGATTGGTTTTTACCAGAAGACAAAGAGGCGAAACTGGCTTCCAAACCGGGTTTCATTTATATGGATTCCATGGGTTTTGGCATGGGCTGTTCGTGCTTACAAGTGACCTTTCAGGCACCCAATATCAACAAGGCACGTTACCTGTACGATGCATTAGTGAATTTTGCACCTATAATGCTAGCCTTCTCTGCCGCTGCGCCTGCTTTTAAAGGTTGGCTAGCCGACCAAGATGTTCGTTGGAATGTGATATCTGGTGCGGTGGACGACCGTACTCCGAAGGAAAGAGGTGTTGCGCCATTACTACCCAAATACAACAAGAACGGATTTGGAGGCATTGCCAAAGACGTACAAGATAAAGTCCTTGAAATACCAAAGTCAAGATATAGTTCGGTTGATCTTTTCTTGGGTGGGTCGAAATTTTTCAATAGGACTTATAACGACACAAATGTACCTATTAATGAAAAAGTATTAGGACGACTACTAGAGAATGATAAGGCGCCACTGGACTATGATCTTGCTAAACATTTTGCGCATCTCTACATAAGAGATCCAGTATCTACATTCGAAGAACTGTTGAATCAGGACAACAAAACGTCTTCAAATCACTTTGAAAACATCCAAAGTACAAATTGGCAGACATTACGTTTTAAACCCCCCACACAACAAGCAACCCCGGACAAAAAGGATTCTCCTGGTTGGAGAGTGGAATTCAGACCATTTGAAGTGCAACTATTAGATTTTGAGAACGCTGCGTATTCCGTGCTCATATACTTGATTGTCGATAGCATTTTGACCTTTTCCGATAATATTAACGCATATATTCATATGTCCAAAGTATGGGAAAATATGAAGATAGCCCATCACAGAGATGCTATCCTATTTGAAAAATTTCATTGGAAAAAATCATTTCGCAACGACACCGATGTGGAAACTGAAGATTATTCTATAAGCGAGATTTTCCATAATCCAGAGAATGGTATATTTCCTCAATTTGTTACGCCAATCCTATGCCAAAAAGGGTTTGTAACCAAAGATTGGAAAGAATTAAAGCATTCTTCCAAACACGAGAGACTATACTATTATTTAAAGCTAATTTCTGATAGAGCAAGCGGTGAATTGCCAACAACAGCAAAATTCTTTAGAAATTTTGTACTACAACATCCAGATTACAAACATGATTCAAAAATTTCAAAGTCGATCAATTATGATTTGCTTTCTACGTGTGATAGACTTACCCATTTAGACGATTCAAAAGGTGAATTGACATCCTTTTTAGGAGCTGAAATTGCAGAATATGTAAAAAAAAATAAGCCTTCAATAGAAAGCAAATGTTAAACTCCTTTTACTTCGGTTGTGAAAGAAAGTTGACATTATCGATTTGGGTGACACGGTGATTGAAAAAGCAACGACCAGTATTATACCTCTTTTTTTTATTATTCAGTTTATATTTTTGCAAGTGATCTTAAGCATTTCTACACAAACTTATGCCAACGTGACCATTTATTATTTTATATAGCAAAAAAAAATGAGGGGCCTTGCAGAACAATTGTTGCGAGTTTCTAATAACAAGCACGTAGAATATTGGCCATTTAATTTTTCTCTTCAATTTATAGAATGGTTGTGTTAGTGACAAAAAGAATATTCTTCCCCGCCAGGACTCGAACCTGGAATCTCCTGGTTCGTAGCCAGACGCCGTGACCATTGGGCCACGAGGAACAAGAATATAAAGATCTCTGAGGGCAAGGTATGCCTATGTCGCAATAAAATGTTTGTTCCTGCGCAAAAGTAAAGTTCTATTAATATACAACTACACAGTTATCGGTTCACACTATTCGATAGTTGTAAAAACCATTTTGATAAAGATATAACAAGGCGTTTATTAAGGACATTTTTGCTACAAGTCGTGAAGTATTGATTGTAGGCGATCGTTGGTAACTTTCTCCATATCGGAATATTCAATATTGAACTCACCCCTCCCTTGCGATAAGCTCCTTAGCTTATTGGTGTAGGTGGTAATTTCCCTTAGTGGCACTTTCGCTTTTATAATTTTTTTTACATTAGAACTGGTCTCTTGAGTGTTTTTTTTATCTTTGGTTGCGTGTAGGGTTGTAACAGCATCAGAGGGAATATATATCCTATTGCTGTTCTCTGGAGAATTACAAGTGGATGCGCCAGAATTTGACACGCTTGATTCGTCTTCAATAGACAGAATTTGAGCCTTTCTTGCTCCTGTTAGATCTTGTAACACCGTACCAACATCAGATTGAGGGATTGTTAGATCAAGATTCATGATGGGTTCCAGAAGGTTGTATTTTTCAGGTTTTAAGTCATTGAGAGCTTTAAAAATTAAGTTTCTAGTAATTTTTAAGATTTCTTGTGGAGTTTCAATATCAGGTGGGACTGACCAATCGCTATTGATTTTGATGGAGCATGCATATAAGGGAAAGTTAGCTATTTTTCCGCCTCTTTGAAGTCCCACAATGCAACTTGCAATAATAGAATTTAGAATTGATTCGAAAGAAACTTGGTATTTCCATTCTTTATCCCAATTACCATTTTTTTCCATTATCAGAAAATTCTCGTTGACTCCTAATGGATATGCAAGGCAGTTAGGAAGGGCATCGGAATTTGGTAGCAGAGATAAGGAGAATCTATATCCATCATCACTCTCATACGTTTCTATATTTGTTTCTGAATTAATTGTTTCTTTGTAGGACACCATCAACTGACCAAATTCAACATCTGCTTTTAGGTCATTAACCAATCGATCCTTGGCAATTTCAAGGTGTAATTCACCCATACCGTTTAAAACCGTTTGGCCAGTCTCATCATTTTGAGAAATTGAAAGACTGGGATCTTCAGTAATTAAAGTGTTTAAAGCTTCTTCCATCGATTTTTTATTACTTAAAGTCCTTGGTTCGATGGAAACACCAAAAACTGGTGGGGGAATGAAGATAGAATTGATTTTTAACGTCAACTCCTTTTTTTTATCAAGTGATTTCAACCCATCCTTCTTCGACGAATGCGTTATTAGTGTATCTCCAGTAGATATGTTGTTTTCGACTGTAGAGCCAGTAAGCAATCCGATTTGGCCCGCAGTTAAAATATTTACAGGTTGTGATGTTCCCGCATGGGGTATCAGTAATTTACCCAATTTAAATTTTTCCCCAGTAGTAGAATTATAAACGGTATTGCCACTGTTTAGTGTACCTGAATAAATTCTAATGAATATTTGTTTACCCCTGATTGGATCCGTAATCACTTTGAATGCAAGAGCAATGCAAAGATTTTTGTTGTTGTTTACTAAACATCCAACTTTGGGGTCATATTTCATTGGAACGGTTTTATCATTTAGTTCTGGTAGTTCGGCTTCAATGGGCGAAGGGAGATAATTAACTATAGCATCTAATAGAGGCTGCACGCCAATATTTTTAAAAGACGCACCGCATAAGACAGGTACAATCATATTCTTCATAGTCAGTTTTCTTATTGAAGCGTTCAAAAACTGTGCGGAAACCTTGGAGTAATCGCCTTCTGCCTCCTCTAAGAAGTGCTGGACTAAATCTTCGTCGTATTCAGTCAAAGTCTCTATCATCGATTCCCTACAACGATTACACTGCTCAAGAGAAGTACCATCCAACTCATCCACGATAATTTCATCAGGATTTTCTGGATTCCAGGTTAATCGCTTCCCATTTACGACGTCAATAACACCTTGGAAAACATAATCATTGCTAGTCGGTTGTTTTCGATAGTAAGGAATGTTTACCAACACCGGTTTGGTAGTTGTTCCTCTCATAAATTTATTTATCAAGTCATTGACTGTATGGTTGAAACTCGCCCCCATACGATCCATTTTGTTGATAAAGCAGATTTTGGGCTTCGATTTACTTTGCTTCCAAACCTTCTCTGTCTGTGCCTCTACGCCGGCAACAGCGTCCAAAATGACCACGCATGAATCAATAACTTTCAAAGCCCTAATCACTTCAAAAGTAAAATCTATATGTCCCGGCGTATCAATAAGATTTATTGCAAAAGTATTTCGCCATGGGAATGAAATCGCAGCGCTTTGAATTGTGATACCTCGGGATCTCTCCTGCTCTAAAAAATCAGTTATCGTATCGCCAGTGTCGACGTCTCCAATATGCTTTGAGATTCCTGCATAATAAAGCATCCTCTCTGTTGTGGTAGTTTTACCTGCATCGATATGGGCTATAATTCCTATATTTCTAACCTTAGACAGTGGACTTCTTGCGGTCGATAAGTATCTACTTCCAACGTTAATTACACTTAATCGGTTCTTGCTAATGTTTACTCTTGCGCCCGCCCATCTGCGCACATTCCATTTCCACATAGCCTCCCTCACTTATCTTGCCCCTTTTGTATATCTCTGACTGCCGTTTTGCCACCAGAAAGCTTGTTGATCTATTTCACATTATCTTCTTTTAACCGCCCAGCCTCCGCGCCGTCGTCGTTCTCTGTGCTGATTGGTTATCTCCCCTCTCACTAAGGGAAGGCCTCAAAAATTGTCGAAATGAGAAGAGGCTGAAACGATTTACTAATCATCATAGCCTGCTTAAACGAGTTAACACTAAGGGGAAGGGTACGACTATCATTTGTTCGGATCTCTGAACCGGATATTTTCTTTGTTACACACATCAAGTTTTTGCATGAATAGATCATATTTCGAATGATTTAACGTATTACAGCTTAGCAATAAAGGGAGTAAAGAAATAATATATTTGGATACAGCATACAAGAATATATATACATATGACCAAAAAACTACCTTCAGAGTTGAAACAGACGAGAAAGTCTATCCAGACAGCTTGTGAATTCTGTCATACCAAACATATACAGTGTGACGTAGGGAGGCCATGTCAAAACTGTTTAAAAAGAAATATTGGGAAGTTTTGCAGAGATAAGAAAAGGAAATCAAGAAAACGAATTGAGAAGCATGGAACACAACCATACTTGAATTTGGGGAAGAGGCTGGTAATACATGATGTGCCGTCGAAGACGGTATCCCCCTCAAGCGTACATCTGCAGCGAGATTTTCTATCTTCAGATCAGGAAAAACCAGGCAAAACACCTGCCCACAATACGAATATCCAATATACGTATAATATAAATGATAACTTTCAAAGCGCTGGATCTATTCCACGTATTACGAACTTCAATACGAATAACGGCCAGACCGTCTTAGAAAATACTTCTAATAATATATCAGCTTCACAAGCAGTACATTTAATGAATGACCCCATCATACCCACCGTACGGAAGAGTACTCTCAATTTAAAGTCGCATTTCCTAGAGCAACATAAAGCAATGCAGCAGCCGCTGGCTACCAATTGTTTGGTTGCTACTTCAAACGTTCCTGTGCACTCTGGAATGGACGATAGTAATAAGAGTGACGATGATGTCGATGACGAAACTAATATTCACTTTGATAGTATGTGGTGCAATGACGAATACATGAAATTAAAGGATATAGTAGATATTTCAACGCCGTTTTTACCGAATAACTCCCAGATATTTTCCCTCCAAGAATCAGAATATCCCAATCCTAGCGCATCTACACGGGGAAATTCGTCATTGCATTTAACGAACCTTTTAAACTCGACAAAAAGCGTGAATGACCAAAAGGACTCCTCGATCGGCCATTCCACTTCTACTTTCAATACATATGATGAAGTAGTGTCTAGGCCCTTTATATCTTTAGACATGCTGCATTTGAATCGTGGAGCAAACGCTAATACACACCCATCACATAACGCCAAACTGGAAAGCGAATGTGACAGTTCTAGTCACTCCGATGCAGATCTGGAGAAACATGATACCGATTTCATATCACCTTCAAAGTTTCGTGAATTAGTAAAGACTCCTCAAGACCTATATGACAATAAATGTTTAATAAAACCGCATAATTACAAGCTCGCATACACCAAACTGCTAACTACTTTAAGAAAAAAATTTCTTGAAGGAGCTGAAATTGATAAATCTGCCTCAGTAAAAGACGAACACAGTACCCAAAAGCATAATTTGAGATATGATTTAGAAGTTATAATACGCTCTATACTAGAAAGATATGCTCCAATTTTCATTTCGTTAACATCCAATATGATTGAAGAGGATTTGCTATTACAGGAAGTTACCTTGCAAAGGGCTTTATTAGATTTGGAGAACATGGCAAAATTAGTAAGCTGCACACCGATGTGCATCTGGAGAAGATCAGGCGAGATTTGTTTTGTCAGTAACGAATTCTATTCTTTAACAGGTTTTAACAAAAATTTACTATTAGACCGCACCTCCTTTATTTTTGAATATCTGGATCATAAAAGCGTTTCGAATTACTTTCAAATATTTAACGAATTGCTGGCATTTGGTTACAATGATATCAATAAAAGGAAAAAACTATTGATGTTGAACGCATGTTCTTCTACCTCGTCAAAAATTACAGAAGGGTTTTCTTTTACTACGGATGGAAAAGCAATCTTTACTAAGTGCAATTTATTATTAAGTAACGGTCTTTATTTGAAGTGTGCCTGTTGTTGGACAGTAAAAAGGGACTCGTTTAATATCCCAATTCTCGTAATGGGACAATTTTTACCAATTTTTGAAATGGACTGATCACTATTTTTTGGGCTTATTACTGATTACAGTTTTTATATGCATTCTGTCCGTTTCTTTGATTTTATCGCTTATTTTTTACTTAGGTTGGCAATTCAGTATTCTTTAGCGTTTCTTTTTTTTATTTTACTTTCCGTATCAACAATAATATTTATATTTATGTACAGTTTTACATTGTAATTTAGTTTCTCAGGAATTCGTCAAAAATGTAAAATCATCCATTGAAAACCTACTTCCCTGAAGAATTTTAAGCATAACTTTATATTTTTAAACAAGGTGGATCTAGAAACTTCGTATTAATTACAAGAATTTATAATATTATTCGGGAGCAACAATATGGATTTCTTGCCAATAAAACCCTACCTATTACTTCCCTCTTTATTATTAGCCGGGTCACACTAAATTGAAAAATTTGTTCTTTCCTGTTTTTGGAGCAACAGAAAAGTATAAATAGAGCTAGTGTTGTCCGATTGGCAAAAACTTCTTCCCTTTGTTACTTCTTCTTTAAAATTCAAATTTTTCTTTTGATTTTTTTTCAAAAGGCTAACATCAGTAGTGGTTAATACTATCTTTAGATAATATTAATTTCATTATACCATAGAAACCTAAAGATTAGGTTATTTTCGTTCTTCATGTTATGGAGTGTGAGTGATGAGGAGCTTGCTCTTTTAAGCTCATATTACGTAATAAGTTAATACTGGAGCGAGAATAATTTAAATCATTTCATCATAACCCATAGCTGAATGAACTTTGACTACTCCTAAACAAAGTAGTAACAATTTTCATTTCGTTTCCGGTTTCTTAGATCGAATATTATTCTGAGGAAGTTCCCTGATTACATATCAGGGAAAGGTTCGCGTTTTTAGAGAATTGCGTAATGCGATTTGAAAGTTTAAATTCCTAAGCGACTCTTCTTCATGATAAGACAGTTTATATTTTGTATACTTTCTCATTCCCATAATTTGTAGTGCCTACGGGGATGGACTTGTCTTGGTACCAACTGACGGTACGTTCTGATGCTGCCTTGCTTGTGCTCCAACATTTTTTTTTTAATTTCATTTTCGTGTACGGTGCGTATATCGAGATGGCATCTGAGTATGTTTACTTTGGTACATATACTAATATTAACTAAATACAAGGATGGTGGTTGAAGATTCCTAACGTACAGGAAGCAACCAACTAGGAAAATATATGCGCTGCTGCATGCTTTCGATAACACTTGTGACGTAATGATGGAGGCTTCCTTGACTACTGATTGCTGCTTGCACTATTATCTGCACCAGATGAATTTGTTGAATTCGGAGGAGGTTTCGCTGTTGAAGCGTCCCCTGCTTTCGCCTTCGCATTTTTTTCTCTCTGAGCCAGTTCCCATTTTAACCTTTCTGCTGCTCGATAAACTTTGCTCTGTAAGTAGAAGCTTCCACCTTTTTCTTTATCGTTAACCTCAAATAGATAGTTAAACCTGTTATTAATCTTGTCCATGTTTAAATCGCCCTTGGATTCTTCAATATTTAAAATTTTACAACTCTCATCCAACGTAATACCACCATATTCGCCTTTTCCTGTTCCCCTTCTAGATGCATTTGTAGCACCTTGTTTCACTGATTGTGAAGCCGCTTGTCTATACGCCTCGGCGAATGCTTTTCCAAAAACTTGAGTTCCTGTGATTATAACCTGTATGAAAGCCCTGTGAGCCATATTTTATATCCAACAAGTCTATGATTTTCTTATGCTCAAGTCACGAAGCTGTTGCCAAATTTATAGTCAGCTGAAATATGTGAATCGGATGCAAATGAGTTATAAGTTGAAGCTTCAAAATTTGCTACGTGAAAAATGATAAACGATGATGAAGTAAATAAATATCGTAAAACGAAAAACTCTCTTTTAAAAAATTCATATGTAGGAATTTCATTTGATAAGAACCTCACTCTTCATATCAAATAAGTCATTAACCTGCCATGAAATGAATTATGGAAACAATGCAGCTTTTTGAAAGGAAAAGTGCGGTGGATTTTAACGTTAAGGATCCTCTCAACTAATGATTGATGCTTAATCGTGGCATCTATAAATAAAGCATGAATTGTTCTCTATAGTTACAAAGTGGTGATTTATTATAAAAGTGTTTTGATATTCACGCTTTCAACATTAAAGCTAAAAACAAAAGAAAAAAAATGAAGACCAATGCGAAAAAAAATACCAAGATTGAAGTTTTGGAAGAAAAATTATGATGATAAAATTAAGCTTTCAAAAAAGATTAAAATGAATACTATTAATTTTAAAATTTCGTTTATGGCTTACAGTTGTGCATTATTGTATTAAAGTAAGATTTATTAGATAGGGATTCCTTCGTATTCCTCATAAATTCTTCAGAAAAGTTTTTGATTTTAGTTATTGGACAATTATGGCCCAAGTACCCACATGCACAATCACAATTTGTTAAAATAGTCTTTATTGACCCCATCAACCAGAACTTGTCGGGATCCGGTAGGGAATCCAAATCTTTAGATGCATTTATTATCTCCCAAATAGGATTTCTCAAATCCCATTGCCATTCTACGCTTATCTCTTCTCCCTTACGAATATCTCTTATAGCCCTTAAAACAAATTTAACTCTACAATCATTATCTCCTCTTGGTTTTTCGTCAAGCGGTCTTACCGTTACTAGTTCCACATTGGGCTCACAACTCCGTCTTATGTATCTTGTTAATCCGCCTGTTTCTCGAGAGTCTATATATAAAGGCCAATGTGGATGAAAAAGTACTTTAGGTTTTGTCGTTCCCATCAAACGATAGTCATTATTTGGATCTGTCTGATAATTTTTTTGAAAATCAATTTTGCCCAAATATTCTTGAATTAGCTCACCTTTAACACAAGAATCTGCAGCGAAGACTCCAAAATCTCTTTCATTTAATGATTTTCTTACCTCGATGTCAGCTGACCTTGAGCTTTCCCAGTTAGAACAAACAACCCAATCGTCATCATAATGGTTATCAATAAACATCTTAACATATTTGTCCTTATACTCTGATATTGTTATTGCTTTGAATTCCGTGTCATTGAAAGAACTTACCTCATTCAGTAGTGGCTTCAGAAAGTGGCTTGATACTACCGGTTTTTCTTGCCTCAATTTTTTCCGTATACTATTGCTATTTTCAGTTGTTGGGGCGGTATAATGAAGTTGACGTTTCTTGGGCTGTTCCTCTATGTTATTCACAGACTGTTGATGCTGATTTGTGTTCGATGCTGAAGTTGTCACTATGGATGAAAATTGAAATAATCGCTCATCTCCCATTTTTCTAGGGAATATCATTGGTTTTACTTGATTAACCTGCACTTTCGTATCACTGTCACATCTTTTGCAAACAAAATCTCTTTTTATTGGATCTGATTTTTTGAAAGCATAACATAACTTGTGCTGCCACGTTTTACATTTGTTACACTGTATAAACAACTCATCCTTGGAGTCACTTGAACCGCAGATGCAACCATTTTTAGGTTTGTTATCTTCTGCTCTCATGGAGGGTGTAATTTTATTTTCTTTCGATGATTCATTGTGTGTTACCGAGACCTTGGAATTATCATCTTGATTCTGTTTTTTCAGTGGAAATGGTATGGTGGCAGCAGTTGCCAATGCTACTGCTGCTGCTATTCCTCTTTTATTTGTTGATGCCGTTTTTGATGAGCCTGATGAAGAATGATGGTTGAAAATGCCCCTGTCATTTTGAAATAAATGTAAAGGCGTTGGGCCAGCTGTAGGCATTGTATTGAATGTCCTTATCGGCATATACTGAGGTGAGGGTAATGTCTCTGAAGCTGCACTGCTGACGGACAAGGGTGTGTGATCGCCGTAATCTTTAGACATTGAACTATTAGATGAGTACGACGACGACCGCGATATGACCTTGTCTGTGGTTGTGTATGTCCTTCCTTGCCTGATATGACGAGAAGATAGTGATTCCGGTGAAGTCATTTTGAAGATGAAGCGGTATTTGTAACTTTCTGACGAGGGTACCAATCTTATTCCGGCGTTCCACGCTGAAATTATCTATGCTTTTGTCTTAAAGAGAAGCAAACAAGTAATTTGAATCAGATATATTTCCCTCCTTTCCTTTTCAATAAAAAGTGATGAGATGGCCTATTGATATCAAGCTATGAATAGGGTAGCCACCTTTTATACAAAGTTTCTTAGATGTGTATAGCCGTGCAATACCAAAATCGAGGTTCCTTATATACTTCCTAGTACTATCCAAGAACAATAATAAGGTTTCCTGAAGGAAAAAGAGGTGGTTATTGATCACCAGAAAGTTTGGCATTAAAAACAAACGACAGCACAAAGGAACTTTCACCCTACAGCACCTTCTGTGTGCATGATTACATGTACCCGAGTAGCGAAAAAAGCCAGAAAATGTGCAAGAATAAAGGTATCTCAATGAACGAGCTCGAGCGTCAAGAGACGGGTATAAGCGAAGAAGCGCAATGCCGCCAGCCAAGCAAAGCCAAACGAAGAGATCGACCTTCCATGGGGTCGCAACTTTTCCCGGTGACCTCTACATGTGTGATTGTTAGTTCAGCGTAACAGAGTTTCAACAACATGCATATACGAGTGTGCCTTCGTGCCTGATTTTGGTTGATTATCCGGCTTCCAACCTCGTTAAATTTTCATAAAGTGCATATCGTGTAATGTAAAAAGTAAAAAGATAAAAAAGACTCATATGAAATCTTGCTGCATGGAGACAAGTGCACTCGAATTCTTTACTTATATTTTCGCTCTTGAGCTCGTCCTTTTACTAGCATATCAATATCCGTTCCATTGAAAAGTGGCCTTAGAAACGCGGACACATTAGTCTCGTATGTCGGCTCTCGCCTACTTCTTGCCTATTGTTTCAGTGCCTTTAAACCTTATTTCCCTTCCCTCGCGTGCCATTCGGCGATCTCGATTTTCCGCAAGGGGCCTCAAACGACCGACATCAAAAACCAAAACAAAGGCCAAGCACATCGTTTAGAGAAGAAATTTTGGGGGTAATATGTTTTAACGATGCCATATATGCACCAACTTCTAGGGGAAAGAATGCTTTTGACTATCTCTCCTTCCTTGCATATAGGCCAGATTTTTCCTTGGATTGTGCTGTATTACTATTGGCTCCAAGGAACCTCACAGTGAGCTTTTCCAAACCGAAAGATTTCTCTTGCGATTTCTTCGTATGCAGTAATAGGGTTTTTTGAGAATATACCGGGCATAATGTTGCAGTTATCAACTATCGCACATACAGTAGTAACAGTTCTGGTTGTCCTAGCATTAATGCCGTTTTAATTTTCTGCAGAGTATTGCCTGTGGACAACAGTAACTTATACGAATAAACATACCAAGTTAGGATCTGAGCCGGGTAACCGAACACAAAGATCTCGTTCTACTTTTTTTGACCTCTTGATGAGTTGCTTAACAAAATCAGTAGCCGCCAAGAGCAAGAAATCATAAAATGTTCAAGAAAAACAAACATAAAAATATATTGGAGGGGAATAAACGCAAAGTAATGTCTAATAAGTTAAATTAAAGCCATCAAAAAAGCACTGTATTAATAGAGCAGTAGCTATTTAGGTGAATGCATAGTAATATAATATATATGCGAACATATGTATGTCTATGTGTATATAACTATATAACTGTGCCTAACGATTCGTCAGTCAAATGACAAATTATTAGAAGGTTACATTTCCAAAATGTTGGTTTGAATTGGATAGATGAGGCTCGAACTTTTCCCGTGATTTTTTTAATGTAGGTATCAAGAAATTTCTTGGAGTAAAATCTGGCATTGAATTAAACGAATCGCCTAAAGAGGCATCACCCAAAACATTATCACCTCTATGATGTGACCTATCTGTATGTGTGTAATTTGAGTTGTTCACATATGGTAGAACGATGTCTTCATCAATATCTGCATGTTCATTAAATGGTTGTTTTCTCTGAAACTCATCCTTTTCAGGAATTTCCAGGTCAAAAAATAGCTGTTCCATGTTGTCTGCTTCATCTTTATTTATAATTTCAATATCATTTGTCAACTGCCTAATATTCGATAATGAATGATCTAAGACTTCTTCATCTGGTAGTTGACAAAGGGCCAAATTATTACGAATTTCTTTTGATAATTCAGTCTCATCAATAGAATCTGAAATGGTAGAATCTGTTCCAACATCAGGTATTGAGCGATCATCATTATCTTCTTCAACGAATTCGTTTAAAAATTCTACCAAAGTTAGTTTTTCTTGATTTAATGTTGGTGAGCACATAGCATGAGAATCGTGATCGTTGTTGCTGATATCAATATCATTAGACTCTGTTTCTGCGGGCAATTTTGTTGAAGAGTTAAAATATATGGGCTTTGTGTTGGTCGCTACTGGATTTATACCTGCAAAAATCAATGCTTGTTCTGTATTAGTCACATTGCCTCTTGCGTCTACTTGGGCTGCCACGGTGTTTTCAAAAAATGGCATTTCACAAAGCTCTTGGGCTGTTGCCCTTTCATTAGGATCCCATCTTAAACACTTTTTGACAACCTCAGATAAATCGGATAGTTGGGAGCTAGAAAGTAGATGATCCAACGATGAACCTTCTACATAAGGCAATTTCAAGTTTAATTTATGGACCAAATTACTGGCATCATCCCAAAATCCACCAGGTGGTGGAGCTGTGATGTGGTTTGTATTAACAAAATCAGAACGTTTGATAGGTGTACCAAGAACTTCTAAAATTTTCCATATCTGATCGATTTCGTTAGCACCGGGGAAGAGAGCTCTGAATACAGTAACTTCCACCGCCACGCACCCGAATGCCCAAATATCCAAAGGTTTGGAATAGTAACCACTTCTTAATAATATTTCAGGCGATCTATACCATCTTGTGGAAACGTAGGCCGTATACGGGTTTTTATTTTCAACATGGCGTGCCAAACCAAAATCTGCAAGTTTAATGACATAGTTATCTTGATATCCAATCTGGTTCATGTACTCCTTTTCAAAATACTGGGTACTTGGTGTGATAAGAATATTTTCAGGTTTTAAATCTCTGTGGAAGAAATTATGTTCGTGGATGTGTTTTAACCCAGCCAGTATCTGCGATAGAATAGATTTCAAAGAAGGAATCGAAAAAACTCGGCGCCTTCTATGTTTCATCATTTGATATAGGTTTTGCTCCATACATTCCATTACGATATGTAATTGGTAATTTTCAGAGTCAATAAAGACCTCAAAAATTTGTATCAGATGGTCATTCGCTGGGATTGCCAGTATGAACTTAATTTCTCTGACCCTCGTATAATCCTGGAGTGTATGCAGTTTTGTCATCATTGTCTTTATAGCCACTACACCTTGTGTCTTTGTTATATAGTTTTGGTGACCATTTTTAGGCTGATCCATTAAAGTACACCTTATATCATGTTGTTTACCCAATATGTTCGATAAAGGAAATTGCGCTTTGGCTAAAGTTACACAACCAAATGATCCTGCACCTAGTTTTTCGATCAGCTGATATCTGTCTGATAAAGTCTTCAAAGGGATAGAAAGTGGCGGGTTATCGACATCAGGTGGAACACTGAACTCTGAGCCACTACTGGAACTCTGTCTACTACGTTTTTCAACCATAAATGACCTATTAAGTTAAGCTTAGTACTCTTCTTTTATTACGTCTGTATCACGTTCCTTTTCAATGAATATTTAAGAACACGATTAACTTTTCTGATAAGCCTGGTAAATAAATACAGGTTTATATTCTCTAGACAGCCACCTTAACCGACTGGAGTGTCCTTTATATCTTTACCCAAAAATAAAACTTTTAGGAGAAGGGGTAACAAACTGAAAAGGGAAAGGGTAAAGTAAAGGTAACTGTAAACTATTTTGAAAGATAGATCTTGTAACTTCTTTCTCGTTGAGTGATATTGGAAAATAAAAATGAAATGAATGTGTGAAGACAGAAGAAGTTATTCAGGAAAAGAAAATGGACAGACCGGTGAGTTGCTACCTTAATATATCTATTTGATTACACTCATTACTTCTTTACCTCTTTGCAACCAGCACTTGTCTGTGGCTTTTTGCCGCCGAAGTCTCGCGCCTTTTCCCTGTTGAATTGCATTTAAGACACAAGGCTGACATTTATTAATGATAGAGATTTCCACAAAAACTCAAATAGCCGCCGTAACATAAATTATTGGACAACCGGAGAAAAGGATATTTTAAGGCACCAGCGGGTAATACATCTTTATTTCTCCAAGTTTAAAAAGCGTATTTGGAAAAGCTGTGCCACTCAGATTTTTGTGAGAGTTTTCTTTTTCTACTTACCATGAGTGCGGAGTCTTGGTGAAACAGCTACTGAGAGAATAGGTATCTGGGTTACCAGTGTAGTTAGCTACAAGATGTTCGAAATGCATGGTAGAGTCTGGGTTTCGTTCCCTTTGGCTTGTTAAGGCCGAAGATTGCTTTGGTCTGGATGGGCGGAGCCCAAATTTTTTTGTTGAACTATTTTTAGATTAAGAAAAACAGCGCCAAATTTTACCCGGCTTATGGCTCCTCCCTTGGTACTCCCATTTTTATGACGTAGCAGTTGTCCCGCTTGTTTCAACTCCTCGAGAAAAGGGGGGCATTGGGTTTATCTGTCACAGTACCACCAGCACGCCGAATGGACCCTCTTTGTCTTAGCCCGACGTCTCCTTAATCAGCGCACCATTCGTGTTTCTAGTGTCCTTTGACTATTTTCATCCGAAAAATATCGAAGCAAAGCCATCGCCAAAAATTGCGAACCCAATATGACGAAATTCGGAAGAATCTTGAAAAAGAAATAAACCGAATTGCATATTAATATATAACTATGTTTTACGTTTGTTTTAAGCCTACTATATCTGAGAACGTAGCTAAATAAATCTTATATAACACTTACTTACTTACTTAGCGGTGTGCGACTTTTATCTTTTAGATATAGAATAACAAAAGAAAAAAGATCGAATAACCGATAGGCTATACAATGGACGGTAGAAATGAAAAACCAACCACTCCTGTGTCAGATTTTCGGGTGGGAAGCTCCGAGCAAAGTCAAGCGGGAGTGAATCTTGAAGATAGTAGTGACCATCGCACTTCCAATTCAGCCGAGAGCAAAAAAGGCAATTTAAGTGGTAAAAGCATCAGTGATCTAGGTATTTCTAATAATGATAACAAAAATGTAAGATTCACTGCTGATACGGATGCTCTAGAAAATGATTTGTCTTCAAGATCTACAGAAACCAGCGATAATTCTAAGGGCACAGATGGACAAGATGAACAAGATAGGCCTGCTCGCCACAAGAGGAAGCCTAAAGTTTCTTTCACACATTTAAGGAACAATGGTAAGGATGGAGACGATGAGACGTTCATCAAGAAGATAATAAATAACCTGACTGGAAATCAAGGGGGTTTGGTCCCTGGCTTGGCACCAATACCTTCAGAAAATGAAAATGGGAAGAATGATATAGAAAAAAATAACCGTAATGAAGAAATTCCCTTATCCGATCTAGCTGATGCGTCTAAAATCGTAGACGTTCATGAGGGCGACGATAAAGAAAAACTGGAGGCTCTCAAATTAGAAGGTGACGTAAATTGTACGTCGGATGGCGAAACGTTAGGCTCAAGTTCAAAAAATTCATTTCTGGCGCCTGCAGTGGATCATTTTGATGATTATGCGGAAAACAATTCATCCGACGATAACGAAGGGTTTATTGAAACCTCCACATACGTACCCCCTCCATCTCAAGTGAAAAGTGGAGTACTAGGGTCATTATTGAAACTTTACCAAAATGAAGATCAAAATTCAAGCTCAATCTTTTCAGATTCACAAGCTGTAACAACAGATGATGAAGGTATTTCTTCTACTGCTGGAAACAAAGACGTACCAGTTGCCAAGGGTAGCAGATTACAAAATTTAAAAGGCAAGGCTAAAAAAGGCAGAATGCCTAGACTGAAGAAAAGACTAAAAACTGAAGCGAAAATTACGGTTCACATTGCAGACATTTTACAAAGACACCGGTTCATCCTACGCATGTGTAGAGCTCTTATGATGTATGGTGCTCCGACGCATAGGCTTGAAGAATATATGGTTATGACTTCTAGAGTCCTTGAAATAGATGGTCAGTTTTTGTATCTTCCAGGTTGTATGATTGTTTCATTTGGTGATGCAACAACAAGAACTTCCGAAGTTCAATTGGTTAGGTGTACTCAAGGTCTAAACCTTTGGAAGCTGCATCAAGTTCATGCCGTTTACAAAAGAGTTGTCCATGATACCTTAGGTGCCGATGAAGGTAATGCTTTACTCGATCAAATTTTGGCTGACACGAATCTATATCCACCTTGGATGTGTGTTCTTTTATATGCATTTTGTTCCGCTATGGTCACTCCGTATGCCTTTGGTGGCGATTGGGTAAACCTGGCAATCTCATTTTTTATGGGGCTTTGTGTGGGGTCATTACAATTTATTCTTTCACAAAAGTCATACATGTATTCAAACGTCTTCGAAATTTCTGCATCTATTGTCGTTAGCTTCTGCGGTAGAGCTTTTGGCTCTATCCCTCGTTCTCACATCTGCTTTGGTGCAGTTACACAAGGCTCATTGGCATTAATCCTGCCAGGTTATATTATTCTGTGTGGTGCACTAGAACTGCAAAGTCGAAGCCTGGTTGCTGGCGCGGTCCGTATGTTCTACGCCATTATTTATTCTTTGTTTTTGGGTTTTGGCATAACATTGGGCTCAGCTTTGTTTGGATGGATGTATCACAATGCCACTAACGAAATTTCATGTCCTCAATTAATTTCTCCGTGGTTCAGGTTCCTCTTCGTTCCAGCGTTTACCATTAGTATCTCGTTATTAAATCAAGCACACATCTCACAACTGCCAGTTATGGTCTTCATTTCTTGCACCGGTTATGTCGTAACATATTGGGCCGGTAAGCATTTTGCGAATTCGACAGAGTTTACTGCCGCCTTAGCTGCATTTGTCATAGGTGTTCTAGGTAATCTATATTCCAGAATTTGGAAAGGTTTAGCGGTATCAGCTATGCTTCCCGCAATCTTCGTTCAAGTGCCATCTGGTATTGCTTCACAAAATTCGTTGTTGTCTGGGTTGCAAAGTGCAAATACAATTGTTAATGCTAATGAAACCATTACGACAAGCACCTCCGATCCATCGTCCTCAATGTCATTTGGTATGACAATGATTCAAGTTTGTGTCGGTATTTCTGTGGGACTATTTGCTTCTTCACTCTTTGTCTATCCCTTTGGTAAAAAGAAAACTGGTCTTTTCAGTTTATAAGCTCTCACAAGGTCCACTTCGTTAGAAACTTGTTAACCAATGGACCAAGTGTTGCCATTGGGTCATTCTTCAGTATCAAAGAAGACTTTGACCCACTAAGAAAAATTTCAAAAGTAAATTATAAATATAGCATTAAGTACAAATAACATATCAGCTTATGAATCCTTTTTTCAATTTTATGGTTTCATAGCCAATAATCATAACATACATAGATTAATAATATTCAAGTCACATGACTTTTTTTTTTCTTTTTTCTTTCTGCGTTAAGCAAAGAAAAAAATTTTCAGTTAGCGATGAGCTAGATATTTTCGAAGGTGTAACAAATACTTTCTTTATTACCTTTCAGAATCAGACTTATCTAACTGGCCACCAAAGTACGAATAACTTTGAAAATGTCTTCGTTGAGTGACCAATTAGCTCAAGTTGCTTCCAACAATGCTACTGTTGCGTTGGATAGAAAGAGAAGACAAAAACTTCATTCTGCTTCTTTGATTTATAACTCAAAGACGGCTGCAACACAAGATTACGATTTCATTTTTGAAAACGCTAGTAAGGCTCTTGAAGAATTGAGCCAAATTGAGCCAAAATTTGCCATTTTCTCAAGAACACTCTTTTCAGAGTCTTCCATTTCTCTTGATAGAAATGTCCAAACAAAAGAAGAAATTAAAGATTTGGATAATGCTATCAATGCTTACTTGCTATTGGCTTCTTCTAAATGGTATTTAGCACCTACACTACATGCAACAGAATGGTTGGTTCGTCGTTTTCAAATACATGTTAAAAACACAGAGATGCTGCTTTTGTCCACTCTCAACTACTACCAAACACCTGTCTTTAAGAGAATTCTCAGCATTATTAAGTTGCCCCCTTTGTTTAATTGTTTGTCGAATTTTGTTAGAAGTGAAAAGCCCCCAACGGCGCTAACCATGATAAAGCTCTTTAATGACATGGATTTTCTGAAACTTTATACCAGTTATTTGGATCAATGTATTAAGCATAATGCAACGTATACTAACCAGCTTTTATTTACAACATGCTGCTTTATTAACGTTGTTGCTTTCAATTCAAACAACGATGAAAAACTGAATCAGCTTGTTCCAATCTTACTTGAAATATCTGCTAAACTTTTAGCCTCTAAATCAAAGGATTGTCAAATAGCTGCACATACCATATTAGTTGTATTTGCTACAGCTTTGCCTTTAAAGAAAACAATTATCTTAGCTGCCATGGAAACCATTCTTTCAAACTTAGATGCTAAAGAGGCAAAACATTCAGCACTCCTCACGATTTGTAAGCTGTTCCAAACATTAAAAGGACAAGGTAACGTAGATCAGCTACCTTCCAAAATTTTCAAGTTATTTGATAGCAAGTTCGACACTGTGTCTATACTAACCTTCTTAGATAAGGAAGACAAACCAGTTTGTGATAAATTCATTACTTCCTATACAAGATCCATAGCAAGGTATGATCGGTCCAAATTGAACATTATTCTTAGCCTACTAAAAAAAATAAGACTAGAAAGATACGAAGTTAGGTTGATAATCACTGATTTGATTTACCTTTCCGAAATTTTAGAGGACAAGTCACAATTAGTAGAACTATTCGAATATTTTATCTCCATAAATGAAGATTTGGTGTTAAAATGTTTGAAATCATTGGGACTAACAGGCGAACTCTTCGAAATCAGGCTTACTACATCTTTGTTCACTAATGCCGATGTTAACACCGACATTGTAAAGCAATTAAGCGACCCCGTGGAAACTACTAAAAAGGATACCGCTTCATTTCAAACATTCTTGGATAAGCATTCAGAATTGATAAACACAACGAATGTGTCCATGCTAACAGAAACTGGAGAAAGATACAAAAAGGTTTTATCTTTATTCACTGAAGCTATTGGTAAAGGCTATAAAGCAAGTTCCTTCTTGACTTCATTTTTCACTACTTTAGAATCAAGAATAACGTTTTTGTTAAGAGTAACTATATCTCCAGCCGCTCCAACCGCGCTAAAGCTAATATCTTTAAACAATATTGCAAAATATATTAATAGTATTGAAAAGGAAGCTAATATTTTTACTTTAGTTCCATGCTTGATTTGCGCTTTGCGAGATGCTTCTATAAAAGTTAGGACTGGCGTGAAGAAGATTCTTTCCTTGATTGCTAAAAGACCATCCACTAAGCACTACTTTTTGTCTGATAAACTTTACGGAGAGAACGTTGCCATTCCTATGTTAAATCCCAAAGATAGTGAGGCATGGTTATCAGGATTTTTGAATGAGTACGTTACTGAGAATTATGACATATCCAGAATTATAACGCCAAAGAGAAATGAAAAAGTCTTTTTGATGTTTTGGGCTAATCAAGCCCTACTAATACCTTCTCCGTATGCCAAGACAGTGTTGTTGGATAACCTGAACAAGAGTCCGACTTATGCATCTTCTTATTCCTCCCTATTTGAGGAATTTATTTCCCACTACTTAGAAAACAGATCTAGTTGGGAAAAGAGTTGTATTGCTAATAAAACAAACTTTGAGCATTTTGAGCGCTCTTTAGTTAATTTGGTATCACCAAAAGAAAAGCAGTCATTCATGATCGATTTTGTTCTCAGTGCTCTTAACTCAGATTATGAGCAATTAGCTAACATAGCTGCCGAGAGGCTTATCAGCATATTCGCTTCATTAAATAATGCTCAAAAACTAAAAATCGTCCAAAATATCGTGGATTCTTCGAGTAACGTAGAATCATCGTACGATACAGTCGGTGTACTACAATCATTGCCGTTAGATTCCGATATTTTTGTATCCATACTAAATCAAAACAGTATCAGTAACGAAATGGATCAGACAGACTTTTCTAAAAGAAGAAGAAGACGTTCATCAACAAGTAAAAACGCATTTTTGAAAGAGGAGGTTTCGCAACTGGCGGAATTGCACCTGAGAAAGTTGACGATTATTTTGGAAGCACTTGATAAAGTCAGAAATGTTGGATCCGAAAAGCTTTTGTCCACTTTACTTTCCTTATTATCAGATCTGGAAACTTTGGATCAAGACGGTGGATTACCGGTTTTATATGCGCAAGAAACTTTGATTTCTTGTACGCTGAACACTATCACATACTTGAAGGAACATGGCTGTACAGAACTAACCAACGTAAGGGCAGATATATTGGTATCCGCTATTAGAAATTCTGCATCTCCGCAAGTCCAAAACAAACTATTACTTGTAATTGGATCTCTTGCTACTTTAAGTTCGGAAGTTATTTTGCATTCTGTAATGCCTATCTTTACTTTTATGGGAGCCCATAGTATTCGTCAAGATGATGAATTCACAACTAAAGTTGTTGAGCGTACGATACTAACTGTTGTCCCTGCCTTGATCAAGAATAGCAAAGGAAATGAAAAAGAGGAAATGGAGTTCCTTTTGTTGAGCTTCACAACCGCTTTGCAACACGTTCCAAGACATAGGAGGGTTAAATTATTTTCTACGTTAATCAAAACACTTGATCCAGTAAAGGCACTGGGCTCGTTCCTTTTCTTGATTGCACAACAGTATTCTTCAGCTTTAGTCAACTTTAAAATTGGCGAGGCAAGAATATTAATTGAGTTTATTAAGGCCCTACTCGTTGATCTACATGTCAATGAGGAATTATCAGGTTTGAATGACTTACTCGATATCATCAAATTGTTGACATCATCAAAGAGCTCCTCGGAAAAGAAGAAATCACTAGAATCCCGTGTCTTGTTTTCAAATGGTGTCTTGAATTTTTCGGAAAGTGAATTTTTGACATTTATGAACAATACCTTTGAGTTTATCAATAAAATAACCGAGGAAACAGATCAAGATTATTACGATGTGAGGAGAAATTTAAGACTAAAGGTATATTCTGTTTTGTTAGATGAAACAAGCGATAAAAAGTTAATTAGAAACATCAGGGAAGAATTTGGAACCCTTTTAGAAGGTGTTCTTTTTTTCATTAATTCTGTAGAATTAACCTTTTCATGTATAACTTCCCAAGAAAATGAGGAAGCTTCCGACTCTGAAACATCATTATCAGATCACACGACTGAAATAAAGGAGATTCTATTCAAGGTGCTTGGCAATGTGTTACAAATTCTACCAGTTGACGAGTTTGTTAATGCGGTATTACCCTTACTCAGTACATCCACTAATGAAGATATTAGATACCACCTAACGTTGGTAATAGGGTCCAAATTCGAGTTAGAAGGCTCTGAAGCTATTCCTATAGTTAACAATGTGATGAAGGTTTTGCTCGACAGAATGCCTTTGGAATCTAAATCTGTTGTTATTTCTCAAGTAATATTGAACACGATGACGGCTTTAGTGAGCAAATATGGTAAGAAGCTTGAGGGGTCCATATTAACTCAAGCCCTCACCCTTGCTACTGAAAAAGTTAGTTCTGATATGACAGAGGTCAAGATATCTTCGTTGGCATTGATAACTAACTGTGTTCAAGTTTTAGGAGTCAAGTCAATTGCGTTCTATCCAAAAATAGTCCCACCTTCTATTGAATTATTTGATGCTTCATTGGCAGATAGTAGTAACCCATTAAAAGAGCAGTTGCAAGTTGCTATACTGTTGCTGTTCGCCGGTCTAATCAAAAGGATACCAAGTTTCTTGATGTCAAATATTTTGGATGTTTTGCATGTTATTTATTTTTCCCGTGAAGTTGATAGCAGCATTAGGCTGTCAGTAATTTCATTGATAATTGAGAATATAGATTTGAAGGAAGTTTTGAAAGTTTTATTCAGAATTTGGTCCACTGAAATAGCAACGTCCAATGATACAGTTGCTGTTAGTCTATTTTTGAGTACATTAGAATCCACTGTTGAAAATATTGATAAAAAATCCGCAACCTCACAATCGCCAATATTTTTTAAGTTACTATTATCTTTATTCGAATTTAGATCCATTTCCAGTTTCGATAATAATACAATTAGTAGGATAGAGGCATCCGTTCACGAAATTTCCAACTCTTACGTCCTGAAGATGAATGACAAAGTATTTAGACCGCTATTTGTTATATTAGTAAGATGGGCGTTTGACGGTGAAGGCGTTACAAATGCAGGTATCACTGAAACAGAAAGACTGTTGGCATTTTTCAAATTTTTCAACAAGCTTCAAGAAAATTTGAGAGGTATAATTACTTCCTATTTCACGTATTTGTTAGAACCTGTTGATATGTTGTTAAAAAGATTCATTAGCAAGGACATAGAAAACGTTAATTTAAGACGTTTGGTAATCAACTCTCTAACCTCTTCGCTAAAGTTTGATAGAGACGAATACTGGAAATCAACTTCCAGATTCGAGTTAATTTCTGTATCCTTGGTCAATCAACTATCTAATATAGAAAACTCTATTGGGAAGTACCTGGTCAAGGCAATTGGCGCTCTGGCTTCTAACAATAGTGGCGTTGATGAGCATAACCAAATTTTGAATAAACTAATCGTTGAACACATGAAAGCTTCCTGTTCCTCCAATGAAAAATTATGGGCTATTAGAGCCATGAAGTTGATATACTCAAAGATAGGTGAAAGTTGGTTAGTTCTATTGCCACAGCTCGTTCCCGTCATCGCTGAGTTATTGGAAGATGATGATGAAGAGATCGAACGTGAAGTCAGGACCGGTTTGGTCAAGGTTGTTGAAAACGTTTTAGGGGAACCTTTTGATAGGTATTTAGATTAGAAAAAAAGGTGAAGTATTATGTAAATTTTTGTAAAGTAAAACACTATGCTGTTGAACGAAATCTTTCATTGAAAATATTGTTATTCATTCGTGATAGCTGCCCCTTTCTGAGTTTGAACTTAATATTTCAATTACGCTACTTCAAGTTTCAATTAGATATTATTCTGTCATCTTTCTCGTCGTTCCTAGTGATTAACGTTACTAAAATTACTGATCCTAAATAGCGGGCGAACAGAGTGAAAATTTTCTTATCTTCGCTTATCTGCGCTTATCAATCCTAATCAGTGAAAAATAAGATATAGGCTTGATAATAAGGTAGTTTGAAAGAGAACATATTGCAAGCGGTTGAAGCTATAATACAAGATATACGAATATCATTTCGGGTATTTGTACTGTGCTCTACAATTCTACTGGTAATATTATGGCATCGCAGGCTACAACTCTTCGAGGCTATAACATTAGAAAACGAGATAATGTATTTGAACCAAAATCAAGTGAAAACCTCAACAGCTTAAATCAAAGCGAAGAAGAAGGGCATATTGGGAGATGGCCACCTTTAGGCTATGAAGCAGTATCTGCCGAGCAAAAATCGGCAGTTCAATTGCGTGAATCGCAAGCAGGAGCGTCAATAAGCAACAATATGAATTTTAAGGCGGATGACAAGTCTTTTTCCACATCTACTGCTGGAAGAATGAGTCCGGATACGAATTCATTACACCATATATTACCTAAAAATCAAGTTAAGAATAATGGACAAACAATGGATGCCAATTGCAATAATAACGTATCCAATGATGCTAATGTTCCTGTTTGTAAGAACTGTTTAACCTCTACAACACCATTATGGAGAAGAGATGAGCATGGAGCTATGCTTTGTAATGCGTGTGGTCTCTTTTTAAAGCTTCATGGGAAACCCAGGCCAATTAGTTTGAAAACTGATGTAATAAAGTCTCGAAATAGGAAAAGTAATACAAATCATGCACATAATCTGGACAACTTTCGGAATCAGACGCTGATTGCAGAGCTTAAGGGTGATTGTAATATAGAATCAAGCGGTCGCAAAGCTAACAGAGTAACATCTGAAGATAAAAAGAAAAAAAGTTCGCAACTTTTAATGGGAACATCATCTACTGCGAAGATATCCAAGAAGCCAAAAACGGAGTCTAAGGAAAGAAGCGATTCTCACCTATCAGCAACAAAATTAGAGGTACTGATGTCGGGAGATTGTTCGAGACCAAAGTTAAAGCCTAAACTGCCCAAACAAGATACTGCTATATACCAAGAGAAGTTACTTACGTTCCCAAGTTATACGGACGTTAAAGAGTATTCAAATTCTGCACACCAATCTGCTTTTATCAAAGAACGGTCGCAATTCAACGCAGCCTCTTTCCCCCTCAATGCTTCACATTCAGTAACATCAAAAACAGGCGCAGATTCTCCTCAATTACCTCACTTATCAATGCTGCTTGGAAGCTTGAGCAGTACTTCAATATCAAATAACGGAAGTGAAATAGTGTCCAATTGCAATAATGGTATTGCCTCTACCGCCGCAACTCTGGCACCCACTTCTTCACGGACGACTGACTCTAATCCATCCGAGGTACCGAATCAAATTAGATCGACGATGTCTTCCCCAGATATAATATCTGCTAATCGTAACGACCCAGCCCCTTTATCTTTCCACATGGCTTCTATTAACGACATGCTTGAGACGAGAGATCGTGCGATTAGCAACGTGAAAACCGAGACGACACCGCCTCATTTCATACCGTTTCTACAATCTTCTAAAGCTCCCTGTATATCCAAAGCAAATTCACAATCCATCTCAAATAGTGTTTCTAGTTCTGATGTTTCTGGACGAAAATTTGAAAATCACCCAGCTAAAGATTTAGGTGATCAGTTATCCACTAAATTGCACAAAGAAGAAGAAATTATAAAGCTCAAAACTAGAATAAATGAGTTAGAACTTGTTACAGATTTATATAGGAGACATATCAATGAATTAGACGGGAAATGTCGAGCTCTTGAGGAACGTTTGCAAAGGACAGTAAAACAAGAAGGGAATAAAGGAGGATAGATCTTTTTTTCAAAAAAATCAGCATCATTTTTCAAATATAATATCATCATATGTATGCATATATAAATACATAGTAGCATAATCAGTTGCAAAACAGGGTTCTAATCGAATATTACGTACATTTTGCCGAAGAAATGGAATGCAGCTGCATGACATCCAACCCGGATGACGACCAATGATATGATTTGTTTCTCGGAGTTTTCATTACTTCTTTCATTTTTCTTTAGACCTAGAATTACTTTAAGATACAGAGTATACAAAAGAAAAGAATAAGGTTTTATCAATACAGTATTAACTTATTTATGATTGAAAGAAATTACCTTTGATGCAAATAACTACTGCAAAAAGAGTAATAATAAAATGTATGCAGCACATGTTTTTAGAGTGTTAATTACATTGGCATACCTCTCCCTCTTCCAGCCCCTTGGGGAGGCATCATGCCAGCATTGGCACTTTCACTACCTTTATTAGTGATCGTCTCGTCAACAGATAAAATCAAGTTAGTAGCCTCTGTGGCACTGTTCAAAGCATTGATTTTTACTAAAGCAGGTTCCCATACGAATTTGGCAAAATTATCGCCAATATTTTCTGTTTCAAAGTCAACACCATACCATTTCTCACCTTTGCTGTGAGCCAATCTTAGTTTGTTTAATATTTCTATAGCATCAAACCCAGCATTTTCACAGAGTTGCCTTGGAATAACTTCTAAAGCCTTAGCGAAGGCATTGATTATCATTTGTTGCTTACCAGCTATGGTTTTTGAATAATCTCTCAAGCATTTTGATACTTCCATTTCTGTAGCACCACCACCAGCAACGATCAGTTTATTTTGTAACGCTCTCTTAACTATCATGATTGCATCGTGCAATGATCTCTCAACCTCGGCAATAACTTGCTCAGCACCTCCTCTTAATAATAATGTACATGTTTTAGCTTGTGGGCAACCTTGGAATAAATTGTAGCGTTCTGACCCGATTTGCATTTCCTCAAACAAAGCACAAGTACCCAAATGCTCTGGTTTTATATCTGAAGTAGTAGATTGTATAGAGCCTCCAACAGCTTGGATGACACGATTCATATCATCTGCGCTCACTCTACCAGCGCAGAAAATATTTCTATCAGCAAAAAATTGAGTAGCCAAATCGCCGATAGGTAACTTTGATAGTACAATATTGGCACCTGTTTCTTCCACTTGTCTTAGCTTTTCAAAGATTAATTGCCACTCCGCATCTACAATAGCTTGGTAATCTTCAACATGTTCTACACGTACTTCAGCATTATCTTTCTCTGCTTTCAACTCCAGTTCTACATTCAAACTTAAAATTTTAGGATTGTTGAACTTTTTGGGTTGCTGTTCAAATCCAGCATACGAAAATGTCTTCTTAAAGGCGACACCGTTGATGAAAAGAGATTCTTCCATAGCACCACCTGGAATTTTTTTAATACCTATTAATTTGTCATCCAAATCGTTTCTATCAAGGGATAGCACGGCGTCAACACACATTTTAACAAAAAAATCTGCATTATTATGAATCAATTTCGACGACATTGCAGTTCTAGCACAGCGTTCAAGTAATTCTCTGCCACTGCTTTTCTCTGAAGTAATATCCACAGCTAATTCGTTAATCTTCTCCACAGCTAAAGAAACGGCCTTTCTGTAGCCCTTCATAATCAAATGAGATGAAATGCCTTCTTCCAAAAAGGGCTTGGCTTCTTTCATTAACTCACCAGCTAAAATGGTTACACTAGTTGTACCATCACCCACCTCGGCATCCTGAGCTCTAGAAATATCCACTAAAGTTTTGGCAGCAGGATGTACTACATCTAATAATTTTAGGATCGTGGCACCATCGTTAGAAATAGTAGTCTTTTGATTCGATGTCACAATTAAAATATCAGAACCTAAGGGACCTAAAGTTGGTTTCAATGCCTCTTGGACTGCAACACAGGCATTGATATTAGAGATGATTTGACCTTTACCTTGAGATGCGTCTGTTCCCTCTTTTAGAACCACAATTGTAGGTGTTTGGCTTCCAAAGTTCATTTTTCCGAGTTGTATGTCTCGTGATTCAGGTACTACTTAATATTTGCGGCTAATTCTCTGTATTTGAAATCATTTCGACAATTTGGCATCTGCTAACGCTTAATAACAATTATTCATTTTTTTTTTTCAATAGCAAGGATGAAAAAGTCGCCACTTAAATATTAATCATTATTCACGAATGTTTTCTTTTTCCGGGTAAGGATAATGCAGGTATGGTGATTGCTTCCAAGACATCTGTAGTAATATGACAGGGCAACATCTACAGCACCGATTTCGCTGATAAACCATCCAAGGTATTGACGATACTTTATTTACATTCCAGAACGAATATTTATTTATATATATCTGAGCGAGCAGCTATTCACATATGCACTCGATATTTATTTTTCTTCAAATGGGTTGACTTGATTGCAATGCCTATCATACGGCCCAAATATTTACGTCCCCATTTTCACGACCCTCAACCATGTAATTTTCTTTATACTTAACGGTACTAACGCTAGTCTCGTTACCTTGTTCGACGCAAGACCAGCTTTCATCCTTTTCGCTATCGTATATCTGGACACTTGGTTCGTCTGCGACAACGACTGCAGCGTTCTCTTGGAAGAGATCTAACGAAAGAACTGGCGCACTGTACGCATGAAACTTATTCAACAACCCAGTTCTTAAGTCCCAGATTCTAACTGTTCTGTCGTATGAACCTGTGACCAGGCACGCGGAATCAAATTTTAATGACGTTATGGCATCTGTATGCCCTTTCAAAGTACGAATCACCTTTCCGGATCTTAAATCCCATAGCCTTACAACACCATCTTTTGTACCCGTTGCTAGCGCTGCATCAAAACTTTGTAGTGCACCTATACTAGGCCTCTCATTTCTTTGAGTAAGAAGTGTGCTCTTTGATAAATCGACATTAGTGGATGTTGTTAAGACATTTGCAAAGCTCAGATCAATGGTTTGCAAGCACTTCCCGGAACGTAAGTCCCATTGCCTAATTGTTCTATCCTGTGAACCACTCACCAAGAAACTAGGATCTAATGATAATGCAGTAACCTCATCTGTATGCGCCTCAAATGTATGAACACATGGAGAATCAATATGATTTGTAGGAGAGGTAAGATTTTGCGTTTCCTGGTAAAGTTGTTGAGCTAAATTCAAATTCCATAATTTTAAAGCCGCATCTCTACCACCAGTAACAAGAGTTCCGTAGTCACGATTGATTTGCATACAATTAATTGTAGCAAGATGTCCTGCTAGTTCTCCAATTTTGTTTTGTTTGGATAAATCCCAAATTTTTACCGTGTGATCAAGATATCCGGCTGTACATAAGGTGCCAAAGGGCGCATCAAAATCTAGGCAAGTGAGGAAATCATCGTGAGTGGACATTATAGAGCCAATTTTTGTTCCTGGCTCGTAAAGCTGCTGGAATGTTGGGAAGCTTTTTCTGTGTCTTTTTTTGGATTTGCTATAAAAGGCACCTAATCTATTCAATGAGTTATCGTCTCGAAGTTGTTGCCTTCTCCTTGGAGGTAGATTAGAAGCCTCTGATGATATGCTCTCTGTGGTGACACCCTCATTTCTTATAGCATCATTTTTAAAGGCCTTTCGCTCACTCATACCATCATCTTCTGCATTTTCGTCGCTATTAGCTTCGATCACCTCCAATCCGTACTCTTCTAAAAAGTCCAACCTATCATCAATCTGTTTGAGGTTGTCTTCCAATAGTAATTGATTTTGCTCTATGTTCGCAATTTTACCTAACAGTTTCTCTTTCTTTTGTCTCAGATTCTCAACTTCAACTTCAATGTCTCTTATTTCGGATAACGTAGAATTTTTCTGAATATTTAAAAACTCTAAACTATTTACAAGAGTTTGAGAAAAACTTTTTAATGCACTAGGAGAATAAGAGGAGCTTATTTTTTTAGTTTCTACCCCGGGCGGTATGAGAAATGAATCTTGGAAGTTAGGAAGCTCTGTGTGAATTTCATCTCGCTCATTTGTTTTAGACATAACATCTTTCGCACCAACCGTACCGCTTGTACCATTTGTATCATAGTTTAATCTTTCAGTGTTTTCAATGGCAAGCTCCGCTATTGGTAGGTAGCTTTTAAAGCCCTGAAACAGGGATGTTTCTTTTTTGGATGCGTTCTTCCTGAGATTTTCATCTTCGCCTCCTTCGGTTAGAAGCTTGCCATCTGCATCACTTTTGAGACCTTCCTTAGTTGGGATCTCGTTCAACAAATCATCACTTATGTACGTGAGCATTCTGAAGCATGTTTTGTTGTCTGTGAACTTGTTCCTGAATACATCGCCCCTTCTTGTCTTGGAGTAAATATCCTCAAAAGTGTTAGATGCATTTTTTACAAAGCGACCGTGTTCAGTCCTCTTGTAAAAGTATGAAGTTGAGCTCGCATTGTTGACGGTATTTGATAATAAATTCTTATAAGGCCCATTATTGGTCAGTACATCTTGAGTGTTGCTGTTCGATTTTTGGTAGTTTAAAAAAGCGGAAGCCGTTGTGGACAATGTTTTTCCTATATGAGTTATTTGGTCGTTCACTGACATTATTTGTCATTATTTGCTACTAATTGGAGCTCTACGAAGGGTTTATATGGTTGTACTTTCTGTAGAAAGTTAATTTCTTCTCTTGTTTACGCCGTCTTTCCAGAGAAAATCGATGTGAAAGTAGTTCCGCCTGTCAAAGTTGAGCGAATTCCTATCGGACGGAAAAGTCCGATGAGCGACCACATTAAACAGGGATACCAGGTCTGAGGAGGACTGTACAATGTAGGGGGAAAATACTCAAGTATGCACTCACTGTCAACTACTGGTTCCAAGTCGCTGGAAAGAAACTCATAGCTTCAAAATTTAATAAAAGATAATAGGATTACGTAGATGAGCCAAAAAAAATAAAAAAAAGGAAGTTCTGCAGCATGTTCAAGGACGGCTTGGTCGATTGTTTTTCTGTGTCGTAGAAATAGTCTGAATATATATCATCGGTATCTTATACCCTCATTCAAAGTGGAAATTGTACCAGAACAGTCTGTCAAGGGCCAAAAAAAATCTCCGCGACGGGGAATTGAACCCCGATCTGGCACGCGACAAGCGCCCATTCTGACCATTAAACTATCACGGATTTTCTTTCTGTACAAATCTGGATTTTCTGTTATTATATAACAAATCAAAAAAAAGTTCCGAGTAATTAATGTTGAGATACTGGTGAATTTTGAGATAATTGTTGGGATTCTATTGTTGGTAAAGGCTATAATATCAGGTATACAGAATATACTAGAAGTTCTCCTCGAAGATATAGGAATCCTCAAAATGGAATCTATATCTCTATATACTAATATTACGATTATTCCTCATTCCGTTTCATATGTTTCATTATCCTATTACATTATCAATCCTTGCATTTCAGCTTCCTCTAACTTCGAAGCTTTCCATAACTTCTGTCATCATCTAATACCGTATATGATAATATATTGATAGTATGACCACTAGTTGATACACTGTTGGAATAAAAACCAACTATCATCTACTAACTAGTATTTATGTTACTAGTATATTATCATATACGGTGTTAGAAGATGACACAAATGATGAGAAATAGTCATCTAAATTAGTGGAAGCTGAAACGCAAGGATTGATAATGTAATAGGATCAATGAATATTAACATATAAAACGATGATAATAATATTTATAGAATTGTGTAGAATTGCAGATTCCCTTTTATGGATTCCTAAATCCTCGAGGAGAACTTCTAGTATATCTACATACCTAATATTATAGCCTTAATCACAATGGAATCCCAACAATTATCTCAAAACTCACCCACTCTTCAAATAATGATGTGGTATACTACCTGAAATACGATAAAAAGTGTTGTATTACGGGCTCGAGTAATACCGGAGTGTCTTGACAATCCTAATATAAACAGTCTTAGGGAAGTAACCAGTTGTCAAAACGGTTTATCAGATTAATTCACGGAATGTTACTTATCTTATATATTATATAAAATATGAATCATACTAAGTGGTGGAAGCGCGGAATCTCGGATCTAAACTAATTGTTCAGGCATTTATACTTTTGGGTAGTTCAGCTAGGGAAGGACGGGTTTTGTCTCATGTTGTTCGTTTTGTTATAAGGTTGTTTCATATGTGTTTTATGAACGTTTAGGATGACGTATTGTCATACTGACATATCTCATTTTGATACACAACAATATCAATAATATTAGGGCGTGTGGCGTAGTCGGTAGCGCGCTCCCTTAGCATGGGAGAGGTCTCCGGTTCGATTCCGGACTCGTCCAATTTCTTTTTGTTCTCAACGACAATAATAAGAAAATCAACCTAAATGGAAAATATTACTGCCTTTTTTTTTACGTAGCTGTTGCCCTAACCCGACTTTATCTTATGTCTGTTATTTTTTTATTTATACATTTTATAAAGTGTACCTCTCTTGCAGGTACCATTAATCTTATAACCCATAAATTCTTAATTCGTTGAACGTGCCGCATCCTTTGGAGTGGATTCAATATCCGTGGACCCCCCTTCTATTTTCCTCCTCTTCTTATCATTACCATCTTCATTCTTGTCTACAGAGCCCACCTCTTCTTCTCCTTCTTCCTCATCGCCGTCACTATTTTCTATGTCTTCCTCCTCTTCTTCAAGATTCGTTTCGTTGTCTTCAGTCTTCTCTTCCTCCTCTTCTTCCTCCTCTGCCGCTTCTTCCGCCTCTCCCTCTCCATCTTCTTGATCGTCATCTTCGTCGTCTTCATCATCTTCATCGTCATCTTCTTCTTCATCGTCCTCCTCCTCTTCATCATCTACGCCGGGCTGTTCAGGTGGGTATAAATCCCCTTCATTTTCATTATCCCAAACAATGTTAAACCTTGTGACCCTTGGCTTTTCAGCCAGTATATTTCTTACAATATGATCTACTTGTACCTTTGCTGGCGGATTTTCTCTTAACTCTTCTTCATCGTACTCATTATTCACGTAGTAACCGACCCTAACAAACTCTCTCCCGTCATAAGAACAACTTAATAGAATAACAGTCACACTAACCAATTCACTCGCAGGAATCAGCTCGGCGGAGGGAGGATCAGCAGAAAACACGAATTTATTAACACCTACGGGAACGGGGCCTACCAGAATGGAATCCAATTCTTGGTCATGGTCTAGAGAACGAGAGGACCCAACATAGGTTAGTTTCCACTCTAAGTCATGTTTTAAAGATTCTAAGCATTCAAAAGTGATTTCAAACTCATATGGATCAGTGAACTTTGCCGGGTTGTTTAAGACTTTGATGCCTAACAGTGAAACAATTGACATCTTTTCTATATCTTATGTTTCAATTGGATGGTAGGGAGAGTACGCTGTTACACTTTCGAGATTCTGTGAGCCTCTTACCTCTTTGGAGTTATTCCAAGTGTTAGTATTAAAATTGCAAGATTCATTTTTCCATCGTCGGTTGTACGCCCATTACATGAAAAAGGGAACAGATTTACGCGTTTAGGATGAGAAAAAAAAAAAAAGGAAAAAACGCGTAAATGAAAAGTTCTTTGTAGAACAGCTCTCTCTTAAACACATAGTAACAGCAAAAGACGCCACCAAGACAATATCCTGAAAATCGAAATTCTCGCCAAGGCATTACTATCCCATGTAAGAACGGAATAAAACAGCATTCGAAGGTTAGGTGTGGCACAAAGCCGATAAGAAAAAGAAAAGTAGTGAGGACAGGCTTAATTGAGCTAATTAAGGCGAAAAAAGGAAAAGAACTCGATAGAAAAACTTATTCATGAAGGAGACGTAAAGTCAGGCAAGGCTGCGGCATCATGTCTACTTGTCATAACTCAATTTGCCTATTTCTTACGGCTTCTCATAAAACGTCCCACACTATTCAGGGGAAGGCTACACGGAAACCCCAATAAAGGAAACGAAGAAGTGACCTTAGGCTTCGTCATCCGCGCCCACTACTCTCTTCCTAGTCGCCCGGTTGTTGAAAGTTTAATTGTGGGTTTTCTTTCACGACACACCTCACTGAAAAAAGAAACGAGCGGAGGAATAGTATGATAAATCTTCAGCATAGATGGGTAACGGGATCCCTCTGTGAGGGCCGATTATGCAGGCCTAGACCCGCACGTGACCACTTCGAGAGCAAGTTGCCTGCGAGTTTCTCTGCCCGAGGAAAAAGAAATGGAGGCAATTTACTTAATATGGTATGAGAGGATCTTTTGACGGCAAATAGATGCGCCATCTCCGAGAAAAAGTCTAGACAATAACAGCGACAATTAACCTAAAGAGGATAGAAGATCGAGCAAAAAAATTTTTTAATATGGGGTCAGTGGCGATATTATACTATAGGAGTTAAAGAGTAAGTTGAGTGTAAGGTGGTAGAATTATGATTGAACTCCGAAACTAAGCGCCGATTATGGGTGGCAAAGCGGACAGCTTTTGATATATAATCGATCGCTCTCGTAGTTGATATCCTCTCTCTTGCTTATCTTTTCCTGTATATAGTATATGTGTACATACAGATACAAATATACCTCAGTTAGTTTGTTTTAACATTAAATATTCAACAGTTGCCAGTAGCAAAAAGAATATATCCATTCATTTCGAGCTTTTTCGTCTCATTACTGATATCCAACTAACAGTCTCCTCATAGACGGTACCTTACTTTCCTTTAATATTAAAATACTAGTATAGTCGCACATACTTAACTCGTCTCTCTCTAACACATAATGAAAATTTCCGCAGCTTTAATATTGTCTTCCCTTTCTTCTGTCGCATTTTCTGCCCCTGCACCTGCTCCAGCGGACAGTCATCATGAAGATCATCACAAAGATGAAAAACCAGCGGTTGTCACTGTCACTCAATACATAGATTCCAATGCCGCTACTAGTACTGTAGAATCTGCTGCTACTACCACTACATTGTCCTCATCTGAGAAGGATACCTCTGAACAGAAGCGTGATGGCGGATTCCAAGATGGTACTGTCAAATGTTCGGACTTCCCTTCTGTAAACGGTATAGTTTCCTTGGACTGGCTAGGATTTGGTGGATGGGCCTCTGTCATGGACATGGATGCCAACACTTCGTCCGAATGTAAGGATGGCTACTACTGTTCTTATGCATGTGAACCTGGAATGTCAAAGACTCAATGGCCTTCTGACCAACCAAGCGATGGTAAATCTGTTGGTGGTCTTTACTGTAAAAATGGTTACTTGTACCGTACCAACACTGATACCAGCGATTTATGTTCTACGGATGAAACATCTGCTAAGGCCATTAACAAAAAGTCTGACTCCATTGCTCTATGTAGGACGGATTACCCAGGATCAGAAAACATGGTGATTCCCACAGTGGTTGATGGTGGAGATTCACAACCAATTTCAGTCGTTGATGAAGACACTTATTATCAATGGCAGGGTAAAAAGACTTCTGCTCAGTACTATATTAACAACGCCGGTGTATCTGCAGAAGATGGGTGCATTTGGGGTACTTCTGGTTCGGATGTCGGCAACTGGGCTCCATTAGTGTTAGGTGCTGGTTCCACTAATGGAGAAACATACTTATCGTTGATTCCAAACCCCAACAGTAACCAAGCTGCCAACTTTAACGTTAAAATAGTTGCATCCGATGGCGCTAACGTTCAGGGCAGCTGTGCGTATGAAGATGGCTCTTTCACCGGAGATGGTTCCGATGGTTGCACAGTTTCTGTTTTATCTGGATCTGCTGAATTTGTTTTCTATTAAGTCATTCTTCTTTTCGGTAAAAGAATGTCTTGTATTTTGATACCCTCAATTCCCCTTATTATTCTTTTTCTTCCGCTCTCTATTTATTATTATACATTGGGATTCCGTTATATTTTTCTCCTTTCAGTTCATTTTACTTCTTCAAAAGTTTCGTTGATCGCTATTATGCTATGGATTCAAAGATTTTCTTTTCTCTCTCTTCAAGGTGTACTCTGCATTATGGTTTTCTTTAGTTCGTTTATTTTTTTTTGTTAACAAGGTGTTTGTATACATATATATAAATATATGGAAATATTATAGTGTTAATTTTGTTACTTCCTGCGAGTTGCAACAGAACTAACAAGATGCCATGCTGTTTTTTTTCATTTTTTGGCTATAAAAATAACAGTATCCTAGTCCTTGTGTTCGGCTTTAAAATGGAATTGCAAACCCCATAATTCCTTCTTCACACCAAACAAACCGCCTAGTAGCCGATTTTCAGAGACTCTAATGCTTTGAATATAAGTGAACCCTTTTTTCTTCAAAATTTCCTTAAGCGTGCTATCGAATGAGTAGACATCAATCAAGAGTTTCATGGTCTCCCCGTATTTGCCGCTGCTTCTAATATTTTTGGAGTGTAGCATAGCCCAATCAATCAAATCTTCGATAATGCCACTTTTTACATATACACGACGACAACCCACAGTAGTAACACTCATGACTAAATTTTCATCAGTACTTAATGTCATGTTAGGGGCTAACGAAATCAATGCAATGGGCGTTTCTCTATAAACGATGATATGCGTATTGTTCACCACTGGATCCTTTGTTTCATGTCTTGCCACCAAATCATTCAAATTGATGCCGAAAACTTTCTCACCTTTAGAACCAACAAGTTGGTTGATCTTCGACTTGAAATACGAATCAGATACACGTGAGAGGAGGGTGAACAAGAAAGATGCACCAATTGCGGTGAACACTAAACCGCTGAGGACGACCTTCTTATTAATACGAGCCAGCTGGTAGAACCATCCAGCAACGGATCCTGTATTCCTTATCGGAAAGACAATTCTTGGCGTCAAGTAAATAAGCAGCCCAATGGTTAGAACAACAAGGATGACGGGATGGAAGAACAAATACTTATTAGCCAATGCCTGTTCTTGTCTGATGAAATCCGCGGACAAATTCAATGCAGCTGTACCATATTCTGGTTTCAAATTAACACTGTAAATAGTAGGAGGAGCATCAATATCAAGTGGTTTGTCTAATGATGCATCTACTTGTGGGACCGATGGGGCATTTTTATCGGACTTTCTACCCTCTTTCTTCTTTCTTTGTTGAACCGCCATTGTGCCACTCTTCCTACTCTTGTACTTTCGCTATGAAAAAATGCGCAACTGGAAGAGTCGTAATCAATCTAGAAAACTTAGTAAAAGTATGTGCTATATATCTATAAACATGAAAAGCTTTATTTGTGTGAGAGAGAAAAAAAGATGTTCTTTGGTCGTTATTCATTATAGTTTCCATAAAGAGCACGTGCGGGCGCGCTGGGTAATGCGGGTGTGAATTTTCAGTTATAGGTCAACTACAACAGCAGGTCGAGAGGGCTTCTTCAGAAAGCGAGAGGTCGTACCAGGGATGATGTTGCGGGAGCTGCTGTTGCTGCTGCTGATAATGCACCAGTGCAGTTGGACTGGGAAGAGCAAGTGGAACAGCCACCATCTGGATTTCCATTATTGGGTACATATTTGAGAGTGGACGCTCGATGCGATGTGGTCTTCGACGCCTCCGCTTCCTCTTGATGGCTACGATACTCAGACGAGGCCGTTTGCGTCTCTCAACGTGTGTGTGTTGTATAATGGGAGAACAGGGTTGTCTCTCCTCGGTCTTGCGCTTTTTCACTCGCAATACAGCATGCCCAAGAGTGCAGAGCCTATCAATGAGATAATTGATTAGAATAGAATTTATCAGTGGGTCGACAATAATGAACCACTTGACAACGGTCTTAGCCGCACGTAAAACCTGTGTGGTGCGAGAAGCAACGAATCTGTATACAGTTGATACAGAACGTCGGATCAACAAAATGGGGCGTGATGAAGAAAAAAAGTGGCGATCCCGTGGAGGACATTGGTGCATGGATGATTCAATCATACAATTTACGACATTTAACCAAAGTTGCACTCTGATGGGCTCAACGACTGCTACTCGTGCCAATAATGAAACTGAAAAGCATGAAGCCATCACTGTTTTTTTCGTGGTCTTTCTATATATAAACAAAGCCTCTGTAAAGTTTTTTTTTTTCGCATAACAAACGCGCTTATCTGAGACATAACAACAGCCAACGACCGATGCCTGCGTGGAATAAACAATAATACGCTGCAGAGGATAAAAAGAGAGGTATCATGTCTATTTATTCTCTGCTTTTCTAATCAAATGTGTATTGTATGCTGAACCATGCCGGTTGGTTGCTTCTTCCGGTAATTGCATTCAAGTCCTGCAACTTTAAATGTCCTCTTATAAAGCAGGACGTGGCTTCAGAAACAAAAAATGTGTCGCCAAGAGAAAACAAGAACAGCTATCCAAGTCGAGCTGGGAAAGTAATCAGATTTTTGTATATGTATAGGTACTTTCTTGATCCGTAAGCTGGAACTTCTTTCATGATCTCTGTTATAGGAAAGCCAGAATAGAAAGAATCCGCCCGTAAAAAGAAAAATAAAGCAAACTCGATACAATTTCATGCAAGAAGGCCATTTGCTAATTCCAAGAGCGAGGTAAACACACAAGAAAAAATGGTCAAACCAATTATAGCTCCCAGTATCCTTGCTTCTGACTTCGCCAACTTGGGTTGCGAATGTCATAAGGTCATCAACGCCGGCGCAGATTGGTTACATATCGATGTCATGGACGGCCATTTTGTTCCAAACATTACTCTGGGCCAACCAATTGTTACCTCCCTACGTCGTTCTGTGCCACGCCCTGGCGATGCTAGCAACACAGAAAAGAAGCCCACTGCGTTCTTCGATTGTCACATGATGGTTGAAAATCCTGAAAAATGGGTCGACGATTTTGCTAAATGTGGTGCTGACCAATTTACGTTCCACTACGAGGCCACACAAGACCCTTTGCATTTAGTTAAGTTGATTAAGTCTAAGGGCATCAAAGCTGCATGCGCCATCAAACCTGGTACTTCTGTTGACGTTTTATTTGAACTAGCTCCTCATTTGGATATGGCTCTTGTTATGACTGTGGAACCTGGGTTTGGAGGCCAAAAATTCATGGAAGACATGATGCCAAAAGTGGAAACTTTGAGAGCCAAGTTTCCCCATTTGAATATCCAAGTCGATGGTGGTTTGGGCAAGGAGACCATCCCGAAAGCCGCCAAAGCCGGTGCCAACGTTATTGTCGCTGGTACCAGTGTTTTCACTGCAGCTGACCCGCACGATGTTATCTCCTTCATGAAAGAAGAAGTCTCGAAGGAATTGCGTTCTAGAGATTTGCTAGATTAGTTGTACATATGCGGCATTTCTTATATTTATACTCTCTATACTATACGATATGGTATTTTTTTCTCGTTTTGTTCTCCTAATATACATAAACCGAGCCATTCCTACTATACAAGATACGTAAGTGCCTAACTCATGGGAAAAATGGGCCGCCCAGGGTGGTGCCTTGTCTGTTTTCGATGATCAATCCCTGGGATGCAGTATCGTCAATGACACTCCATAAGGCTTCCTTAACCAAAGTCAAAGAACTCTTCTTTTCATTCTCTTTCACTTTCTTACCGCCATCTAGATCAATCTCCATTTCGTCTTCTAGCTTAGCGCTTGCGTCAACCAATAATTTTCTCTGTGTAGCATATTTTAAGTTTCTCTCGATTTTCTTAGCTCTCTTTTTGGAAAGTGTCCTCGTGGTGATGGAGGCCGGAGAAGATGAAGCATTTTGTAATGTCACAGCAGTGGAATTCTGACTTTCGTTCTTCTTGTTTTGGAAGTATAGGTCCAACGCTACTGATTTTATTTCCCCAGATTTCGAATTTACGCTGGATCTAGCTGGCTTCAAGAGACCAGCTCTTTCTCTTTGAGCTCTTTTCTTATTTAAAGAGTGCACCTTGTGGTGCAAATTTGAAGTCAGCTTAGGTCTGTTGATGGAGTTTTTAGAAGGCATTATGGGTTGGCTGTGCTAGTCTCTTCGGCAAGCACCTCATCGACTAATGCCGCCATAAGTTATAACCATATATTAATATTGATAATCTCTATGAAAATTTTAGCGAAAAAAAATTTTGCGATGAGATCATTCCAAACGGATTGACGCGTGGAAGAAACCGGCGATTTTCTGGTTTCTGGTTCTTTGATGGAAGTTGGACGAGACGGTGAAGAATAGAACAAGGGACAGGTTAACTAGACTCAATCGATTAAAAACATACATACTACCAGGGCGAGATGTCTGAAAATAAGAACTCTGGGGCTGAAGACGTATTTGAATTTTTAGATTCTTTGCCAGAAGCAAAGAATGGCGGGAAAATGGTTAATACTGACGTAAAGGGTAGCCAAGAAGGCGTTAAGGGAGGTTCTAATTCTGTGGCGGGCAAGACCGGGAATGATGGAAAGAAAGGTGACGATGATATCTTTGAATTCTTAGAAGAGTTGGAGAAGAGTAACTTAAGCTTAACTGACAAGAAAGGGGTTGAAAAGAAGGCTCCCAGTGAATCAGTTAATAATAAAGCACAAGGCGAAAAAGTAGAAGAATCAAAAGAAAACAAAAATTCCGAGCAGGATGCTCACGGAAAGGAAAAGGAACCACAGCAGCAGGAGAAAGAAGAAGAAGAGGAGGAAGAAGAAGAAGAAGAAGAAGAAGAAGAAGAGGAGGAGGAGACCCCATTGCATGACCCAATTGCTTCTATTTCAAACTGGTGGTCCTCCTCTGGATCTGCAAAGGTATCGAGTATTTGGAATAAAACTGCAGAACAAGCATCCCAGATCAAAAACCGACTTGCCCAAGAACAGCTTGATTTGACTTCAAAGATAAACACGAGCACGATTACTGAAATAGCCAGAAACTTACAGAAAATCGTTGTTGGTGAGACTGAAGAGGTGCTGCGAATTCATCTAGTCCATGATTTGGTTAACTATCCCTCATTACAATACAATATTGAAAGCAAGTTTGATCAAGTTCTAAGCTCACAAGTTGAGGGAGGAATCAGAATATTTGTAGATGAATGGGGCCATCCTAACAATAATGGAATTGCACCTGTGGAAAAAAAGCCTTCAGTTGCAGACGGTGAGTTAGGCAACTCTAAAAAAAAATTACAGTTTAATCTATTTGACGGCAAGGTAACAGACGGTGAGAAACTGGCATTTGCAAACCTGGAAAATGCAGTCAAACTCTTCAATACTGCACATGAGGAATACCAGAAACAACAGAAAGAGGCTGATGCCACTCCAGATGACGATAGGAGTTCTATTAGCAGTAACAGCAATAAAATCAGTGATTTATTCATATCCATCTTACCAATTGCCATTCCGCAAAAACAAAAAGATGCCGACGGTGACTTTCAAGTAACCGACTCCAATACGCCAGGCAATTTCAATTTCACCCTTGTATTGAAAGACATAACTAACGATATTACCACCATAACAAGATCACAAGGATTCCCTGTCAAATGGGTCAATTGGCTAGAAGGATCCGTGGAGAAAACAGGATCAACAGCAAGTGAGGAGAGGAATAAGTCATACGATCAAAAGAAACAAAAAGAAAGTGAAGACGAAGACGAAGACGATGAGATCATTGATCCTAGTGAATGGGTAAAGGAATGGATCGAAGATGGATTAAGCTTGTCATTTGGGGTCATGGCACAGAATTATGTCATTGACCGTATGGGTCTTTGATACACTTAATACATAACATTTATAGCGTAACGATGATGTATAAAGTTACAAGCGCAGAGGAGTGGGTTCAAATTCGGCCGACTTGTTACCCGCGTTCGTTGAATAATGGAAAATATGAAAAAAATAGAGGAAGTCGTGAATATACAACGGTGTTCAGCACCTGTATTTCAATCTAGGGGAAGCCTGTATGACCAAGGGCTGATTAAATATTAGTGAAGATACCAGTAACACAGTTTAGATATATTTTCTTTTCCTTTTCAACAGGATTGCCAACGCTGCAGTAGAGTTATACCAACATTTGCTCCGCTTTCAAAACCTATAAAAGAAAGCAGCCCTCGAATCGAATTAATTAACCAAAAATGTCTGCAAATAGCAAGGACAGAAATCAGTCCAATCAGGATGCGAAGCGACAACAGCAGAATTTCCCAAAGAAGATTTCAGAAGGTGAGGCCGATTTATATCTCGACCAGTATAACTTCACTACCACCGCTGCTATTGTAAGCTCAGTAGACCGTAAAATCTTCGTTCTTTTGCGTGATGGAAGAATGCTATTCGGTGTACTAAGAACCTTTGACCAATATGCAAATTTGATACTTCAAGATTGCGTGGAGAGAATATATTTTAGCGAAGAAAACAAATACGCTGAAGAAGACCGCGGCATATTCATGATTCGTGGTGAAAATGTTGTCATGTTAGGCGAAGTAGACATCGATAAAGAAGATCAACCCCTTGAGGCCATGGAACGCATACCATTTAAGGAGGCTTGGCTGACCAAGCAAAAAAATGATGAGAAAAGGTTTAAAGAGGAAACCCACAAAGGTAAAAAAATGGCCCGCCATGGTATCGTTTACGATTTCCATAAATCTGACATGTACTAAGAAAGAAAAACACAATACTACCAACATATATCCTGGAGTAAACTCTCAAAAATTTCCACATTCAGTTTTACCTATCCGTACACTTAATCAACTGCCTTTGGAGATGGAACAATTAAAAAAATGCAAGAGAGGAGGCCGTATTTGTATATAAATTAATATATTTAAATGTAAAATATATACAGTACTTGAGTTTTTTTATGAAGTAACGTATTTGCGCAGCATTCTTTTTCCTCTTACACTTCGTTATAACATTAACACTCATGCTATTGATACTTTTTCTTTATTATTATCTATAAAATTTTTTCGCTTTTTGTTTATGCCATGCCGTTAGCAACGAATTTTTTTCCATGCTCATCACTTTTAAAACTGTTTAAAGTATATAGAAAATATATGTGAATAAGATCGGGGTGGGACTATCAGGTAGCTAAGATTACGCAGATTTAGGAATGTCAACAAATTGTTTTTCCGGTTACAAAGACCTCATCAAGGAAGGCGATTTAACTCTAATATGGGTTTCTAGAGATAACATCAAACCGGTAAGGATGCATTCCGAAGAGGTATTCAATACTCGTTATGGTTCATTTCCTCATAAGGATATCATAGGTAAACCTTATGGTTCTCAAATTGCTATAAGAACAAAGGGCTCAAATAAGTTTGCATTCGTCCATGTTCTGCAACCAACTCCTGAATTGTGGACTTTGTCGTTACCACACAGAACTCAAATTGTATATACGCCCGACTCTTCCTACATCATGCAAAGGTTGAATTGTAGCCCTCACAGCAGAGTGATCGAGGCAGGTACAGGCTCGGGATCATTTTCGCACGCTTTTGCAAGATCTGTAGGTCATCTTTTTAGTTTTGAATTTCATCACATAAGATACGAACAAGCATTAGAGGAATTCAAAGAGCATGGACTTATTGATGATAACGTTACGATTACACATCGGGATGTTTGCCAAGGTGGATTTCTTATAAAGAAGGGAGACACTACATCTTACGAATTTGGCAATAATGAAACCGCCGCTTCATTGAATGCAAATGTAGTGTTTTTAGATCTGCCGGCTCCCTGGGATGCTATACCTCATCTGGATTCTGTTATTGCCGTAGACGAAAAGGTCGGATTGTGTTGCTTCTCCCCATGCATTGAGCAAGTAGACAAAACATTGGATGTATTAGAGAAATATGGCTGGACGGATGTTGAAATGGTGGAAATTCAAGGTAGACAGTACGAAAGTCGAAGACAAATGGTCAGATCACTCAATGATGCCCTGGAAAGGTTGAGAGATATTAAGAGGCACAAACTCCAGGGTGTAGAAAGACGCAAGCGGATGTTTAACAATACAATAGATTCTAACGATGAAAAAGTTGGAAAAAGAAACGAGGATGGCGTACCATTAACAGAAAAGGCCAAATTTAATCCTTTTGGCAAGGGTTCTCGAATCAAGGAAGGTGATAGTAATTATAAATGGAAGGAGGTCACAAAGGTGGAAGCTGAGATCAAATCTCATACCTCATATTTGACTTTTGCATTTAAAGTTGTGAATAGATCAAGAGATGATGAAAAAGTTAACGAAATTCTTCGATCCATGGAAAAATAATTAAATGATTAACTACTTATATACTTAAATTAAATGTTTTTGAAATTTTTAATATGTAAAGCAAATCTGTACGAATAAAGGCTTTTTTCATATTTTATTTGCCTCAATGAAATAAATCGTCTCTTCTCTGGTTCCATAAGGGCATTTTGTTCCTTATTTCTTGCAAAAGCTCACGATCCAAATCAGCGAGAATTAGTTGTGGTCCAACAGTAGAGGGATCGGCATGCGCTATTATTTTACCCCAAGGATCAATGACCATTGAGTGTCCCCAAGATTCTCTCCTGGAGCTTTTTTCGAGAGCGCTCATATGTGATTGTTTCTCCCACTCTGGATCACTGAGATCGTGCATTCCAACCTGCCCTGGCATGAGCACATAGCATTGAGTGTCAACCGCTCTTGCTCTGCCTAGTAACTCCCAATGTGCTTCCCCTGTTTTAGTAGTGAACGCACTGGGAAAACATAAGATTTCAGCCCCCATTGATCGTAATTTCAAAGAAAATTCGGGAAAGCGAATATCATAACAAATGGCACTGCCCAATTTTCCCAATGGAGACTCTATAATGTCAGGAATGGCTTTGCCAGGCTGGACAGATTTTGATTCTTTCAATATCGGTCCATTTGGCACGTCTACGTCAAACAAATGCAGTTTTTGGTATTCTTGCAATATTTTCCCTTCATGATCGATATATAATAGAACGTTTCTGACTCGATCATTGCCTTCAAGTAAATCTTGTTCTGAGGGCGGCAAGTGTACCCCAATGGAAACATCTATATTCCGTGAATTATCTCTGACAAGGTCGGTAATGCTTGACTGTAATTGCCGAATAAATTTGGGGCTTTTCTGTGCCAAATACCTGGAATGAAGAGGGTTTTGAGAAAGATAGTCACTTGCCTCAGGGAGAAAAACGACATCCGCCTTTTTTTGAATGGCTTCAAATATCAATTCTTTTACCACTTTTAAGTTTTTGGTCAGGTCAGCGGATGAACATAATTGTGCGACAGCAACCCGTTTTAATTTACTAGTCATTTGCGGTGTTATATTTTATGAAGGAGACTTCATGATGGGTATGAATTTTATTTCACCTCTATTCATTTACTTCTAATGGACTAGAATCTAGTAAGCTCTGAAAATTCGAGATGCGGATCGTGAGCTAAAATAATAAAAAAATGAAAAATATAAAAGAGCAAAATTCATTACATTGGCGTTAGTTCACTGCTCGGGGGATGAGTAAAAAGTGTACCGATCAAGAACAACTCTAGACTTCCGCCAAAGTGATTATCAAGAAAAATCGTAATAATTAGCTTCAATGCTAAATCAGCACACAAGTTCAGTACCGGATGACGAACATCTGCAGATGGCACACCAAAATAGCAGTTCAGAAGTGAGAAATGAGGCAGCGGTCCCAGATCAACTTTTGACTCCTTTACAACCGTATACCATTTTATTGAAAGATGGAGAAACAATAGCTACGATGTATCCTATACCTGCGTATCCTGATTTATTGCCGCTAGGGCTCTTAAATTTCCTTCTAGATGAATTTAACATGGAAGTGGAAAAGGGAGATAGTTTTCCTTATTACGAGACTTTATCACTAGAAGAATTCAAAAATGTCTGGTTTCATAATGATGGTCACGTTTGTATTATGGTGTTAGGCGAAATACCAGAACTGGATTATAGTATGGATACTGAAGCGGACACAGATGATAATTTTGGAACAGAAATAGAAACCACGAAGCACACCACCCAATATAAGAAACGAAAAGAACGTCGCAATTTAAATCTAAGTATACAGTGGGAGAAGCAATGTCTAGGCATATTTGACCTCAAACCAGCATACCCTGGACGGTCAGCGCATGTGGTCACAGGAACATTTCTGGTCAATGCTGGTATTCGTGGAAAAGGTATTGGGAAAACACTAGTGGAAACATTCATAGAATGGTCAAAGAAATTAGGATTTACGTCCTCCTTTTTCCCGTTAATTTACGGAACGAACGTAGGAATCAGAAGAATTTTGGAAGGATTGAACTTTAGGCGGATTGGAAAGCTGCCTGAAGCCGGGATTCTCAAGGGCTTTGATGTCCCAGTAGATTCTTTCATGTATGGTAAAGAGTTCACACATATTACGAAAAGTATAGATTTGTTACGAGATCCTCAAAAGAGTATCGAAATTGGGAAATATGAACGATTAAAGCATTTTCTGGAAACAGGCAAGTATCCTTTACATTGTGATAGAAACGAAAAGGCTAGATTAAGAGTACTTTCCAAAACTCATTCGGTATTGAATGGCAAGTTGATGACAAAAGGAAAAGAAATCATTTATGACACGGATCAACAAATCCAGATTGCATTAGAGATACATTTAATGGAACATTTAGGCATCAACAAGGTGACCTCCAAAATTGGTGAAAAATACCATTGGAGAGGAATCAAGAGTACTGTTTCGGAGGTAATCTCTCGGTGCCAAAAATGCAAGATGAGGTACAAAGACGGGACAGGGGTAATAATTGAACAAAAGAGAGCAGTTAAGCAGGCGCATATGCTACCGACGCAGCATATAGAAACTATCAACAATCCAAGAAAAAGCAAGAAGCATGATAATGCGTTATTGGGACAGGCAATAAATTTCCCTCAAAATATTATTTCCAGTACGCTGAATGATGTGGAGGGTGAACCCACTCCGCCAGACACTAATATCGTACAACCCACATTCCAGAACGCCACGAATAGTCCCGCAACAACAGCTGAAGCCAACGAAGCGAATAAAAGATCCGAGTTTCTTTCCTCAATACAGAGCACGCCACTATTGGACGACGAACAGTCAATGAATTCCTTCAATAGATTCGTGGAGGAAGAAAACTCAAGAAAAAGACGAAAATACTTGGATGTTGCCTCCAACGGAATTGTACCCCATTTAACGAATAACGAATCGCAGGATCACGCGAACCCCGTCAACCGTGATGAACGAGATATGAACCATTCAGTTCCCGATTTAGATAGAAATGACCATACTATAATGAACGATGCTATGTTGAGCCTCGAAGATAACGTCATGGCCGCTCTAGAAATGGTCCAAAAGGAACAACAACAGAAGATAAATCATCGAGGTGAAGATGTGACTGGCCAACAAATCGATTTGAACAACAGTGAAGGTAATGAGAATTCAGTCACTAAGATTGTTAACAACGAATCTAATACATTTACAGAGCACAATTCTAATATTTATTATTAAATTGCGACTCTGCCAGAGACGGTCACATCACCAACCCTAGAAACTATAAAGTTTGTACAGAAAAAAGGTACATTTAATGATGCGTCCACTTTTGGAACAGGGTTGACAAGTCTTAAATCTTATTTCAGAAGTGATTTTTGAAGTAAAATTGGAAACTGAAATTGGAAACAAGGCACTCAACTCAATTATGCTTGCATGACGAAAGGTTCTGTTACAGTTTTACGTTGAAACCTAGGTACTGCAGAAATCCATAATCGGAGATAAATAACTAAGCTTTGTGCTGCAAAATTTTCCAGATTAGGAAACCTGATCCTCAGTGCCCTTTTAAGTACTGCTGTATCTGATGCCGTGAACGAGACACTATTGGCTGCGTGGGCACGTACCAAGTATACTCATCAAAATTTGTCTTAGGTTTTCCGATGCGGAAAATGGCAGCGCACAATTTAAATAGAAAAGGAGTTAAATGTACAGCAGCAAAATCAGTCACTCACGGAGAAAAGCTACGGTAGCGTAACGAAGAGCACATTGCTACTAGCAGCCAGCTAGATAATTGCAGCAGTGTACAGTTTACGCGACAATAAAGAAAGCATGATTTTCTTTTTCAACCAGATCCGTTCAATATTTACAGCTTTGCATACGCCAACTCAACAGATCCAATTATCAAGAAGGGCCTTTTTCCAATTCTTAGGCTATTTGGGTAGTTGTGTTGTGATTTCATTAGCAGCTCAATCGAAATACGTGCAGTAAGAAATGAAATAATGACCTGCAACAGTCCTTCTTGAGATGGAATGAAGTAATTGCTCTTTGAACGAGAGCACAAAAGCAAGCAGAAGTCGCGTATGTCAAGCCCATGATATAGCTGCTTAGATATATAGGTAGATATAAATAAGCACAATGGCTACAGTAATTGTGCGGTGCAGGGAGGCAATGTTTAGTGCATCTCCTCTACATCATTTCTATTTTTAATCTCGTCCACGAGAACGATTTAAGGAAATGGGGCTTCAAAAATAAAAAAATCAAATGAAAGTAATAATCTTTCAGCTTAGACTTATTTTTAGTTGAAACACTTGAATAAGAGTGCAGACACTCAATCGTGGTGTAGCTACAAGAACATATGGTGGCGTGTTTCTGCTGCAACTGTCAAGATCGTCTGTGTCTTAATGAGGTGATATATAGAACTGCTGAATACGGAGCCGTTTGTCTTTTACTGCGGGATTAACTTCAACAGCTACGGCCGAAGCCAATTCTGGCAAAAGGCAATGACTAAGTCTTGTTTCTCATGTAGATTACTATTTTGAGCGTGTTGCTTTTCTGTTCCCCTTGAGCATAGCAGCAGGCACGGAAGCATACAGAATATTCACTAACATGAGAACAACTCATTACTAGACTACTACCAGTTACTACACATCGATACAACTCCCCAGAAATATCACTGTTGAGAGTTCATGTCAAGACGTAGTATAGTATTGCAACAGGAAAAAAAAATCTTATTGCGTAGCACTCTGTATCTATTTTATATATCTGTTTCTATATTTGATTAATCTCTTGTTATCTTGGTGATGATCGCACAAGTATGTACTCCTGTATCTGCAAGAATATCTGTTTTAAACTTTTCAAAGCAAGGAAACCCCGTCTTATATAGGTTATCCGCAAAGGTCACATTTTCTTGCAAATAGAAGAAAAAGCACCCACAAGCACACTAACACAGTGCCAGAGCAAAACTATATCCTTTGCATCCGATCTCAAACGCTGTTCTTATCGCATCTGTCTTCGTCCTTTCATCTGCATTTACCTTTTCTTTTTCATCCTCTATTTGCCTTTTCATTAGTGGCAATTTTTCCAGTTTTTTCCCTCTGCGTCCCGTTGCACCTGAAAGGATCTTTCTAACGTGTGTTGTCTACTAGTGAGCGATTTCGTGAGCCATACACGTTCTATAGAAAATTGAATAAACTTTACTTCAAAGGGATCTGGACACAGAGATAACTGCTTACCTGCTTGCCGGAAGAAAAGAATTACTAAAAAAGAAGACAAGGGTAGCTGCTATTGTGGGTACACGTTTCACAGAACTACTTTTTCCTTGTCCTTCTCCAGACATCAACGTCATACAACTAAAACTGATAAAGTACCCGTTTTTCCGTACATTTCTATAGATACATTATTATATTAAGCAGATCGAGACGTTAATTTCTCAAAGATGGAAGACAAGTTTGCTAACCTCAGTCTCCATGAGAAAACTGGTAAGTCATCTATCCAATTAAACGAGCAAACAGGCTCAGATAATGGCTCTGCTGTCAAGAGAACATCTTCGACGTCCTCGCACTACAATAACATCAACGCTGACCTTCATGCTCGTGTAAAAGCTTTTCAAGAACAACGTGCATTGAAAAGGTCTGCCAGCGTGGGCAGTAATCAAAGCGAGCAAGACAAAGGCAGTTCACAATCACCTAAACATATTCAGCAGATTGTTAATAAGCCATTGCCGCCTCTTCCCGTAGCAGGAAGTTCTAAGGTTTCACAAAGAATGAGTAGCCAAGTCGTGCAAGCGTCCTCCAAGAGCACTCTTAAGAACGTTCTGGACAATCAAGAAACACAAAACATTACCGACGTAAATATTAACATCGATACAACCAAAATTACCGCCACAACAATTGGTGTAAATACTGGCCTACCTGCTACTGACATTACGCCGTCAGTTTCTAATACTGCATCAGCAACACATAAGGCGCAATTGCTGAATCCTAACAGAAGGGCACCAAGAAGGCCGCTTTCTACCCAGCACCCTACAAGACCAAATGTTGCCCCGCATAAGGCCCCTGCTATAATCAACACACCAAAACAAAGTTTAAGTGCCCGTCGAGGGCTCAAATTACCACCAGGAGGAATGTCATTAAAAATGCCCACTAAAACAGCTCAACAGCCGCAGCAGTTTGCCCCAAGCCCTTCAAACAAAAAACATATAGAAACCTTATCAAACAGCAAAGTTGTTGAAGGGAAAAGATCGAATCCGGGTTCTTTGATAAATGGTGTGCAAAGCACATCCACCTCATCAAGTACCGAAGGCCCACATGACACTGTAGGCACTACACCCAGAACTGGAAACAGCAACAACTCTTCAAATTCTGGTAGTAGTGGTGGTGGTGGTCTTTTCGCAAATTTCTCGAAATACGTGGATATCAAATCCGGCTCTTTGAATTTTGCAGGCAAACTATCGCTATCCTCTAAAGGAATAGATTTCAGCAATGGTTCTAGTTCGAGAATTACATTGGACGAACTAGAATTTTTGGATGAACTGGGTCATGGTAACTATGGTAACGTCTCAAAGGTACTGCATAAGCCCACAAATGTTATTATGGCGACGAAGGAAGTCCGTTTGGAGCTAGATGAGGCTAAATTTAGACAAATTTTAATGGAACTAGAAGTTTTGCATAAATGCAATTCTCCCTATATTGTGGATTTTTATGGTGCATTCTTTATTGAGGGCGCCGTCTACATGTGTATGGAATACATGGATGGTGGTTCCTTGGATAAAATATACGACGAATCATCTGAAATCGGCGGCATTGATGAACCTCAGCTAGCGTTTATTGCCAATGCTGTCATTCATGGACTAAAAGAACTCAAAGAGCAGCATAATATCATACACAGAGATGTCAAACCAACAAATATTTTATGTTCAGCCAACCAAGGCACCGTAAAGCTGTGCGATTTCGGTGTTTCTGGTAATTTGGTGGCATCTTTAGCGAAGACTAATATTGGTTGTCAGTCATACATGGCACCTGAACGAATCAAATCGTTGAATCCAGATAGAGCCACCTATACCGTACAGTCAGACATCTGGTCTTTAGGTTTAAGCATTCTGGAAATGGCACTAGGTAGATATCCGTATCCACCAGAAACATACGACAACATTTTCTCTCAATTGAGCGCTATTGTTGATGGGCCGCCACCGAGATTACCTTCAGATAAATTCAGTTCTGACGCACAAGATTTTGTTTCTTTATGTCTACAAAAGATTCCGGAAAGAAGACCTACATACGCAGCTTTAACAGAGCATCCTTGGTTAGTAAAATACAGAAACCAGGATGTCCACATGAGTGAGTATATCACTGAACGATTAGAAAGGCGCAACAAAATCTTACGGGAACGTGGTGAGAATGGTTTATCTAAAAATGTACCGGCATTACATATGGGTGGTTTATAGCGTTAATATCCAAATAAAAGCAAACAGGCACGTGAATATAACAACAAAAAAAAAGCAGACGAAAAGCTACTGTGGAAATGATGCGGAGAATACAAAAAAACCTTACATATACATATGTTTATTGTAATAAACTTGCATTATACTCGTTATAGACATATATATATATATATATATATATTCATATATATATATCGTCTGACTTCCTTTTGTCGAACCTAAAAAAGGGCACGAATTATGACAGAGTATTGAGGGGATGTTATTTCAAGCACCGGCAAGTGAAGCGATGTGGACGTCAATATATTGTGTTATTCGATTATTGCTACGGCCATCGACTCCTCGAAATTATTTACGTTCGGGGCTGACAACGCAAGAAAGAAAAAATGCTCTGGAATTGTCTGATGGTTTTTCCGCTCTTTACGGCTCAAGGCTAGGAAAGAAAAAAAAGTCCAAAATCATCGAGAAAATAAAAGGTGTTTTGAAAGTTCAAATCCACGTTATTGAGAGTAGATGTGGAGTCTGGACCAGGAACTATACCTGTATCTTACCCTAACTTCTAAATTTTGCTACTTTCACGGAAAACAGTAAATAATTACCTATCAAGATAAAGAGCTCTTACATTATTAGAAACTTTTTGTTACTGTTGCTTTCCTTTCGCCCATTGTTTTTACCTTACCATTAGCATCACTGATTCCACACTTGTATTGCCTTAAAAAGAAGGAGGGTATTCTATTGGCTCTCAAGGAAGTCATTCCTATCCATTTTACTTAAAGTTATTACCTTTTTTTGATAACTAACAATGCATTTTAGAAGAACGATGAGTAGAGTGCCCACATTGGCATCTCTTGAAATACGATATAAAAAATCTTTCGGCCATAAATTTCGTGATTTTATTGCTCTATGTGGTCACTATTTTGCTCCAGTTAAAAAATATATCTTCCCCAGTTTTATCGCGGTTCACTACTTCTACACGATATCCCTGACATTAATAACTTCAATCCTGCTATATCCCATTAAGAATACCAGATACATTGATACATTGTTTTTAGCAGCGGGCGCAGTTACACAAGGTGGCTTAAATACTGTGGATATCAACAATCTAAGCTTATACCAACAAATTGTTCTGTATATCGTATGCTGCATATCAACACCAATTGCAGTTCATAGTTGCTTGGCATTTGTACGGCTTTACTGGTTTGAGCGCTACTTCGATGGTATTAGAGACTCTTCTAGACGAAATTTTAAGATGAGAAGAACGAAAACAATCTTAGAAAGGGAACTAACAGCAAGAACCATGACCAAGAATAGAACAGGTACCCAAAGAACGTCTTATCCTAGGAAACAAGCTAAAACAGATGATTTCCAAGAAAAATTGTTCAGCGGAGAAATGGTTAATAGAGATGAGCAGGACTCAGTTCACAGCGACCAGAATTCTCATGACGTTAGTAGGGACAGCAGCAATAATAATACGAATCACAATGGTAGCAGTGGCAGTTTAGATGATTTCGTTAAGGAAGACGAAACGGATGACAATGGAGAATATCAGGAGAACAACTCCTACTCGACGGTAGGTAGTTCGTCTAACACAGTTGCAGACGAAAGTTTAAATCAGAAGCCCAAGCCAAGCAGTCTTCGGTTTGATGAGCCACACAGCAAACAAAGACCCGCAAGAGTTCCCTCAGAGAAATTTGCAAAAAGAAGGGGTTCAAGAGATATTAGCCCAGCCGATATGTATCGATCCATTATGATGCTACAAGGTAAGCATGAAGCAACTGCTGAAGATGAAGGTCCCCCTTTAGTCATCGGGTCCCCTGCGGATGGCACAAGATATAAAAGTAATGTCAATAAGCTAAAGAAGGCCACCGGCATAAATGGTAACAAAATCAAGATTCGAGATAAGGGAAATGAAAGTAACACTGATCAAAATTCCGTGTCAAGTGAAGCAAACAGTACGGCGAGCGTTTCGGACGAAAGCTCGTTACACACAAATTTTGGTAACAAAGTACCTTCATTAAGAACAAATACTCATAGATCAAATTCGGGCCCGATAGCCATTACTGATAACGCAGAAACAGACAAAAAGCATGGGCCATCAATTCAATTCGATATAACTAAACCTCCTAGAAAAATTTCAAAAAGAGTTTCAACCTTCGATGATTTGAACCCAAAATCTTCCGTTCTTTATCGAAAAAAAGCATCGAAGAAGTACCTCATGAAACATTTTCCTAAAGCGCGGCGAATACGGCAACAAATTAAGAGAAGGCTTTCTACTGGTTCAATTGAGAAAAACAGCAGTAACAATGTTTCAGATAGAAAACCTATTACTGATATGGATGATGATGATGATGACGATGACAACGACGGCGATAACAACGAAGAATACTTTGCTGACAACGAAAGCGGCGATGAAGATGAACGAGTACAGCAGTCTGAACCACATTCTGATTCAGAACTCAAATCGCACCAACAACAGCAAGAAAAACACCAACTGCAGCAGAACCTGCACCGCATGTATAAAACCAAATCATTTGATGATAATCGTTCAAGAGCTGTTCCTATGGAACGTTCCAGGACCATCGATATGGCAGAGGCTAAGGATCTAAATGAGCTCGCAAGGACGCCTGATTTTCAAAAAATGGTCTATCAAAATTGGAAAGCCCATCATAGAAAAAAACCGAACTTTAGGAAGAGGGGATGGAATAACAAGATATTTGAACATGGTCCCTATGCATCTGACAGCGATCGCAATTATCCTGATAATAGTAATACTGGAAACAGTATTCTTCATTACGCAGAGTCTATTTTACATCATGATGGCTCTCATAAAAATGGAAGCGAAGAAGCCTCTTCCGACTCTAATGAGAATATCTATTCCACGAATGGAGGAAGCGACCACAATGGTCTTAACAACTATCCTACTTACAACGACGATGAAGAAGGCTATTATGGTTTACATTTCGATACCGATTATGACCTAGATCCTCGTCATGATTTATCTAAAGGCAGTGGTAAAACGTATCTATCATGGCAACCAACTATTGGACGTAACTCAAACTTCCTTGGATTAACAAGAGCCCAGAAAGATGAATTAGGTGGTGTCGAGTACAGAGCAATCAAACTTTTATGCACCATATTGGTTGTCTACTACGTTGGATGGCATATTGTTGCTTTTGTTATGTTAGTACCTTGGATTATTTTGAAAAAGCATTATAGTGAAGTTGTTAGAGATGATGGTGTTTCACCTACATGGTGGGGATTTTGGACAGCAATGAGTGCATTTAATGATTTAGGTTTGACATTAACTCCAAATTCAATGATGTCGTTTAACAAAGCTGTATACCCATTGATCGTTATGATTTGGTTTATCATTATCGGAAATACAGGGTTTCCCATCCTTCTTAGATGCATCATTTGGATAATGTTTAAAATTTCTCCTGATTTATCACAGATGAGAGAAAGTTTAGGTTTTCTCTTAGACCATCCACGTCGTTGTTTCACCTTGCTATTTCCTAAGGCAGCTACATGGTGGCTACTTTTAACGCTTGCAGGATTGAATATAACTGATTGGATTTTATTTATTATTCTAGATTTTGGCTCAACAGTTGTGAAATCATTATCGAAAGGCTATAGAGTCCTTGTCGGCCTGTTTCAATCTGTTAGCACAAGAACTGCTGGATTCAGCGTTGTCGATTTAAGTCAACTGCATCCTTCTATCCAAGTCTCCTATATGCTAATGATGTATGTCTCCGTATTACCATTGGCCATCTCTATTCGACGGACAAATGTTTACGAGGAGCAATCTTTAGGACTATATGGAGATATGGGGGGAGAACCAGAAGATACGGATACTGAAGACGATGGTAACGATGAAGATGACGACGAGGAAAACGAGAGTCACGAAGGTCAAAGTAGTCAAAGAAGTAGTTCGAACAACAACAACAATAACAACAGGAAAAAGAAAAAGAAAAAGAAAACTGAAAATCCAAATGAAATATCTACAAAATCCTTTATCGGTGCCCATTTAAGGAAACAGCTTTCATTTGACTTGTGGTTTCTATTTTTAGGGTTATTTATCATTTGCATTTGTGAAGGGGACAAGATAAAGGACGTACAAGAACCAAACTTTAATATATTTGCAATTCTTTTTGAAATTGTTAGCGCTTACGGTACAGTTGGGCTATCGCTAGGTTATCCGGACACCAACCAATCGTTTTCAAGACAGTTTACTACATTATCTAAGTTGGTGATCATAGCTATGCTGATCAGAGGCAAGAATAGAGGTCTACCATACTCACTGGATCGTGCAATTATCTTGCCTAGTGATAGACTTGAACATATTGACCACCTTGAGGGCATGAAATTGAAGAGACAGGCTAGAACCAATACAGAAGACCCAATGACGGAACATTTCAAGAGAAGTTTCACTGATGTGAAACATCGTTGGGGAGCTCTTAAGCGTAAGACCACACATTCCCGAAATCCTAAAAGGAGCAGCACAACGCTCTAACATATATACTCATTCTTTAGAAATAGGTTTTCGTACTCAATATTTAAGAAGGTAATTAAGCATTAAAAGGATTTTTTTTTTTTAACCTTGATTAGTAACATTGTGATATACATTTGCCTACGTACATTTCTGATGTCCTAAGATTTCTTTCTTTTTTTCGGTCCCTTAAAGACAACCGAATCTCTCTACGATAATGTACGACATACAATGTCCAAAATGGTGCTTTCGTCATCGTCAACGCCATTAGTACATTGTCCCTCTTTTCGTGAAAAATGAAAAATCTTGGTTATTTGCAGTGTACATGGAATATGGACTTTTTTTTTTTCTCTGTGGCCCGCCGGTGTTCTCCGATGAATATTAAAAGAAATGTCACACAAACGCAATGACTCTTTTTTCCCTGGCCTTGAAAAAAAAAAAAACGGTAAAAAAGTAGGACAAATGGTATGGACAAAAAGTATAAATACTTTGACAAAATCCCCACTCATCGATTTTACTCAGAGAGAGAATCCTCTCTTTCCTTCTCTATTTTGCTCAATTAGTATAATATCATATCTAGTATGTTTTAACTACACCAATTTTCTTTCAAATTATCGTCTTTCCTAATGGTCTTGTATTTTTATCTTATTCTTGATTGTAGAAAATAAAAAACCTGTCGACAACAACCACAAACAAAAGGTTTCCTGAACATTTTCTCTACGGAAGCACTTGAGAAAGAATTGAGGAATACCGCTATATCTAGCCAAAAAAACTTATAAATACTTCTACTCTTTTGTTAAAGACTCACCACGTTCAACTTTGAATTGAAAGAAAAAGGAAACATTATAATCCGTTAGCATTCAAATTTGAGTATGTTTTTTATGATTACTTTTGAGAAGCCTTAATGTTGCCATCTATTCAGACCATGCGATGCCAGTCGCAATATCAGTGGGCGCGTATTTCAGAATCTGGGCGTGGAAAATAGAAGCCGTTTGACTCTGCGATGATGTCGTTTTTCATTACCTGGAATAGGAAAGAAAAAAAAGAAAGAAAAAAAAAAGAAAAGAATCGCAATTGATAGAGATCTTCATGGCACGAAAGCAAATCAATCTCTTCAATTAGTTCTGATTTTATATCGGCATCTGGCTTGAACGATCAACAATTACTAACATTAATATTAACGACGATAGAAATCCATAACTAATTGCAGCATACAACACATAAACCTTACCTAATAGAATATAACAATCATAATATGGCCACTATTGCTCCCACTGCTCCAATCACCCCTCCAATGGAATCTACGGGTGACCGTCTGGTTACGTTGGAACTTAAGGACGGCACGGTCTTACAAGGTTATTCATTTGGTGCTGAGAAATCCGCCGCTGGTGAATTAGTTTTCCAAACTGGTATGGTTGGTTATCCTGAATCTGTGACCGATCCATCTTATGAAGGCCAGATCTTAGTCATCACTTACCCATTGGTAGGCAATTATGGTGTCCCAGATATGCACTTGAGAGATGAATTGGTCGAAGAATTGCCAAGATATTTTGAAAGTAATAGAATCCATATTGCCGGTTTAGTTATTTCTCACTATACCGACGAGTACTCTCATTATCTTGCTAAATCTTCCTTAGGTAAATGGTTACAAAATGAAGGGATCCCAGCTGTTTATGGTGTTGATACAAGATCATTGACCAAGCATTTGAGAGATGCAGGTTCAATGTTGGGTAGGTTGTCTTTGGAAAAAAGCGGCTCTGACAGAACCATCTCCAGATCTTCCTCTTGGAGAAGTGCGTTTGATGTTCCTGAATGGGTGGATCCAAATGTTCAAAACCTAGTTTCTAAGGTCTCCATCGATGAACCTAAATTGTACGTTCCTCCAGCAGACAATAAGCACATCGAATTGCAAACCGGACCCGATGGTAAAGTTTTAAGGATTCTAGCCATTGACGTGGGTATGAAATACAATCAAATTCGTTGTTTTATCAAAAGAGGTGTAGAATTAAAAGTTGTTCCATGGAACTACGATTTCACTAAAGAAGATTATGATGGTCTGTTTATTTCAAATGGTCCAGGTGATCCATCTGTTCTAGATGATCTATCTCAAAGATTGTCAAATGTCCTGGAGGCTAAAAAGACGCCAGTATTCGGTATTTGTCTCGGTCATCAATTGATAGCAAGAGCTGCCGGTGCATCCACCCTAAAACTAAAATTTGGTAACCGTGGTCATAACATACCTTGTACATCAACTATAAGTGGTCGCTGTTACATAACATCTCAAAACCATGGGTTCGCTGTGGATGTTGACACTCTAACTTCCGGATGGAAGCCATTGTTTGTTAACGCGAATGATGACTCTAACGAAGGTATCTATCATTCTGAATTACCTTATTTTTCCGTCCAATTCCATCCAGAATCCACACCTGGCCCAAGAGATACAGAATTCTTGTTTGACGTTTTTATCCAAGCAGTTAAAGAATTCAAGTATACACAAGTGTTGAAACCAATCGCTTTCCCAGGTGGCCTATTAGAGGATAACGTTAAGGCACACCCTAGAATCGAAGCGAAGAAGGTTCTAGTTCTCGGTTCTGGTGGTTTGTCCATCGGTCAAGCTGGTGAATTTGACTACTCTGGTTCTCAAGCCATCAAAGCTTTGAAAGAAGAAGGTATCTATACAATTTTAATTAATCCAAACATTGCTACCATCCAAACTTCGAAAGGGTTGGCTGATAAGGTTTATTTTGTTCCTGTTACTGCAGAGTTCGTGAGAAAAGTTATTTTACATGAAAGGCCGGACGCCATTTATGTGACATTTGGTGGACAAACTGCTTTATCTGTTGGTATAGCCATGAAAGATGAATTTGAGGCGTTAGGAGTTAAAGTATTGGGTACTCCAATCGATACTATTATTACCACGGAAGACCGTGAACTCTTCAGTAATGCCATTGACGAAATTAATGAAAAATGTGCTAAATCTCAAGCTGCTAATTCAGTGGACGAGGCATTGGCTGCTGTCAAGGAGATCGGTTTCCCAGTTATTGTACGTGCTGCATATGCATTGGGTGGTTTAGGTTCCGGTTTCGCTAATAATGAAAAAGAATTGGTTGATCTATGTAATATTGCATTTTCATCCTCACCTCAAGTTTTAGTCGAGAAATCTATGAAAGGTTGGAAAGAAGTCGAATATGAAGTTGTTCGTGATGCTTTTGACAACTGTATTACTGTTTGTAATATGGAAAATTTTGATCCACTAGGTATTCACACCGGTGATTCCATCGTTGTAGCCCCATCTCAAACTTTATCTGATGAAGATTACAATATGTTAAGAACTACTGCTGTTAATGTTATTAGACACTTAGGTGTTGTTGGTGAATGTAATATCCAATATGCTTTAAATCCCGTTTCTAAGGATTATTGCATCATTGAAGTTAATGCGCGTTTGTCACGTTCCTCTGCTTTAGCTTCTAAGGCTACTGGTTACCCATTGGCCTACACTGCGGCTAAGTTAGGTTTGAATATCCCATTAAATGAAGTTAAGAACTCCGTCACAAAATCCACATGTGCTTGTTTTGAACCTTCTCTAGACTACTGTGTTGTCAAAATGCCAAGATGGGATTTGAAGAAGTTCACCAGAGTTTCTACCGAATTATCTTCATCAATGAAATCTGTTGGTGAAGTTATGAGCATCGGTAGAACCTTCGAAGAAGCTATTCAAAAAGCTATCAGATCCACAGAATATGCTAACCTCGGATTCAATGAGACAGATCTAGATATCGACATTGATTACGAGTTGAACAACCCTACGGATATGCGTGTCTTCGCCATTGCAAATGCTTTTGCTAAGAAGGGATATTCTGTTGATAAAGTCTGGGAAATGACTAGAATTGATAAGTGGTTTTTAAACAAACTGCACGATTTGGTCCAATTTGCTGAGAAAATTAGTTCATTTGGTACTAAAGAGGAATTACCTTCCTTAGTTTTAAGACAGGCTAAGCAGTTAGGTTTTGATGACAGACAGATTGCAAGATTTTTGGATTCCAACGAAGTTGCCATCCGTAGATTAAGAAAAGAATATGGAATTACACCATTTGTCAAACAAATTGATACAGTTGCCGCTGAATTCCCCGCTTACACGAACTATTTATACATGACATACAATGCTGACTCACACGATTTATCCTTTGATGACCACGGTGTTATGGTCTTGGGTTCTGGTGTTTACCGTATCGGTTCTTCTGTCGAATTTGATTGGTGTGCTGTTACTGCAGTTAGAACATTACGTGCCAACAATATCAAAACTATCATGGTCAACTATAATCCAGAAACTGTTTCCACAGATTATGATGAGGCTGATAGACTATACTTTGAAACCATCAACCTTGAAAGAGTTTTGGATATTTACGAGATTGAAAACTCAAGCGGTGTTGTCGTATCAATGGGTGGTCAAACTTCCAACAACATCGCCATGACTTTACATCGTGAAAATGTAAAGATTCTTGGTACATCCCCTGACATGATTGATTCTGCTGAAAACCGTTACAAGTTCTCTCGTATGTTGGATCAAATTGGTGTTGACCAACCAGCTTGGAAAGAATTGACATCCATGGACGAAGCTGAATCTTTTGCCGAAAAGGTGGGTTATCCAGTTTTGGTACGTCCATCTTATGTGTTATCCGGTGCCGCCATGAATACTGTTTATTCTAAAAACGATTTGGAATCCTACTTAAACCAAGCCGTCGAAGTTTCACGTGATTATCCCGTTGTTATCACTAAATATATTGAAAACGCAAAGGAGATTGAAATGGATGCAGTTGCAAGAAATGGTGAATTGGTTATGCATGTTGTCTCTGAGCATGTTGAAAATGCAGGTGTCCACTCGGGTGATGCAACATTAATCGTTCCACCTCAAGATTTGGCTCCTGAAACTGTGGATAGAATTGTTGTCGCCACTGCTAAAATTGGTAAGGCTTTGAAAATTACAGGTCCATACAACATCCAATTCATTGCAAAGGACAATGAAATCAAGGTCATAGAATGTAATGTTCGTGCTTCGAGATCTTTCCCATTCATTTCAAAGGTTGTTGGCGTCAATCTGATTGAATTGGCAACAAAGGCCATAATGGGTTTGCCTTTGACGCCTTATCCTGTTGAAAAATTACCAGATGATTATGTCGCCGTTAAAGTACCACAATTCTCTTTCCCACGTTTAGCAGGAGCTGATCCAGTCTTAGGTGTTGAAATGGCCTCTACTGGTGAAGTCGCTACTTTTGGCCACTCGAAGTATGAAGCATACTTAAAGTCTTTGTTGGCAACCGGCTTCAAACTTCCAAAGAAGAATATTTTATTGTCTATTGGTTCTTACAAGGAAAAACAAGAATTGCTTTCTTCCGTACAAAAACTATACAACATGGGATATAAATTATTTGCAACATCAGGTACTGCTGACTTTTTATCTGAACATGGTATTGCCGTCCAATATCTGGAGGTTTTAAACAAGGATGATGATGATCAAAAATCAGAATACTCACTTACTCAACATTTGGCTAATAATGAAATTGACCTTTACATCAACTTGCCTTCTGCCAACAGGTTCCGTCGTCCTGCATCCTATGTTTCAAAGGGGTATAAAACACGTCGTTTGGCTGTCGATTATTCGGTTCCGTTGGTTACTAACGTTAAATGTGCAAAATTGTTGATTGAAGCCATTTCAAGAAATATCACTTTAGATGTTTCTGAACGTGATGCACAAACTTCCCACAGAACTATTACCTTACCTGGTTTAATCAATATCGCAACTTATGTTCCAAATGCATCCCATGTTATCAAAGGCCCAGCTGAACTGAAGGAGACCACACGTCTATTTTTGGAATCCGGTTTTACATACTGTCAATTGATGCCCAGATCCATCAGCGGACCTGTTATTACTGACGTTGCATCCTTGAAGGCCGCAAACTCTGTTTCCCAAGATTCATCTTACACTGACTTTTCTTTCACTATTGCTGGTACAGCACACAATGCTCATAGTGTTACGCAATCTGCTAGCAAAGTGACAGCATTGTTTTTGCCCCTACGTGAATTAAAGAACAAGATCACAGCAGTAGCTGAACTTCTGAATCAGTGGCCAACTGAAAAGCAAGTGATTGCAGAAGCTAAAACTGCAGATTTGGCATCGGTTTTATTGTTAACCTCCCTTCAAAACAGATCTATTCACATTACTGGTGTTTCGAATAAGGAAGATTTAGCTTTGATTATGACGGTCAAGGCAAAAGACCCTAGAGTGACTTGTGATGTCAATATTTATTCTTTGTTTATTGCCCAAGATGACTATCCAGAGGCAGTTTTCTTGCCTACTAAGGAAGATCAAGAGTTTTTCTGGAACAACCTTGATAGTATCGATGCTTTCTCTGTCGGTGCTCTTCCTGTTGCCTTGGCAAATGTCACAGGTAACAAGGTTGATGTTGGTATGGGTATCAAAGATTCATTACCACTATTGTTGGCTGCTGTTGAAGAAGGTAAATTAACCATTGATGATATCGTCCTTCGTCTGCATGACAATCCCGCTAAAATTTTCAACATCCCTACTCAGGACTCAGTTGTCGAAATTGATTTGGATTATTCTTTCAGACGTAATAAGAGATGGTCACCATTCAACAAAGATATGAACGGTGGTATTGAGCGTGTTGTCTATAATGGCGAAACATTAGTTTTGAGCGGTGAATTAGTTTCACCAGGCGCCAAAGGAAAATGCATTGTTAATCCAAGTCCAGCTTCCATAACTGCTTCCGCAGAGCTCCAATCTACTAGTACTAAAAGAAGGTTCTCGATCACGGAAGAAGCAATCGCTGATAATTTAGATGCCGCGGAGGATGCAATTCCAGAACAGCCTTTGGAACAAAAATTGATGTCTTCAAGGCCACCAAGAGAACTTGTTGCTCCAGGCGCCATCCAGAATTTGATCCGTAGTAACAATCCATTCCGCGGAAGACATATATTGTCTATCAAACAATTCAAACGTTCTGATTTCCATGTGTTGTTTGCTGTTGCGCAAGAACTAAGGGCAGCTGTCGCAAGAGAAGGTGTCTTAGATTTAATGAAAGGCCACGTTATTACTACAATTTTCTTTGAACCATCTACTCGTACTTGTTCTTCATTCATTGCTGCTATGGAACGTTTGGGTGGTAGAATTGTAAATGTTAATCCATTGGTGTCTTCTGTCAAGAAAGGTGAAACCCTTCAAGATACTATCAGAACTTTGGCTTGTTACAGTGATGCCATTGTCATGCGTCATTCAGAAGAAATGTCTGTTCATATCGCCGCTAAATATTCTCCTGTTCCAATTATTAATGGTGGTAATGGTTCTCGCGAGCATCCTACGCAGGCCTTCTTGGATTTGTTTACGATTCGTGAAGAAATCGGTACTGTTAATGGTATTACTGTTACTTTCATGGGTGATCTCAAACATGGTAGAACCGTACATTCATTGTGTCGTTTGTTAATGCACTATCAAGTCAGAATTAATCTTGTTTCTCCTCCGGAATTGAGGTTACCAGAAGGATTAAGAGAAGAGCTAAGAAAAGCTGGCTTACTTGGTGTTGAGAGCATTGAATTAACCCCTCATATCATCTCAAAGACCGATGTTCTGTATTGTACAAGGGTCCAAGAAGAAAGATTCAATAGCCCTGAAGAATATGCACGTCTGAAGGATACTTATATCGTGGACAACAAGATCTTGGCACACGCCAAAGAAAATATGGCTATCATGCATCCATTGCCTCGTGTAAATGAAATCAAAGAGGAAGTGGACTACGATCATCGTGCTGCTTACTTCAGACAAATGAAGTATGGTTTGTTCGTCAGAATGGCTTTGTTGGCCATGGTCATGGGTGTTGATATGTGAATGATAAGGGACCTATCCGTATTTTAAATTTATAATCTATTATTAAACTTTTTTAACCAATATTTTTATTTGTATATTACACTCAATAATATGATTTCCCAAAGTCGAGTTTTTATTTAAAACAAAAGATGGAATGATTTTGTAAACAAATTTTCTTGAGGAAACAAAAATGTTTAAGGCATAGGAGTTGAAGGTAATCTCGTTCCTTTTGTCTAGTTTTCATCCTGAGCTCTTGAATTTTACCTGAATTTTCCCGCGACGGTAAGAACTTTAAGGGTCTAAAAAAGTAAGTTCAGAAAACTATAACAGCTATATATCACAAAATGCATACCTGATGCATACACAGTAAGGACGTAACATCAGGTCCGTGGATATGTTAAAAGTTCCTTTGAGTGATGTTCTTTCACAGAAGATGCTGTTTTTAAAAAGTTTTAGATATTTTCATTGCACAAAATACTTCAGCAGAGACAATGCATCATCTACCACAGATATATTTCGCAACGCAATGAAACGTAAACGTGAGCTGGCAAATCTTAAAGAGCAAAGTCATGGAAATGTGGCAAGAAATGCTGCTTTTCCTAAAGAGTATATTAAGCGCCCGAAACAAGTGCCAAGGAATGCTACTAACAGGAAAAAAATCCTGATTACTTGGAGCACCGGGACAGATCGAGCTAAAGAGGCAGCTAATTCAGTTGTTAGTGAGATATTCAAAAAAAATCACAAGGGAAACATCAAAGTTGTGGATCCCACTACCCACCGAATTGAACCATCCAATATTCGGTATTTTGCCAAGGGCATTGATCTCGATAAAGTTGGACTCAGTATTGTTAATGTAGAGCAAATCGATAATGAAAATCAAATTCCACTTGTTAAGATAGTCGAAAGTCGTGTAGCCTTAAAAAAATATTCAGACTTTCTGGCTAAAAAAAAGGAAAAGGAACTGATGGAATTGGGAGTACTGAATAAGTCTTACAAGAATTTGGTGACTGATAAAAAAGAAGATAACTTGAAGCATATTAAAATATCATGGCAGATTGAAAGCGATGATTTAAAAAGGCAGAAGGCTCACGAAATAGTTTCGCTATTGAAAAAAGGGAATAAAGTAACGTTATATCTTGATGACAAGAATAACATAAATTCAAACAATTGGCTTGAAAATTTTGAGGAGCTGGACCGCTCTCAAAAAGGTGAACCACCCAGGCTACCAGAATCAGTTTTCCAGAAAAGAGCTGCTGTCTTGGAGACATTGAAAGAGATAGTTAGCGAATATGCTAATGATCCTGTTCTGCTAGGTAACATGAACTCGAAAATGATAATGAAACTTATACCAAAGGACGTTAAACCACAAAACAACGATAAGAGGGCGTTAAAGGAATTGAGAAAGAAGGAGAGGCAAGAAAAATTGCAAAAAAGAATTCAGAGAAAAAAAATGAATGAAATGTAAATAGAAGCAAATGACATCAGAATATATATAGCGCATATTGCCAAATATGCTTTTCAAGTATTAAATTAATGTAATTGAACTAAACCGATGCTTGTACATAATAACTTATCATTAAAGTACCAAGATTCTACCGGTTAGCTGCATGTGATCAAAATTTCCATACCCATATTGGGGAATGCCTACTATAAGGTGATTTTGGGGACCCAAAATCATGCTATTACCAAAATTTGACACACCCTTGCTACTTTTGTCAGGATTTATGAGCATGAGATGCCTTAAATTATCAATCAAAAGGGTTTTGCGCTTCGGATCGTTTCCCACCTTTAATAGCTCATCCATACTAATTTTCCATATACTTCCTCTTGCATCGAAACTGCCTGGGGAGGAAACGTACAATTTCTTTTCTTCGTCATTAAACAGCAAAGATGAACCAAACTCATCCGGGATGGAATCTGATTTTGTCTTAATCTTTAGAACCAGTTTTAAGAAAAACTCTATTTGCCCAGACTTCTCAATATATATAAACACAGTGTCAAACATTGGTTGAGATACGGCTACAAAACTCATACCTTCAAAATTCCAAGAATATATGGCTGCACCGAACATACCATGTTCTTTTGACGGAATTATATGCCACTCAACGTGGTCACTGTCCTTTGCTGGAATGACGCCATTTTTCGTTATATAATATATTGGGATGGACAAATCGTGTAAATCATTACTCGAATAAACAAAAACAGTACCAAGACTTTGACATGTAATATATATTAGCTTTTGTTTGTCAGTCGTGTCAGATATCTGAATTGTTGCGCCGAAATGCTGAAATGGTATATTCATAGGGTACCCGTCAAGGTTGATAATGCCCTTAAAAGTTGAGATATCAACTACTTGATATTTGTCTGAATTGATCAAATAGCTTATTATGGAAGATCCTGGGATAAATGTTGCAATTCCAGTTTCGTTGGCACCATAACTTGGGCTTGACACCACCAAATCAGGAATCTTATCATCATAAAAATTACCTGTTACAGCAAATTGTAACTGATGTGCTTCTTCGGTGGTCTCATCCTTGATTGTCAGTATTTTTACTCCTTTGAAGTAAAAGTCGATTGTACAGGTACCAGGCTGTGAAACGAGTAGGTAGTCAACATCACTTGCCTTGTATGTCCCGACCTTTGAACCGTACATGGCAGTGATGGGTTGTAAAATGCTAAAATCCTCTTTTCTTGCTACAGTTAGAATATCCCATGGAACTATATAGATTGCACCAACTGTGTCTTCAAGTGGTGCACTTACAGCGAGATAATCCTTGTTGTCTTCTCGAAATTTTCCCATAGTCAAGCTTGTGCCAAAATTGGAAAATGATTTCATGGGAGATACGACAATGTGGCTATTTCCCTTACGTGCTTTTAATGAAGAGACCAAAGGTCGTGCATTTATCCGTTGTTGTGATACCGGCGGTAAATTAGCACATAATCTCAGTTCTTCTGCTTGAGCTTCATTAGTATTTTCTTCATGAAACAAAGTCTCGAAGAAAGGCACGCATCTTTGGAGCATTGCAACCAAATTGGACTGCCCTCCTAGCCAATGATTCAGTATTAGATCATTAGCCCTGGGGGATGTTGAGTAAATATTAGTTAACAATTGGTTTCTTTGAGAGCGGAATAGGTACCCTTCACTAATAGCCGCTGCCATTCCTCTTTTAACGCAAAATTCCAGTTCTGCGTAGGACAACTTTTCCTTTGAAAGTCCAGCTTTCCTTATAATTTCCATTAAATCCTCTTCTCTGGGCAATTTCCAATCAGAGCGAGTTAAAAAATCCCAATTTTCGTTATTATTATTGTCACGGATTATATTATTTAAGGTGAGGAATTCACCCATAACGTCTAAAAACGTATGAGCAGTTTCAATATCTCCATCAAATTCTGTTTCGCTGAGAACTCGGAGTAGCCCGTGCATTCTATAATCGGTAACTAACGAATGCCAGGAAACATCAACTATCTGATGAGTGAATACCCCTATTAAAAATGACTTTAGTGCGAGTGAGCCCTGAGATCCCCGAAGTCGATAGTTCTGACCATACTTCTGCTGCCAATAAGATACTGCAATCATTAAGAAATTGGGCCAATGAGTGAATTCTGCAAAATCAGACCAATCCTTATTTGAAGGTGCACATGAGTACAAAGCATCCGGAAAGAAAGAACCAGCTTTCAACCAAGGATAATAGTTTTCCTTTAAACTTAAGGGAGCACCTCTTGTTAAATAAAATAGATGGGTAGTAACTCCAGCAGCTTGCAATTTTGTTACAATAGAAGTAGTTAAGCAAATAATAGAGACAAGTAACCAAGAACTAATTATACTCATCTTTATTTAATTCCCTCTGAATACATGTTTCTAACTAACTAACCAAGGAGGGCGCTTGAATGAATCTTTTTTTTTTTTTAGAAATAGATTTACCACTCTTAGAGTTTCCGCTATAAATAATGGCAGCTTGCCTGCGTCCGAAATACCCTTTGGGTATACTAAACATAGATATATAAAGTAATGAAGAAAAAATGAAAACTTTTCGTTGAGGGAAAGAGCTCAAGCTTTGGGATTATCAAATTAAATTTGTATATATAAATGTACATAAAGTCACAACAGGAAAATGATAATATACACATAATCTTCTGAGATGCAAAACGAATGGAAAATAATATGACATGTAAGAACCAACTAATACGTCATTAGGAAATGTTTTGCACATTCATAAGCTGTCCATGATATAGCAGTAGCCGGCATGTTTGCCACTATCCTTGGTTTCCAACCTCTCCAAAACCCTTTCCAGCCATAAACTTGATATATGGCACTGGCTGCTTTACTAAAAGTATCCGCCTTTCTCATAATTTCCAACGAAACTGTTTGACTGCCCCTTATCTGCAGTACTGTCTTTATGCAGTCTAAAGGTGTTGTGATCGCCGCACATGTCGATCCGCTGATACTGCCACACAGACAATGTATGAGGGGGTTGTACTCATTTGATGGGTTTAAAAATTTTGTGGATGATTCATATATGACGAAATTAAATGCTGCAAATGGGATGTTCATTACTAGGGTGGTTGGGTAAGAATAATAAAATGCTGCCAAACCTTCAGATTGGTAAATCTGCTTTGTGGTTTGCCATACTGATGCCGACGTATTGAGTTGGATTCTCTGTTTTATTGTGTCGAATGGGTTCATTAATGCGTCAGATGCCGTGGTGGCACAGGCACCACTAATAGCTGTCTTAAAAGGATGGTGCGTTTGCGTATCACTCGAATCGATAAGATTTTTTTTGCAGAACTCATACGTACCAAAATACACTGCATGTGCAGGTCCCGCACCTAGTATGACAGACTGAACACCCTTCCATAGGGCTAGAGTTCCTTCGGAAGTAGAGATGTGAGATATTTGCGAAAGCATATTCTTGGCAGACAGCGATTTCGCGTTGGCTGATTGTATTCGCGTCTTAAGGGCATCTATCGGGAACATCACTGAATGTTCCATTATACCAGCAAATGCACCCGCTATAAGTTGATGGTACAATGGCGCGTGGGTGGGGAGCGCCTCATAATCGGGTAGATCCATAGGTATTGCTGGAATTGGCCTTGTTGAATTATTACTCGACGAGTTTTCTACCATAATATCTTCTTTTTTTATAACATAAATATATTTACAGCAAACCTTAAGAGGTGTTAACGAATATGGGAATCGTGATTAATTAAGTGAAGTTACGATCCCAAGATAAAATAAGGAAGTTATTGAAAGAGGAAAGAATCGATGAAGAAATGAACGACAAAATTACTTTTGTCAATTGTAGGGTACGAAACACCAAGAAATGCAATAAGTGCTATGTAAAGGGGATCCAGTCTTGGTTAGCACACACGCCCAGTTTCTCGAGAGACATAATGACAGTAAACGGTGAGTATAAAAAAAAAGCAAAAAAAAAAAAGAAAAAAGGAGCAATCGTTCGTTACAAACGATCTAAACTTGGTGAAAAAAACCCTAAAATGTCTCAGACCTAAAACAAAACCCTAATGAGCACGTGATACAAAGCTGTCACGTGCAACAACATGGGAGTATGGGTGTTTTATACATTTGAAAAAAAGTGGGTGGAACGTGTGTGGGGGGGTGTCATGCCATTTCCACATTTGGTTGCTCTGGAGATAAGATCCACGAATGAAGGTGAGGGGCATGACTTCAGGGATCAATTTCCCGCCCGCAAGTTAGTTTTTCCGGTGGGAGCCGAGCATCAAGCATGACCACTTCCTGGTGCAGAGAGAAAGTTTCACACATATAAAAGAATAAACCGAAAGTAATGTAGAGAGGTGTTTAATGTGATTTTCACCTTTGTTTTAATGATTACGCGCAAGTTTAAATATTACATTCATAAGACAGTAAACAAACGTATTAAATGATCGCCCAAAGTACTAGATTAGCCGCCGCCGTCTCTTCTTCAGCCGCCTCCGCGGGAGTCTCAAGGATAGCCGCTAGCGCCATGGCCAGCACTATTTTCAAGAGATCTCCGGGCAACTCGTTCAACTCTTTTAAGGAATATAGAGAAAATGCCAAGACATATGGTCCCTTGAGTGCCTCACTAGCTACCAGAAGACACTTGGCTCACGCGCCAAAGTTGTAGGCGTATCTTAATTATGCTCTTTTCTTTCCTGGTTTATTAATGATGATGACTTTAACCTATTCTTCTTTTGGGGTCCTGGTACGGTGCCTCAAATTTTTATACAACATGACTTTTTCAGTTACATATTTTTTTATAAGTACTTAATTTAGAAACGGATACATTTACACTACATTTTGTCTATTTTTTTTTTTTTGTTCCTTTTGTTTTATGCTATATTTAAGAGGGAAAATAGGACGGGGCTGCACATTACAACGGTGAATGGAACGCCAGCATAGATAATAAATCTACCTAGAATGTCAATCTTGGGCTCTCCAATATATAATGGACATTCGTACTTGCTTGCACCTTCTTTGTGCGTGGCCTCCAGTCTTTTTCTTGCCGCAACGTTTCTGTCATCCTTCAGATGGAAAACTTTGATCAATAACGTGTAGATCATCGGTTTGCTGATCACGTACTTCCAGATAACAACGCACGGTAGGCCCACCAGCAGCCTGGCTAAGGTTAACCGCCAGCCACAGTTAGGTTCCAAATTGTACACCAGGGTGACTCCAAACACTTTGCCCAACCAATCACAGCATTCAATACCTGACACAACGCCCATGAACGCAACACTATCTTGGAAGCAAGGACATTCGTCTACGGGCTTAACATGTTTAAACAAAAGAAGAAGACCCCATCCCACACTAAACAAAGGAAACCACCAATGCTCCTCAATGCGTAAACCCGGAAACCTGTACTTGAAATACATCCTAACAATGAAACACACTATTCCAATGAGCCCACCGCTTACTAAATCTAATATGCCATGCATCCCACAGTATATTCTACCGAAAACCAAAGTCATATAATAAAATAAAACCACACATGACAACAATAGTTGGACCATGACAGAAGATTCTTGCATCCTCCAGATGTTGTAGAGAAACAAGAGACTCACTCCTGTTGCATTTGCTGTATGGGAGCTTGGAGCACCATATTCCTTCGTTGTATATTCACTTAACGTAATTCGATGTAATGGAGGTGCTCTAGGCCTGGGCAAGCACCAGTAATCTTTAAAAAAACCACTCAAGTAGATAGAATATCCCAAGATATAAACCATATCTTTTGTTGTTTCAAAATATCCAAACCACACGGGCATAGGTAAACACAGAACATAGAAGGTATGCGATCCCATTAAGGAAGTATAAGTAAAGTAGAGATCATTAAACGCAGAACGGTACTTCTTTTGCCAGCGGCTTAATGTGAATGATTGATTGTTGGTAAACACTAACAGCTTCTCTCTAATATTAAACCGAAATTTGGACATTCGAGTTCGAAAATGATCTGAGGGATGATTACCGGGATCCAGCAAGTAATTAGGCTCTTGAAAGTCATTGGGGTTAGAGAGAGTCCTGGCTCTTTTCCTAATGTTCGAGGTATTCAGTCCATCTACCATTTTTTATCTATACAAATGGCTTGTGTCCGCTGGTCTGGTAGGTTTGAAGAATTTCCTCTACGTGATGGTTGTATGTAAACAAACTTTCTTAAACTCTGCTTTTTCTTACTGCCCTTATAATGTGACGACAACTTTAGCGCAAGGTGAGGGAAAAACAAAACAGCCAAGCGTAGTTCAGTCACATGATAAAGGCAGTAGTTCAATTTGGTACTAAGAAACATTTTTTGCAACATTTTTGCCTTGTTATTCGTGAAATGAATATCTGGCGATATTTTGCACATATTTGGTTCCAACAATAGCTGGTTGAACATACATCTACTTAAGTTCTCTCTTCTTTTTTTTTCTCTTTCACTTTTCTACATATGTACTGTTGCCATAGTAACGTAAATTATGTAAAATACTTATCCGCATCAGGGACTGAGAGTCCAAAACGTAGGCTTGAAAAACCAAAAATAATGCAACAAGTAGCATAATAAAATGGGACAAAGAAAGCACTATCGAGGTTGTATCCGTGTTTCTATATAGGAGTGAAAACTTCTGGGGAGATTACCTTTTGACGACAATGTGTATACACCCGTACACTTTATACATCCATACATCTCCATAACTTTTAAGGAATGAAATAAATGCTTTATGTTTCGCCGCGTCTCTCGCCGGGAGCTGGTGGGCACGCTTCGAGCGAGTTCGCTAGTGAGACCACTGCCTTTATTCTGGTTCTCTTCATCGGTGGTGGGAACCATACCAGCTGGCTAGTGGGTCCGTTTGAAGCGAATCTCGGCTCTGTATAATGTAAGAACTAGTAATTGAGGATTATAGGATTGAAAGTTTTATAAACATTGTTAACGAATTTGACTTTAAAGGGGAATTTCAGTTAAAAATCTGATAAAAAAATAAAAGAATATCAATAAGCCAAAATGGAAAACGATAAGGGTCAATTAGTACGTAAATTATAGCAGATGATGGCGCGCAAAGGAAGAAAGAAGAGGACTGAGTAAGCGTGGACAGACAAGGGAGCATCGACAGAAAAATAAAATTATAATAAGTTAAGTGTGCAAGATTAGTGGTACAAATAGGGTGGGACCAACATGGGTTTATAATCATATTGGTTAGTAATACATCAAATTCAAGAAAATGCAAATAACCCATTTAAATTGGCACAAGTGTTACCTGATACTTTATCATGTGTGGTCTAAGTACACATCTCTAAGAAATGTGGCGTTTTAACGACAAAATTGGAATCCCAAGAGAGATATGCTGAAAAGACATCATAATTCCGAATTAGTGGGTTTCCATATTCCAGAACTACTCTTAGAACTTTTCTTTCATTCATGTGCAGAATAATTTTACAAGAATATAAGCGCAAATGTACTAACATTGAATAATTTCTTTTTTTACTAGGTTGAATTATATGTTCCAAGAAAGTGTTCTGCTACCAACAGAATCATCAAAGCCGATGACCACGCTTCTGTTCAAATCAACGTTGCCAAGGTTGATGAAGAAGGCCGCGCCATTCCAGGTGAATACATCACTTACGCTTTGTCCGGTTACGTTAGATCCAGAGGTGAATCCGATGACTCTTTGAACCGTTTGGCTCAAAACGATGGTTTGTTGAAGAACGTTTGGTCTTACTCCCGTTAAAAAGATAAATATTGAATAAAAAGAAGAGGGGAAGTCGTTTATTCAACGTTTCCCTATCATTTATTTTCTATTATATTATCAATATTTAATCTATATATAACTTACGTACATGCAACAACTACAATAACAAAAGAACAATAAAAAAAGAACATATATCAAGAGGCAAAGACGGAAAATAAGGCACTGATGTGCCAATCTAGGTAGATTTTTCGTTATCCTTGAAATAGCACTGTTCGAAAACAAAATCGCATTGATTCGTCACCGCGCGGTAGCCGTTAAGGGTTTTGTTTACACTTACTATGACATATAAAGATGAGGGGAGTAGATCAAGGATAGCGCATCCACCTCCAAAAGCATTTTTTTACTTATACATCGTGTCATTTTTTTGAATATCTATCAGAAGTAAGGTTTGTTACGGAGCTATGGCCAAGAAAGTTGCCATCTGTACATTGCTGTATTCACGGGACTATTTACCTGGCGCATTGACTTTAGCGTACCAATTACAAAAACTCTTGAAACACGCTGTAGTGGAAGATGAGATAACCTTATGCCTGCTAATTGAAAAAAAATTGTTTGGAGATGAGTTTAAACCTCAGGAAATAGCTTTAATTAGAAGTCTTTTTAAAGAGATTATCATTATTGAACCGCTAAAGGATCAAGAGAAGAGCATAGAGAAGAATAAGGCAAATCTTGAACTGTTGAAAAGGCCTGAGCTATCTCATACTTTACTCAAGGCTAGACTGTGGGAACTGGTGCAGTTCGATCAGGTTTTATTTTTAGATGCTGATACTTTACCATTAAATAAAGAATTTTTTGAAATCCTACGATTATACCCTGAACAAACAAGATTCCAGATTGCTGCGGTTCCAGACATCGGATGGCCTGACATGTTCAACACCGGTGTACTACTACTAATTCCTGATTTAGATATGGCAACAAGTTTACAAGATTTTTTGATTAAAACTGTATCGATTGATGGTGCTGATCAAGGAATCTTCAATCAATTTTTTAATCCTATTTGCAACTACAGCAAAGAGGTTTTGCATAAGGTGTCTCCACTCATGGAATGGATACGCCTCCCCTTCACCTACAACGTAACCATGCCCAACTACGGATACCAGTCTTCACCAGCCATGAATTTTTTCCAACAACACATCAGACTTATTCACTTCATTGGAACGTTTAAGCCATGGTCCCGTAATACAACTGACTATGACGACCACTATTACCAGCTGTGGAGAAGTACACAGCGTGAACTTTATAGTGAATGCCACTTAAGTAACTACTTCACACACTTGCAATTGGGCAATATTGAAACAGAGACAAATTTTTACCACGAACCTCCTTGTCTTCAAGACCTGTTGAATCATGGTAAAAGAGAAAATCAAAAGCACGTTGACCTGGATATAACCTCAGTAGATCGAAATGCTTCGCAGAAGAGTACTGCAGAGAAACATGATATTGAGAAACCGACATCTAAGCCGCAATCTGCTTTTAAATTTGATTGGGAGTCTACGGATTATTTAGACCGCGTCCAAAGAGCATTCCCAAAGCCTGATACCTGATGCCATCCCTCTACCTCTTAGCTATCAATCATTCAACTAAACTACTACATAGTATACATTAGCTGTACAGTCGTCACATCAGACGAATACAAAAGGCCGGGTGAAAGCGTTGATTTTGCGTACCTTTTTCTTTTTTTCGAAATTTTTTTATTTTTTTTTCAGCATCATATATAAAAGAAATCTCATCTCAAGGAGAAGGAAACAGCAGATCCCAATACACATAGTAGGAAAAAAAAAGGTTCGCTAAACAAAGGACTGGTGTGTACAAGAAACTAATAAATAGTAATTGCAATATGTCTGAAGGTATTACTGATATTGAAGAATCCCAAATTCAAACCAACTATGACAAGGTTGTCTACAAGTTCGATGATATGGAATTGGACGAAAACTTGTTAAGAGGTGTTTTCGGTTACGGTTTCGAAGAACCATCTGCCATTCAACAACGTGCCATCATGCCTATTATTGAAGGTCACGATGTCTTGGCTCAAGCTCAATCTGGTACTGGTAAGACCGGTACCTTCTCCATTGCTGCTTTGCAAAGAATTGACACCTCTGTCAAGGCTCCTCAAGCTTTGATGTTGGCTCCAACTAGAGAATTGGCTTTGCAAATCCAAAAGGTTGTCATGGCTTTGGCTTTCCACATGGACATCAAGGTCCACGCTTGTATCGGTGGTACTTCCTTTGTTGAAGACGCTGAAGGTTTGAGAGATGCTCAAATCGTCGTTGGTACTCCAGGTCGTGTTTTTGACAACATCCAAAGACGTAGATTCAGAACTGACAAGATCAAGATGTTCATCTTAGATGAAGCTGATGAAATGTTGTCTTCTGGTTTCAAGGAACAAATCTACCAAATTTTCACCTTACTTCCACCAACCACTCAAGTTGTTCTATTGTCCGCCACCATGCCAAATGACGTCTTGGAAGTTACCACCAAATTTATGAGAAACCCAGTTAGAATTTTGGTTAAGAAGGATGAATTGACTTTGGAAGGTATCAAACAATTCTACGTTAATGTTGAAGAAGAAGAATACAAATACGAGTGTTTGACCGATTTATACGACTCTATCTCCGTTACTCAAGCTGTCATCTTCTGTAACACCAGAAGAAAGGTCGAAGAATTGACCACTAAGTTAAGAAACGACAAATTTACCGTTTCTGCCATCTATTCTGATTTACCACAACAAGAAAGAGACACCATCATGAAGGAATTCAGAAGTGGTTCTTCCAGAATTTTGATCTCCACCGATTTGTTGGCTAGAGGTATCGATGTCCAACAAGTTTCTTTGGTTATTAACTACGACTTACCAGCTAACAAAGAAAACTATATTCACAGAATCGGTAGAGGTGGTCGTTTCGGTAGAAAGGGTGTTGCCATCAACTTTGTTACTAACGAAGACGTTGGCGCTATGAGAGAACTAGAAAAGTTCTACTCCACTCAAATTGAAGAATTGCCATCCGACATTGCTACCTTGTTGAACTAATCTCTAAGGAGAAGAAATCCATAACTATATTACCTTTATCTTATCTTGACCCCCTATATGATATTATTTTGCCCATATTTGTTTTTATTATTGATTATCCTTTTATTGTCTTTTTGTTAGGGATATTTCATAATAAATATTTGAATATATAATATGTACAATAATTAAATAATTTTCTGATTATTCCTTCAATATTTTGTGTTGAAAATTTGCTTTAAATGTATTCTTTAATTAAATTCTTTATTCGCTATACCTGCCACATAACCACTTTCCCCTTCATTTTCTTCTTTTCTTTGTGTGTGAAGAGTAACTAGCTGTTTTACTGGTCGCTTTGGAAATTTTCTATACATTTTTTTAATAAAGGAAAGTTAAAGACAAAGTACTACGCCTCTTTATTTTTCATCTGCAGAAATAATCTGTCACTGCTTATTCATATCATCTCCAAATCTAATGCTTGGAAGTCGCTATCAAAATTAAAGAAGTTTATCATCAGAAATTGTTAAAATGGCAAAAGGAGGCTCGCTATACATCGTTGGCATATTCTTACCAATATGGACCTTTATGATCTATATTTTTGGCAAAGAGTTATTCCTCATACGAAAATACCAAAAGATTGACAGTACGTATACTGCTCTTTCCCAAAGAGTAAAAGAACAATATGATACAAGTCGAAGAAGAAACTATTTTCCTAAAGTAAAACTTTCCCGCAATAGCTACGACGACTACACTTTAAATTATACCAGACAGAATGATTCTGATTCTTTTCACCTACGAGAAAATGCAACAATTTTAATGCTGGTGAGAAATTCAGAATTAGAAGGGGCATTGGATTCAATGAGATCATTAGAGGACAGATTTAACAACAAGTATCATTATGATTGGACTTTTCTAAATGACGTTCCTTTCGATCAAGACTTCATTGAAGCAACAACATCAATGGCGAGTGGGAAGACCCAATATGCTTTAATACCACCAGAAGATTGGAATCGGCCGCAATGGATTAACGATACACTTTTTGAAGAAAGACTCCGAGTCATGGAGGATGAGGGTGTTTTATATGGGGGATCCAAGTCATATAGAAATATGTGTCGCTTTAATTCTGGTTTTTTTTTCCGGCAGTCAATACTGGACAACTATGATTACTACTTTAGGGTGGAACCCAATGTCAAGTATTATTGCGATTTCCCATATGACCCGTTCAGAGTTATGAGATTGAAGGGCAAAAAATACGGATTTGTCATATCATTATATGAATATGAGGAAACCATACCAACCTTATGGGACGCGGTAGAGGAGTATTTAGTGGCCAGCGAAGAGACCATTTTACGTAAAGAGGACAGTGCCTATGCATTTTTGACCGATTCAGGACTAGTTGGTAAGCATTATCCCGTTGTTGAAGCAAACTCTGACTACAATTTGTGCCATTTTTGGTCGAATTTTGAGATTGGCGACTTGAATTTCTTCAGAAGTGACGAATATAAGCATTTTTTTGAAACTTTAGATGCCAAGGGCGGATTTTACTACGAAAGGTGGGGTGACGCACCTGTACATTCAATTGGTGTCTCCCTACTGCTGAGACCTGACGAAATCATTCATTTTGACGAACTTGGCTATTTTCACTCACCGTTTGGCACCTGTCCAGCATCTTACGCTGTTAGACTCGATCAGAGGTGTAGATGCAAAAGCGATGATGAAAGTGTCATAGATATAACCCCACATAGTTGTTTGATGAGATGGTGGAAAAACGGTAGCGGCAAATATTTCTTAAAAGAAGAGCAAGACGAGATTTAAAATCCTGTCCTTTTTCCTGTTAAATAGGCCTAACTTCCACAGGGTGAAAATTCATTACTAGTTACACACACGTATACATACAGTTATTAATAGAGTGTTTCTAAGTTTGACAATTCCTTTAGTATCCTTTCCAACTCATCGTCTGATATTTTATTGTTTAAGCTTGGAATTAAAGTCTTTGCTTCATCAGCTGTGTCACAGGCCAAAGAACCTAGTTGTGCCACTTCAAAAGGATGTAACCCAGTGCTTTTCAGAAGCTGTATAACTGCCCCGACGGTTTCTTGGTCTCTAAATCGGGAGAAATTTGTTAAATACTGCATGGTATTTTTCAAATCTTTATTATTTCCTCCCGTTGTCTGTTCTAACAGAACGTCGATAGACTCCAACTCCTTCTCCCTAGTTTCAGAATGCATAAAATCATCATCATCAGCGTTGACGTCATCTTCATCCAGATCATCATCTTCATCCTCTACTGCCGTAGTTTCATCATTAGCGTTTTCGTGCTTCAAATGCTTCTTCTTGTGTTTTTTTTGCGATCTTTTAAATGCTCTCCTACGTTCTACAAGAGCTTCTTTGATTACTAACCTGGCTTCACTTAGGTTCAAGGCAATCAATTCCTCCTCTTCACCCTGATGATTTATCTGTTTCAGCTGGAATTCCTGGCCCAGTTGTAGAGTAGCTGCATTTTCTTCTTCCTCCACTTTCTTCAATCTTCTCCGTCTTGTTTGAAAGGTTGATGTAGAAACATTCATTTTTCTATATTCTTATATATATATTTTCAATACGGATGAGTATTTGTGTACTTTCGCCCTCAAACTCAACTTATTAAGATGCAGCAACCCATTCAAGTCTCTTTCTTTACTTTTGTCTCACCGTTAAGCATATACGTATGTGCGTAGGTATGTTTAATAGCTACCTTGCAAAAAGTTTGAAGAATGACAATATCACGATTGTCGCGTTGCACGTAAATGACACCTAAAAAGGATTTAGGATTTGGAGAAAAAAATTAAAAAAAATGTAAAAGTCCTAATAAAAATATCAAAATAGCGCGATGGCTTTATTAACCCTAACCGCCCCTTCTGAACCATTGCAAGCAATGCCCCCTCCTCAGATTTACCCCTTCTGGGCTGAACAATGAATGAGTCGCAACGCTAAACAGATATAAGGAAACAATTGGTGGGCCATTACTGGGGGTATTACACAAATTTCTCACTATTAGATTTGGGAATACATCGAAAGAAGAATTTTGGTGAAGAGCAACAGCCATTGTGCAAGGGAACATAATTTCGTTATCTTTTTTTCACATGCTAATTTGAGCAATCATGAACTCATCCAATAATAACGACTCGTCCAGCTCCAATAGCAACATGAATAACTCCTTGAGCCCGACCCTTGTGACCCACAGTGATGCTAGTATGGGCTCGGGTAGAGCAAGCCCAGACAATAGTTATATGGGGAGAGGTATATGGAATCCATCGTACGTAAATCAAGGCTCTCAAAGGTCTCCACAGCAGCAGCATCAGAATCATCATCAGCAGCAGCAGCAGCAGCAACAACAACAACAACAGAATTCTCAATTTTGCTTTGTTAACCCTTGGAATGAGGAAAAAGTAACTAATTCTCAACAAAACCTGGTGTATCCCCCTCAATACGATGACTTAAACAGTAACGAAAGTCTAGATGCGTACAGACGACGTAAATCTAGTCTCGTTGTACCTCCAGCCAGGGCACCTGCCCCAAATCCTTTCCAGTACGATAGTTATCCCGCTTACACCAGCTCTAATACGAGTTTGGCAGGAAATAGCAGTGGCCAGTATCCTTCTGGCTATCAACAACAACAACAGCAAGCATACCAGCAGGGCGCTATCCATCCTTCCCAATTTGGATCCAGGTTTGTTCCCTCCCTTTATGATCGTCAAGATTTCCAAAGAAGGCAGAGTCTGGCTGCAACTAATTATTCGTCCAATTTTTCTTCCCTAAATTCAAATACTAATCAAGGAACAAACTCCATACCAGTCATGTCACCTTACAGAAGGCTTAGCGCATATCCTCCTAGTACAAGTCCCCCACTACAACCCCCTTTCAAGCAGTTACGAAGAGATGAAGTACAAGGTCAGAAATTGTCCATTCCTCAGATGCAACCTTGCAACTCTAAAAACGATCTTCAACCTGTCTTAAATGCTACTCCAAAGTTTAGACGTGCGTCGCTCAATTCCAAGACGATATCTCCCCTAGTCAGTGTCACGAAAAGCCTGATTACCACATATTCTTTATGTTCTCCAGAATTTACCTACCAAACGTCCAAAAACCCTAAGAGAGTACTTACGAAGCCCAGTGAAGGGAAATGTAACAACGGATTCGACAACATAAACAGTGACTATATTCTTTATGTGAATGACGTTTTGGGTGTAGAGCAGAACAGAAAGTACCTTGTGCTAGACATTTTGGGTCAAGGTACATTTGGTCAAGTGGTCAAATGTCAAAATTTGCTGACGAAAGAAATATTGGCTGTAAAAGTGGTTAAATCGAGGACAGAATATTTGACTCAAAGTATAACGGAAGCTAAAATTTTAGAGCTACTGAATCAAAAGATAGACCCTACTAATAAACACCATTTTTTAAGGATGCATGACTCCTTTGTCCACAAGAACCACTTATGTTTAGTGTTTGAATTACTAAGCAATAATTTGTACGAATTATTGAAACAAAACAAATTTCATGGGCTCTCTATACAACTTATCAGAACATTCACCACTCAAATACTGGATTCGTTATGCGTTTTGAAGGAAAGCAAACTGATTCATTGCGATCTGAAGCCAGAGAATATCTTGCTCTGCGCACCTGATAAGCCGGAATTGAAAATTATTGATTTTGGCTCATCTTGCGAAGAGGCAAGAACCGTTTATACATACATCCAGTCCAGGTTTTATCGTGCTCCTGAAATTATACTGGGTATACCGTATTCAACCAGTATTGACATGTGGTCGTTAGGTTGTATTGTTGCTGAATTATTTTTGGGTATACCGATCTTCCCAGGCGCTTCTGAATATAACCAATTAACAAGAATAATAGACACGCTTGGATATCCTCCATCGTGGATGATAGATATGGGTAAAAACTCTGGAAAATTTATGAAGAAATTGGCACCAGAAGAAAGTTCTTCTTCTACACAAAAGCATCGTATGAAAACTATTGAAGAGTTTTGCAGAGAATACAATATAGTGGAAAAGCCCAGTAAACAATATTTTAAGTGGAGAAAGTTACCAGATATTATTAGAAACTACAGGTATCCTAAAAGCATACAGAACTCCCAAGAACTTATCGACCAAGAAATGCAGAATAGGGAGTGTTTGATCCACTTTTTAGGCGGTGTGCTAAATTTGAACCCGTTAGAAAGATGGACACCACAACAAGCTATGCTACACCCCTTCATAACAAAGCAGGAGTTTACAGGTGAGTGGTTTCCTCCAGGATCGTCTTTACCGGGTCCTTCAGAAAAACATGACGATGCAAAAGGCCAGCAAAGTGAATATGGAAGTGCGAACGACTCTAGTAACAATGCAGGCCACAACTATGTCTATAATCCTAGCTCTGCCACTGGTGGTGCTGATAGCGTCGACATTGGTGCTATCAGTAAAAGGAAGGAGAATATATCTGGCGACATCTCCAATAATTTTGCTGTTACTCATTCTGTTCAAGAAGGGCCAACAAGCGCGTTCAATAAACTTCACATTGTCGAAGAATAAATCGTTATTTTGTCTGACTTTTCTTAACTACCCATTTCATTTTATTACGGCTTGGTGCCATAATGATATACTAAATAAATATGAATTTTGCCTTTTCTTAATTTTCCTTATACGTATAGTCATTACAATTAATAAAGTAACATTATAAAGTTTCTGCACTAGCTTTTGGCTTGTTGATATTTTCTCTTCAGAGATGAAGTATGGTACTTTTTCAATATATAATATGTACATGGTTGAGAGAAATGGTTGGTAATCTTGAAATAAAAGGCTGAAATAAAGTAAAAACGTAAAGGAGGCTAGTGCGATACGTCATTTATGTAACAAAAAACATGCCGAATAAGGGTACTTCCAACAACGATGAAAAAATGGCTCATATAATGTCTACATGCCTAAGCTTGCAGAGGTTGAGAGGAAGGTGCTTCGGGCAAAGGAGGAGCCATAGGTTTGGCTTGCCAAGCAGCATATCTTTGAAACATTAGTCCCACACCTTCAATCACACCCAACAAACAAGCACACGTGATCGAACTGTTCCTTGTATGCCTCCAACCACCTCTTACAGCTAAAGCGCCACCAGTGAAAAACCCTGCAATGATAGCATTCCATGGGTCCTCTCTCTTTCTAACGGCCTTCACAGCGCAATCAAAAGTCGAAAATAAACCACCCCACACACCAAAATTACCACCCAGTACGGGAGCACGCGCTTTAATGGCGCTCATAGCTCCTGAACCACGCTCACCTAATGGCGAATTTCTAAAACCTTTAATCCCATGCCAAACAACACCACCAATGGCACCCATGGCAAAAGCACCACCGAAATCATTTAGTATGACTATAGGACATGGATCTCTCGAATGATCGGCTGACATAACGCTCCCGTGTACTCTATTTTTCTTAACGCTTTCTTCTGAACTTGACTCTTTCACAGCTTTTCCATCTTTTGATGAGAATAGTGCTTTTATCCTCTGGATTTGGCATAAAAATGGAAACTTTGGCGCAAGAATGCCGGGTTACCCACTTTGTTGAACAATAGCAGTAAAAAAGGCGTCCGATGAATGTTCGTTGTACACACCCGAAGATTTCTGTATTCAATGATATATATACATATCTATATGAATATACTATACACTTTATGCACAGAAATTAATGATTTGATAAAGTCCCGCTATCCTTCCGTGGCGCCACTGACAGTGGCATGTTATGAAATGCATATAATCGTTACAACCCCGAACCCGTGCGTGGGCTATTCAGTATAACCCGAATGGTATTGTTAGATATGCTTTATAATGCTGGAGTTCATGAACAACGGCGAGAGTGAACGTCTCCACCCAGACTGCTGCCGTGGCCGTATCGACTGCCGTTTTCATCGTCACCATGATTATTGTTGTTGTTATTATTACTGCTTGTGTTTTCCTGTATGCCTAAATTAGTCAGCTCTACAAAGTAGTATATCACGCCAGGCTGTGTAGGCTGGTTATTGATCCCGAAATCGCCCATGGGAGACTCCTCTACCAAGGAATCCACTCTAGTCTGGTCCCGCTGGCTCCTGAGTATACTACTGTTGCTTTTTTTGTGTGTCCTGTATATTGTTGAAGTTTCCCTCCTTAACATCTTCTTCTTGTTATCTTATCTCTTGTTTTTGCTGACTTTTTTCCCTTGTAAATACCTTTATCTGCGATCTTGTTCACCTTCGGTGCGTTGTCTTTTATATAGGCGGATCTGATCGATCTGTATCCCTATTATTGCCATTACCTTCTAGAAACATTTTCGCAGCCCCTTCGTTTCGTACGGTGTTTTCTGAGCCATATAAGTGAAGATACGTGAGAGATAATACAGTTAGATGGTGATTTACCTGAATATAAGGCAAAAATAAGAAATTATTATAGGGTTTATATAAGAGACTATTATTAGATCATGCCAACAAATCACTCAACGTCCTCGATGATTTGTTTTTGTAAAATGTAAAGGCCGTATTCTGTTGGATGGACATTTGTGACATTTTGCTTGGTCAGATTGTTCTTCTTATCTTTCCCGCCATACCCTTCATATGGGCAATCCTTCAAGTATTGACCCAACTTGCTGCCGTCGGTTAATACCACGAACTTCTTTCTGGTGGTTTCGTCAACGAACTTTTTGATTAAATCGTAAACCCAGCCGAAAACGGTGGGGACATTAACAAAATACTTTGCATATAACAGTTCTGGATAGTATTTTTGAAAGATTCCAATGACCGTCTTGCTACAGTTTTTAATGTCAGAATCCATTCGCCACACGGAGACGCCTTTATAATCGTGGACTTGGGTCATATAGTTGTTGTCGGAGCTGGTGAAATCTAATAAGCTCAAACCCTTTTCCATGAGCCCGATTCTGTAGCGTACAAACTTATCCACATTTTGAAACAATTCTTTTTTTTTGACCAGTTGGCCGTATAAGTTCCAAGTGACAGCCTTTTTATTTGCGTCGCCGTTTGCATCGAATGTCAAAATACCAACGTTTTGCAATTCTGTATTATGGACTTCCTTGTAGGCACAACTCAATGGGTTGAATTCCCTCCTCCAATTCAAAATATCGATCAGGTTCTGTACAATGGTGCTATATTCAAATTGATAGGCTTTGCAAAGTTTGTAGGTTAGACGATCGGCGATTTTTTCGTCATAGTATTTATCAACCTCCTCTTGTGTAAGACCTTCAGGATTCAACTTGTAACCATACAATTCATCGTATCCTGCACATTTTTCCTTGATAATACCAGGAATCGCTTTTTTAAGCTTATCGAAAACCTGCTTCTCACTGTCATTGTCGAATTTCATTTTAAGGATGTTAATTTAGTGAATTAATTACGATTGGGATTCTAAGTAGGAAAAAAAAAAGAGGTACAATTGCAATGTACAGCTCGTTTTTCTTGGTGCGATCACTAATTAGTAAAGCGATGGACATAGTTTTTTTTTTTCATTCCGCCCAATTCTAGCCACACCCGAGAATGTAGAAGTGCTAAAATAACCTTGAACTTTCAGATATAGTGATGATAAAGGAAACCAAAAAAAAAGGAATTAAAAAGAAGGATAATGACTATGTGGTAGTATACAAAAGGAAGTGATTACAAATACGGTGTACCGGCATGTTTCAGCAAAAAAAAATATAATTTTTTGTTATTATAACTGCATTTTAATGAAACACATTATAAGTATGATGGGATTAACTATGAAGAGGGTACCGGACCGCCTTTAATGAATATTGAAGAATTGCGGAAAAGCAGTACTATTCTTATTTAGTTTGCTTGGTTCAAAAAGTCTCGCCAAAGATCTAGCCACTTGTTCATAATAGATTCTCGATGTTGACCGGCAGCAATGTAGTTTTGTCTTTCCCAAGGTTTCAGGATTTTAAATTCGATTATCTTATAATTCAATCTATTCGCTGGCACGCTAGCTATGGGAACAGCACAGTATCCAACGCTATCTATATAACTCCATTTATCGCCAAACAATGCTTTCATAATCTGTAAATCGTTCATTTGATGAAACATCGACCTTTTACTTTCACCTTCAAAATCGTTCCCGTAAATAGTAAAGTATTCCTTAATGCACATTGCTACTGCCCTGTTCGGCTTCAGTATAATAATTTGAGGATCGTCATCATAATTTTCAGCGGAAGATTGGTCTTGGTTCACGCTAACGAGATCTTCATTTATATAATTTACCTTATTCGATAACAATACACAAGTTTCGTTATCAATCTCGTCAGATACTTCAGTGCTCTCTAGAAGCTCATCAATATTTTGCAGTACCAGGCATGTAGGGGATAAATAGCAAATCAATTCGAATCGATCAATTAATGAAAAGAAAAGAAATAGCTTGCACCACTTAAAATTCAATTCGCCCTTGGTTTCGGTCGATTGCGAACTTGCGCTAAATCCCGAGCCAGTGCCGAAATTCATGAATAAATTGATATATTCATCTATTATCAGCGTCTTGATTCCTACCTGGGCCAATTGAAAGGCGTTGACTTCACTGGAATGCAATACCCAGAGATTATACTGAGAATTGACATTCTTCAATGACTCGGCCAATACGATGACAGCCTGTAAAGATTCTGCCGATGAATCGTGCAGTATTGTTATCCAAGCCCTGCTCTGATTAAGAAAATCCCCAGGAGAGTTGGTTGGTTCATTGGAAGATGCGCCGGAAAACGAACTTCTTGGGTTCAGTAAATGTCTTATCCACTGAACGTCCTGTATAGAACTACGCCTTGTAGTTAAAGGTGGAACATCCACCGATGGTTGCCTTATTGGTGATGCCCTTTCGCTTGGTTCCGGAGATCCTAGAGTCAAATCGTTAAGGATATCTGAAACAGACTCTCTCGTCTCCTGTCCCAAAGAATAATGATGTTTGAACAGCTGATAATCCTGCTGCTGTTGATCAGATTTTTCGCGTGTTTGAGAAGATCCATAAAGCCTTTGCTGCTGCTGTGTCGACCCTCTCGCAAGTGATGAAAGATTCATTGCATTTCCTTCCATCATCGTTGCTGGTTCAGGGGAGTACCTATCAGTGGGAGTACCTATGGGAGAATTATTAAAATTTAACAGTAATGGATTATCTTGTGACTCGGACCATGACTTTCTCACAGCAGCGGCCAGATCACCGGTGATATCTTCAGATATACTTTCCTGCTGATTATCCATTTTTATTATCAATCGTTTTTTCTTTCTTGCCCTTTTGATAAATAAATAAAATATATTTGAAAAAGATTGATATCAAGAATCCAGATATCTTTGCGTGGTAAAGCGGTGATTCGTGTTGCAATTTCTACTTCTTTTCTTCTCTGCCAATTTTGAACTCGACTGCACAATTCGATTGCTTCAATCATGCTTGTGTTTCTGTCCTGCAGCGCATGGGGAAATTTCCGAAGCAAAGATGGGAACAGTCAAGAGCAAGAGCAACAGCAAAAGTAATAAAAGACAGTAAAAAGCACAATATACTACTATCGGCCGTACATAGTAAGTTAGATTAGTGAAAGAGAGGCAGCAAAAACTGCTGATAAGTTTTTGCACCGAAATGTGCCGCTAACTGCTTTTTGTTTTGCTGCAAGTTGAGAACCCGTAGTGTCATAGCATATAAATAATCTTGTAAACGTATACTTACATAAAGACATGAGTAGAGAGCGTAATGACACCAACATTTTTCCCCTCAATGAAAGTGTCGAAAATGATGGTCCGATATCAACAGTCATACAATAATGTGACAGCGGTTTTCTGTTTGTGCGAAAAGAAAACAGTAGAATATAAATTGCGTTTCAATATAGATTTACGAACCCTAAACAACAACACGCATAAATAATTGTGCTGGCTAAAGGGAAATAGTGCGTGCGCTGCCTTTTGTCAATTTTATCTACAGGAATCATTGATTATGAGGAGGACTTTTTCTCAGTTAGCAACCCGACTATTGAAGTCGAAAGATGATGAGCTGAAATCAACTCTAAAATACTTGACCAAAGGTCCAGTGAAGTTGTTGGGGCCTTTGTTTGAATCTTCTGAAGTTAATGAACAAGGTTCCTTATTGAATCGTTCACGCACTAAAGAAAATAATCTTCAAAATCACCATATAGAGAACATCCTGAGAATACTGAATTCAAATCTACCGGAAGTAGAGTCCAAGAAACAAAAAGTAGCTGTTCATTACGATGTGCTTTTCTCACATTTGAACTCAATAGTTACCCAAGCAACGGATAACAAAAGTTCTTCTTCGAAGGAACTACAAGGTTCATCGTCCGAGGATCTATATGATAGGCTGCTGCTTTTGCAGTATATGGGCAAGTTAACTAATGTGCGTCAAATAACAGAAATTTTGCTCTCAAAAAAGTTCAACAAATTCGATAAAGTATGGGAGCACAGAGCCTTGTTTGACGAATACCAAAGAGTAGTGATATCCATCCTGTTGTATTATAGAACGCATGATGTGCAGATAAGAAAAGACTACGAGCCTCGTTGGTTGTCCGATTACAGTGATCTACCGTTTCCTCTGCGACGTCTTTTGTGGAGATGTCTAACTTCTAACGTATCTGAAGATAATATTCATCAAAATATAATTCATTACATTAAGCTTTTAGGCGCAAATTGGAGGAATAACGATTTGATTTTAATTTATCAATCTTTGTATGAAAAGTCACATATATTGCCTGATTTAACGGTCCTGAACCACAATAAAGATGATGGTTTCTCTTTCACCCAAAATCAAATCCTGCTTGTTCGTATTTTAAGGGCTATTTCGAAATGCGTTGAAGAGGAACCAAAATTGGTCAAAAAATGGTTAATTGATATCGTAAAATTGAGTATACAAAGCAAAATAATGCTGGAGTCACCGAAGAAACCGTCCACACCAATAATGGACCAATACAAATTTATTAGATCCTTAGATATTTCTATACGGAGTATCCATCGGACGTGCCAGGATAAACTAATCTTTGAAGATTTACAGGTCAACCTTGGAAGTGTATTAAAGATGATTAATGAAGAAGAACACGAGTTAAAAACACACTTACCATTGAACCTCATATAAGAGAGAACACAGAAAAAGCAGGTTAATAATATTCATATGGCGGCTCTAAATCAAGAAAAAAATAATCGTTTGTGTTACACCCGAAATATTGAAATTTCTAATCGTATACACAAATTTAAGTATGCAAAACTAAATAGTAATATTGCCCACACAAAACATTCATCAGTTTCCACCAGCAGAAATGCCTTTTTATATATGTAAATGCGAAAAAAAATCACTGACACACACACAAATGCACATTTTTATCTTATGTTACACACAGTTATACGCACATACGCATTCAATCTCTATGTTTCTTTTTCTTATCCTTTTTATCCTTCTTCTCCCTCTTCTCCCTCTTCTCCTTCTTCTTTTTCTTCTTTTCACTAGACTCCTCTTCATCGTCGTGATGTGAACGCTTCTTTGGTTCTTTCTTATTTTCTTTAACTTCCTCAGCCACATGGAAATCTTCGGCATCATAACCAGTAGCAAAATGCTCCAACTTCAAGCCTTCTACTTTTGGAACATCTTTACGTGGAACTCTTACCTTACTGTAATCAATAGCCGGGATTTTAGCGGTTTCGCTGACAGAAAATACCTTGTCAAACTGTAATGGTGCATTATCCTTGGCAGTGCTAGCAATTTTAAGACTTTCCTCACTTTCCGAAGGAACCAATAAAGTCATATTACTGAGGTTATCCTGTGTTAACGAGGACTCAATATCTGTATCGTCCATGATTTTATAATCGTGTTTATCAATTGTCATGGTTGTAGAGGATTCAAAATCTACTGGCAGAGATTTTAACTTGGAGATGTCCACATTTGATGGGAATTTGATCAGCCAAACCTGTTGCTGTTTCGCTTTTTTTTTGTTATCACCGTTGAGAGGGAAATTCTTTAAATGTTTACATTTCTTGAAACCATCTGGTATGCTGAACTCGTTTGATATCACTTCATCATCAGAGTCTGAATCTGATACGTAATCTTTCGAAAGCTTGGACATATCAATTTTTTGTTAATCCTGTTTATTGAATCCTAGCTGCTCACTGCTCACTCGATCACAGACCTATATGATACCGAATACCCTATAACTTGAGCTATTCAATGCTCATCGATAAAATTTTTCATTTCTTTAATTTCATGTTTGAGAAAAAAAGTTTCGCAACACCCAATAACCACACGCTGCCCTAAGAAAAAACTTTCTCAGGTTGAAAAGAAAATTTTTTTCATTTTCTAGAGCTTTATGGGCAGAAACAAAATGTATAAATACTGGACAAGCTTCTGTAAGGTTATAATAATCTCGGCCTTTAGTTAATAAGAACTCCCCTACATAAGAACAAACAGCAGTGACTGTAATGTAGTAAGAATGAGAGTAATCCTCCTCTTTCGACTTCAGCATTGCACTCCTTCCCATTTGATACATTCAAGTTTGAATAATCTCAAGAGAAATTTCATGACACTTTTTTAAACAGAAAAGAAGAATTGATTGGCCCTGATGATAATGGTGTCTCTTCTTTCCTCGTCCGATTCGACCATGACGACAAGGGATTTTATCTCGTTCTCTTAATGCGAATGATTTTGAAAAGATGTTGCTTCTGTGACATTTTTTTTTAATCATTCGTGTTTGCAAACGGGAACTTTTCTTGCCAGTGTTATACAACACATGCAGATCTGAGCCTTTATTTTTTCTCATGAGATTATCAAATGTGGGTAATTTGAGGAGACGGATAATATATATAATTTATGATCACGGTGATGAAAGACTGGTTCCTTAACATTCGCAGTTTCCACGGTAGGAGTACGCTTACGAACCCATCGTTAGTACTCTCGGTGACCGCTCTTCTTTAGAGACCTTCCTAGGATGTCTGAGTGATCATATACTGTAGTATCTTGTGTTTACTTTATCAAACCAGCTTACCAACATTGGAATAGCCGGTTGATTTTTTTCTAGCATCCGAATGGATCTTGTAATTCCTTAATATGAAGTAGACCAGTAATCTAAATCCTGCTAGCTTAAAAAATGCGTTGAATATATATTATTAAATATATATATTTGAAGGGGAGTTGATTACATAACAGTGGCTATTCTTGCAATGGTATCAGAATTATTATTGTTGTTGTTGCTGTCGTTCTCCAGATTCTTGTTCGATTCCTTTGACCATCCATACAGATTACTCTTATAATCATAATGATAAAAGACGGGTTCAAAAATACGTTCATTATTTTCCTCCATAACTATTGTGGGAATGTCATTCAACATCAAGAATCTCAAATGAGGAAAACTTTTCAAAAAAGTGACGTAAATCGACTTGAAGTGATGGATAAGAGCGTGATAACACATAATAATATCCCTTTTGGTCAATGATTCATGAGGAAGTTCCAGGTCAGTGGAAATTGTAGCTGCCGTGTCATCACTACTTGGAGGGATGGCCGCATTAATTTCATCATCATCATCATCGTCATCGATTATTATCATTTCGGGCTCGCTCATATGAGCGGTTGATGTGGAAGTCACGGTGGAGTGTTGATGTGGGTTATTAACGATTTTGGGCACCAACTGGGATTTAGAATTTCTATATTCCAAAAGGTTGCGGTTCATCTTGGTCACAAAATTAGTCAAATTCATTGGTTGTGTTCTAACGCTCGGATAAGCATCACAAGCTTTAGAGTATGGTAACAAAGATAGGTATTTCATCATTTTAAAAATATCCTTTGCAGCAATGTCTTGAAGATCGTGAATATAGTAGTCTTCAGGGAACATGAATATTTTGCCCTTCAGAATGTCACTGAATACTATTTGACAGTTTGTGCAGTTGCATTGCTGATTTAGTTGGAACTTATTTTCTTGAATATTGATGATTTGTGGGATAAGACCGTCGTATCTCAGATCTATGAATTGCAATTTGGAGCAAGCTAAAAGAATGGAGAGAAATATGTGAGGATTTGTGGGTTCAGGTACATACTCCTCTAAGAAATCCATTTTTAGTCTTTTCAAATTGGTTAACGAACTAAAAAGATCTACGAGAATATGAACATCCTGCTTAATAGAAATCAAAGACAAATCTTCCAGGTTCTCAAATTCTTTAAAATCTTTCAGCATTTCTGTCTCGCGTTTTAACAAAGTGTCATTCCAAGAAATGATGGTAAGAATTTTCAACGTCCTCTTGTCAAAAACCTCCGATAGTTTAGTCAGAGGATTGCCGGGTCGTATCTTTTTAACAAAATAATCATTATTGTAAAACTCCCTCCTCCAATGCAATTTTAAATCGATGATTTGTAACTTGATATCTAAAGGGTAAAGATAATTGAACAGTTTTAAAGGGTCGATGAATAAAGTCATATGAGAAAGCCGAGAAGAGATACGCTGTGAAAGATATTTGGTGAGATTCGGAATGTAATTTTCGGGAACAACCATCTCAGGCAATGAATTTGGAGGAGCCATGTCGAAACTTGAGACGTTGCTCCTGGAAAAGTGACCATTGGAGATGATATCGTTACAAGCCGGGTCAGTGACGTTTTCTAGTCTTTGCAAGGACTTGCCCTGATTGCAAAGGATGCTGAGAATGGACCTTTGCAAGGTAGAGTCCAAATCCCAGTTAATCCTTATCCACTGGATGACTTCAGTAATGTGAATATTATTTTGCAGTGTTTCTATAAGTTTTTTCAATTTGTAGTTGGCGATATCGCGGGACTCCTCTTCTTTCAACGAAGACGGCAAGTTCAGTAGGGTCCAATTAATTGCGAGATGCATGAAGTCACTCTTCACTACATTTGAGTCGTTCAAATATATTCTTCTATAAAGCAGTTTGGTAGCGATCTTATTCAACCTTTTGTTCACAAGGCAAAGCTGCAAGCGGTCTGGTTGCGGCAAATGAGAGAATACTTCTTGCATGAGCTCATCGGGGAGCTTTGTTAGCGGGAACACGTAGTTTTTGCTCTTGGCGGCGAAATTTATGTTAATATCGTTAATATCTCGTAGCGCTGAAGCATCTGCGTTACTTTTATTGTTTCTGTTAATGAACGCTGCTTTTTTCTTCTGAAAATAATCTTGAAATGGCATGATATGAATATAAGCTGAGTTGTAAACACTGTGTATAGACGTCCTGGATATTTTGCACGGAAATCAGATCTCCATCGAAATCTACAATTCGCTTATAATCTATATATATTCCTCTTTGTGTGGGACGATAAAGTAGGGTAATACTTGCAATGAGAAAGAATACTCTGGTGAACAGGTGCATTTTGAGAGGGAAATAGGAACTAAGAAAAACAAGTAGAGGAAAAGGGGTGTAGTGCAGTGCAGTAAAGCGTTGCATTGATCGTATCTTGATAGATATACCGGTATATTACTGAACGTTTACATTCACCCTACAACATTTATAAATCTTATATATTATACATGCAAACTCGTATTTGTGAAGTGGGCATATAGTTTTTCGCTATGTATATAGCGGATGAGTGCGTTGGGATTACTATTTCTTTAATGCACGTGATGAAGGCTCGTTTTCTTTTTTTTTTTTTTCTTTTTGGGAACGGGGGAAAAGGTCTCACTAGTATATAAAGGAAAGAGAGTACAGCACGAATGAGCCAGCTGCAGGAAAGGGGCTAGGTTAAAAAATAAAACCCAGCAGAAAGCAAACAACCAAATATAATTTAGAAATGGACAGAGACCATATTAATGACCATGACCATCGAATGAGCTATTCCATCAACAAGGACGACTTGTTGTTAATGGTTTTGGCGGTTTTCATTCCCCCAGTGGCCGTCTGGAAGCGTAAGGGTATATTCAACAGGGATACACTATTGAACGTACTTCTCTTCCTACTGCTATTCTTCCCAGCAATCATTCACGCTTGCTACGTTGTATATGAAACGAGTAGTGAACGTTCGTACGATCTTTCACGCAGACATGCGACTGCGCCCGCCATAGACCGTGACCTGGAAGCTCACCCTGCAGAGGAATCTCAAGCACAGCCTCCAGCATATGATGAAGACGATGAGGCCGGTGCCGATGTGCCCTTGATGGACAACAAACAACAGCTCTCTTCCGGCCGTACTTAGTGATCGGAACGAGCTCTTTATCACCGTAGTTCTAAATAACACATAGAGTAAATTATTGCCTTTTTCTTCGTTCCTTTTGTTCTTCACGTCCTTTTTATGAAATACGTGCCGGTGTTCCGGGGTTGGATGCGGAATCGAAAGTGTTGAATGTGAAATATGCGGAGGCCGAATATGCGTTTCGGCGGCTAAATGCGGCATGTGAAAAGTATTGTCTATTTTATCTTCATCCTTCTTTCCCAGAATATTGAACTTATTTAATTCACATGGAGCAGAGAAAGCGCACCTCTGCGTTGGCGGCAATGTTAATTTGAGACGTATATAAATTGGAGCTTTCGTCACCTTTTTTTGGCTTGTTCTGTTGTCGGGTTCCTAATGTTAGTTTTATCCTTGATTTATTCTGTTTCATTCCCTTTTTTTCCAGTGAAAAAGAAGTAACAATGACAGAAGATAATATTGCTCCAATCACCTCCGTTAAAGTAGTTACCGACAAGTGCACGTACAAGGACAACGAGCTGCTCACCAAGTACAGCTACGAAAATGCTGTAGTTACGAAGACAGCTAGTGGCCGCTTCGATGTAACGCCCACTGTTCAAGACTACGTGTTCAAACTTGACTTGAAAAAGCCGGAAAAACTAGGAATTATGCTCATTGGGTTAGGTGGCAACAATGGCTCCACTTTAGTGGCCTCGGTATTGGCGAATAAGCACAATGTGGAGTTTCAAACTAAGGAAGGCGTTAAGCAACCAAACTACTTCGGCTCCATGACTCAATGTTCTACCTTGAAACTGGGTATCGATGCGGAGGGGAATGACGTTTATGCTCCTTTTAACTCTCTGTTGCCCATGGTTAGCCCAAACGACTTTGTCGTCTCTGGTTGGGACATCAATAACGCAGATCTATACGAAGCTATGCAGAGAAGTCAAGTTCTCGAATATGATCTGCAACAACGCTTGAAGGCGAAGATGTCCTTGGTGAAGCCTCTTCCTTCCATTTACTACCCTGATTTCATTGCAGCTAATCAAGATGAGAGAGCCAATAACTGCATCAATTTGGATGAAAAAGGCAACGTAACCACGAGGGGTAAGTGGACCCATCTGCAACGCATCAGACGCGATATCCAGAATTTCAAAGAAGAAAACGCCCTTGATAAAGTAATCGTTCTTTGGACTGCAAATACTGAGAGGTACGTAGAAGTATCTCCTGGTGTTAATGACACCATGGAAAACCTCTTGCAGTCTATTAAGAATGACCATGAAGAGATTGCTCCTTCCACGATCTTTGCAGCAGCATCTATCTTGGAAGGTGTCCCCTATATTAATGGTTCACCGCAGAATACTTTTGTTCCCGGCTTGGTTCAGCTGGCTGAGCATGAGGGTACATTCATTGCGGGAGACGATCTCAAGTCGGGACAAACCAAGTTGAAGTCTGTTCTGGCCCAGTTCTTAGTGGATGCAGGTATTAAACCGGTCTCCATTGCATCCTATAACCATTTAGGCAATAATGACGGTTATAACTTATCTGCTCCAAAACAATTTAGGTCTAAGGAGATTTCCAAAAGTTCTGTCATAGATGACATCATCGCGTCTAATGATATCTTGTACAATGATAAACTGGGTAAAAAAGTTGACCACTGCATTGTCATCAAATATATGAAGCCCGTCGGGGACTCAAAAGTGGCAATGGACGAGTATTACAGTGAGTTGATGTTAGGTGGCCATAACCGGATTTCCATTCACAATGTTTGCGAAGATTCTTTACTGGCTACGCCCTTGATCATCGATCTTTTAGTCATGACTGAGTTTTGTACAAGAGTGTCCTATAAGAAGGTGGACCCAGTTAAAGAAGATGCTGGCAAATTTGAGAACTTTTATCCAGTTTTAACCTTCTTGAGTTACTGGTTAAAAGCTCCATTAACAAGACCAGGATTTCACCCGGTGAATGGCTTAAACAAGCAAAGAACCGCCTTAGAAAATTTTTTAAGATTGTTGATTGGATTGCCTTCTCAAAACGAACTAAGATTCGAAGAGAGATTGTTGTAATCTCATTTCAACGACTCTCTTTTTCTTTTTCCGCCTACCTATAAAAAAACAAGACATTCACCATTATCCTATTATCCCTTCCATCAATACATATACTTAACATAACGTTTATAAAAATTCAACTATCAACAGTCTTTATATTTTTTTTTCTTTTGAACTATTGCCTCTTTGTCACTTCGTCTTAAAGGGGCGTTTTTTATTTTTTTTTTTTTCAGTTGAGGTAGATGCGAGAAAGTGCTATATTTATTCAAGGGCCACCTCAGTAAAGAGAAGAAAAGAGAGAAAAAAAAAGAAGGTGGTGTATGTGCGACCACTCAACAAGGCCCAGTGAAGTTAATATATAACGATAAAAGGAGGAAGACGAGAAAGAAGAAGCTGAAAACACAATGGCGTATGCGGACTCACCAGAAAATGCGATCGCTGTTATCAAGCAGCGAACCGCACTAATGAACCGGTGTCTATCTCAACACAAACTAATGGAATCATTACAGCATACTTCCATAATGTTGACCGAATTGAGAAATCCAAACTTATCGCCGAAGAAATACTACGAACTTTATGTCATTATTTTCGACTCATTGACTAATCTATCTACGTACCTCATAGAAAACCATCCTCAAAATCACCACTTAGCTGATCTTTATGAGTTGGTTCAATATACCGGTAACGTGGTACCCAGGCTTTACTTGATGATCACAGTTGGGACCAGCTATCTCACTTTCAATGAAGCGCCCAAGAAGGAAATCTTAAAGGATATGATTGAGATGTGTCGTGGTGTGCAAAACCCAATAAGAGGTTTGTTTTTACGCTATTATTTATCCCAGAGAACCAAAGAATTACTTCCGGAGGACGATCCGTCGTTTAACTCTCAATTTATTATGAATAATTTCATCGAGATGAACAAGTTGTGGGTGAGATTACAACACCAGGGGCCACTTCGTGAGAGGGAAACCAGAACACGTGAAAGGAAAGAGCTGCAAATTTTAGTGGGGTCTCAACTAGTACGTCTTTCGCAGATTATTGATGATAATTTCCAAATGTATAAGCAAGATATTCTTCCCACCATTTTGGAACAAGTCATACAATGTAGAGATTTAGTATCCCAAGAATATCTTTTGGACGTCATCTGTCAAGTGTTCGCAGACGAGTTCCATTTGAAAACCTTGGATACTTTACTGCAAACTACTTTGCATTTGAACCCTGATGTTTCGATAAACAAGATTGTTCTCACTTTGGTCGATCGATTAAACGATTATGTTACAAGACAGTTGGAGGACGATCCAAACGCCACCTCCACGAATGCTTATTTAGATATGGACGTGTTTGGTACGTTCTGGGACTATTTGACCGTATTGAATCATGAAAGACCAGATCTATCATTACAACAGTTTATTCCTCTAGTTGAGAGTGTGATTGTTTTAAGTTTGAAATGGTATCCTAATAATTTTGATAATTTGAACAAACTCTTTGAATTAGTCTTACAAAAAACTAAGGATTATGGTCAGAAAAATATTTCTTTAGAGTCCGAGCATTTATTTTTGGTTCTGTTATCTTTCCAGAATAGTAAACTTCAGCTAACCTCATCGACCACTGCGCCACCAAACTCACCAGTTACTTCGAAAAAGCATTTTATCTTTCAATTAATCTCCCAGTGCCAGGCTTACAAAAACATCCTGGCTTTGCAGAGCATTAGTCTACAAAAAAAAGTTGTCAATGAAATTATTGACATCTTAATGGATAGAGAAGTGGAAGAAATGGCCGATAATGATTCAGAATCGAAACTGCATCCTCCAGGGCATTCCGCTTATTTAGTTATTGAGGACAAACTCCAAGTTCAGCGCCTGCTTTCAATCTGTGAGCCCTTAATAATATCAAGAAGCGGACCGCCCGCAAATGTTGCATCCTCGGATACAAATATAGACGAAGTGTTTTTTAATCGACATGATGAAGAAGAATCCTGGATACTGGACCCAATACAGGAAAAGTTGGCACATTTGATTCATTGGATAATGAACACTACTTCTCGGAAACAAACAATGAAAAACAAAATTCAATTTAGCTTAGAAGCCCAATTGGAAATATTACTTCTTATTAAATCTTCGTTCATTAAAGGTGGCATCAATGTTAAATACACTTTTCCAGCAATAATCACAAATTTTTGGAAACTGATGAGGAAATGCCGTATGATACAAGAGTACCTTTTGAAAAAAAGACCCGATAACAAGACGTTACTTTCCCATTATTCCAATCTTTTAAAGCAAATGTTTAAATTTGTTTCTCGTTGTATCAATGATATCTTTAATTCTTGCAACAACTCATGCACAGATCTGATTCTGAAACTGAATTTACAATGTGCCATTCTAGCTGATCAATTGCAATTAAACGAAATTTCATATGATTTTTTCTCACAGGCCTTCACAATATTTGAAGAGTCTCTAAGTGATTCAAAGACTCAGTTACAGGCTTTAATATATATTGCTCAGTCTTTACAAAAGACAAGATCACTCTACAAAGAAGCTTATTATGATTCTTTGATTGTCAGATGCACACTCCATGGATCCAAATTATTAAAGAAACAAGACCAATGTCGTGCTGTTTATTTATGCTCCCACCTCTGGTGGGCAACGGAAATTTCAAATATTGGTGAGGAAGAAGGTATCACAGACAACTTCTACAGAGATGGTAAACGGGTGTTAGAATGTCTACAAAGGTCTCTCCGTGTGGCGGATTCTATAATGGATAACGAACAGAGTTGTGAGCTAATGGTCGAAATATTAAATAGATGCCTCTACTATTTTATTCACGGGGATGAGTCCGAAACTCATATATCGATAAAATACATCAATGGTCTGATCGAACTAATCAAAACAAACTTAAAATCGCTAAAACTAGAAGATAACAGTGCCTCTATGATTACCAACTCAATCAGTGATTTGCACATCACCGGAGAAAATAATGTGAAGACAAGCAGTAATGCTGACGATGGCTCTGTAATCACAGATAAGGAATCAAATGTTGCCATAGGATCGGATGGTACGTATATTCAATTAAATACTCTGAACGGATCTTCCACGCTAATACACGGGGTCGTAGCAACTGCTTCAGGTAGTAAATTACTGCACCAACTGAAGTATATCCCAATCCACCATTTTCAACGCACTTGTGAGTACATTGAAAGTCAAAGAGAAGTTGACGATCGTTTCAAAGTCATATATGTATAGTTAAATAACGTACTTGCTCTTCGTACATGCCCAAGATAAAAAAAACTACACAAATAAAGCTAATAAAAATTTACCTAAAGAAGGATCATAGATTAAGTGGAAGGAAACTTGTACATAATTCGAGTTTATTTTCAACTAAGATATCAAGGATTGTTTACTATAAAAACACTTAATTGGGTAATTTCTATTTTTTACTTTTTTTCTGTGTTAAAAAAATGGGTCGCGCCAATGCGCTCACAAATCTATTCTTATCCCTAACTTACATCTACATGTAAAGCGCCACTAAGAGAGCTATAGCTTATCATACATTTACATCAGGTAAAGTTTCATTTTGGCCAGTGGATACGAATTTAATATATAATCTTTGCTTTCCCTTCGCTCTTAAATTCACCAAGCAAGTTTGTTAAGAAATAAAGGAAAGGGGCTCAAAAACCGAATCAAGTAATACAAGAAACATGGGGTACAGTACTATTTCCAACGATAATGATATCAAAGTATGTGTGATAATGGTTGGCCTACCAGCTAGAGGAAAGTCTTTTATTTCCCAAAAAATTATCAGGTACTTATCGTGGTTATCCATAAAAGCCAAGTGTTTTAATGTGGGAAATTACAGAAGAGACGTGAGTGGAAATGTCCCAATGGATGCTGAGTTTTTTAACTTCGAAAATACAGATAATTTTAAACTCAGAGAATTGGCTGCCCAAAATGCCATAAAAGATATTGTTAATTTTTTTACTAAAGAAGACGGATCTGTGGCAGTTTTCGATGCTACTAATAGTACACGTAAAAGAAGGAAATGGCTTAAAGATATATGTGAAAAGAATAATATTCAACCGATGTTTTTAGAGAGCTGGAGTAACGATCATGAACTGATTATAAATAACGCTAAGGATATCGGTAGCACATCTCCTGATTATGAAAACTTTGAACCTCATGTGGCGGAAGCTGATTTTTTGGAAAGAATTAGACAATATGAAAGATTTTATGAACCTTTGGACCCCCAAAAAGATAAGGATATGACGTTCATTAAGTTGGTCAATATTATTGAAGAAGTAGTAATTAATAAGATCAGAACATATTTGGAAAGTAGGATTGTATTTTATGTTATGAATATTCGTCCTAAACCAAAATATATCTGGCTCTCCCGTCACGGCGAATCGATCTATAACGTAGAGAAAAAAATTGGTGGGGATTCATCACTGTCTGAAAGAGGCTTTCAGTACGCTAAAAAATTGGAGCAGTTAGTGAAAGAGAGCGCAGGAGAAATAAATTTGACCGTGTGGACTTCCACCTTAAAAAGAACACAACAAACGGCAAATTATCTTCCCTATAAGAAACTGCAATGGAAAGCACTTGATGAATTAGACGCTGGCGTTTGTGACGGAATGACGTATGAGGAAATTGAAAAAGAATATCCTGAAGATTTTAAAGCACGTGATAATGACAAATACGAGTACAGATATCGTGGTGGAGAATCATACAGAGATGTAGTGATTCGTTTAGAGCCCGTCATTATGGAATTGGAGCGCCAAGAAAATGTTCTCATTATAACTCATCAAGCCGTACTTCGGTGTATATATGCATATTTTATGAACGTTCCACAGGAGGAATCCCCTTGGATGTCAATCCCACTACACACATTGATCAAGCTGGAGCCTAGGGCCTATGGCACAAAGGTCACCAAAATTAAAGCAAACATCCCTGCAGTGAGTACATATAAAGAGAAGGGTACAAGCCAAGTGGGTGAGCTTTCTCAAAGCTCAACTAAACTTCATCAACTGCTCAATGACTCTCCTTTGGAAGACAAATTTTAAATTTTACTTTTTATTTTTGTGTATCTTAAGTCCAAGCTTACTTGTGGCTGATACGCACAATCTTTTATGTACGAAAAGATCAGGAAACGTAGCATTGATGGTTTTTTATGTACGTCTGCAGCATTGTATGTAATTATTACCCAAACTAATTTTAAGTGAAATTGTGGAACGCCGCGGCGGAAGTATTTTTGAGTAAAAAAAAAAAGTAAGATTCGAAAATGAAATTATACAGTACAGAAAACGTAAATATACAATAAAGGTTGAATAAACATACTAGATATCCTCCTTTCTTTTTGCATGTACATAGTACTGGTGTAAACTCGATATACCGATGGTCAGATTTTTTGGTTTAAACAAGGAAAAGAACGAAGAAAAGGAAAATACAGACTTGCCTGCAGACAATGAACAAAACGCAGCAGAAACGTCGTCTAGCAACGTATCTGGAAATGAAGAAAGAATAGACCCAAACAGTCGTGATACGAACCCTGAAAATGCAAACAATGATGATGCGTCTACGACTTTTGGTTCGTCCATACAATCGTCATCCATATTTTCTAGAGGAAGAATGACTTACGGAACGGGAGCCTCTTCTAGTATGGCCACATCAGAAATGCGTAGTCACAGTAGCGGACATAGTAGATCTAAGAATAGTAAAAATTTACAGGGTTTCAAAGATGTTGGGAAACCATTAAGAGCGGTGAGCTTCTTGAATCCTGTTAAGGAAGAGGAATCTCAGGATACGCAGAATACTTTAGACGTCAGCTCTTCAACGTCCTCAACATTAGCCACTTCAGGAAATGCGAGAGAAAACAGTTTCACTTCCAGAAGAAGTATCACTTTGGAGTACATTCACAAAAGTTTGTCTGAGCTAGAGGAAAATCTGGTTGATATAATGGATGATATTCATCAGGATGTCATCAGTATTTCAAAAGCGGTTATTGAAGCCATCGAATATTTTAAAGAATTCTTACCGACAACACGAGACAGGATACCGTACAGGATAAGTTTAGAAAAATCGTCTTCATTACGAAAAATTAATAAAATTGTATTACATTTTCTGGATAATTTATTGGTTTCCGACGCATTTTCGAATTCTAGGTCGATACTGTTACGAAGATTTTACTTCTTCCTGAAGAAACTAAACCTTATTACGGATGACGATTTGATATCAGAATCGGGCGTTTTACCATGCTTATCAGTCTTTTGTATTGGCAGCCATTGCAACTTACCAAGTATGGATAAATTAGGCATGATTCTAGATGAGTTGACCAAAATGGATTCTTCAATAATCTCTGACCAGGAAGGTGCTTTTATAGCACCTATACTTAGAGGTATAACCCCAAAGAGTTCAATTCTTACAATAATGTTTGGCTTACCCAACTTGCAACATGAACACTATGAAATGATAAAGGTTCTTTATTCGTTGTTCCCAGATGTACATATGTATTGTGTGAAAGATTACATTAAAAAAGCTGCATCAGCAGTAGGCAGTATTCCGTCTCATACCGCAGCAACTATCGATACAATAGCCCCAACTAAATTTCAGTTTTCCCCCCCATATGCAGTTTCAGAGAATCCACTTGAATTGCCAATTTCTATGTCTCTATCCACTGAGACAAGCGCTAAAATTACAGGTACTTTAGGGGGTTATCTATTCCCTCAGACTGGTAGTGATGAAAAATTTTCTCAATTTGCAAGCTGCTCATTTGCCATTACGTGCGCCCACGTTGTATTATCTGAGAAGCAAGATTATCCAAACGTCATGGTACCTTCTAATGTTTTACAGACTTCTTACAAGAAAGTTTTAACGAAAGAATCAGATAGGTATCCTGATGGTTCGGTGGAGAAAACAGCATTTTTGGAGGAAGTGCAAAGAATAGATCAAAACTTGAACTGGCAGAAATCAAACAAATTTGGTCAAGTAGTTTGGGGCGAGAGAGCAATCGTAGATCACAGACTATCAGATTTTGCTATTATCAAAGTTAATTCATCATTCAAATGTCAGAATACCCTAGGTAATGGCTTAAAATCATTCCCAGATCCAACATTAAGATTTCAAAATTTACATGTGAAACGAAAAATTTTTAAAATGAAGCCTGGGATGAAAGTATTTAAAATAGGGGCTTCTACGGGATACACTTCAGGCGAGTTAAATTCTACAAAATTAGTTTATTGGGCCGACGGAAAGTTACAAAGTAGCGAATTTGTCGTTGCATCTCCAACTCCTTTGTTTGCTAGTGCGGGGGATTCAGGCGCATGGATCTTGACCAAGTTAGAAGATCGTCTAGGTTTGGGGCTTGTTGGTATGTTGCATTCATACGATGGTGAACAGAGGCAGTTTGGTTTGTTCACACCTATAGGTGATATCCTGGAGAGACTACATGCTGTAACTAAAATTCAATGGGATATTGATCCACAACTAGATGGATGATTTGCCTTTCTGAAGTTATTTAACCCATTACAGGATGAAAAAAAAAAAGACATTGCACTTGCATCACTGTAGGAGCGACTATAAAACTCACCTTCATTGTTGCTTTATTTTTCCAAGTAAGGAAATATCTGTTTACTTTCATTTACCTCTTTGGTTTTGTTAGGCGGGCAAGAGAGACCCGGTCGTTTCAGAATGCAACTTTCTTTTGTTTGCATATCTTTTTTTTTCAGCGATGCAATTTTCAACATGCAGCCATTTCACCGAAAATACCTAAAAAGGAAATAGGCAATAAAATGACATCGTAAAGGTTTCAAATGCGAAGGTACCTTGGTTCACAGTATATAATATATTCAAATTATTAAAAGAAAATAAAACTATCCTTTTTGTTCACTCTGTCTTGAGAGTGTATATTATCTTATCTATTCAAAAAATTTCTATTTACTTTTATATTTCTTGACCATCCTTTACACAAAGTCTATAGATCCACTGGAAAGCTTCGTGGGCGTAAGAAGGCAATCTATTAATGAAGACACCAACAAGAGTTTCGTTTGAAAAAAAAATACACACTCCACCAAGTGGAGATCGTGACGCTGAAAGATCACCACCGAAGAAATTTCTAAGAGGTTTATCGGGTAAAGTTTTTAGAAAGACACCAGAATTTAAGAAGCAACAGATGCCCACATTTGGGTATATTGAAGAGAGTCAATTTACTCCAAATCTTGGCCTAATGATGTCCAAAAGAGGCAATATTCCTAAACCACTGAATCTTTCCAAGCCTATATCTCCCCCACCAAGTTTGAAGAAAACAGCGGGATCAGTAGCATCTGGTTTTTCGAAAACAGGACAACTTAGCGCTTTACAATCGCCAGTAAATATCACAAGTAGCAACAAATACAACATCAAAGCTACAAATTTAACTACTAGTTTACTCCGAGAGTCGATTTCTGATTCTACAACTATGTGTGATACTTTGTCAGACATCAATTTAACGGTTATGGATGAAGATTATCGCATTGACGGCGATTCATATTACGAAGAAGATTCACCAACTTTCATGATCAGCCTGGAAAGAAACATAAAAAAATGCAATTCACAATTCAGTCCAAAAAGGTACATAGGTGAGAAATGTTTAATCTGTGAGGAAAGTATTAGTTCCACATTTACCGGTGAAAAGGTTGTGGAGTCTACGTGTTCACACACTAGCCACTATAACTGTTATTTGATGCTATTTGAAACTCTTTATTTCCAAGGCAAGTTTCCTGAGTGTAAGATATGTGGCGAAGTGAGCAAGCCAAAGGATAAAGACATTGTTCCTGAAATGGTATCCAAACTTCTAACGGGCGCAGGCGCTCATGATGATGGTCCGTCATCCAATATGCAACAGCAATGGATTGATTTGAAAACGGCGAGAAGCTTCACAGGTGAATTTCCTCAGTTTACACCACAGGAGCAGCTCATTCGTACTGCTGATATTTCATGTGATGGGTTCAGGACACCACGCTTATCGAATAACAATCAATTTGAGGCCGTTAGCTATCTTGATAGCCCATTTTTGAATTCACCATTCGTTAATAAAATGGCAACTACAGACCCTTTTGATTTAAGCGGTGATGAAAAACTGGACTGTGATGATGAAATAGACGAAAGTGCTGCTGAAGTGTGGTTTAGTAAAACGGGTGGTGAACGTGTTATGGTCAGTGTGAAGTTTCAAGAAATGCGGACCAGTGATGATTTAGGGGTCTTGCAAGATGTGAATCATGTGGACCACGAAGAACTAGAGGAAAGGGAAAAGGAATGGAGGAAGAAAATTGATCAATATATCGAAACAAACGTGGATAAGGATAGCGAATTTGGCAGTTTGATCTTGTTTGACAAACTAATGTATTCTGATGATGGCGAACAATGGGTAGACAATAACTTTGCAATACTATTCTCCAAATTTCTAGTTTTGTTTGATTTTGAAGAAATGAAGATTCTGGGTAAGATTCCAAGAGACCAGTTTTACCAGGTAATCAAGTTCAATGAGGACGTACTACTTTGTAGTTTGAAGAGCACTAATATACCTGAAATATACTTGAGGTTCAACGAAAACTGCGAAAAGTGGTTGCTTCCCAAATGGAAGTATTGTCTAGAAAATTCTTCACTGGAGACACTACCATTGAGTGAGATTGTTTCTACAGTGAAGGAACTCTCTCATGTAAATATAATAGGCGCTTTAGGAGCGCCGCCTGATGTTATAGCAGCACAATCCCATGATTCTCGTCTACCGTGGAAAAGATTGCACAGTGATACGCCGTTGAAACTTATTGTATGTTTGAATTTGTCGCATGCTGATGGGGAACTGTATCGCAAGAGAGTTCTAAAGAGTGTTCATCAAATATTGGATGGATTAAACACAGACGATTTACTGGGAATAGTTGTTGTTGGAAGAGATGGATCCGGTGTAGTAGGCCCATTTGGCACCTTCATCGGAATGATAAATAAAAATTGGGACGGATGGACAACTTTCTTGGATAATTTAGAAGTGGTTAATCCAAACGTCTTCCGCGATGAAAAGCAACAGTATAAGGTAACATTACAAACTTGTGAAAGATTAGCGTCAACAAGTGCATACGTGGATACAGATGACCATATTGCAACTGGATACGCCAAGCAAATCTTGGTTCTCAACGGGAGTGACGTTGTTGACATTGAACATGATCAGAAATTGAAAAAGGCCTTTGACCAGTTATCTTACCATTGGAGATACGAAATTTCGCAACGCCGCATGACTCCATTGAACGCTAGTATTAAGCAGTTTTTAGAGGAGCTGCACACTAAGCGTTATCTAGATGTAACTCTTCGTCTACCACAAGCTACATTCGAGCAAGTATATTTGGGGGATATGGCTGCGGGTGAACAAAAAACGCGTCTAATTATGGATGAACACCCGCATTCTAGTTTGATAGAAATAGAATATTTTGACCTGGTAAAGCAGCAAAGAATTCATCAGACCCTGGAAGTTCCCAACCTCTAGTAGCTCGGGAATCGAGGCCCGTATTTCGAGGCTTTTGCTTTTCCTTTTTTTTTTTTTTCGTTTCTTCACGTCTATACTACGCAATGACTGAATATATATAATGCGTCGTAAATAGCAGTTAATGTATAAATAGAAATTGAGTAAACTTTAATTTTGCCTAAGAAAGAACCTATTGGCGATAATTAAATCTCGTCATATATGCACTATATATTTTTTTTCGTTTGGCGTTGTTTATCTATTTCCCGAATGGGATTATTTCCCTGAATTAGTTCAGAATGAAAAAATTCGCAACCGGGTAACCCTCTTCGTACCGAAATGGACGTGTTTATACACAATTATACCAACATGGTTGTAGCATTTCAAGTTAGCTTGTTCGAGCTGTATAGTAAAAGAAAAGTCGATGTGGCTAATTTGCTCCGGTGACTTTCAGGTCACGTGTTTTCCATGCGTGCGTTACCTCTTCCTCCAAATCCACGGCTCGTAAAAGAGGACAATCAGCTTTTTTCCGTGGTGCCTGGCCGCGCCGCCTATGCATTCCATACGATTTCCACGGGCCAGATCCCGCCTAGCCCTTCCAGCTTTTCTTTTTCCCCTTTTGCTACGGTCGAGACACGGTCGCCCAAAAGAAACGGGTCAGCGTGTACTGCGCCAAAAAAATTCGCGCCGATTTAAGCTAAACGTCCACAAACAAAAACAAAAATAAGAAATAGGTTGACAGTGGGTGAAAAATTCTCGAAGGTTTCATCTCCAAACAGTCAGTATATAAGTATTCGGGAAAGAGAGCCAATCTATCTTGTGGTGGGTCTATCTTAGCCTTCTCTTTTTGGCAGTAGTAATTGTAAATCAAGACACATAAAACTATTTCACTCGCTAAACTTACATCTAAAATGCAATTCAAAAACGTCGCCCTAGCTGCCTCCGTTGCTGCTCTATCCGCCACTGCTTCTGCTGAAGGTTACACTCCAGGTGAACCATGGTCCACCTTAACCCCAACCGGCTCCATCTCTTGTGGTGCTGCCGAATACACTACCACCTTTGGTATTGCTGTTCAAGCTATTACCTCTTCAAAAGCTAAGAGAGACGTTATCTCTCAAATTGGTGACGGTCAAGTCCAAGCCACTTCTGCTGCTGCTACCGATAGTCAAGTCCAAGCTAGTAGTACCGCTACCCCAACCAGCTCCGAAAAGATCTCTTCCTCTGCATCTAAAACATCATCTACTAATGCCACATCATCTTCTTGTGCCACTCCATCTTTGAAAGATAGCTCATGTAAGAATTCTGGTACCTTAGAATTGACCTTGAAGGACGGTGTTTTGACTGATGCCAAGGGTAGAATTGGTTCTATTGTTGCTAACAGACAATTCCAATTTGACGGTCCACCACCACAAGCCGGCGCCATCTACGCTGCCGGTTGGTCCATTACTGAAGATGGTTACTTGGCTTTGGGTGACAGTGACGTTTTCTACCAATGTCTATCCGGCAATTTCTACAACTTGTATGATCAAAACGTCGCCGAACAATGTAGTGCCATTCATTTGGAAGCTGTTTCTTTGGTCGACTGTTAAATAGCTACATCAAAGTACTAATGTTCTACCTTTTATAAGGGAAAAGAAATAGAAAAAGATTATGATTTGTAAAAAGATTTTGGTATGAATGATTTGTATATTACATTTTTAAGGTTCTCTAAAAGAAGGTTTCTTTTATTTAGATAAATATTTTTTTTTTTAATAGACGTAGCCACATGCAGCCTTTAATATATACATTAGGACTGGCTTATTTCTGCCGTGTACGCAAGGCAATTATGTGGTCACGATCACTCGTTGCTTTCCAAGTCTTTTTAACATTTTATAAGATTATTAGATAATGATATACAGAAAATTAGTTATAAAAAAACATTTTATGGAAGAGTATATAAGGGGCAATTAAGAAAATTAGCATTGCCAAACGAACCAATAATGGGAAAACATCAAGTATGGCTAGCCAAATTCTCGGAAAAATGGATTGGCCAACCGCAGAAAAGATAAATGCAAAGGAATGGATGCGACTAGAGTAGTAGTAGAAAAGGACACTTCTTTTTTTCCTTTCTAATCAATGCAAATGAGAAAAAGTCATCAGGATAAAAGAACTAATAGTTTTCTGCTTAACAGTCTATCAAATCGATAGCTTCCAAGTGGACTGGAGTACATTGACTACCAATGTGTTCGTCATACAAGTTGTAGAAAGTACCGGACAAACATTGGTAGAAGACATCATTGTCACCAATAGCCAAGTTACCGTCTGGAGTTATAGACCAACCAGCAGCGTAGATGGCACCAGCTTGTGGTGGTGGACCGTCAAATTGGAATTGTCTGTTAGCAACAATAGAACCAATTCTACCCTTACCGTCAGTTAAGATACCGCCCTTTAAGTTCATTTCTAAGGTACCAGAAGTCTTACAGGAGACAGCGTCGACTGGGTCAGTGGAGGTAGCGGCTGCAGAAGCAGAAGTAGCACTAGTAGCTTGGACTTGGCCATCGCTTACTTGGCTGGCTGCTTGAGTGGTTTTTGTAGTAGCTTGAACTTGACCGTCAGTAATTTGGGAAACAGCTGCGGCAGTGGTTTTGGTAGTTGCTTGAACTTGACCATCACCGATTTGAGAAACGGCGGCAGCAGTAGTCTTGGTGGTAGCTTGAACTTGACCATCACCAATTTGAGAGACGGCAGCAGCGGTAGTCTTAGTAGTAGCTTGGATTTGACCATCACCGATTTGAGAAACGGCGGCAGCGGTGCTCTTTGGAGCTAAAGTAGTGGTGGTAGCTTGGATTTGACCATCACCAATTTGAGAGACAGCAGCAGCGGTAGTCTTAG
>ERZ794936.13-NODE-13-length-179458-cov-59.861925_pt1 | contig 179458 bp, 100 predicted proteins | sample MGYA00511083_ERZ794936 | MGnify/ENA primary metagenome ERZ794936 (study PRJEB30137, sample SAMN04331409) | food metagenome | isolation source: Y2 must sample point D1 replicate A | place: Australia: South Australia | collected 2014 ... | reverse complement strand
AAGGGGTATCTTTGGATAAAAGAGAGGCTGAAGCTTGGCATTGGTTGCAACTAAAACCTGGCCAACCAATGTACAAGAGAGAAGCCGACGCTGAAGCTTGGCATTGGCTGCAACTAAAGCCTGGCCAACCAATGTACAAAAGAGAAGCCGACGCTGAAGCTTGGCATTGGCTGCAACTAAAGCCTGGCCAACCAATGTACAAAAGAGAAGCCGACGCTGAAGCTTGGCATTGGTTGCAGTTAAAACCCGGCCAACCAATGTACTAAGCCCGATTGATAACAACAGTGTAGATGTAACAAAGTCGACTTTGTTCCCACTGTACTTTTAGCTCGTACAAAATACAATATACTTTTCATTTCTCCGTAAACAACATGTTTTCCCATGTAATATCCTTTTCTATTTTTCGTTCCGTTACCAACTTTACACATACTTTATATAGCTATTCACTTCTATACACTAAAAAACTAAGACAATTTTAATTTTGCTGCCTGCCATATTTCAATTTGTTATAAATTCCTATAATTTATCCTATTAGTAGCTAAAAAAAGATGAATGTGAATCGAATCCTAAGAGAATTCAACAGCGTAAAATACAAAGAGGATAACGACAACGAAAAAAAATACACTCCCTGATTATGATGCCTCTGAGCTTGACATTTTCGTTGTCAACCAAGAAAACCATGAGCCAAAAAAGCGTCCTAACGCTCCCAGTAGCTTTTTCAAAACACTTTCATAATCTTCAGTATTGGCATCGCCTTCTTTTACAATTGACTTAGCGTTTTGATCGGCGGGTTTATCTATTTTCTGTATTTCTTCTTGTTCGGACATATCCGTATTTTCAGTATCAGAACCGTTGATCTCATGTTCTGATTCTTGCGTGTCGGTGACGTCTGTATCTTCATTAACTCTTGTGTTATCATTATCATTACCTTCAGATAGATTGTCTAAACCTTCGTCCTGTTTATTCTCTGTCTGTTCCTGAGAAAAGTTTGGAGAGAGCTCCTTATTCTCTTCTTTTGGATCTCTTTCTACTGGAACTTCGTTCAATGGAGCATGTTCATACTTTCTTTCTTTCCTGGTAGTCTCTTTTGCAAAAGCAGAACCATCTTGCGAAATAGCTGTTTTAGGGGAAGGAAACGTTACATTACCTTTTAAAGAAGGAGTTGGCGTCTCAGGGCCCTCATAGTACAACTCTGACCCATTTTCATTTGTATTGTGTGCAGTTTTGTCGCCCTCGTCCTTTTCTTCACCAGCGCTTCCGCCGTCCTCTTCGTTATTTAAAGTAGCAACATTGTTTTCATTGCTGTGCTCGTCCACCTCCTTTGGATACTCATCATCGGCAAACCAGTTACCGTTCTGATCTATAAATTTGAAATGTACCTTATCTTTATCATTATGTTTGGTTACCGAAGATTCATCAAATTTGTATTCCCATTTCCCGCTACTGGTATTTATTTTCATGGGTACACCTTCCCAATTGGTAAACTCCCCAGCGATCTTCAACTCTGGAAAGTCTTCCGCCGGATGATCAAATACAATGGTGACCATTATTTAGTTGCTTTGCCTATCTTAATGTTACAACCAAGTATGTATGTATGTACGTACGTATGCAAAGAAGTGGATATAGAGAAGGAAAGTAGGGGAGAGAGGGAAAGAACAAAAAAATTGAAGTTATTTGAGATAGTCTTGTATTATTTATCTGTATGTACACCGTATTGGTGGAACATCACTGCCAAATTTTTTATCCCATTTTCACATAGTTCCCCTTAAAAGAAACTTTGTTAGTATCTTTAACCCTTTACACTGTGGGGGTAAAATATTACCGCTTCGGAGATTTCTTTGACAGGGGAGCAGGGAAAAAGCGATGAGTGAAAGAAAGGGAATGCGATGATAAAGATGATAATGTTGCAAACGGTGAGAAACTTGCAGATCGCAGTGGCTAATTCTTAATCTTTATATTTTAACAAGACTTCTAAACGTAAACCGCAGATTGCTGCATATATACAAGGATACACACACACAGACGGACACTAAACATCTACGTACATACATATACATATATACATAATGTTTAACGTGATTGGTGGGGGACGTTACCACATCTATCCTTGCCAAAGTTTATTTTGAGATCTTTGAAATAGGGGTTAGACTTAATCTTGTCTAAGGCTAAAATAGCATTACTGATGTTAGTATAATTGATGAAACAACAGTTCTTCTCAGGCAAGAAATTGATTTGTTCCACTTCCCCATATTGCTGAAAGATATGTCTTAAGTTGCTTTCGGTGAAGACACGTTCATCTCTTAGGGAATCGCCGACAAAATCAATATTACCCACATAAACATTTCTTGAGGCACCATTACTGACTGCCAAGGCGAGCGCATTTGGTAATGGGCCGGAGTGTTTACCCCAGCCGACTTTGCAACGTTTTTTCTGGACTGTGAATCCATACAAAGAACTCATTGCATAAAACTGCGCAGCAGCAGTAGGATCAATGAATGTTACAAAACAGACGTATCGATCGTTCAATAGTTTTATACTTTGTAATAAACCTCCACGAACTGCATTACATATTTCTTCAATTTTAACATCCTTAGGCAAGCTGCCCAGGTAAACAGTCCTGTTACCCAAGTTATTGGGGCCGCCCGCAGATGTAGCAATTGCAGCAGCAGCAGCAGACTGTTGTAACAAAGCGTTAGATATAAATTCACGATCAGAAAACTCTATCATATGTTCCATACCAGGTTGTACACCTAGAAATTGAGCCGCATTATGTTGTTGAGTTTTGGTAATAAATGCACATCTGTCCTTTCCATAAAATATTCTCTTATTTTGATAGTATGGATTTCTAATTGGCAGATTCGTAACCACTTTTATAGCATTTAAAATAGACGCAAAATGAATAAAGGCGATTCCCTTTTCCTTGATAATTTTTATACAGTCAATTTCACCATATTCTTCTAAATCAACCCTCAATTGCTCCTCAGATAAATGTGATTCTTCGCCTTCAATCGTCATACGGCCAATGTATACATTTCTTGTGGCACCGTCCGTAGAGATTCTAGCCGCTACAATAGGATCAATTCGAGTTGGTTTCCCCCACCCGATTTTGATATCCCTGTCACCGATGTTCAAGCGCTTTAAAATTGCGTCTGAATGGAACAATAGTGCAGCACTTTCATCTATAAACGAAACGAATGCACACATCTTTTCAGGTATGATTTTGACGTCTTCAACGACACCACTTCTGACATGATCCAATAACTCTTTAACGCTTAGGTTTGGTGGCACATTACCCAAATAAACAGTTCTACTTGGGGCCGATGTAAAATTCAAAGGATTATTGGCTTGTGCATTAACTGGTAAAGGCGCATTTGCGTTGGTTACTGCAGTTGCAGTTGCCATAATAGTGGGTGACATGCCATCAGATAACACATTTGGATTCTCATCATCAAAAGGAGAGACTTCATTTGATGACCTTTCATATTCATAATAACGATTGTTATTGTGGACAACTTCGTTATCAATTTCGAAATTTTGTTCCTGTGAAAACCGTTGCTGTTGTGAATCATTTCGCTGCTTTGTCTGGAATTGAGTTGGTTGCTGTTGAATACGCTGATAATCAAAAATTCCGTCATTCTCGTAAAAGAACGAATCATTAGGCTCTCGTGTAAAGTCGGATGGTAAAAGAGTAAAATTACCATTCATAGGATACACAGCATCGCCAAAGTTTTGAGGGCCACTCGCATAAGTTTCTTGGTAAGGGCCGGAAGAACTGGACTGTTGATACATTGCAAAGTCATCGGAAGAAGGAAAAGGAGGGAACATGTTATTATTGTTATTATTATTACTGATATTATTATTGTTATTGTTATTGTTATTGTTATTATTATTGTTATAAGAAACCACCATGTTTTAATGCAATTGAAGTAGTATGTGATGGTGAAGAAAAAAAAAAATACAACGATAGTTCTTTGTTTTTCTTTAGGAAATATCTGAATAGAAAAGGCTTCAACGACCAGAATTGAAAAAATAAAATAGTATTAGCAAAGAAAAATATGATATTTTTTTTCAAAAAAAAAAAGAGTGTCCTTGAGAATTGAAGTTGGAAACGGATATTAATTAGACAAAAAAAATGATGAAGAAAGATAAAGTGAAAAATATGAGGCTGGAATGGACAGTTGAACCAATTAAGGAGCCTAATTGGTAAAGCAGAACAGGTGAGTCAGAAGACTTAAAAAGGGGCAAATATCAAATAACGGAAGAACGAAGAAAATAGAAGAATACAATGTTCAAAAGAAATGAAGCGTATGTGTATCTAAAGGAAAGGTACAGAGACTATCAGTTCTAGAAATTGTAAATTGGTAAAATAAACAGAGAAAGGAAGCTTAAGGAGAGAATTCAGTGGGGAATGTGACTCTGTGAAAATAATGTATAAGAGTGGGCAACGGTGTTCTCGTAGATATAGCGCTGTGCTGAACCAAGTTTAGTTTTTTTTACTTTCCACCAAAGGCAAAGAAACTGATTAATTTATTGCTGTGACGAAGGGATGGAGTATGATTGCGGTTGTGACTGAATCTCTTTGTAGACTTTCGGACAACCACAAGATCCACTTTCTGGTAAAGTTAATTTCAAGATCGTGTTTTTTTCTGTCTTTTCTTTCTCTTCTCATAGCCAAAATCGTACCACAAGGAAAAAAAGCACCGGGTTACCATGATGGTGGAATCCCACTGTAAGAACATAAGAATGATAAGTACGCAACTGCCACGGCAGTTGGAAGAAAGACATAGTCTGCCCTCATTCGGCGTGTATTATTGGACGTCAAGTTACCTTTTCCAAGTGTTTCCCTTTTTTGTCTTTTGAATTTGTCAATAGGGAGTGAAAGGTCCATAGTTCAAGGGCATTCCAAAAGTGAGGATAAAAAAAGCGTAGTCATAAACACTTCAACGGTGTTGCCGAGAATGACGACGGTCCGGTAGAAGGTGGTGCTTTTATCTATGTATTAGTTATTTACTATCTGCGTAACGAAACTATGATTTTTTTTTTCTCTCACCCAAGCCGAAATTAAAAATTCTGTCTTCGCACTTATTCCAAATAGAAAGGGAATGAATCGTGGAACTATTGGCATTGGGATATAGCCTCGATCTACTCGCATATAACGGCTACGGTTCATAGTACAAATCTCAGAATTTTTCAGCAAGCGAAAGGATTTCAAAGAATGTTTTTACAGACTCTCCGCCTAACTATGCCAAGGATGTTTTCGCACATGAAACCGTCCCCCATAACGATAACAAGGGCCTGCACAGTGCCCAGCCTCCTATCTGTTGCAGCTCCGCAACCAGCTCTTGTTGCAGCTAACAGACCTTTGGTTTTTAACAGAGGTTTCAAGGTCAGAACATCTGTCAAAAAGTTCTGCAGTGATTGCTACTTGGTAAGAAGAAAGGGAAGAGTATACATTTATTGCAAGTCGAATAAAAAACACAAACAGCGTCAAGGCTGAAAGATGTAAATCTCTTCGCTGTTCTCCGTTCGGGTGTTTACAAAATATTCTCATTTTCTAAAATCTGTAAATAATACATATCTATAATATTCTTTTATGTATATGTTAATTTTTTGTATCATTTTTTCCAAATTGATAAACCAACACCTCCGATCAGTAACGTTTTCTCAGAATCAGCATCTTCATCATTGGAAATGATATCTAATGATCCTGTATCCGCCACAGTGGTACGCTTTTTATCTACCAGTGAAAGCTTGCCTGCGGTAATTTCCCAAGCGCGTATTACTTGATCAACCGATGTGGTAATGACTTCTTTGCCACCATTAATCAACATACCGGATGTTATTGTCGAAGAAGCTGCTGCAGCGATAAAGTCACTTGTTTTTAACGTTACTTTATTCGAGTCATCTAATTTCAGGTTGCTCAACCCTAAACCATTATCATCACCCCCTGTCAAAATTGTGGCGGAAGTTCTTGTAGCATTAGCAACATAGTCTAAGGACTTGATACCAGATTGATGTACCGGCAACTGCGCTACAGGTGCGGGAAGATTTGAGATAGTAGGGTCCAGTTTGTGGTCAACCAAATCGCCAGAAATCGGATCAACGGAAAATGGTACGTACTCGGTTATATTATAAACCACTAAATGTCCATCAGTTGGTGAAATGACAACAAGGAGCTCTTCTTTCAGTGCAATAAATACGACGTTGAATAAACAGCACGTCTTATAACGACCTTGCATGATCAGGTCAAACTTATTCTGATTTTCCCTATAGTGCCAAATCTTTATTGTTGAATCTGAATAAACAGTAACTAATAAGAAGTCACCTGACTGTGATATAAATTTGACATCAAAATCCATGATCCTTAGATCAGGATTATTTGTGGATACAGGTAAAGCTTGTCGTATGGTCATATATGGTCGTTTATTATACTTATCGTTCAATTCCCATAAGAATAACTCCTCTCTAGCTGAAGATGATATCATTAGTTTGTGATTTATAAACTGACAACGTTGTAATCCAGACACATGCTTTCTTTGTGTCCAAAAATTTTGCACCTTCCCTGTTCTATTGTTAAAATATCCCAGCTTAATTGTAGTATCTTCAGATGCAGTACAGAATATATGCCCATCCTTAAAATTGTCATTCGTGTTGGTATTTGAAACAGGACAGATTGAAATATCTCTGATTTCCCTTCCGTGTACACCATTTTCTAAAGTTTCAGGCACAATGGAGTTGTAAATTTTCCTTAAATGAAATCGGGATGCCTTAATATACATTAATACGTGGCCATCAGTAATTTTTGCGAGATTCCACAGACGATGGGAACCACCACAAACTTCACTAGCTAGTTCATAACAGTTGGTTTCATTGTAGAGATAAAACAAGCTGGACTTGAACCCATAAGTAATGTATTCACCTTTTGAATTAAAGAAAGCGCCCTCCAAGAAACCTTTCATCATCTTATTAGAATGCAAGACCTTATAACTTAGTCGGTAGGGACCCTCTTCCAAACTGTTTTTCGTCAACTCAATAAATACATAATAGCCATCCCTATTTGTTACTGAGAAGACCGCAGAGTTGTCTTTATCTTCTACAAATTCGATTGAGGTTGTAGTGTCTCCGGGACTTAATCTCCTAATTATGAAGGGCTCCTCGCTCTCATCAAGTAAGTTGTAGATTACTAATGTACTAAAACGTGAGCCGACTAAAATATGATTTCGGAAGGAGGTCAAACATGAGGAAGAAAAATTTTCCGGCTTATTGAAACAGTGCTTGCTTTTAATTTTTAAGTTCTGAAGGCTTATTTCCAAACATACAAACTTCTCTCGAGGATTTGGGGATTGTAAAGTCAATAGGAAGGAGTCATCATCGTATTCTGTAACGAGACAGTTATTTGTCTTAGAAAGCTCATCTAAATGGAATTCTTCGGTCTCAATTATGTCAGCGCTATCTTTGCTAAATTTGATAAGAAGGATGTCACTTTTATTATTGGAAAAGACAGCGATATTTTGCGTTTGAATCCCATTTGTAATTGGATACGAGTTGAATTTTTCATTTGTTAGTAACAACTTCCATTGTTTCGTGACATCACTGTATTTAAGTATTTTACCCAATGAAGTGATAGCAATTACACCGAATGAAAACCATTGAAATCCCTTGATACTTTCATTCTTTTCGAAAATATCGCCACATTGCTTTGCGATATCATCTAGACTGAACGATGTTTCTTCATCACCGTGTCTCTTCAGTTGAAGAAGATCAATCAGCTTTAACCTACCATCATTCCCGGAGGTTACAGCTATCATTTCGTCGTCCTTCACATCAACGCCCCATATACTCTTGATTAAATGTACTTCGTAAACGTTAGATATGGATAATTCGGCAACGTTTTCTCGTGATTCGATAATGTTCCATACACGGCATGTGCAATCTTCAGAAACACTTATTAGTTTTGAATCATTATCAAAAAACATTAAATTCCATATTCTTGCCGTATGGCTCCAGCCAACAGACAGCTGCTTGCCAGTTTCTAAATCCCACAGTCTAATTGATCTGTCGTCAGAGCAACTGGCAACATATCTTCCGTTGTTGCTTAAATTAACATAAAAGATAGAACCTTCATGACCCAGTAAGTTATGAATTTTTGTCTCCGAGAACAGGTCCCAAATGATAACACCGCCCATTACAGTACCAGCGTTAACATATACTTTATCCGGACCGAAAACTTTAATTATACCGGAATATAGAATAGATCTTTCTCCCCCAAGAGACTTCCTAAAAAGAACTTCACAATTTAAATCACAAATTAGCACTTTATTATAACATGTTAACAAATATATTTGCAAGTTGTCAAAGCTGAATGTAGCACCGGTAATCCAATCTGAGTTAATCCTTTCGAAATCCACCAATGACTCTTTCTTTAAAACGTCTTCAAGTTCCACTATTGTTACTGATCTTGCACCATAGGCCAAAATTTTCCCTTCACTAGAAAGGCTAAGTCCATGAACTTTATTGTAGTGAAATAGCCTACATTTGTTAATCAACGTAGCCGAATGATAGTCATAGACATGGATGAAAGGCCCATAACCAGCTAGAACATAATCATTGTAAAATTTAACACATAGCGCAGGACCATAATGAGACAAGTCCTTCATTTTAATCACTTATTCTTCTTCAATGAGCAACTTCAATTGGCGGGAATGAGAAGCTAAATAACGATGAGGTCCGCTAGCAGAAGTTTTTTCATGCTCATATTTTTCCACTTTTTTTTTTCTTACATTTTTTTTTTCAGCAGCGTCGTTTTTTGTGAGACGCCGATGTGTATGCCAGGCTTAAATCTATCATTCAGACCCCAGTGTAAAACATAAGCGGTGAAAAGTACGTAGGGTAGTATACAACTCACCAAAGCATGACTACGTGAAAATGATCCTGAGAGTATCATCAATGTTATCGGCTGTATAAATAATACACCAGAACAAATTCCTCTTAAAGATGTAGGCAAGACCAGGCTCAGTTTCTTTGAGCAGTACCTTCAATTTTCAATTTTTGATAGATGTTCGTCACTAATATTTTTTTATTGAGTTAAGTTCACCCACTTCTGGCACTTCTTATAACCTTGATAATTAAAAAGACCTCGGCGGTTATTTTTTATTTTGAGCAGTTATAAAGGGCATTACCCTCATCATCTTGCGGAAATAGGACGGAGCACGTCGCAGACAGGCTTTAACGTAATCAATTAGTTTTGAAAAATTTCTCCGCTATGGGTAAACTAGGTAAACCGCACAGCACAATCAGCTGCATTTTCTATTTTCAATTTTCTATTGGTGGCTTTTCACTGCATGATCAAAAAATAACGTTTTGTTGATTAGTTTTTTCTTTTTTGTTCTTGTTGGTTTTCGTATATGAATTTTATGTAACTGGGTATTTACAGGGGTACAAAGTTCACAACAGAGACCATCAATAGTTTGTTTCCTTCGAAGTTTACTTTGCGTAACCTTACTAAAAGATAGCATAAACATATAGGAGTATAGAGAAGAGTAATGGAATCGACAGCAATAGTGCCTAAAGGCCCTGTTGTGGGTAGTGAAGATATGGAGAAAGCGGAAGTCATTGCTAGTGGGTCCACAGACATTATATCAACAACATCAACAGCGACAACAACGGCGGCGATTGGAAGTGTACAGGAAGAAAGTGTAAAACAAGAAGATGTTCCTATGGAAGGTGGAGAGGGGGAAGTCGAGGAAGAGGAAGGCGAAACTCGCTGTATCTGTGGAGAGCTCGATACTCCAGATGACTCCGGATTTTTCATTCAATGTGAGCAGTGCAGTTCCTGGCAGCACGGTTATTGTGTGAGTATTACTCAAGACAACGCACCTGATAAATATTGGTGCGAGCAATGCAGACCGGAGTTACATCAGCTCTTTACCACAGATACTGGCGAAGCAAGGTCAATCTATAAACCTGTGCAAGAGAAAAGGAGGCAATCAAGAAGGAAGGCACGAAGTGCAGCTGCAAGTAAATCTCATGCCGCCAATGAAGCAGAGAAAAGTCCCAGAAATACCAGCAATACCGATGATAACGTCGACGATATCGGCGACGAAGAAGATGAAGTAGAAGATGAAGCTTCGGCTGTAGCATTAGCCAAGGACGGCAACACGAGGTCAAGTAGAAGGAGGAGGAGGAATTCAATGGATGATGCTTCTACCGATCAGTATTCACTGGATCCTGGAGATAGTGATAAGAAGCTACTGGATAGAAAAAGGGCAACTTTCATGGCAAGAGAAGAAAAGCAATATCAAAGAATGCTTGAAAAAGCCTTGAAAGAAAGCAGGAGGACATCACATCAAGAAGATCCTGAAAGTTATGAAAATGATGCTGATATATACCAAGGTGATACCGACAATCACAACGGCACCACTCGATTACAAACGGATGTTATGCTAACGGAAGGCAAACCGGACTCGGTAACAAATGATGATATGAAAGAAAGCCTACGACCATCGAAAGAGCAATCAATGGAAAAAACAAATGATGTGGAAAAAGAAGCTAGTCAAGAAAAGGAATCTTCTACGGGTTCGGCGCAAGACACTGAGAAAACTGATGAACCCATCCTACCCCTAACCTCAATATCTTCTTCTGAGGATGATTCAAGGAAAGCTAGTTCGAGGGGTTCTAAAAGAGTTTCCAAACCAGCAAGAAAGGGCAACAGAACTCGTCGAAGCAATACAAGTTCAGACACCAACCAAAATAGAAGGAGTGCTGATATAGGTACCGACAAACCAGTAAAGCCCAGATTACCCCCTCAAAGGACCTCATTAAACGAAATGAGAAGAAGGGTATCCGCTATTTTGGAGTTCATTTCTAGAACTCAATGGGAATTGAGTGAAGATCAGTCTGATCGAGAGGAATTTGTACGATTCGTGGAAAACCAGCATTTCGTAGAAAAAGTTGATACGATTTACAACGGTTATAATGAAAGTCTATCAATGATGGACGACCTGACTAGAGAGTTACTACTATGGGAGAAAAAATATTCAAATAACACTAATGCCATTCAATAAACGCAAAACACTGCAATATTATTCTCAACCAAAGTATAACTGTAATGAGGCGAACAAACACATCTATACATATATATACATATATATGGATATAAAAACGACTAATTCAACGTTGTTTTTATCAACCGAGCTTACTCTTGTACGGGTAACCGCAAGGATAGCTAGTTGCGGATGGTATAGCGATTTGGCTGGCACGATGATTAAGGAATCCAAACATCTAATGGACTAGCACATTCTATCGATTTACGGGTCAGGTAAACATAGATATTGGGATATATCATATATCCTTACTGAGTAACTATAATTATGGTTCATCGAGGAAGGACTTTGAAGTCAGACACTGATGTAACATCTCTTAATGCGTCAACAGTATCACACCAGTCAAAGCCATTTAGACAGTTTTCGACTAGGTCGAGAGCAAAGAGTAACGCAAGCTTCAAAGGTTTGCGTAGAGTTTTAACACATGATGGCACCCTGGATAATGATTATTTTAATAAGCACAACGTTTCTCAGAAATGCAAGAGTTCTGATGCACTTTTCAGAAAGCGAACGATTAGTGGGTTGAATATGACAGCTTTAACAAGAGTAAAGTCCAATCAAGGAAAAAGATCAGCATCCTTTCATAGTCCGGTGCATAATACGCTGCTCAGTCCAAAGAACAGCAGTCATTCTAATACTGGAACTGCTGGTTTCGGCCTGAAACCACGAAGAAGTAAAAGTACCCAATCTGTTCTGAGTCTTCGAGATGCGCAAGAATCTAAAAAGAGTGAATCTACTACTGACGAGGAGGTGGAATGTTTTTCGGAAGACAACATTGAAGATGGAAAGGTGAATAATGATAAAGTAATAGCCGAGCATGTTATGCCTGAAGAAAAAAAGAATGTGCAGCAATTAAATCAGAATGAATTACAATCCCCGGATTCAATAGATGAACAAGAAGAAGATAAATCAGGTACTGATGGAAAGGAAAATCATAGAGCTGTATCCTTACCATTACCTCATTTATCTTCCAATAACTATTTCGGAGAATCAAGCCATTCTATAGAACATCAGAAAGATGGAGAAACATCTCCAAGCTCAATTGAAACAAAACTGAATGCAACAAGTGTAATCAATGAAGAGGGGCAATCAAAGGTGACGAAGGAAGCTGATATTGATGACTTGTCCAGCCATTCTCAAAATTTGAGGGCCTCATTGGTTAAAGCGGGCGATAATATATCAGAAGCACCATATGATAAAGAAAAAAAAATTCTTGATGTTGGTAATACCTTAGCTGCACATAAAAGTAATCAAAAACCAAGTCATTCAGATGAACAGTTTGATCAGGAAGATCACATTGATGCCCCCAGGAGTAATTCATCAAGAAAAAGCGACTCGAGCTTTATGTCTCTTAGGAGACAAAGTTCTAAACAACACAAATTATTAAACGAAGAAGAAGATCTAATCAAGCCTGATGATATTTCTTCCGCTGGTACCAAGGATATTGAAGGGCATAGCTTACTGGAAAATTATGCGCCTAATATGATTCTCTCCCAGTCGACTGGAGTTGAACGTAGATTTGAAAATTCATCATCCATCCAAAATTCGCTTGGGAATGAAATTCATGACTCGGGTGAGCATATGGCTTCAGGTGATACTTTTAATGAACTGGATGATGGCAAATTGCGCAAGAGCAAGAAAAATGGTGGAAGATCTCAACTTGGCCAAAATATACCGAACTCTCAGTCTACTTTCCCCACCATTGCTAACATCGGTAGTAAAGATAATAATGTACCACAGCACAACTTTTCGACCTCCATATCGAGTTTAACCAATAATTTGAGGAGAGCTGCTCCTGAAAGCTTCCATGGTTCAAGAATGAATAATATTTTTCACAAGAAAGGTAATCAGAATCTACTTCTGAGATCCAACGATCTCAACAAAAATTCTGCAGCCCCGGCCTCTCCATTGTCCAACGAACATATTACATCTAGTACGAACTCCGGTAGCGATGCAAACAGACAATCCAACTCAGGTGCCAAATTTAATAGCTTCGCCCAGTTCCTTAAATCAGATGGGATTGATGCAGAATCAAGAACACAAAGAAAATTATGGTTGCAGAGGGAGAATTCTATTATGGACTTAAGTTCACAAAATGACGGTAGTGACTCTATCTTTATGGCAGGAAACATTGATGCGAAAAGGGAGTTTGAGAGAATATCCCATGAATACTCTAATGTAAAAAGATTTTACAACCCATTAGATGAAGCATTGTTGAGAGTACAACCTATAATAACGGGAAATGCAAATAATATCAGGAAAAAAAGCCATAACGATGCTCAGTCAATCGCACATTCTAGCAGTGATACAGATCATAAGGATGAGGACGATTTGCTCTTTACTAACTATGACAAAAAATTTGATGATCTTTATCCACATCTTGCAAGTGCAAAGATTCAGGCAGTGTTGTCCGGTATATGGAAAAGCGAAAGTTACTTATTTAACAAGGATGTTAATCCAATCAACAAGAATAGGACAACGAGTACAAACCACAGCGTTGGCCACACTGCTTCACAGAATGCACGTAACTTGCTGAGGGGCCCGATGGGTTCCAGCACGACTTTGCACCACCAACGCGTCATTAACTCTCTGCAGCCGACTACGAGGGCAGTGAATCGCAGGATGGAAAATGTGGGCTACATGCATACACAGCCACAACAAAGGTGAAAACAACCAACACGAAGCACACAGTTTAAAAGAGTAGCTAATGCTTTCGAGGTAAAACGCGAAGTTCGTAGAGAGCGAATATGTTTGGACACTTAAGGAACATACTATGTTTATGCACTATAAAAGGACATGTACTTCTATACGAGCTAACGAGGCGTATTTGTATAACCCGGTTAACGTAATAAATGATAAATTATCGAACAAAAAGAAAGAAAAACGTTGAATGCAACCACCGCAAATTTAGCGATTTCGCTGGATTCCGTATCTCTTAAAAAATGGCATTAGTAAATATACCTTAAACGTGTCTATTCTTTTAGCAATTTTTTGGTAAGTATTCCTCACGGACTATAAATACTATCGGTCAGAATCACTACATTCAAATTAATCTTGTTTTACCGAGTCTCTGACGTTTCATTTACAAGCTTGTCCTTACAAAAAACCTATTTTATTACTTTAGTCCATTTTCCTTTCAAGTTAGATATTGTTTTCCCTTCACTTATATTCTATTTATGAGAAGAAGCCCGTCCAGATCAAATAATAACTTTGCAGTACCGAATTGCTCAACTAATTCAAACTCTAGTCAGCAACAATTAACTACACCTTCAGATGATCTCAACAGTAACGAACCTAATGACCCAGATGATAGTAGGTCTCTACCTACTATCAAGAAATTCAATAATAAACATTCTATAAACAATTACAACACTTTAGCATCGGCCGGGAAAAACAACAACAATAAACGAGCTAGCAATGATAATTTGCTCATTCCTGGTGAGAATGCCCATAAACAGAAAATATACACTAAGGATGAAAACTTGAAGAGCTTGTACCTAGATATCGATGTTTCTGTCGCTAAAGCCCTATCCTCATCAGCAACTGCTCCGAAGCTGATCAATACCGCAAGAACTTCCTCTACTACCACTGCCACTACCTCAAATAATATCCTGACATCACCCTCTTATCGTGAATCAAATTATTCTTCTCCATCCTCATATTCTTTTTCCTCCTACTACTCATCCGCTACGTCTGCTTCCTCATCAACCTCATCATTTTTAAAATCTTCAGGGTTATCGTCCAGAGTTAAGTCTCCTTCATCTTCAGTTAAGGCAGGTTCTTTTGGTGCGCCTTCGTCCCCAACATCTGGGATACCTAATCCTAAAAGTAGCAAGAAGCCTATATTTTTGAGACGGTATTCTCATGATACCTCTTCAAATGAAGGTCTTGATATCGATGTTGCGATCGAAAAATTACTACAAGTGGGTGAGTCAAGAGAAATTACAAAAACGTCCAAAAAAAAGAACTTTCCATTCCATTCTTGGGAAATTCAACTCATTTGCTATCATGCAAGAGAAATTTTTTTGAATCAACCTACTCTTTTGAGATTACAAGCGCCTATCAAAGTTGTCGGTGATGTTCATGGACAATTTAATGATTTATTGAGAATTTTGAAGTTGTCTGGTGTGCCATCTGATACTAATTATCTGTTCTTGGGTGATTATGTGGACCGTGGTAAGAACTCATTGGAAACAATACTATTGTTATTATGTTACAAAATAAAGTACAAAGACAACTTTTTTATGTTAAGGGGTAATCACGAATCTGCTAATGTCACAAAGATGTACGGTTTCTATGATGAATGCAAAAGGCGATTGAGCTCGAAAGTATGGAAAATGTTCGTTGACGTATTTAATACTTTGCCATTAGCAGCAATTATTCAAGATAAGATCTTTTGCGTTCATGGAGGTATATCGCCCGATTTACATGACATGAAGCAAATCGAAAAAGTCGCAAGACCAACGGATATTCCTGAAAGCGGGCTGGTTACAGACTTACTGTGGAGTGACCCAGACCCTCAAGTAACTGATTGGTCAGAAAATGATCGTGGTGTTTCATACACATTTTCTAAGAGGAACGTTCTTGATTTTTGTGCTAAGTTTAAATTCGATTTAATACTTAGGGGACATATGGTCGTAGAAGATGGTTATGAATTCTTTGCCAGGAAAAAGTTTGTCACAATCTTTTCAGCACCAAATTATTGTGGAGAATTTCATAATTGGGGGGCAGTAATGAGCGTTACAACGGGTATGATGTGTAGCTTTGAACTGTTAAAGCCGCGTGCATTGAAAAATAAAAAGAAGTTATACAAAACCAAAGTGTAGCTGTTGCTAAGATTGGTTTTGCCTGGAAAGCACATTGGTTTTTAGGCCTCTTATCCTTCATTTGGAAACTTTTTGTCCTATGATTTGTTTTTTTCATTTTATTTTTCATTTTATTTTTCATTTTATTTTCATTTAGTTAACATTATTATGCAGTTATTTTTTTTTTTCCCACCTTCATGGCCTCGTTTATGTCTTTTATCAATATATTTTTTACGTTTATAAGTCATTTACTCGACTTTTTTTACCTTTGATATGCAATCATATTATTCTTCCCTCCATTATGGCTAAATAAATGATAATTATAATCTATAGTTTTCAAGCGTTCATATTTTGACAGATAAGATTATGCAACAACTTGGAAGGGCGGAAGGAAGCAAAAAGAAAACTCCGATACGGGGAGTCGAACCCCGGTCTCCACGGTGAAAGCGTGATGTGATAGCCGTTACACTATATCGGACAATAATTGGACAGAAAATTTTGTTAAAGTGTCAGCCTAATCGGCGTAATACGTATATATGTATATTATCTGCATATTATTACGATAATATACAACAAAACGGATTAAAACAATCGGTATATTTCAATTTGATATTTGGGATAAGGTAAAATAAAAACCGAAGATCAGTGAGCTCTTGTTACTTTTTTGTTGGAATAGAGGATCAAGAAGCATTTATTGCTAGTATCCAAATTATTAGTATATCATCATGTTTTCAAAAAAAAATGATGTAAAAATTGAGAAACAGTCACCAGTCATCATGAAAAGTGCACTGCAAGGATTAATAACGTAATAAAACAAGAACGACAGTACATAAACGAAAGAAGAGATAACTATATTATTGTATAGAATTATCGATTCTCTTTTAGAATTCTTTTATTCTCCAGGAAAACTACTTGTACATTCTGTTTAGCTAATATTGTAGCCTTTAACCACAATAAAATGCACTCCAAGTATAACCCAAAATTCATTGTTTTCAAATTTATATTAATGAGATATTGGTAACCTAAACATCAAAAATATTTTTACTTAAATTCTCTTTTCTGAAAACGCTGAAGGAAATGTGCAGGAAAAATGTTTGGCCATCAACTTTTATTCCTAGTACCACAACTAACGTCACATTCTATCGAGGCAAATGCTAATTGGCAACTAACACTATCTTAACGGTTTGATAATGTCAACACAAAATTCACCTATTATTACAAACGAATCTACCGGAAGTTGAAATGCCTGACAATAATCATACAATTGCATGAATAATTGCGAACAGATGGCAACAAAGGATGAACTAATCATAATTATACATTGCCGCTGTAGGTTTCCTCCCATAAAAATCCAAATTTCCAAGAAAAAGTTCTTGTGTCTTCATACACTTAATATTGTTATCCATCTTCAAGACCGGACTATATAAAGAAAAAATTTTGTAATGCTATTATATTTCAACTTCAAATTATTTTCTACTAGTAGACATAATGGAACTTCGCTCTCAGATAATCTATGGCGATAGATGGACAATTGACAATCTTCTGAAAGAATTTATATAATAAGATGTGACCATGACCTAAACCTGCTCACGCTCATGAAAGGATACAGGTAATTTGGCGAAACATTCCCAAGCTTCGCTGATAGACCTATCCCAGAAAGTGTCTGTTTAAAACTACAAGTATTTGCAGTTTTCGTTATCCAGTTTCGTTCAAGAGCATTAATGCACAAGCCACTTATATTATATAAATTTAAACTTTGGGAAAATATCATACACCTATTGTACCAGTAAAAGTATACCACTAATAGATTTGTAATTGGTGTATGAAGTAGTGTATGGTATAAACGTTAATAAGTGCTTATCAAAGTATTACCCGCTTTAACAGTTTTTGTGTTTTTTTCAAGAAAAATATTATATGTATGAATATAGAACATGAGTTTATATGGAGAAAGTGTCTCGACAGCTTTTAAAGTCCCGAAAGGACTAATATCGAATAAAAGTTGCATCCATTAATATACCAATAAATAAAGGGAAAGATGTCCCTGGAAGAATTTGACGAAGTTAAATATGATCATTCAACTAAACGCCTAGATACACCATCAAGGTACCTGCTGCGCAAGGCTAGAAGAAACCCTAACGGGCTACAAGAACTGCGTGAGTCGATGAAGTCATCCACAATTTATGTAGGAAATCTTTCCTTTTATACATCAGAAGAACAAATTTACGAATTATTCAGTAAATGTGGCACAATAAAAAGAATAATTATGGGTTTGGACCGTTTTAAGTTCACGCCATGTGGCTTCTGTTTTATTATATATAGTTGTCCAGATGAAGCATTGAATGCCTTAAAATATTTGTCCGATACAAAGTTAGACGAAAAGACAATTACCATTGATCTAGATCCTGGTTTTGAAGATGGAAGACAGTTTGGTCGTGGTAAGAGCGGTGGTCAAGTCAGCGATGAATTGAGGTTCGATTTTGATGCATCCAGAGGTGGCTTCGCCATTCCATTTGCAGAGCGTGTCGGCGTACCACATTCCAGATTTGATAACAGTAGCTCACAATCTAATACGAATAATTATATCCCTCCTCCTGATGCAATGGGTACTTTCAGACCAGGTTTCGATGAAGAAAGAGAAGATGATAACTACATACCTCAGTAGAATCAATCAATTTATATCTGAGAAAGATTCTACACACAGATATATATATATATATATATATTATTGTATATATACATACCTACATTATTTTTAAAGGCTTGCATGATGCTGTTATGTAAAAAAAAAAAAAAAAATCAGTGTAACATAATAGACGTAACACGTTCAATGACATGATAATACTATATATAGTAACGATAAAATGTAAATGGTAATAGATATAATTATATGAATATTTAAGTAATGCATTGATAAGTGATCAATTCATATCAGGGTTGGATAGCTTTTTCAATTCTTCCAGCCTATCAATTAGTTTTTTACGGCGTGTAACGGGGGCATGAGCAAATCTCTTGGATAATTCATAATCCGTGGAGCAGGTTGACGTAGCATCGTACATAGTATTATTTGTGGCAGATAATGTGTTATGATATGCTGAGACGTTTTGAACTCGTTCCACTGGGGTATTATTCGCGTTGTCATTAGGAATTGAGTTTACCAGGGTATAGTAATCACTAAATATTTTGCGTCTTCTCACATTTATGAACCAATTAGAAAGTTGAATCTTGGTTAGCCCAGTTTTGATTAACAACTCCCTCTTTTCTTGTTGAGTTGGGTAGGGGTTATTCAGGTGGTTCAGCAACCAAGTATTCAGTATCTGCACTGTTTCCTTTGGCAGGTTAGACCTCCTGCCCGAATTTTGCTTCCTCCTTGATTTAGATTCTACAAAATCCGAAAATGGCCTGTTGTATTGTGCCCCCGCATCCTTTTCCTTATTGATTATTTCATATATTGGGGCGGATTTGTAGCAGGGCTTTGCATCATCGGACGCCGATTTTGACTTCTTTGAACTGCCATATTGAGATTGTGTATCCATAGCACTGCTACTCGTCTTGGACGTTTCAACTGTAGAAGCAGTAGGAGTAGCAGTAGTACTAGTACCGCCAGAATTAATTGCGGGATACGCAATCGAATGATGCTGTGGAAGTAACACAGGCGCAGGATAGTTTTGTTCCTCGGTACTAGACCGAAGGTTCCCATGCGAGTATTCTATGTTCGAAAATGCCAACTCGGGCATACTCCGTTTTTCTATGGAGTTAAATAGAACTTGGATAGGGGGTAGACTGACTTGATTGTCAACATTCTTACTGTTCCTGTTTTGTATTTCGCAGTTATAATTCATCTTCGAATGTAACTATTCTCGAAGGTTGTTAGCATAAAAGTAGGGGCTCGGCAAGTAGCGATCAGTAGCACTGGATAGGCGTGGTATCGCTTGAAAACAAGGGTGGGAAGATCAACTAAAAAATTGTATTAGTATATATCTTGACCAATTTAACATAATCTTACCAATTAACAGAAACAGGAGGCATTAAGAGACAAGAAAACGCCGGGCGCGACGAAATCAGTCATAGAAAATTAATCATTAATATATACACGCTGTAAGAAAACAAAAGGACAAAAATTAATTACCAAAAGAAAAAAACAAACTACAGCTTGATGTACATGAATAAATTAAGGTTCAACAAAAGAGAAAAGCTGAGAGACGTAAGATGGCAGAAATGACCCGTTCCCACAGAACGAAATCTGAATCCGAAGAAGGAAGTAATACGCGCGTGAGCGGATAAGGTTTCTTATCTAGCCAATCACAAAAATCAACAGTAGTAATTCTCGTGGGATTCTTTTGTGTCTCTTAAAATTGCCCTTTACGTACAGTCTTCGTCCATTATCAGGACGATTTGACAGAAAATGAGCGAGATCAGAAATATACCGCTACCGATCATGAGTGCTCAGAAAACCCCGTGGATAACCCAACGGTCCGAAAGTGACAGTTTTTTCTTTTGCCGCTTTACTTTTTTTGCGTCTTAAAGGGCTGTGGCTCCTCTGCGCCTGCGCCAGAGTAGCGGTAGGGTTCTTACTTCGGGCAACGCCGACTCTGGGTGCATTCGCCAGTGTGAGGAAGCACGCTGCTTGTGCTTGTTGGAAGTGTGGACTAGGTCAAGCCCGCCGGACACTAGGAAACACGCACAAAATTCTCAGGCACTAAATAGGCCAGAAGCAAAAAGCCGTCGGTAGTGCTCCTTTTCTCTGTTGCCGTTAACGGTCAGGTCTGTTAAGACACATAACGAAAAGCATATGTATAATAGGCACCGACATTTGTGCGGCATATTCTGTGCTTAGTTTGCAGTACAAGACGAGCTTCGGAGGCATACTACTTTAATCATATTTGCTCACTTTTAAGTTGCTCACTTTCTAATACGTGCATTCCTTTACAAGCTTACTAACACATTGGCTTGGCACTTAAAACACTAATGAAACGTGTTTAAGGGGCCCGACAATATTGCTATTATGTCGCTCTCAACAGCTTGTTTGCGAATTTTAAATTTGATAGCTCCCTCTTTCTCCCCCTCTACCGTTCGACATGACTAAAAGGCGTTGGCACGATTTTCTTTGATGCTAATGTAATCAAGTCAAGTATGGGTTGCTTTGACGATCCAGATGCAGAAGTCAAAGTTACGAGTCAAAACCTACGAGACTAGACATATCTCTGCAGATGAAAAGGCCTGTTCTATAAAAAAAAAATCACTGTTAAAGTTCAGACAGAAGCTTATTTCAAGGAAAGCACTGTGATTGATTTATTCACTATCGAGTTTCTACAGGTGTTGAAGTTCATATATTTGCACGTGCTCGTAGCTCTTTTCTTCCTTTTTGAGACATAAAAATATGGAATATCTTGGCACCCGTTACAAGCCGTCTCTAAAAATATACATGGCGTACATAATAATCTCCAGCTGATTCAAATATCCCGCCCTTTTCCCGTGGTAAATACTGTGTGTCCTATTAGGCTTTCTCTTGGCATTTCACTTCTTAACCTCTAAGGTATTCAAGGGGCGGAGGTGTAATAAAAACAAGAAAAAAAAAAAAAAGAGGAAATTTGTGGCAATCTTCCTAATATAACTATGTTGAAATGTGTGTACTAACACCTTATACTATCTATATCCTTTGTCTAAACAGCTCTGCCGATAAAAAAATTCCCCGCGGAGATGTCCATACTGACTAATAAAATTGTCCCGCACAGGCAAAAAGCAACTTTAAATGCATGGGCTCCTAATCTTAGAATTAAACGTATTTAGTCTTCCTAGGCAAGAAATCTACAAGTCATAGGAGTATATGTTGTGTATACTATAGTTGATTGCCTGCATAAATCGATGTGTAATTTTCTTTCAACCGATAACTAAAATTCGTTCGTGTTTATTCCATGAAGGTTTTTATTCTCAAGAAAATAGCGTGCTGTATTTTGTAAAATTGTGCCGAGTGTGTTAGCTTGAACCTGCACAGAGCTCCAGTCCTTGATTGCAATAGTGTCCCTGATTTCAGGGAACGTCCATGAACGAAGTGGGTCACCTTTGTCGACCCAGAGTTTTGGCCCGAAGATAACGTTCTTGTAAAAGGTTCTATCCATTAACCCTTCCTCCAAACATTGGGTAACGCCTATTAGGGAAAGTAGGTAGTTCCATGACCAACGATTAATGGCAATGATAGTGGGTTCTATATATGTACCGGCTCCATACATAAGCTCTGTCCATTCGCTTTTCCATTTTTCGAACTGCAGTTTAGTGTTTTCCCACAATGTTGTGCCCAAAAAGACTTCGTCAAAGTTTACCGTATCAGGACATTCTTTTTGGAGGTCTTTTAACGTAGTTGAAAGGAAATCTACGTAGTTCGATATGCTGAATGGGATGAATGGATCGTCAATGAGCTCGAGTGATTTTTCGACAAGATATAGCATTATCTCAGAAAGTACCTCTCCCTTCTTTTTGTCTCTTAGTTTATCTTTGATGAAATCGAATTTGTCTTCTACTGTGTAGATCGGATGTTCTCTATTCATGACTCCTGGAGATGAAATGATCGCAACTGGAATCCCTTGCGCTAGATACGGCGTCCAGTCGCCGAACTGGTGAACATTATCCACTTTAACGTTAAATTTACGGCTTGTCATGTTTTTTTGAAAAAGATCTACTAGTAGCGGATGACATTGTATCTCTAAATTGTTACTATCATCCCATATACCGATTTGGCCGACGTCGATAATGGTGTATATTTCACTCTTCAATGCCTCTGTTCTCTTTTCCATCAGCTCCGTGGCTCCCGCTTCATTAAATTCAGAGCCCCCAAAGGAAATGAAATATATATTTCTTAGAGGCTTCCAGTCAAATTTGTAAACCATTTCTTGATATAATTGGATCAGAGACAGCAAAACGACGGTTCCAAAAGAAGGATACATAGTGCCATAACTAGCAGAGTTCCTCGGTGCAGCAATAACAATTGCCCTGCCCGCTTGTTCCGATCCTTCAATTTTACCAACTATATCGTGAACCGGGTGGCGTTCCCTAATTGCTGTTTGCACTAGTAGGTCAAGTCGACAATCGTTAAGCGACCCACTGAATAAATTATTAGAAAACTTTACGCCAGTGTCTGATAATATAGCTAGTATTTTATCTCCTTGATTGGCAGATATCGGTATGGATGGAATTTTGGGTAGGCACTTGGCTTCCGTAGCATCGATAGGATCTCTTATTGATCCTTCCCATTCAGGCGTAAGTGCATCACCAGTACCATACTGCGGCAACGCAACTGACTTCATTTGTATCACGTCTTTGTTGTCTTGATAAGGCTCAGAAATAAAGATAATTGCTTTCGCACCATATTCTTGAGCAGTCAACATTTGTTGGAAAACATAATCTCCGTAATGCACTAGTAAAATAAAGTCACCGTTTAAAAGCCCTTGATCTTGCATAGAAGCCATATCGTCCAACGATGCTTTATTAGCATAAATCACCGGTATGTTGTTCAATTGACCATTATGGCTCATTGGGTTAAAGTTCTCCTCATTTAAGGGAATATCAAACCCTTCTGTATCATCCTTTGAATATACACGAAGTGAGACATTTCCTGGGTAATTCGAATACGCCATGAACTCCTCTTCCCCAGCTAGCCTTATACCATTTTTGTCGAACGACTCTTTAATATAATGTCTAATAGCGGCATCACCACTTGTTCCTGACATGTGGGGCATACTACTAATATACTCTAAATCTCTTTCTATCTTTGAAAGGTCTATCGATTTCCGAGCATACTGTAAAAGGAGATCATGGTCCGAGAATGATCCATTTGAACCTCGAGCTTTTCCATTCGGTAACCTATCACTCGCAATAATCAACGCTGCAATGATAGACATCATCATGATGTAAAATATTCTCCTCATTACCATAACATTACCTATTTTACTTAAGAACAAATCGAATTTCTCAGAGGCCAGGGAAATCATTTGTGCTAGCGGATCCACTACATTTTTCTTTACTGGAATCACCACGTTATTTTCAAAACACATACGAAATCGCTGGACTTTCTCACTAAAGGCTTCCGGAGCCTGCGGTTCTTCCATCCCCATCTCTTCCACATATACCGGGGGTTCTGATGGCATTCCTATAGCTTGCTCAAAGTCCTGCGAGTTTAGCTCATCTTGTGAGTTATTTGCTGGTTCTTCAACATTCGGAAGAGTAGTGTAGCCCCTAGTATTCACCATATCCTTTGTATACTCATATGCGAACTTGTCTAATACAATGTATACCAAAAATAACAGCTTGAAAAAAATCTCAGGGTCTTTTCATTGAATAATCTCATTCTGCTATTTTAAGTTTTTCGTTTGCAACCCGAGACTGTCGAGCTAGAAAATTTCATTGATACGATTTAAAAATAATCGATGCCAGTAATAGCCTCAAAAAACTTATGCAAAAATACGAGATACTATAAACTACAGCTTAGCTAACTCTAACATTATTATATAAAACAATGGGCTTCAATATAGCGTATGTCTAGCTCACAGCATGTGTTCCAAATACATTAAAGAAGATCTCTTTTGTTGTTGATACTAACCAGTAAAGTTGAGAGTTATAACAATGAAAATAGGATGCTGTGCGACTTTTTTTATCCACAGTTAGGTGGAGTCGAATTCCATATATATCATTTATCGCAGAAACTAATCGATTTGGGCCATTCTGTCGTCATTATAACTCACGCTTACAAAGATCGAGTCGGCGTACGACATCTTACCAACGGTCTAAAGGTCTATCACGTACCATTTTTTGTGATTTTCAGAGAAACCACTTTCCCCACTGTTTTTTCAACATTTCCAATAATAAGGAATATTCTTCTCAGAGAGCAGATCCAAATTGTTCATTCTCATGGTAGCGCTTCCACGTTCGCTCACGAGGGAATTCTTCATGCTAATACTATGGGATTGAGAACTGTGTTCACGGACCATTCACTCTACGGTTTTAATAACTTAACGTCGATTTGGGTGAATAAGTTGCTAACATTTACCTTGACAAACATAGATCGGGTTATATGTGTTTCTAATACATGCAAAGAAAATATGATTGTTAGAACAGAATTAAGTCCTGATATAATCTCAGTAATTCCCAACGCAGTGGTGAGCGAAGATTTCAAACCAAGGGATCCTACTGGTGGCACCAAGAGAAAACAAAGTAGGGATAAGATAGTGATCGTGGTCATCGGAAGGCTCTTTCCAAACAAAGGGTCCGATTTACTTACTCGCATAATTCCGAAAGTTTGTTCCTCACATGAAGATGTCGAATTTATAGTAGCGGGCGATGGTCCAAAGTTCATAGATTTTCAACAAATGATTGAAAGTCATAGACTACAAAAACGTGTGCAACTCTTAGGCTCTGTTCCACATGAGAAAGTCAGGGATGTATTATGTCAAGGTGACATATATTTACACGCTAGTTTAACAGAAGCATTTGGTACAATTCTAGTTGAGGCCGCATCTTGTAATTTGCTAATTGTAACGACACAAGTCGGAGGAATTCCCGAAGTGTTACCAAATGAGATGACTGTTTATGCAGAACAGACATCCGTTTCTGACCTTGTTCAAGCAACAAATAAAGCTATCAATATCATAAGAAGTAAAGCTTTGGACACTTCCTCTTTTCATGATAGCGTGTCTAAAATGTACGACTGGATGGACGTAGCCAAAAGGACAGTAGAGATATATACTAATATATCTTCTACTTCTTCCGCTGATGATAAAGATTGGATGAAAATGGTAGCAAATCTTTACAAAAGAGATGGAATCTGGGCTAAACATCTTTATCTGTTATGTGGAATTGTAGAGTACATGCTTTTTTTCCTCTTAGAGTGGCTATACCCCAGGGATGAAATCGATCTAGCTCCAAAATGGCCCAAGAAAACAGTGTCTAACGAGACGAAGGAAGCAAGAGAAACTTAAACTTTACACAAAACAAAGGAATGTTGTATCCATTTATTTACTGTATTTGAATGTTATAGACCTGCTAGAATCACTCAGTCATTTGTAATATGTAACAACATTTTGAGATTTGAGTCGTATATTTTTCCTCTTGCGCTTTAAATACGAAATGTAAGAATGATCTCTTTCATGCCAGAGTTCATCTTCTGCCAAAGGTTGATCAAGCTTTAAATCTAAAATCCGTGAGGTACTCACGAAGTTGAACATTTCTATCCCCAAGGTGTCCAAACTGTGGTTGATATGTTCTTTGAATGGTTGCTTATTTTCCACAGCTGGAAGCTCGTCTAACCAGCTGAAATCGATGCTCACTCGTTTCTGCTCTTTTATTTGTCGTCTTATGGTTTCTCTCAATTCCATGATTTCCGAAACTAAATTTACTCTATCTACTTTCTCTCTGTCTAAATAAATTTTGTTCAACGTATTATTATCCTTTATTTGATATAGTTTGAGCTCCATATTCTTCAAACGGTTTACTAGGTTGAAATTTTCTTCTTTCAGCTTGTTAAGAATTTCTGTTTTGCCACAATTTTCCTCATTTTTGTTATTTAACTCTACTTTGAGTGTTTTGATATTCTCTTCAAGGGTTTTCCTCTCTAAATCCCTCCCAATAATAATTTTAATTTTTGTTTCCAATTCAGTTAGCATATTTTCCTTTTGGACCAGTACTTCTTTGAGTCGAATGTTCTCTTCATTCAAGCGATCGCTTAATAACGAGTTTGAAAAATTGCCCTCCTTAATATTACATTGACTTTCTGAATCACTTGTTTGTTGACTGGGTTGCTCAGGAAATATAGTTATGTTTTCTAAGAGACTTTCTATTCCTTGAAAAAATACCTCTAGTTTTTTCAAAGAAGAAATACGTTTGTAATCTTGTCGCAAAAACAGTGCATCTGAAAAAAGTATCGTTAAGATAGAGGACAGGGTTATATCACAGGAAGGATATAAAAATAACCTATTGTCTTGTTTCGAAATTTCTTCCTTTCCGATAAGTTTATCTATTCTGGCAATAAGTGAAAGTGATCTCTCGTAAAGGGAACCAATAAGACATAGGGTATCATTGTCATTGAAATTGCTGTTCGTTCTAAGAAAAGCCAACAGCTTCGGAACAGTTGTTTCCAATATCGGATGAAGTATTTTTAGTATCAAGGTCACATCCTTATCTAGAAACTTATTATCTTCTAAAAACTGACAAATGGAAAAGGCGGTTTCCTGTTTAGAAGAAAACTTCCTTTGCAAAAACTCGCTTAGCCACATCGAAATCGGAGCAATATTTACTTTGAAACATTGTAATGTCGTTTCCAGGTGATCGGGAGTATTCTTTATGGTGTAAATATGAAGCGCATAACTGATAGAGCTCAACACTTTTAGAATTATATGGATTTCAATATTCTCCAACTTTCCAAAATTTTCACTTTCGATTACTTCGGCTAAATATTGCAATTGAGAGGAAAGAGCCGCCAAATGTGGTTGTGCAAATGGCTCATATATTTGGTAAAATTTCTTTAGCAATTTATTTTGATATAATTCCTCCTGTAAAGTGTTCACTTTTAGTTCAAGACTTTGAAATTTGTGAGATGTTTTGGCTTCAATAGATTCCAATGTTGCTTTTAATCTTGAATTTTCTTCGATATATGTGCCTGCTATCTCCTTTTCATTTTCCAATGCAGATTGCAAATTACTTAATTGCAGTCTCAGTTCTTGCTCGAGTTGCTCATAGGTAATTCTTAAATTTTCATCCAATTTTTCTTTTGCCTGTAGTTCCTCCAACTCATTGTTTAAAGCCTTTATATTACTTGTGAGTAGGATATTATCATTAGTCAATTTATCAACAATATTAGATGATTTACTTTGAGCTTCAATCTGCAAGGCAAGGTCGCCGATTGTATTATTAGTCTGTTGCAATTGCAGACCTAAATCCGATATTTTTTTAGATAATACTGCATTTTCTTCTAATAACTGAGTATTCTCCTCGAGCAGGTCCTCTTGCACCTTCATAGCTTTATCATATGACAACTTTGTTTGGTCGAGTAGTCCCTGAAGAAGATGGCTCCTTTCTAACAGTGTGCCTTTGTCGAGATCCGGTGCCATTACACTATCTGAAGCATCTAATAGGTGATTGAAATTATCCAAATGAGTTTTCATATTACCATTTTCCACTTTCAGTTCTTTGACTAGTTTATCCAATCTTGAGATTTTAGACAATAGAACAGTTTCATTAGTACTCAGCTTTTCAACGGAAGTTTTCAGCTCATGATTTTCTATTTTAATTTTATTTAATTTGGACGCCAATGATTCACATTTTACTTGTAGATTCTTAATTGTTTCTTGCGCTGCATTACCATTTAGCAAACTATGCTCATCGTCATCTGGTTTATAAAACTGCAACGTATCTTTCTTGCAGAAAAGACCATAATAACCACCATTTGAATTAGCTTTCTTCAGGTCGATATCAAAGTAACGAATACCGTTAACGCTTCCATCATTCTTTCCTAACGGTTTATCTAGTTCAATGCCGTACCATATGCCTTTTGCAAATTGAGTTTCCCCAATGAATTTCACCCGCCCCTTCATCTCGTTGACTAGAACTGTGTCCTGTAAGCTTATCTTCTGCATATTTGTGTCAACTTGAACACCTGCATTGCGCATTTGTCCAAGGCTGTACTGCGAGGTTGATGGAGATCGAATCTAGAATAGTATTATGTACTTTGCAAAAGTAAAGTACAACATAAAGTCTAGCAGCATATGAGTAACTCTCTACAGTTACGCCAACAATCTCAGTGTGGAGGTTAGAGTAAAAAGAAAGCACCTTACAACTGTACGTTTACATAAGTGACTTTTCAACATATATGCATTTTTTGTTAAGCATTGTAAAATACCCGGTTGAAAAGCGACATGAAAAATAACGACATGTTAGATTCAAAAGTACCTACTGCTCTTTAACAGCTACTTAAGGATTACCTGATAAGAGTAATCCACCGTAAAGAACATTATCAGCAACAAAATTTGTAATCCATCATGTCTGGAAGCTATCAACATTTATCAAACGTTGGATCGCGTGTTATGAAAAGATTGGGGAATCGACCCAAAAACTTTCTTCCTCATAGTGAAAAGTTCATTAAAAAATCTACGCCTGAGTTCATGAAGTCAGATTTAAAGGAAGTAGATGAGAAAACTAGTTTCAAGAGTGAAAAAGAATGGAAGTTTATACCTGGCGACAGAGTAGTAGTAATGAGCGGGGCTTCCAAAGGAAATATAGCTGTAATTAAATCTTTCGATAAAAGAACAAATTCATTCATATTAGATGAGAATGGGCCCACAAAGACTGTTCCAGTTCCTAAACAATTCTGGCTTGAAGGCCAAACATCTCACATGATAACAATTCCAGTTTCAATTTTGGGAAAGGATTTAAGGCTAGTTGCTGATATTGACGATGAAAAGACCCCAGGAAAGACAAGAACGGTGGCAGTAAGGGATGTTTCCTTCAATGGTTCCTACTATGATGCAGACTACAAAAAGGTAATGCCATATAGATGCGTAAAGGGTCAACCAGACTTGATCATTCCATGGCCTAAACCAGACCCAATTGATGTGCAAACGAACTTGGCTACCGATCCTGTAATTGCTAGAGAACAAACATTTTGGGTCGATTCCGTAGTGAGAAACCCTATTCCAAAAAAGGCAATACCAAGTATTCGCAATCCTCATTCTAAGTACAAAAGGGGTACCTTGACAGCGAAAGATATAGCTAAGCTAGTAGCACCTGAGATGCCCCTAACAGAGGTAAGAAAAAGCCATTTGGCAGAAAAAAAGGAGTTGGCTGAGAGAGAAGTACCAAAACTAACTGAAGAGGACATGGAAGCTATTGGGGCGAGGGTTTTTGAATTTTTGGAAAAACAAAAAAGAGAATAAATGTACCAAGTGTATGCACTCTATTTTTATATTTGATTCTCTAGTGTGATTTTTTTAATCAGTATATCCCCTTCACTATTCACGTAGTAAATAAGTTATATTCGACCTGTATATATGAAAGCATAAAGTAAAGTTCAAAGAATATTCAGATATTGATGTGGGCAAACGTGATGACTTCAAATTACAAAATCTTTTCTTTAAAAATAAATTATGTGCGTATGTACATTATTTTTAACCAATAAAAGGGTTTAAATATTTATTTACAAGATTAATGACTGCCCTTTAAGCGTTGTCTCTTTATCTCATTGTACTAATGCTAAAATCGTTCCTGTGGTCGCTTTGCTTCACCAGGATATATCCAATCCCAGCGGCCTTTTTTATGTATAATGGCTAGGATTAGAATTGCCGGTAGGTGCAATACACTAGCCATAAAAGTTTTCCTTGCATAAATGTTGGCTACACTTAGACCTTTATTAAACTTGACGTTATCTTTTAATGTTTTTGCAGAATAGTTGATTCTTTGTTGCCAATAGAATTTGAAAGCCCAGAACGTTAGCCAGGCATTTATAAGTCCGGAATCTATTTGGTAGTACCAATCTGTGATATTAAAATAAGACAATCCGAAACATAAAGGGAACATTAGGATAGAGTATCTCAACGACACACGGGCGTTTAGGAGCGGATTTTTCCATGCAGTCATAACGTATCCGGCATTTTTGTATTCATTTCTAATGTTATGACTCAACGTATTAAAGTGTGGGAATTGCCAAGCAAACAATAGACCAGCAAGGCACCAAGATCCCGGATGTGAAAGCGGACTTGCGGCTGCCCATCCCATTAGAGGAGGTACCATTCCTACTAGGGCACCTAACCATGTGTTAATGATATGCTTTCTTTTCATAGACGTATAGGCCCAGCCATATAACGCGATATTTGAAGCACCAAGAATAGCAACGGTAGGATTAACACCAAAGTACAAGATAGATACTCCTAATGTTCCGATAAGTGCGGCAAACTCGAATGCCTGGGTAGGTGTAACATCACCTCTAACAACGGGCCTCGCCTGAGTTCTCACCATTTGTCTATCAAATTCTGGCTCTCTGCCCATATTTATAGCGTTTGCAGAACCGGAACACAAAGTAGTGCCTACTGTTAAACATAACAATTCACTGACGGAGGCTGGATATGGAGATAAAGCATACGAACAAATGGCACTTAACATCACTAGAATGGTGAGTCGGGGCTTGGTCAACTGAAGATATGGCATAATTACCTTCTTCTTTAAAGTTTTCATATTCAGCCCTTCGCTGATTGCGTGAGATGGTCTCTTAGATTTTCTTACCATCGGGTCTACAAGTTTGACATTAAATGGAAGTTGTGTGCTTGCATCGGTAGTAGCTTCGCTTCCACTTGAAGTTGATATATCATCTGTGCATCTTAGCGTTTTCATGGCAGTCGATTCAACCTTTTTATTGCAATTAGAGGTTCTATCACCATATCCAAAATTGGGAGTAAATTCTATCGGCGCAGTGTTTATATGTTGCTGTTTCCCGCCATGATTCCGACTAATATAACGAACTCCATTAAATCGAATTTTTATTTGAGTATCGTGCAGCTGTGTACCAATTTGTAAGTATATATTCCCTTTATTATGAGCAAGAACATTTCTCATCAAGTGAGCATATGTTCGAGGAAAGTAACTCATCTAAAGAGGAAAAAAGGAGAAATCGAAAAAAAGAGATACTATAGGCCTAAAATAAAAAGACCCCGCTATGAGGAATATTAATCACGCCCGAATCACGTCTATTGCAGATATCAAGAATTTTCTTCTTTGATTAATCTCACTTGCGGTGGATTTACGTCAATGGGCTTGCAAGCATAAAAAAGTCATTTTATTATTCCCTTTGAACAGCGCGCGGGCACGAGAAAGCTGCCCTATATAAACAAAGATCGAGTCTTTTTGGCTTGGATGATGTTTAAAATACTTTAAAAAGTGAAGACAAAAACTATCTTTATTTCCTTAAGTTATAATTATTGATGTATCAAATATAAATATCTATATGTGAGTTTTGTAATTAAAAATATGGCAGGAATATGAAAAATACATAACATCAATGTCTTTATTCATGATTTCAGTTCTTGTTCCAACCTAAATCTACTGCCTCTTCATATGTTGGGTAGTCGGTATAACCTTCCGCGGACATGGTGTAGAAGGTACTTCTGTCATACTTGTTCAATGGCAGGCCCTCTTCTAAACGGTAGACTAAATCTGGGTTAGAGATGAAGAATCTACCATAGCCTATCAAGGTTCTGGGATCCTTTACTTGTTCTCTAACCACTTCTGGATGAAGAGCGTAATTACCAGCTCTGATGATTGGACCCTTCCATATAGAGTAGGCAAAATCGTTAGTACCCTCGGAATATTCTCCTTCGCCCTCCACCAACGATGGGTCCGTGACACGTGGTTCAACGAGGTGCACAAAGGCCAAACGCTTACCAGCCTTTGCCCTCTTCTCTAATTCACCCAAAACATAAGCATATTGAGCGATAATACCTGGTTCAGCACCCCCAGACATACTGTTAAAAGTGCCGTACGGCGACAACCTCAAACCCACCCGTTCAGGACCGATAGTTTCGATAAGAGCATCGACAACCTCCAGTGTAAAGCGGGCCCTGTTTTCGATCGTTCCGCCGTATTCGTCGGTCCTCTTATTAGAATGTGGATCCAAGAACTGATTCAACAAGTACCCATTGGCGCTATGAATTTCTACACCATCGGCGCCAGCCGCGATAGAATTCTTAGCCGCATGGATGTAATCCTTGATATACTGTTTAATGTCGTCTTTAGTCAAACTATGTTCGAGATTATTCGCATCTTTGGCCTTTTCTTGTAACGTAGCATTCATATACACTCTGTCAGATGCACAGTCATAGCGTAACCCGTCTCTTGCCAATACGTCTGGGAAGGATGCCCAGCCTAAAGACCAAAGTTGTACCCACGCGAACGACTGACAATCATGGATGGCTAAAAAGATATTCTTCCACTCAGCGACCTGCTCATCAGACCAAATCCCAGGGGCGTTGTCATAGCCGCCGGCTTGAGGGGAAATAAACGTACCTTCCGTGATGATCATGGTACCAGGTCTTTGAGCACGCTGACCATAATACACAGCAGCCCACTCCTTATTTGGAATATTTCCGGGGTGAGTGGCCCTCATTCTGGTCAATGGGGGCATAACCGCACGATGTGCAAGCTGAGTGTTACCAATCTTAATTGGTTCAAAAAGGTTTGTGTCTCTTAGGGAGATCGGCTCAAAACCTTTTACAAATGGCATCTTCTAAATTTAAACTTCGCTATACTGAACTACAGTTGTTGTATATATCAAGTACGTACTTTTTTGCATATGATGGGCAAGAATCAAGCACAGTTCACAACCCTTATATAGGTTCGAGTTGTCCTACTTACAACACTGTGCTTAGTAATGGTTATTGCGACTTTATCCTTGTTCTGAACGGAGTTATATCAGGAACGCAAACTGCTTACTAAGGAGCCCTTCTAAGGAGCCCTCCGCAAATAATAGGATCGGCAATTTCAGACGGAGGACGGAGCCGCCTAAGTGCCAAGAACATTAAAGAAGAAAGAAATAAACCTTGAGCGGCTACACGAAACAGTGGTCAAGAGTAGAATCTCTGAAACGTCGAACCCTCTTTGTCAGTTATCGCGGGCATATTCTGAGAAGAAGCAATATACAACAAACGAGCAGGACAGATTAAAATTTTCAAGGCGAGGTAAGCTGTGCCAGATCAGTGTGGGACGACGCTCAGTAGTTGGCGATCGAAGCACGTGATCAGTTTTCCACATCCGTGATTTGGCGCAAATTACCATGTGAGCGTGCGGGAATAAGCTCCTTTATTTGCGGAGCGACAAAGGAAACGAGACCATATTACCCTACCTTCCTTGTTTTATTTTACTTTTTTTTCTAATTTTAATTTTCTTCGTTCCTTCAACTGTATGTACCCTTTTTCTACCGGAAATAAGACGGTCGTAGTGTCCGCGTTTTTGGTTCTTTAACGACAAGACATCAGTGCCTTCTCGCATTTTTGTTGAATTGTATTGTATTATGCTCGATGTTTCCAGAACGATATATACATCTGAGAGTTTATATATCAACGATCATTTTCTTGTTGCAGTAAGCTATAATAGACGCGTCAAATAGTCTAACCAGTCTAAATCTCATCAGCCACACACACGTACATCGGAATATTATAGAGAACAAATGTCCTTCATTAAAAACTTGTTATTTGGAGGTGTTAAAACAAGTGAGGATCCAACCGGGCTCACAGGTAACGGGGCCTCAAACACAAACGATTCTAATAAAGGTAGTGAACCGGTAGTAGCGGGTAATTTCTTTCCTAGGACGCTTTCCAAATTTAACGGCCACGACGATGAAAAAATATTTATTGCTATTAGGGGCAAAGTATACGACTGCACAAGAGGGAGGCAGTTTTACGGTCCAAGCGGGCCATACACTAACTTTGCAGGCCATGATGCGTCGCGTGGTCTTGCATTGAACTCCTTCGATCTGGACGTTATTAAAGATTGGGATCAGCCTATCGATCCCTTAGATGATCTGACAAAAGAACAGATTGACGCACTGGATGAGTGGCAAGAGCATTTTGAGAATAAGTACCCATGCATTGGTACTCTGATTCCGGAGCCTGGCGTGAACGTATGACGATTGAGCTCCGCACATTATTTATTAATAGCAAACACCAAGGAAAGGGAAAAAGGAAGGGGCGTGGTGGACGATGATATATGTATACATATACATATCTATATTTTGAAAAAATCTTCTATATAACGGTTGTATAGAAATAATTACTTATTTATGAATTAGTACAAAATATACAAAACATGCTGCTGTTCGGAACGTGACGAAAACAGTAGCTTAAACTGTATATTTTTTGTGATACTGTGCGGCTGAAACAGGGAACAATATCATTAGAACTGCACAAATGCTTCTCTAGGGATGCCATTCATGCTACTCTGAAAACCCTTTATGGCAACTTCATAGTTCCAGTTACTTTGCTCGGCCAACATAAACGTGTATTCTGCATTCAATTTCGTTTCCAAATGTAGTTTATTCAGCAGCTCGAGTTGTACGGGATTTAGCCGCGACTGGACATCTGGAGGTAGTTGCAAAGTGGGAGCCATGACCATGGCTCCTTGGGGTGCGCCGGGAATGCTCATCCCTCCTGGTACCACTGAAGGTTGTGGCTGCGGTGGTGTCGTTATATTTGGGTTCATGCTTGCGACCTGTGGTAGGACCGAGGCCTGTTGCTGTGGAGGCTGTGCTATTGCAATAGATGCAGTTTTCCAAGCGCCTGTGGAATACGCTCTTACAGTTAACAGATCAGATGCGATTATGACACTATTATTCATTGGAACAATTACCCAGGTTCTATCAAAGGATTTTTTGGATAACTTATTATTTGATGTGGAGTTGTAACCATGATTGTATCTTCTATTCTTTTGATAGTTATTTTTCCCCGTTTTTTTATTGGATTCCAGTTCAGGCTTGCCAGTCTCTTCAAAAAATCCGTGCAACGTAATAACGAACCCATTTATTTGAGGATAACTAATTGTTTCCATTGAGTATTCATTGGGTTGTTCTTGTAAATGGTGCTTTGTTTTCGGCAAAGTCTTGAATATACTATTAATGGACTCTTGCCCGATTGACAATCTCTGCTGGATAGATTTTTCACTGGACACTTTGGATATATTACGTGAGGACGACATGTAATAACCAAATGCTGGAGTTTGGTCCGAATCTGTTACCGTAGATGGAGGAATAGTAGAATCCACGGAAACAGAAAACTGGGATTGGGGCGAATACAAATTTAACAGTTGTTCTCTATTATTATCCCATAGATTCAAAAAGTTAGTTGCAAAGTCTGTAGATGATTGCCCTAATGCATCGTTTTCGAAAAAAAACTGTTGAATCTTCATCGGTAATGAGTAAACGGTTTGCAATTTTTGTTCGTCTCTCACAATCACGTTATCTAGTACAACCAATTTCGGAAATAATCTTAACATTTCAGTGCGATACAACTTATCGGTGGTTATCGGGTTATTTGTCATCAAAAGCTCTCTTAGATCTTTGAATTTGTTCTTCCAAACTTCTAGCGATCTAAATCTAAAAATCTGATTGTTGGCCAGACAGAGGTTTTTCAAATTAGGAAATGTTTGAGCCAATGTGGAAATTGCTGAGATGTCCTTAAGTTGGTTGTCAGCAAGATTGACACTTTCCACTATCAAACTTTTTTCTGTAGAAGCCAGTTTCATCATTGCTGGAAACATCTTAGACTGGGTGGAGATGGAACTAAAGACGCCCTTTTGAATTAGCTCGGGATCTGAATGTAAAGCGCCCAAATTTAGTAATTTTGTTTGTGGGTCATACCTCTTAAGGAGCACCCCCCTCAAGAACGAAATGGTGTCTGAAGTTCCCGCAGAGGCCCCATTGTTATCTAAAAGTTCGAACTTTAAATTACTGCCTGCAAACCGGACACCGTTCCATTTCATTAACGATTCTGCTTCTGCCTTTGAGTTGACATATCCAATAACTAAAGGTCCTTCCACATGAGCGTCATAAACAGCTACTCGAGCGTTGCGGCTTATAAAATTAATCAAATCGTTCATGGTTGCATTCTGCCAGTTCCTCACGCTAATCTTTATTCTATTTTGTTGCATCTGCTGTTGAGCCATCATATTGATATTTCCAACATTGTGAAATCCGCTCATTTTTTTTGCTGCTATTAGCGATGCAGAATTTTTAACGATTTATTTTACTCTTCCTTCTTAGAGTAAGTATGTCTTCAACAGTCTGTTACTATTTTTTTTTCTACATACTCAATTCAGCTCTTACTGAAATTTTCTTCTGGAAAAAAAAGGAAGACGGGTAATGATGATCTTATATAACAGTATAATCTGTAGGTATATTTATCGTTAGAATCCCCTACGAAAGGCAAGTGGGCATGGATTTCTAGCTTTTGAAGCCGCGTTTAAGTTTCTTCAGAATTAATATTCGTAGAAATTTTCTGTTCTTTGCTTCTTTTCTGAGCTTTGGTGGAATAAACTTGGTTCCATTCAACTTAAAGGAAGGAGGAAGTACTGTTCAAAATGACAGTTTTATACACATCTGCATCGCTGAAAAAAATGAAGTGCTTGGCATTCAACATGGGCATGAATTGCGTACGAACAGTATCTCATGCAAGAAGTGGAGGTGCAAAATTTGGAGGACGGAATGTATTTAATATATTTGACTCAAAAACTCCTGATTCAGTGCGTATAAAGGCCTTCAAAAACACAATATACCAGTCTGCCATGGGCAAAGGTAAGACCAAGTTTTCTGCAATGGAAATTAATCTCATAACAAGTCTAGTGCGCGGATATAAAGGAGAAGGTAAGAAGAACGCGATAAATCCTCTCCAAACTAACGTGCAAATTCTTAACAAATTATTACTAACACATCGATTAACAGACAAAGACATATTAGAAGGAATGAACCTGGCAGCCGGTCCTGTCAATGTTGCTATTCCTCGAGACATAACACCGCAGGAAGAAAAGAAGAAAGTTGAACTAAGAAATCGAAAAGCAGAGAATATGGATCTTCACCCGAGCAGGAAGATGCATATTAAGGAACTTCTACACTCTTTGAACTTAGATATGTGTAATGATGAGGAGGTTTATCAGAAAATATCACTTTACTTACAGAAAAATGAGGAAAGCAGGACTTCAGTGGGTGCCTCGCAACAAAACCACGTAGATATCGATATAAACTCCCTAAAACGCTATCTACAAAATATTGAAAAGAAGGCACGTCAAAAAAGTGCCATCGATAAACAAAAAAAGAATCAAGCTCGTATATATCAATGGAATACTCAATCCTTCTCCGAAATAGTACCCTTATCAGCTGGAAATATCTTATTCAAAAGGGAACCCAATCGCTTATGGAAACGTTTACAAAATGGAATAAGTGTATTTTTAGGTTCAAACGGAGGAGGAAAAAAGAGTAAAACTACTAAAAAAGTACTTCAAGGGAATAACATATTGTTACACTCATTAGAAAACAATAAGGATATGACCCTGTCAAACAACTTTGATCACAGTGTCTTTAACATCAATTTTACGGACTTATTTGGCGTTATTAATGCATCTGGGTCCCCACCAGATAGAGTTTTGAACGAAATTAATGAGATCGAATTAAAAGGTTGGAAATGTGTGGGGAACTTATACGATAATAATAAAATTGTAGTTTTTCAAAGTAGCAATCCACTCTTAGAGGATACGAAGATTCCTCAAAAGTCTTTCACTAATTCAAAGAGATTCCTTATTTCACTCTCAGCATTGCTGGCCTCCTTTTTTGCATATTATAGATACCGTCTATCTCAACGTCAAGAATCAAAGAAATGATTTTTTTCTTTCTTGTATATAACAACGTTATACATAGAAACAAATAACTACTCATCATTTTGCGAGACATATCTGTGTCTAGATTACCAATCATTTAGAGATATTAATGCTTCTTCCCTTTGAACAGATTGATTATCTCTCAAGTATCTTTCTGCTTTGACACGAGAGTAAAATACTGGACAGTCATATGAATTGCATTTACTAGCTATATGGTCATTTTCGATGCCTGCATCGGAAGTGTAACGATAACTGCACGTCCTGCACACGGTCTTTAGTGTTTCGTATTCTTTTTGTCTCTTTAATTTCTTTATGAGAAATGATAAGGTTGTGGTGCTTCTTTTCTCTAAACAGTCATCACATAACTGAAGTGAACATATTTTAGTCAATTCTTCACCACAATTACAACATGTTGCAGAAGTTCCTACTCTTGTTATGTTTTCCACTTTTGTAGTAGTTGTGCTCGCCCTTTTGGATTTTACTATTTCCTGAGCCCAGTTACCAACATTTATACCAATCAAATTGAACAATCTATCAAGAGGAGGTATCAGAATTTTGTTTATATAATACTCCGAATCTAACTCTAAATTCTCACCTTCTAAGAACTCTTCTGGTGATACGCATCTTTCCCGAAGCAGTTGTCCTTGCTTTCCTTTAACAACAAGGTAAGGTATACGCTCCTTGTATTGGGGTTCTGCTCTATGGTCTTCATTTATTCTTCTTTTTACAACCACGGCACCTGCAGGGGCTGTCTTTTCGCTTTTATACGCTCCTAATTTAACTTCTTTTGCAAAACAAAAATCTTGGGCAGATACCTTTCCTATTTGAATCTTAAAAAATTCATTTTGAAGATACTTTTTTATTTTTGACAGGTCTTTGGTTTGAAAAAGTAATCGAATACATTTTTCAATAATCTTCTGCTGGGCTGGGATACCATCCCTTCTAACAGTTTCAATACCCTTAGCATCAAAAATAGGAAGGGTCTGCGAAGGACTTTCATAGGAAAATCCTACGTACCTTTTTTTGCTAATTAATATGGAGGGATGGTATACTTTTTCAAACTTCAAAAAGATTGGTTTTGGATTGTTTTGAGTAACTCTTTCTGCCATAGCATGTCCTATAGAAAAAGCCTCAATAGCAGTTTTTCCAGGTAGATATACAAATAAACTATCTGTGTCTCCATAGACAACTTTGGCGTTCCAAGTTTCATCTTTCTCAATAATATCTATTGCTTTCTCCAATGTTTCTCTGCCTGTTTGTACAATGCTATCAGCTAAATCAGAGCATGGCATTCGTCCAGAAAATGAAGCTGATGTATAACCGTAGGTGACATTTGCCAATAATTTTAGTGCTAACTGTTTGTTATTCAAAAGCCTTTTTAGGGTAGTGTTGTCATCACCTATTTCGTTCATTGTTTTCTTTATCATCACTCTGACATCAAGGATATCTGTTAACATTTTGGATAACGTTGATTTTCTAACAGAGGTCTTGGCATAAACAACACCATTTGGAGCGATAGTTACATCATTTTTTAATAAAGCTAAAATGTTTCTTGGTAATGAAAACTTAGATACTCCAAGGTTATTTTCCGTTAAGTTTATTTCTCGCACTCTTCCTATCATAGTCGAATAGCAATAGTTGTATCCAATCATAATGGATGGATATAATGATTGGAAATCCAGAACAATTAAAGGACTTTTGTAGAAAGCAGATTCTGGCTCCATAACCAAAGGCACACATTCAAGTGCTTTTTGCTTACGAACATCCTTTTTGCCTGGAGAAAGAAGGATAAAACTTTCGGACTTGCATATTCGGATTAAAAAAGACTCAACTTTAAATTGTGATCCTCTGTAATATACAGAATGGAAATCTATTCCTATCAATCTTGCCTGTTCGATATTTCGAGCAATGTAATCCTGCTTTCTTAATAGTTGTATATTTATCTGAGCTCTTGATAACCAATAATTTAACACAGTCTTTAATTCGGTTGTGCTCTTTTTAGCGTTCCACATATTAGTTAATGACTCAAATGAAAAGTGAGGTAATCGTTTATGGAGGATATTGAACGCAGCACTTTCAATAGTATATTGCGTTAAATTTACGTCGGACCTCAACGCTCTCCATATATTAATCATATGTCTTCCGGTAATCATAATTCCTGAGGAATGGGCATATCCCCAAGTATCTGACAACTTCGTCTTAATTTGGCATTTGACTCTGGCAAGTTCCCTGACAATGTCAAATTGATGTATTTTTTGACACCTTTCAATTATATAACCCCACGAAAAATTATGTATTTCGAAACCGGAAAGAATATCAGGATCAAGAAGTAATACCAAATCAGTTAGAGCCTCAAACATTTCAAATTCACTTTCATAGAACATCACGGGAATTTCGTTAATACAATGTTGAATTTTAGTAGGAAATGTACTATCCTCAGAAGCTTTGTGGACTATCATAATCCCTTCGTAAGCGATATCCAAATCTAAAGGGAAAGTTTCTTCTTCAAGACACCATATAATCATGGAAACTTCATCTATTGCAGGGTCTGGAATTTTATCACTTCTCGTGTTTGCATGAATCTCAAGTGTCAGATGAGTAAGAGAATCGTGAACGCTACTTTTTTTTCTTTTTTGTTTTCCGGAAACGTCACTAGCAAATTTGTATAAAAACTTACTATGAGGGGTGTGCATGCTTATCTGAGACTCAGTTTTTTTGTTTCCCATCGAGGGTACTTTATTGTACCATTTTTGAACAGCATCATACGTAGGTGGTTTTAACGCATATTTCCAGGAGGAAAACATGTCGAAAGTTGGCTTGTTATAAACTGATACGGTCTCTCCCCCAAATTGGACGGGTATTCTCGTTGATACATGTGTCGAGCTTATTTCAAACCTCTTACCTGCGTACGCGTAAGGTTTATTTTCTAGATCAACTGGATTCGAAAAGAAAGGGTCCTTATAGTCTATTTTTGGGAATCCCTCGTCTTCCAATTTATTCAGAATATCTTGATAACCGAAAGGAGGCTCACCATAAACAAAGGCTCTTTTTCCATAGCATAATCCCGCAGCCATAACCTTCTTTCTTTTCCGAGACAGCAACGATGTTTTATTAGCAGAAACAGATGATCTAAGTTTTCGTTTACTTGCCATATTTTGCGTCATAGCACAATCCATTGAAAAATTTATCGTATTGTGATATTTTGTTTGATGATCTAATAGTATAGTAGAATCTTTCGGAGACGCAATGCTTTCCGGTAACCATGAATAAGACCGAGACTTTATATTGCTTCCTTTTACACCTTCGTTCTCATTATCAACACCACATATCTCGTATTCGGTGAACGATGCATTAACTTGGTCGTCGTTCTTTTTATCTTGCATACTATTATTGTTTATTTCAATCTGTGGAAGCCTTGGCCACAATTGCGGTAATGCTTCATAGGGCGTATTTATGGCTGAGAATTTTTGATTCTTATCTATAAAGTTCTCAAAATTTGGTATTTGACCATCAAAAGTACTTGTTTTATGTTGTGCTTTCTTATAAAACGCTTCGAACTCTCCAGAAGATTGCCATTGATGACCACTCACATGGCGCTTTGTTTCTGGTGGTTCTTTATATTTCTTCAAGGACAAATCCTCTCGTTGCATGGTAAGTTCATTTATCATGTCCCTAGCAGAGGATACATATGGTTTGACAGGTATGTCAGAAATATCTCCCAGTTTTTCCAAAAAGTCGTGATGTATATCTCTATGCTGTAACTTTTCTCTATTTTTGATGAATTGCGGTAGTATATCTATCTCAATCAATCCATTTCCAACCCGTGGAAAATCCCTTCTACTGAGTACGTTACACTTGAAGTCACAAAATCGATCTAGTAACAACTGAAGATCATCATTAATTGTCAGCTTATCTATGTCCAGTATACTATTTAAAACAGGAGAGCGAAAATAACACCTATCCAAGTTTATCCATGAACATCCAAATAAGTTAAAATCTGCGGTCCATTGTAGCAAGTAAGGAATATGTGATTCATAAATTTCGAATTTCTTTCCGAAAATCTTGCCATCTCTAATCAATTCCGAAATCCTACTTAGACAAGAAGGATTAAGCAAAGAAATTTTGTAAAACAGATTCCAGCCAACGTGGTAACCATAAAATGGTATACCCTTTACAACAGAGACATCAGCGACAAAATTGAGATTTCCAAGTTTGTCGCCGGCTAAATCGTGTTTATCATCTTTTTTCCTTTTAAAGGATGCCCTAATTTTTACTTCCAGCGTTTTATGAACTTGGGCACATCTTTGGTGTCTCAATGTACTCGTGTCAGTTATTTGACCATCATACTTGATGAACATGTATGGTAGAATGCCATGGACGTGGCACAATACTTGATGCCCTGTGGGTAAAGCACCAAACACCCTGATGTTTGGGACCTGTGAAAACTGGTTTAAGGGCAGGCTTTCGCCGTGCGATGGGTCCAAAAAGGTGGGTTTTGACATATAGTAGTCTTGATTATTTAGCTGGATTCTAAAATAGTCTGATTTAGAGGATGATCTAATCGTATCGCTCTGTATTGTGTCGTTCGACTCCCTCGACATTTCCAAACATTTTATTTCGCCACAACTTGTAGTTTTGTATTGACTCAAATACTTTCTCTTGTTTTGTGCTTCTATTACAGAGATGGCTTTTTTCTTCAAGTACACTATTTCCAGACGCACTCTACTCATCAAAAAAATGATTCAAGGTGAAAATAAAGGGGTGTTAGTGAATACTTATCAAGAAGAGACATACATAATTGTACTGCTGTGCATTTTCCTACTTGACTTTCATGATTATGAATAGTACAAACACAGTTGTATATATCAAAGTTAAGGGTAAGAGACCACAGGGATTCTTGGATCCTCCCAAATTTGAGTGGAATGGAACAAAGGAGCGACAGCTTTGGACAATGGTATCAAATTTGAATTATTCACAAGATCAAATAGATTGGCAGAATTTATCAAAAATATTTGAAACGCCTGAATTTTTTCTTAAAAAGAGAACATATAAATTATTTGCTGAACACTTAGAGCTTTTACAACTACAATTGGAGAAAAAAAGAGATCTTGAGAAGTATTCAAATGATCAAGTGAATGAAGGGATGTCTGATTTAATACATAAATATACCCCTACTTTACAAAATGATGATCTATTAAATGTATCCGCAAGCCCACTGACCACGGAAAGACAGGATTCCGAAGAAGTTGAGACAGAAGTAACAAATGAGGCGTTACAACATTTGCAAACTTCCAAAATTTTGAACATTCACAAGAAAACATCGGATAGTGAGAATAAGCCTAATGACAAATTGGATAAGGATGGTATTAATAAGGAAATGGAGTGCGGTAGTTCAGATGACGATTTATCTTCGAGCTTAAGTGTTAGTAAATCTGCGTTGGAAGAAGCGCTAATGGACAGATTGCAATTCTGATTTACATCTTTCACAAGCACAATCAAAAAACCAACTGTCGGCCAAAAAGGCCCGGCGTTTTACTGTTGGTAAGTCCAGTACCCCGGAATAATCGATACAGATCTGCTCATCCTTTTTTATATCTCTATTCACAGTGAATAGCATTGAATTACCTTTACGATATTTCGTTATATTGGGGTTACAAGAGTGGTTGAAATAGGAGGCTTCTGGAAATACCCAGTATCCAAAATATTCTCTGCTGTCTGAGGCTTCGCCCTCTTGCCATAAACCAAAAGCATTCCCATATTCAGTACCTAATATATGTCTCAATAGCGGTATGGAGAGCATTCTATGCAAATGTGAAGGTAATAGAATATAGAGTGTTTGAAATACTAATTTTTGAAAGTGCAGTAAGACAGGAAATTTAGATATTTTGCTAAGCTCATTCGATTGTAACATATTGAAAGCTCGGTATGTTATGCACTGAGGATCCATATATTTAAGATTAAACAAACTCTCGCACACAAACCTAATGCAGCAATATTCATCTTCGCAAGTGGGTGGTAATTGATTTATTCTCTTCGCAGATTTCATGTTGTTGATGCGCGGTATCCATTTATTTTCAATCTCATCCCATGAAGACTGTATGACATTTTCCGAAATTAAGATAGAGTTTAATTTTTCCTCCTGTTCAGAGGTATAATTATATCTTTTCAGCATGCTTGGAAAATGATGCAGTAATATCTCATAACATTCAATTAATTCAATGATATTTGGTATTTGAAGATAAGAAGTTCTGCAATGTTCTGAACAGAACCACAGTCCAGCGCCCAGAAACTTCTTAGGGTTAATTTGGTAGTGTGCATTACAAACCAAATCTCTCAGGCAATCGTAGTTTAGTTTGTACTTCATAGTTTTCGCATTAGCGTATGCGAAACAATTGTGACAAACTTCCTTCCTGAACTCATAGGAAATAGATGTTCCTGTAAAATTACTGACTTGCAAGACTGTTGTCCCTTTAGGAATATTACCATTACTGAAACAAGCCCTACCGCCCCATTTAGTTTGCCTAACCTGGAAAAATGGGGAAATTTCATGTACGTCTCCATCAATAGTCATTTTTAAATTTTAGGTTATTTTGTGTTTGCATATATAAATGGTATATATATATATATATATATTCATATAAATCTAGGGCTACATTTATAATATCAGAGATACATAAAACGGTAATGCAACAGTGGAGCAGTATTGTATCGCACGTTTCTTTTTTGTTTTTGTTTTTTAAATTTTTCCAGGTTTTGACAACGTGATGAGGTAATCTTCTGTTTTGCATATCCGCGCAATTTAAAATGCAGGCGACAAACCTTGTTCCAGGATTAAGGTTCTCTTTACTTCAATTCTGCAATGGGTACCATAGAAGGTCTCCCGTGGGCGCATTCGAATGGGTTATGGCATCGCGAGAGCTTGCTAATTAAAATTATGCACTCTTGCCGGGTTAATTCATCTCCAAACATAACAGCAGATCTGCATGCCTTGCTGTTAAGAATTTCATGAAAGACCGTTGGAACGCAGCTTGAGTACTTCCACCAATATAATTTATCAACCGAAGTGTAGTTTTCGAAATGGGATAAATCCATTGGAAGTTTTTTGAAATCCTTCAGGTCATGTGCATGTTGCAGCAAGACCATTTTTAAGTAGTCTTTATCCCCGTTATATTTGGAAGTTAACATCTCAGGCAGTGTTTTAATTTCCAAAAGTGAGGTTTCCATTGTTCCCTCAATTGTTTCATAGCCAATTCCCCACTTTTTAAATTCACTTTGATAATGCTTAAATAAGTCAGCCTCAGTACGATCAACTTCAATGCAACAATCCTTGAGGTCTCGTGCAACAAAAGTTCCGGTTACAACTTCTGTCAACAGGCTATAAAATAGCTCTTCTAGTCTTATCCTCTCATCGCAAGCATGTTGATCAACTAGAACTAATAGTGGGCAATTATGAATAGATTGGTCTAAACAACGTATGAGAATAAATTTTTTATCTACTTGATTAATCACTTCATATTTTGCCAGGACAGATCTTGATATTGAAAAATCTGTTATGGTTTTTCCTATACTGTCATAATCTTCTGTAAAACCACTATCGTAGGGCCTGGAAGAGAGTTTATTCCGTAACCTTGATTTCTGACCGTCGATTCTTATATTCTTGATTTTTTCGTAGTTTATTGTACTATTGTTTATTCTACATCCATTGACAACAGGTTTTCCTATGTATGAATTAATGCGTGCAATCTTCATTTTTGAATTTAATACTTGATTACGTTTACTGATTTGGATTCGACTATCAGGCAATGTTGCCGTCTTCTGTGAACAATTGACTATTTCGAAAGATGAATCTGATTTATCAGGCGTTAAGTATCCTTGAAATGTCAGAAAGGAGCGAATGGTCTTAACGATCAATGGTTCAATGGTACGTATATGGGAAGGCTTAACAATTTTCTTTGCTGGATCTTGTAACAGGTCATCGATAGTTTGGGGGCACCGAACATCAAGGATGAAGACGGGATGTGATCGATACGGTTTTCCCACGCTTTTAGTTTTGAGTAAACTCATGCCTTTCTCCCCAAAATCTTGTGCTTGGAATAAAGAATCGACGTATCCTTGAAAGGCGCTGTCCGCATAACGTCTGCCATTGATATATATAAATTGAAGATCCTTCAATCGAACGGGCATCTTCGATATGATCCCTTCAATCTGATATTCATTAAACTTCAAGGAAACTTTCTTAAGCATATCCGGTGGTATTATTGCCCCAAACACATTTCTCAGTACTTGAGACATTTGCTGGTGCTTTGTTAACCCCTCAGTTATGTTCTTTGAGCGGAAAAGAACTTCTGTATTGATTCTGAGTTTGTCTGTATATTGTACGTTGAGTGAAATCATCGGGTGCATTACCAGTATCTGTAGCATATCTGCCTTTATTGTGTTGAAAGTCTTGAAAGGGGGTTCTTCCTTTAGTATTCTGCGCCGGACAGGTAAATTATACAGCATATCTTCAACAATAACAACAGTACCAGACTTTGTTCGGCTCCAAGCACAAATTTTCCAAAAAGGATCTATTGGGAGTATGGTATTCTCACTCAACATGACGCTTTTGGATGGAAATTTTCTCATCCATGCAGAGTTGTAATCCTTTTTCTTGGAACAAACAAACAGATTAGAGACATTAGAAATGCTATATAGGGCGTCTCCTCTGTAACCGTAGGTTTTCATCGTTACTAAATCATTCATCTTTCGTATTTTGGAAGTATAATTTTGTGTGGCCAATATATTTAGGTCACTTCGAGTCAAACCAATACCATCATCGTAAACTGCAAAGCTCAAATTAGGGAGGTCGATCATGACGTCGATAGTGGTAGCGTGTGCATCTACAGAATTTTGAACTATTTCTCTAACCGCTGATGCTAGCGATACCGTGCATGCCTGAGATTTAAGTCTTTCAGAAACATTAGAATCTAATTTCCTAATATGCTGGCTCATTTTCTTTTTGAGTTGACGAGTTCACGTTCATTCTTCCTTGAAAGCCTCGCTGGTTTATGTATCGGTGGTGTTTGAAATCATCATTCGATGTTTATTGCAAACTATTGATCTTTTTTTCCTGCCCCTTCTCGTGGCGCTCGCAAATAAACGCAAACCAAATATAAGCGTACAAACAGACAGATTTTGTGATACTTATTGATTATTTAGGAAAGCTACTATTGTTCTTGAAAGTCATAATAGAACTACTTATATATGTATCAATGGGGTTGAATTTGCGCTTTATGTATTTTTTAAGGAATGATATGAGAGTTGTCTCTAGTCTATTTATTGAATCGTAAATCAAAAAATACTAGTGATCCCATATAGGATAACTAGTAAAGGTTTCGTTAAAGTAGCTTTTTTCTCAATTCAACGTCACGCATTAAATGTGGGTACCGTTGTTAGCAGAACCTGTAACATTACTAGCATCGGCAGTTATAGTAACGTAATTAACAACAGGCTCCGCCGTAGTAGTAACCACTTGGGTAACTGCAGCAGCTGTAACTGTAACATACTTGGTAGACGCACTACAGTACTGTTCATCGGCGGATGTGGTTTGAATCATCTGAGATTGATGTTCAGCAGAGACTAACTTTTCTAAGGCATCAACATTGGAGGCGGCGTCCCCAGCTGTGGATGTCGCTATTGTATTACTAGCTTGGGAATTATATACAGTAACCAATAAGGTTGAGGTCAAAGTAGAGGTGTATGTACTGCCCGATTCGGTTACTGTAGAAGCAATTTCTGTGACGCTCGTGGAAATCTGTTCAGCCTTCTCGTTGGCGGATTCCGTAGATAGAGTTATTATGTAAGTAGAGGTCAGAGTAGACGTGTAGGTGGTGTCTGTGTCAGAATAGGTGGTGGTGTATTCATTTGTGGACGTAGTTAGGCTAGGCGTGCTTGCAGTAGGTGTACTTGCAGTAGGTGTACTAATAATAGCAGCTGATTGGGAGGTAGTGAACCAGTAGGTAGAGTAAAAAGTAGATGTTATGTAGAAGGTGGTTGTTTCATCGCTGTACGTTAATGTTGTCTCTTGAGGTGAAACAGAGTATGTTGGAGTTAATGTCTTCGTGTATGGTGTATAGCTCGTAGTTTCATTGACATATAAGGCAGAAGCGAAGTTGGAGGTTACCAGTAGTAAACTACACAATATTTTGAAAATCATTGCGATATATATTCTTATTTGTTGGTTGTGTTAGACAACTAGTGTACAAGAAAGAGACTAAATGGCCATAACGGATCTTGATAATTCATTTTCTTACGTCTTTTAAATACACTCCCTCTCCATCACATACAGATCGATTTAATGTCTACCTCTTCTAAGCCATCTGAAATTCTTGGGTCTTTCTCTGTTTACGGTTATTTGAAACACGAAATTACTTAAGAACACGAAATGCCAATTATTAGCGTCGCGAATTGAATATCCAATGCGGCGGGAAAATCAAAAAACGAAAATAGAATAGGAAAAACTGCCGTAGTTATAGAGTCAAACCTGAGCGCCAGTTTCATTCTTCTAGCGGAGAATGCTTTCCCAAACAATAACCCACAGATTATGTGTTGAAGAGTCTAGGCTTGTGGAAATTGAAATCAAAATGTTTGTTCCCTTTAAAAAAAATCAATTAAGCAAGGAAAGGAAATAAACAGTGCATGCTTTCCTTATCCTTGGAATACTATATTATGCTACCATAGCTGGAAATGTTGTTATCCTTGTTAGGCACTTCATTTGAGATTTCCGATAAATCAGGAATTTCGTCATTTAGGAATGTGTTCGTTTCAAAATTCTCTGCATTGGTTATCGTTAGGCTCTCAGAATGTAACCTGATGACATTGTCGACACAAAAGTACTGGAAGCAATTCAGTAAGATAGGAAAGACAAACATGACCAGAAAAACTTGAAGGTTTGGCCATGAATCTGACCAGCCAAGGATAAGATCGGCGAACCAGTATGCCAAGTCTTCTAAGTAGTTTAGTATTAGAAACACGCAGAACTTCATCACGCCCAGCCCAACAATGAATATAAGCAGCTGTTTCACGAAGGCAGAGAATAAGGGTTTTCTGGGGTGGCTCCCAACGGTTTTAGATGGAAAATAATTACCACTTTCAATGTTTTGGAAGTGTAAGGATTTTAGCACTTTTTCAATTATGTATAAGCACAACCAAAGAATGGGAATCCCAACAGTAGTATCCAGGAGTAAGTTAAGAAAATACCAATCGCATTGATCCTCATCATCATTGCCTTTTGCAGTGATTGCGAAGAGTGACCTTCGTCTTTTCTTCAGTATGCTGATGCCTAGATTCAAAAAATGGATTCCAAGAGAGCCGATGATTTGTTTTCCAATGTCATAACTCCACACAATCATTTTTCTCCTTGGATGCTCATAGTTTCTTTTCACCAATAACACAATCACGGCTGTCATACCCATCAATGTCTGGACAAAAAGAGACACGGGCCCCAACAACTGGCAAGTGTCTTTCCCATTAGAAACATACATATTCTTTTCGATTAATTGGCAGTTCTGCTGAACTTGTGTGACTGTTGGGCCTCCTGCTAATATGTATTAGAACTTTTTCTGCTTAGTACATTCAAGTACTTTTGTGCAGATGTTCGCATCTGCAATAAACTTTTAATCTCCCTTCCACTCTCATCGTCTACAAACCCATACACCATTTGTCAAGCACATGCTTAATCCAACAATATTCAAGATTTAATATTTATATATATATATATATATACATGCAGAGGGAACGTTTTCTCCCCTCGTAGGTAAGGCGATTACGTGTCTAAAAGAACGATTTTGCAAGCGCTTCTAAATTTTGTTCCTCTGGCGTTAAGCATTTCGTATTTTTCACAATGTTTAGTATTATGCCCGCTATAAATTTCCCATTGTTGAAACAACTCTCGCTACCCTTATCTTTATTTTCTTTAAATGAAAGTATGGTCTCTAATATCAGGGTTAACTTTTGAATGTAATCCTTGAATAGTATATTTTCAATCGGATTCACGTCAGCTGTTACACTTGAATCTTTTAAATAAATTCCAACCGTTTTTGTGATATGAAATAAATCTGAGATGCTTAGTTGTTCTGCTTGACCTAAATTTTGGAATTTGAAGATCGAATCCCATAGGGATGTAATAGCTTCTTTAGGAAGGGCTTTCTTGGACACAAGCAGCTTATCCATCGCAATACAGGACGTTAACGTTCCATGCTCTGCTATAAAAGAGATAATTGTTGGATCACTGCTTATTAAATTGTGTATTTTTGAACTTGGAAGCACCGTTAAAGTTTTGTTTAATAAATTTGTTAATAACGATCTCAGGTTGTTATAATATTTAGTTTGCTCGTGACATCTTCTCATAATCTGAAATAGGGTGAAGAGGTCCTTGATATCTAGCCACATGGTATTTTCCAGATTTAACAGCTTCCTCAGTAAATCTAGGAATCCTTGATATTGTAGTGGGTCTTGTAGCAAGCTACCAACTTGAATCAATTCACTAAGAGATATGAGCTTCAGTAGCGCGACAGCGTCACTTTTGGATGCAACTGAGTTACATAATATCATCAAAGCTGCGGCTAGGGCATAACTACTTGCGGAACTCTTAATAGTTTCGATACATAATGATTGCTCTCGTTTGTTAGAGTTTGTTAGGTTGGCGGAGATGTTGCCTGCGCACGATATGAGTCTTCTCATTACAATTAGCTTATTATTGAAGGTTTTTGATTCTAAGCAAACTAAGGACAATATTAAATTTTTTTGCATGCTTAGCACAAGCTGCTCCTCATTGGTAAAGTTTATAGTTTCATCCTTGGCTACAATAGTTTCAAGACATGTTGACAGATTTAATAGCAATTCACAATTAACGTCCTCCTCATCATCTTCTTCCTCTTTTTCGATGTACTCTTGATTTCCTTGGCCAGCGAACTTCTGAGTTTCAGTATTTGAATATGCTTCGACTGCTCCATCTTCCATTGCCTGCAATTCTTTATTTTGCACATTTGAAGAGATTTTTTTGATGTACTGGCTTAAGAAAAAGAGATCGCTTATTTGAACATTTGAGTAATTGACTTTTAAAATATCGTTCAATAAATCTGAACCTAAAACAACTTTTTCGGGAGATGACAAATAGCTATATTGTGTGGTTTTCAACAAAACAAATAATGGACCTCTAATGAAGGGAGCCAAATTTTCTGTATACTTGAGATTTCCAATGCAAAAATTCCTTAGTAGCACAACTGACCGCATCTGTAATTTATCCACTAAGCTATCCTCACTCTTGTCAGAAGAAATTTCGTCCAGCTGAAGAACCCCGCCTATATAATAATTAAGAAGCTTTTTACCTCCAGAATCCAAGAGAATTTCCCGATTATCATCATTATCAATTATTGCGTTAGCGATACATCTAATCACTTCAGAACTGATCTCATAAAACGCTATTTTATCATTATTTGAAATGCTCGTATCATGAAAGCAGATATCAAGCGCTTGTTCTAATACTCTTACTAGGTTCAGTAGCAGCCCAGTTTTACCAACAATATCTCTATTACTTGGTTCTCTCAACGAAACAGCCAATTGGTCCATTACCGCTAGGTAGCTTCCTAAGTAGACATCGTTCATCGGAACATCCTTTATTGAAGACGCATTGAGGATCGGTTGCAGACCAAATAAAATTTCTTCGTAATCCATTTAGTAGGACAGTTATTTTCACTTGAAACCACAATCTTTTGGGGCTGAAATATAGATGAGGTGATTTGTTATTCGCGGTTAGTTTTAGTTCGCGAGTGACCTGCTTACGTTGTCTTCAGCCATTTTACGTTGCTTGGCTTGCCGCCGGCGGGTAATATGATCTTATTTTGACATGGTTAAAGAAAAATACTTTTGACTAAGTACCTTTATCACAAGAAAGTTTAGGAAGGGATTCACTATTTGAAGATCAGACAAATGAGTATACGATATTGGCTCAATATTTTAGCCGAGTTTGCTTAAACTTAGTGGCAGAACTTTAGTCATGGGAAGACAAGAACGATCTTACGAGGCCCTTAGGACCTCGGCGGCTAACAGTAAAACTGGTAACTGACGGACAAGGAATATCAAGGTCATATTTTGAAAAGGTCTTTTTGGGTGACTACTTGGGTAAGAAATAATTAGACGAAGTTTCTTTCTGATGTGTATTGAACTAGTGCTCGTGCTTACATACACATCGCCCATTATTGCCTATAGTTATCCTCACTTTATACGAGGTCTGGCCGTTAACGGTTCTTTTACATTGAAAAACTAAATCAGTCACCCACGCAAATAATGAAAAAAAAAAAAAATCAAAAGCGAAAAGAAACCTAACGCATATTCTATTCAAACGTTGAATGATTGTATTATTATAAATCATAATCACGTAAAGCCACCGAAATTTTTTTCCAGAGTGAAGAATATAAAAAAATATCTTTAACCAGTCTATAATGTCTTCTGGTTTGGTCTTAGAAAACACGGCACGTAGAGATGCGTTAATCGCCATCGAAAAGAAGTACCAAAAAATATGGGCTGAAGAGCACCAATTTGAAATCGATGCGCCATCAATCGAAGATGAGCCCATTACAATGGACTCTGAAGAGTTACATCGCAAGTATCCTAAATTCATGTCGTCTATGGCCTATCCTTATATGAACGGTGTTATGCACGCCGGCCATTGTTTTACTCTCTCCAAAGTCGAATTTTCTATTGGTTTTGAAAGGATGAACGGTAAAAGAGCTTTGTTTCCATTGGGTTTTCACTGTACAGGTATGCCAATCTTAGCATGTGCCGATAAACTAAAGAGGGAAGCCGAACTTTTTGGCAAGAACTTCGACAATGTACCAGCAGAAGAAGAAGAAATTAAAGAAGAAACGCCGGCTGAGAAAGACCACGAGGATGTTACCAAATTCAAAGCTAAAAAATCTAAAGCCGCAGCCAAGAAGGGCCGTGGTAAGTACCAATTCGAAATCATGTTACAGCTTGGTATCCCTAGAGAAGAAATCATTAAGTTCGCCGACGCCAAGTACTGGTTGACCTATTTCCCACCTTTGTGTGAAAGTGATTGTACTTCACTTGGGGCTCGTATCGATTGGAGACGTTCTTTTGTCACCACTGATGCCAATCCTTATTACGATGCCTTTATTAGATGGCAAATGAACAAGTTAAAGGCTGCTGGTAAAATCAAATTCGGTGAACGTTATACTATTTACTCTGAAAAAGATGGTCAAGCTTGTATGGATCACGATAGACAATCCGGTGAAGGTGTTACACCACAAGAATATATTGGTGTGAAAATTGAAGCTTTAGAGTTCGCCGATGATGCCGCAAAAATCATTGATTCAAGCTCAGATCTTGACAAATCCAAAAAATTCTACTTTGTCGCTGCCACGTTGAGACCGGAAACTATGTATGGACAAACATGTTGTTTTGTTTCTCCAACAATTGAGTATGGTATATTTGACGCTGGTGATTCTTATTTTATCACTACTGAACGTGCATTCAAGAACATGTCTTACCAAAAGCTAACACCAAAGAGAGGCTTCTACAAGCCGATAGTTACTGTCCCAGGTAAGGCATTTATTGGTACCAAGATTCATGCCCCACAATCTGTATATCCAGAACTAAGAATATTGCCTATGGAAACTGTCATTGCTACCAAGGGTACTGGTGTCGTCACGTGTGTACCATCTAATTCACCAGATGACTACATTACCACCAAGGACTTGTTGCACAAACCTGAATACTACGGCATTAAACCTGAATGGATTGACCATGAAATTGTTCCAATTATGCATACCGAAAAGTATGGTGATTTAACTGCAAAGGCTATTGTTGAAGAAAAAAAAATTCAATCTCCAAAGGATAAGAACTTGTTAGCAGAAGCCAAGAAAATTGCTTACAAGGAAGATTACTACACTGGTACCATGATATATGGTCCTTATAAAGGTGAGAAGGTCGAACAAGCCAAAAACAAGGTTAAGGCTGATATGATTGCCGCCGGTGAAGCTTTCGTCTACAACGAACCAGAATCTCAGGTCATGTCACGTTCTGGTGATGACTGTATCGTTTCTTTGGAAGATCAATGGTACGTTGATTACGGTGAAGAAAGTTGGAAGAAACAAGCAATTGAATGTTTGGAAGGGATGCAATTATTTGCTCCTGAGGTAAAAAACGCATTTGAAGGTGTTTTGGATTGGTTGAAAAACTGGGCTGTTTGCCGTACATACGGGTTAGGTACCAGATTGCCTTGGGATGAAAAATACTTAGTTGAGTCTTTATCAGACTCTACTATTTATCAATCATTTTATACCATTGCTCACTTACTATTTAAGGATTATTATGGTAACGAAATTGGACCATTAGGCATTTCAGCTGATCAAATGACAGATGAGGTTTTCGATTACATTTTCCAACATCAGGATGATGTCAAGAACACCAATATTCCTTTGCCTGCTTTACAAAAGTTGAGAAGGGAATTTGAGTATTTCTACCCATTAGACGTCTCAATTTCCGGGAAGGATTTGATCCCTAACCATTTAACTTTCTTCATTTACACACATGTTGCATTATTCCCAAAGAAATTCTGGCCTAAAGGTATCAGAGCTAACGGTCATTTGATGTTAAACAATTCTAAAATGTCGAAATCTACAGGTAATTTTATGACTTTAGAACAAACGGTTGAAAAGTTCGGTGCTGATGCAGCTCGTATTGCGTTTGCCGATGCGGGAGATACTGTTGAAGATGCAAATTTTGACGAATCTAACGCTAATGCTGCTATTCTGAGATTATTCAATTTGAAGGAGTGGGCAGAAGAAATTACCAAGGAATCTAACTTGAGAACTGGGGAAATTACAGATTTCTTTGATATCGCGTTTGAACACGAAATGAATGCTCTGATTGAAAAGACTTATGAACAGTATGCATTGACTAATTATAAGAATGCCTTGAAATACGGTCTTTTTGATTTCCAAGCTGCTAGGGATTACTATCGTGAAGCTAGTGGTGTAATGCATAAAGATTTAATTGCACGTTATATTGAAACACAAGCCTTATTGCTGGCTCCAATTGCGCCTCATTTCGCTGAGTATATTTACCGTGAAGTTCTAGGTAACCAAACCTCTGTACAAAATGCCAAATTTCCACGTGCATCCAAACCAGTAGATAAGGGTGTTCTGGCTGCTTTGGATTACTTGAGAAATCTACAGAGAAGCATAAGAGAAGGCGAAGGGCAAGCACTAAAAAAGAAGAAGGGCAAGTCTGCTGAAATCGATGCATCCAAACCTGTTAAGTTGACTTTATTGATCTCTGAATCATTTCCAGAATGGCAATCACAATGCGTGGAAATCGTCCGTAAACTATTCAGCGAACAGACTTTAGACGATAACAAAAAGGTCAGAGAGCATATTGAGCCTAAAGAAATGAAGAGAGCTATGCCATTCATTTCTCTATTGAAACAACGTTTAGCTAATGAAAAGCCAGAGGATGTGTTTGAAAGAGAGTTACAATTCAGCGAAATCGATACTGTCAAGGCTGCTGCAAGGAATGTTAAGAAGGCAGCACAAGCTTTGAAAATTGCTGAATTTAGCGCAATTTCTTTCCCATATGGCGCCAAAACCGGTAAGGATATCTTTACTGGTGAAGAAGTTGAAATTCCACCTGTAACAAAGATTGTTGAAAATGCTGTTCCAGGTAACCCAGGTGTTGTCTTCCAAAATATTTAAAGGAGAATATTTCAAGATGCCTCATGGTGATTTTCCGATAAAAGATACAAGAAATTCTCATAGAAATACTTATAAAGATCAATAAACAGCAACCAGAAATCACGTCGCATTGATAATTTGCCTCGTATATATCGTATAATTATTGTAATTGCACAACTGTTTTTGTTTTGTATTCGTTCATTTTCTTGTAAAATGTTTCCACATTTTCTTGTGGAGGATATGTATATTGATTCTTTACTTATTCGTGTTATTTTAGCTGCAAATATCTGGGTTTGAGGGCTATTTGACTAGTCTAGAGAAAAGTAGTCGTGAGAAAACTATATTAGATAGATGGATGAGAGGAGCAGGTCAATAAGTAAAAGAATAATAAATAAATATATAAAAATATACATGTAAAAAAGGTGTTCTAAATGAATGATAAAGTTTATGAATGTAATATACTCTAAGGATGTAAGAAAAAAACCGTTGCGTATGTATAATAAACAGGTCTATGATGTTAAAAGATGAAAAGGCCTAATAAAGTGAACAGAACCGGAAGAAACTAAAAATAAATAAAACCCAAGTAACCACGTACAAAAAGCACATTGATGCTAAGAAGATCTCCCTGCTAGGAAAACAGAAATCAGAATGAAACGTTTCAATAATCATCCCTCAAGTTTTTTCTTCATTTGGAGCAACGTCACTACTGACTTTTTTCTCCCCTTTCCTCTTCTCTTTGAAAATTCATCCATTTTCCGCTGAAGCGTCTCACTTGTTTTATTGTCAACTAATGTATTTCTCTTAGCACTTACATGAATAAGCTCATTTGTGTTCATTGATTTTTCCTTAGGTGGATGAAAAGGCTTCAAATTTTTCAGTAGTTCACTAGGTATATTCTCCCACTCTGAAAAGAATTCAAGTCCAGTGGCAGAGGAAATCCATGGTGATAGAGGTTCATTTAAATCTTCAAGCTTCATCGCAAATTCGTATAACGTACTTCCGGTGTCTTCCTTTAGCTTCGGGTCATTGGGATTGATGAATAAGGGTCTATATCCAGAATAGAGTACATTTGTGGTCATGTCACTCTGCTTTAAATGTGAGGTGGATGGTACTCTTGGTAGCCACGAAAAATCGCTTCTTTTCTTTTTTAAATGAGAACCTCTCACATCGCTATGTTCTTTCTTTGTGATTGTCTTGTTTTGCTTTATAAGTGGTGCAGTATGTTCGTGTTCCGGGGGTTGACGATGGTACGCTGCCTTTTTACTGCCCTTTTTTCTTTTGGATTTCATTTGATTTTTAGATAGTAAAGACTGGTTATTTAAGAACGTAAAGGAAGACTGAAATCTTCTAGAAGTGAGAACTATTCCTGAAGAAATGGCATTGTTCCTTGATAAAGGCGGAATAAATGGACGAGCTAGCTTCAACATAGTTTATCGTCCGACTTTGCGTTCTGACCTGCTGAATATACGATTAGTAGTTTTAAAAGCACCTTTATAATGTTCGACAGCAAGGAGTGCTATATCTAGCGGGTGTTTGTGTACGTATGACGGAATAAGTTAAAGAAACATCTAAGTTATTTAAATAGTTGCTATAACTACCCTTTGGGATAAACGATTCTGATATTGCGAGCGAAAAAAAGAAACGGTAGACAGAATAGGCGTTTGTTATCGTCGATGGTGATAAAAGGCGATATCGCCATTAAGGTAAACAATTATTATGATTATGGTTCTTATGGTTGATACGTTGATTTATATTAATATTAGTGAATGCAAACTTATGTTATTATATATTTTTAAATTTTCATACCGACAGGAAGAGTCAATGACCTCTTGACCACACCTGTTGGTAGCGATATAATGCTGTTTGAGTAGGCAGAATTTAGCATAGCAAATGGAGATCTTAACGTAATACTCAAATCGCTTTGTTTTCTCATCGGACTTAATTCCGCTAATTCGTCTACCTCTTTTGCCAAATTTCTTCCTTCTCCTTCTTTTCTTTTTTCTTCTTCTTCTTCATCATCATCTTCATCATCATCATCTTCTTCTTCTTCTTCTTCTTCTTCTTCTTCTTCATCTTCATCTTCATCTTCATCTTCTTCTTCTTCCTCGTCGACCCTTACTGAAACGCCATCAAATATTTGGGAGGAGCTACCATCAGCCTCATATTCAGTTAATAGAGAATCGGCAAGATCTTCGTAGATAGTTGAGTTTGTTTCTGCTGATTTATTCATATAAACAACATTGCTCTTATTATTTTGTATACGAGCAATTTGTACCCTGAGCATAATTCTTTGAGCAATTACGGTGCTTAAATAATGTTTCATCAAATTGTAACTCTCTTCATTTGAAGTTTCCTCATTATTTGCATTCACATTTTGAATTTCATTGTTGCATTCAACTCTGTCCTTATTATCTACTTCCGTTGTCTCCATTGCATCCGCATAATTAGAGTAGCTTTCAGATGATTCTCTGTCATAATCAGATGAGCAAACGCTATTAACGGGAGATAATTCTCTCATAGAACTAGTATCAATTACATATTCGTCTTCCTCTTTAATAGAATATCGATTCATGGATAACGGAATAACTTTATTTTCTACCACAATTGATGGCTGTCTTGCAATTGCATTTAGGGCCGTCGATGGTTTTGACCTTACCAATCTTGACCTCGAGTACATGCTGCTGTTGCGAGTGACGGCATGACTAACATTATCCGGTACAGAAATGAAGGAGTTTTTATTATTTGCCGGTGTCATAGTGGCAGATGCGGTTAGGATGGATGCAGCCCTTCTAATAGAGGAATTTGTTCTTCTCAATGATGGAGTATAGCTTACCAAAGGACTCCTTGGGGTGTTTGATCCAACTTTGGAATCTTCAGATTGGGGATGGTTTGCTTTAAATTTCGTATCAACTGTCAAAGGTTTAGTCTTTTTTTGTGGAGCCAATACAGGTACTAAAGATTTTGATGAGATCGACCGTTGTAAATTAGAGACGTATCTCTGCGATTTTTTTTGACGCGGAGTAGAGTTGCTGTTTTTGTTGACTAGGTTCGTCCCTCTTTTTTTTGACTTGTTGTTAATGTTTGCTTTAGATTTAGTGGTTTTGGAATTCGTGGCGGAGGGGACTTTTTGAACATTATATGAAAACAGTCTTCTTCTTAAAACTAGCCGTAATTTCCGTAACTTTTTCTTTATCTTGATTCCCAATGAGGTGAAATAATATAAGAGTCCGCCCTTACATCTAATAGCTTTTGATCGTTTTAGAGAACAACGACTGCTACTTGATTTACTGCTGACACTTGAACTATACCTGGAATTGGAAAACCTCGAGGATTCAACTCGTCTTATGGTCGGAACTCTGTTTAGCTTTTTTTTAGGTTTCGGTACTACGCTATTGTTTAATTCGATAGTTTTTATATCCTTTTCCATATTTAATTTGGTCATCGGTTTGGCTTCTTGGGTCGACGGCAGAATGGCGCTTTTAGATGTCGATTTCCTTGGTAATAACGATGATGCTGATGACGGCGCGATATCGTAGGAAACATTATCTGCTGTTGGGATAGTCTGGAATGCCGTTGAGATTGAGCCAGTTATGTTTCCCTCTGGAATAGCTTCCATTGAATGTAACTGGTTTTTAACTACACTTGAGCTGCTATAATGAAGAGAGTCATTTCCTGGGAAGTCATGAGAAGCAAAAAAGTCACTTTTGTTCGAGTCTGAGGAAGTTAATCTAGCGGTTTCATTTTGATTGATTACAATACGTGGTGAAGACGTAGTATTGTCAGAAATGTTAGCAAATGAATAGTATCCATTTGATGAATAACCGGAATTTGTATTTGTATTGGAAGTGGATGTATAGTCTGATAATATTTGAGAGTTTCCGTCTTCATCGCGAGAAACTCCATTTTCTGCTGCAAACACATCATTTAAAAGATGATGATTATTCAAATGGTACTCTTCTAGCGTTCCTCTTGGTAAACTTTCGTTAGACGGGAATTTAAAATCCATTTGATCGCCTCTAAACGACTTGGTTTTTGTCCTTATTGGAGCTCTGATGATCATTCCGTATGATATATTTGTTGTGATAATAAGCCAAATTTATTTGAGCACTATTGTTAAGTTAATTGTTCTTGTTTTACTTGTTAAGCCGTTAAGTTGTCAACCGAATTATCAAGCACTTAAATCTATATATACAACATATTTGTACAAGAATTGATGACCTGCTGAAAGCCCAGCAATCTGGTTATCCCAGTTGAACATGTTTAAGGATAGGCATATCGATTTCTTTATCTTACTAACCGAAATATTGAATTGCCTGTGTAATGAATGGCTGGAGCAGCCTTTTTTTTATCTTCGCCAGCCATCGCTTTTTTTGAATATTTTCCACATGAAAACAATGTATGAAAAATTCTAAGGCATCGCACCAAACTATATGAAGGGGAAGTGAGTTATTCCGCAAACAGCGAGTAAGTTTTTCGTTGTATTGATTGCCTATATTATATACCGTGTTGTGGGGGCAACAGACAGAAATAGAAGAAAAAATTTTTGTTGATTTAACTGAAGTAATGGGAAGAACATTTATTCATGCTTCGAAAATAAAACATGCGGCACGCAAAAGAAAACATCATTCCAACTTTAGAACTCTGATCAAATTATTGAACAATGATGCCTATAAGATAGAATCATCAAAACCGTTGAAAAATGGTAAACTTTTCAAATACTGGAGAAATAGGCGTAGATTGTTTTCAAAGATAGATTCGGCGTCGATATATATGACTGATGAGCTGTGGTTCAGTGTGACGCCCGAAAGAATTGCCTGCTTCCTGGCAAATTTTGTTAAGGCATGCATGCCAAATGCCGAAAAAATACTGGATGTTTTCTGTGGTGGGGGCGGGAACACCATACAATTTGCCATGCAATTTCCTTACGTCTATGGAGTGGACTACAGTATTGAACACATATATTGTACTGCGAAAAACGCCCAAAGCTACGGTGTGGACGACAGAATATGGCTGAAGCGGGGATCCTGGAAAAAGCTAGTCTCTAAGCAGAAACTTTCCAAAATAAAGTACGACTGTGTATTTGGATCACCCCCGTGGGGTGGTCCAGAATACTTAAGAAACGATGTGTATGACTTAGAGCAACATCTAAAGCCTATGGGGATTACCAAGATGTTGAAAAGTTTTCTTAAACTAAGCCCTAATGTGATTATGTTTTTGCCAAGGAACTCTGATTTGAACCAGCTTTCTCGAGCTACGAGGAAAGTACTAGGTCCATTTGCCAAATGTAAAGTATTATATGTAAAGGAGAATGGATATATGAAAGGAATATTTTGCATGTGGGGGGAATGCTTTTTTAACTACGAACCAGCAAGTACGGAGAATAGTCGAAGGGAGTCGTCCGAAAAGGAAGAGCTGAGTTCTGAAAACGAAGAGCTCTCGAAAAGAAAAAAGCATGAATCCACAACAACGACCAAAGATAATACTGTAGACATTTACGACCTAAATGGTTAAACACTTGTTCAAGTTGAATCGTATGATAGAAAATGCAATGACTATGTTATGAATGTATATATAGCACATAAAGAGGATCGCTTACGTGAATTCGGGAATAATTAAAACGTTCTTTTAGCTGCGGCTGCTCGTCGATAGGAGTGATAACAAATTAAGAATTAGAAGGGATGTCTTTTTTTTCTACCAGCAAGTTGCCACGCGCTTCAGACTTTAGAAGAGGTAGTAGCAATCCCTTCGAATGAGGTTCGATTATATCTCTCACCATTCCACGATTTATCACGGAAATACCATTCAAAAATAAATAAGGCGACTGAATGGATTCCAAGGCAGCACTAGTATCGATATTTAGTTTATTTTGTTTGATATACTTTTCTAATTCATAGCCATGAGAGTGTTTTTCCAAATCAACAGTGGCCAATTCGGGTGAAATCTCAAATTCTCTTTGTAATAGATTTTTTAAGAAAATGGAGTCTGCTTGTGATGATTTAATGAATAATACCGCTGGAGAGGTTCTTATTATATCTAGAAAATCTGTTCTAGGGTCGAATTTTTTGTGATCGCAGTTTTTCTGCAAGGCCAGAGAAGATGACCGTGGATGTAGTGTTGTTGTGGTCGTCGCCGTCACGACATTATCAGTTTGGAACGATCTTGAAGAAAATTTTGATGTAGCTTTGGATGAGGGTTCTGGGATGTCGACTTCAACCTCGCTTTGAATATTTGAAATTTCTTCTTTGACTTTTTGGAAATTCAGTTCATTTTCATTACTTAGAAAACTGTCTGCTGTCTTTAATAAGTTTGGCAACTTGTAAACGAACTTCTTTTCACTTTCTTCCTCACTATTTTTTTTGTTTTCGCTAGGGTCAGCAGAGTTGTAGAATTCCAAGGAGTCATTCCATGTAAGTAGTAAGAAGCTAAATACGCCAAGCAAAACGAGTGTTAGCGATATTATTCTCGTACTTCTCTTGATTGCTGTGTGCTTTTTCAAAACTGATGAATCCGCTATCATCTTTAACTGTTATTTTCCTTTTTTTAATTGCTCTTTACTGTTCTTGGAACAAGAGATTATGAAGTCTATAAAAGAACATATATATAAGTATTTAAGAGATAAGCCTGATTCAAAGACGTTTGCAAGTTTCAGTCACTTGGCCTTAACAATCTTTATATATTAATCCCTTTAGTACCTGCACAATTAAGGCCGAGACAGACTCGAAACAACCCCAAAACTTCTTGATCTTTATTAGCTGATGCCAAATTTTTTGGTACCACACTGAAACGAACTTCGTAAATCCATTATTTGTGTATTTTCTTAACGAGAAGTGCCTAAAAACTGCCTTTTATGCGCTGTCTTCTGAGAATAGATCCCGTTCAAGGCAAGCGCCGGGCAAGCGGAGGCGCAGTCTACAGAACAATCCGCACAAGGAAAAAAGCACCCGAGATCTGGGACCCTCACCTAATCATTTATCGTTATCCACGACAGGGTGCGGTGATTGCTGTGTATTAATGAGTGGTTTCAAAGCCCTATCCCGCAGTCGTTTGGCACTCTGCAGGGCCTCAATCATTTTATCCTTCCTCTCGAGCATCTTCTGTAATTCGATCACTTCAGTGCCGTCACACCCAGTTAGCGACATTGCAGTATGACCACTTTTTTCTAGCGCCATGATCTTGTCTTCAAGTTTTTGAGTGTATTTCCTATATTGCCTTATTTGTGATTCCAAACCTTGGAACTTTGTTTCCAAAAGGGTGCCGACCTCAAAGGGAAGCATTTCTACAATTTCCATAATCTCAGAATCTTGCAAATCAACCACATCTTTATCTAGTAGTTTTTCACAATTCTCTAGTTTATATTTTAATACTCGATTCTCCGCTCTCATTAGAGCCAAATTCGGATCACCATCATTGCCGGTGGCTTTAATGTCGTTATAAGTACTTTCATTGGAAGATTTGGTTAAGGGCTCGCCAATGTTTGAACGGTTCTTCAATTCAGAGATCATCCTACGTTGTTCTTCCAATTGGCGTCTCAGTAGCTCAATGGTGCGATCTTTATCTCCATCGTTATTCCCGTTACTGATGATGGATTTTTTGGATACATGAAGTGCGACGTTTTTCGCTCTTGATGCAAACCTCAGCGTATTCATAGTTTCCGCTGCCGCATCATTTCTGGTGTCGACTGTACATATCGTTGTCACTATGCTGTCACCGCTTAGTGCCGGTTGCAATAATCTAGTCAATTTAGAATCACGATATGGAATGTGGTTGCTTGGGCTAGTGCCGTTATTGGTAGCATTTCCACTACTGCTGCTACTGCCACTTGCAGATGGCGAGGGAATGTTTGAGCCTACTGAGTTCATCTTGTCGGCACTGAGTTTGGATATCACAGTCCCCAAAGCAAGTAAGGATTTGTTGATGAATGAACCTTCCTTTCTCCTCTCTTGTTGCCCCGTAGCCCTTTCCGAACCTGCTAGGTCACACAACGACAATGTACTCGATCTTGAGGTGCCGTTCTTTACGTTAGTACTTGTTAAACGAATCAGTACAATGGCATGAGATCGTGAGCTTCTTGCATTGTAGTCAGTTTCGCCAATTTTCCTACTTTTGTCACCAACTGCAATCCACCTCAATAATTCTTCACTACTTTCACATCTTCTTTCGGTGAGACCGATAACTTTGACCCCATACTGAGAGTCATCTCTGATTTTTAATTCTACGCCCAATCCATTGCTGTTGCTCTTGCTCATATATAACCTTGAAGGAGTACTGATTCTACTACCGGATTCTTCTAATCCGCTTTCTAACAGGTCGTAAATCCTTTCATTGTAAATTTCGAGGTACGATATTATAACGTCGAACTTTTTATCGCCATTCATTGATTGTTCCATGATATTGGTAAATAAATACGACACAGATAAAGGAATTAGGCCTAGCTCTTGTTCATTTCCGCTCATTGTAAACGTTTTACCTGACCCGGTCATACCGTACGCAAATATGGTGGCATTAAACCCCATCAATAACTTATCAATCATTGGTTTACTGGTTCTTTCATAAACTTCCAAATTAGTGCAATGGGAAGCAAAAACATGATCGAACTTGAACTCTCCAATTTCTTCATGCACTATTGTTTTGTCATTAGTAATAAACCAGGGGTCTCTAACAAATGTATTGCTACCGTGATGTGAGTTGGATCTTGGTTGAGAGTACCTGGGCGATTTTAGCCCCACATGGTCACGGGAAGTTCCAACGCTCCGTGGTTTCGGCCGGATGGTCACAGTGATTGACCCAGTATATGTATCGTTTTTTCTCGAGTTGTTGTTAATACTGTCGCTCCGCCTGATCCTTATCCTACCTGGGTGAAGGAAGGGATCGGATTTGGCTGATACGGATCTTAGTGGGGAGTTACTTCTAGTGGAAGATGCAGAAATCGACTGAGAACCCGAATTAGAGGTGCTCCGTATGGAGTTTCTTGTCAGATTAGAAAACGATGAAGTTGATCGTACAGAGGGCGATTGTGGGATATTACTTGAACCAGAACTAGACCTCGTTGATGGCCTCCTTAAGCTTGGGCTCATTTTTTGAATCATCAATGGTGGTATTATGGTAAGAATTTTATCAAGTGTTCTATGTTTGCCTTGATTTCAAATGTTTCTAGAGCGCAGCCTGTGAATCTCTGCAGCCTATTTCTTTTTATTTTTCGCTTCTGCTTACATTGCTTTATTATCAATTGTTCCGCTATTGGAAAAGGATAAACAAGGAAATTCTCGAGCCGCATCATCGGGCTACCCGCATATAATGACATTATGGGCAGCAGCATAGAACAATGGATTCTAAAACTGAGGACAAGATGGTTTGTCTTGTTTTTTTTTTTTAAATATACTATAGTTTTTTTTATTGTTATCTACTTATAAAAGCTCTCTAGATGGCAGAAAAGGATAGGGCGGAGAAGTAAGAAAAGTTTAGCTCAAATTGCTTTGGCCAAACCAACCGCATTGTTGCCCAAATCGTAAATAGAATAGTATTTACGCAAGAAGGCATCACCAACGATGGCCAGTGGGCCAACAGGTTCTGGGAAATCCATTGGTGTAATTGCAGAGATACAGGAGCCTGAAACTTCAAGCGTGTAATCGTATGGCCCAATAGTGAAGTTGTAGCCATTGAAGTTGAAAATTAGATCAGGTAGATTGTCTCTGGTGTTACAGTCTAGAGTATATTGACCGGTCCAACCCTTCTTGGCCCCAATTTCAGCATTAATCATTTCAGCTAATCCTGATGGCAAGGTAATCAAAGAAGTACCAGTATCGATGGCGGCACCATGGCTCTCCAATTCGGCGTACTCGTCGCCTAAACCGATACCTTCAAACTTGACTTCCCAGTAAGCCTTACGACGAACAGGTAACCAAGTGATATCGCCCTTGAACTTAGACTCGTCAATACCACCAAAGGTGGCTTCACCGCCATTTTCAGTATCCTTTGAAGTGTCTCCCAAATAAAAGGCAAATCTCTTTTCGTCCAACAAATCTTGTTGAATGGCGTTGTAAAATGGAGGGACCACCTTATCAACAGAAATGGTATCGTAACCCAAACCCAAAATACCATCGAACTTGCCAAATGCAAATGTTAAGCCCGGCTCGCTGGTAGCCTCAGCGAAGTCTTGTTTTGGAATGGTCAAATCCCCGATGGACAAAGTGTCTTGAGAAATGTAACCTTCCAAAGAACCAGTACCATATTGAATGGCAAATTCAGTACCATTAGCTTTGTAGCTTGATGAAGCTTCATGATCGTATTTAGAATGTAGAAAACAAGCCAAGGAACCACATTCGTTACTTGGAACCCAAAGGTTTGAAGAACCAGTATCCAAAATAACCTTGAAGTTTTGAGGTGGAGTACCCAAAGTAATGTCAGTGTAATATTGTGCGTTCAAGTAATTTGTCAATGGAACATCGTGACCACCTTCAGTGAAGAAAGGATGCTCCCTAGAAAAAACAACTTCGGGGTTAGCTTTCTCAAATTGAGTCAAGTACTTTTGGCCTAAATGAGCTAAATGTTGCTCGAAAGTGACTTCTTTCATCTCATCGGACAACTCGTGTTTATAAATTTTAGCCTTGTGGACTTTTGCAGCAACTTGGTTGGCGCTGACCAACAACAAGGCCAATGGCAATAATGCTTTCAAGCTGAACATGTTAGTTTTGGTTTTTGTTTGAATTTTATTTGGATTAAATACTAGGTCACTAGGCTTTTTTTTTTTCTTTTCTTATAGAATTCTAATAGAAAAAACTTTTTATGAATACAGTAGGGTGAGATATACTTTTTGTTATTCTTCCCTTACGTGGTAGGCTTCTCAAATAAAAATAGAAAAGACCACTAAAATTTGATTATAAAGGCTTGGCTCAAAAAAGAAGAAGGTGGAATGAATAAATAGCAGCGAATTACCCAAACTTCTTTACTCTGTTCCCTTAACCAGTTGATAAGAGGTTACGAAGTACGGAAGTATGGCTTTTTATATAAATCCTAAAAAGGGCCGCCTCCGCCCCTTAATCCATCGACACCCGCAAATGAAATATAGTACCCGGAAGGCATAAGACGGGTTACAGCCTCTCCATAGATTCAATAACCGCTTTTGGTTATAGAAATAATCAGACCTCAGCAAATACAATTGAGGAGCTCAAGATATTGAAAACGGATTAACAAACTTTTTAAAATTATTTATGAGCTTGTTGTACCACATCAAGCAGGATTATGTTTTTTTCAGAACTTCTTTTTCTGATTCAAAAATTCATTAAGCATAACTAAAACTGAAAATCAAAACTTATTAATATACAAAAATCTATATATTTCAAAATGTAAATCGTATCAAAACGTCACTCTATATGTAATAAAAACCCAAAAAGTTATGAATAGATGAATTCTGAGTATTGGTATCTACCATCTTCTCTCTTAAAAAGGGGCAGCATTTTCTATGGGTATTTGTCCTTGGTTACGAAAATTGCAAATTCTCGGGGCCTTTTGAGGTTTGGTCCAATTTTGCCCTTTTAACCTTCTTACTAGGATCAATTTGTGATTGCGATAAACTTACCGAATGTATTCTCTTCAAAATGTTCCCCGTATTCGCATTAATCGGTGACTCTACCAAGTCGTTTAGTACCGAATTATTGCCGTTATTATTTGTATCGCTAACTGGCGGCTTCTTAGCCGACATTGATGAAGAAGAAGCCGAGGGTTGATTTGCACGTTGAGCTGCCATCATCTGGGTTAACTTTTTCACCAAATCTTTTTCTTCGGCTGTTTGCTTAAGTACTACTCTTTGTTCTTGTAACATACCTAATCCCTCGTTAAACAGACCTGTAGTATCGTTAATTTCCACTTTAAAGCCAATGACAAATTTATTGTTTTTATCCCAAATGATCTTGATTTCATCTCCGTCTTGTAAAAGGAATTTCGTACCCTGTATCATGCGGTTATTATTTAAATAGCTCACATTAGTTCCGGTGTGGCAATACCAAATATCATCTAAACCTTGTGCCGGAGATTCATACATGCTTTTGCCTACAGCATGCCTCTTTTTGAAAATGAAGCAATGAACTCGAGACAACCTATTGTCTTCAATTTTACAATTGCAATCCTCGGATCTACCAATGAAAAATGGATTCACACCTTGCTGAATCTCCAGGCTTTCTTGAATAATGCTGTCAGGCAATGGTTGTAAAGTTAAAAACCTACCATTACCCTTTTTCTTTGAGCTCTTGACATTCTCAGTATTATTGGAATGTAAAAGTTTTTGTTCTCTAGTTTCTGCTTCAATGCTTTTGGGCTGTGTATATCGAATAGGGGCGTGTGCGGGTATTTTAAATCCTTGAATTTTTCCATCTTGGTCTTCCTGATCCTGTTCTTGAAGTTGTTGCTCCATTTGTAATTTCCTTTGCGCTTTGACAAATTCGTATTGAGCATCGTCCATATTTTCTAATAATTTCTGCTGCGACAACGATTGTGATAAGGATATTTGTGAAAAATCACCATATGATTGTGAGCCCAATGGACTCATCTTGATCCAGGGATGATTCAAGGCTTTTGCAGCTGTCGACCTATTATTTGGATCCACCTGTAACAATGAATCTATGAAATCTCTTGCTTCTTCAGATATCCGGAAATCTTTGAGGGGCCCTTCATGATATGAGCCTCTTCCAATCTGTTTATATAACTGGTCCTGTGTGCTACCACTAAAAGGTAAGTGGCCCGTTAGGATAACATACACAAGACATCCCATTGACCACATATCCACTAACGAAGAGTACTCATTCCTTTCTTCGTATTCATCAGGAGATACGGATGTATCTTTACCTCTGATGACTTCAGGTGCCACATATGCCAAAGTGCCACAGAAGGTTTTCATAAAAGACCCATTTCCTTGTACTTTTGCCAGACCAAAGTCGGTTATCTTTACCAATACAGGATCGTCTTGTTCAATAAGAATATTATCGGGCTTTAGGTCACGATGGCTGATGCCCATAGAGTGGATGTATTTTATTGCTGTGAGTATCTGCCTGGATATCTCCCTCCCAGCATCTTCTCCAACCGCACCATGAGCAGCAACAAAATCCATTAAGTCACCACCAGAAACGAACTCCATCACCATATAATAACTCTCAGTATCTTCATAAAATCCTTTCAATCGTACTATCCTTGGATGATTGAGCTTTTGCAATACTTCTAACTCTCTTGTCACACCATCCATATTGCCTATTACTTTGCGTTTACTTATAATCTTCACCGCGAATGTTTTCCCAGTAGTTCTTTCAATGGCTTTCTTTACTGTGGCAAATGCACCCTGGCCCACCACTTCGTCAATAATCGAAAAATCCTTAAAAATACCAGTCTTGTTGGCCACGATTGATGATGCAGTAGATGATGTAAGACCAGGAGAAGCTATTTTAGAGGTATTTTTCAGGTTAGATCTTATGCGATCAACTTTGTTCTGCTCGAGGCTCTGCTTAAATTTGTCGTTTATGAAAATGACCAGAGATAAAATATCTGATTCCACGCCTACACCAACGGTTATTTCATCACCTTGAGACAGTAACTGATTGCTGTTCTTCTCGACTTTTTGCCCATTTAACCAGGTCCCATTAGTGGAAATGTCATTCAATAAAAGGTTACCGTCTTCTCCTAGTAGTATTTGGAAATGCTTATTTGACAGTCTTGAAATGTTTCCTAAATGATAGTCACAGGCTGGGTTTCTACCAAATGTCCAAACTTTCTTTATGGATCGTTTTTCCTTAAGCACTTGTGAAATATCAGCTGACAAATCTCGGATGGGAATTTGACCCGTGGTACAAATGACCCTGCACACAATGTTTTCGCCGATCTGTTCTTGAGAAAACTTCTCAATCAAAAACCTTTGAGTAGCCTGCGTGGATTGCTGTGTGGGTTGTGTAATATTTTCCATTTTTAGTTGATGTTGTGTAACACTATCTTTTCTCACTATTCTCTCTTTTAAAGCTTAAGAAAATCGAATGCATATACAAAATTAGTTTGTCTTCCAATAATCTCTACCGTCCTTTTCTGCTTTCTTACCTTTTCTTGATCAGAGATTTCAAAATGGTAACTTTGGTACCCTTTATCTTCTCAACCTGTACCTTTATTCTATAAATGTTTTCATTTCCAAGTCTACCCACGGTGATGATTTTTCTGCCAATTTTACGCGTCACTCCCGTTGCCGTATCAACGCGTCCACACCACCTCACCCTCGAAATGAAAATAAATATGTTAATAGATGCCCGTTTCATTGACATCTGTGACAAACACTTTCCGGCTTAATTAAAAGGAAGCAGGCTATTAATGCACCAACCAAACAAATGATGGTTCACCTCACGCTGAAATCTCATCTAATAAAGGAAGAATTACTTTGGCATGCTTTATCTCCGTCCTATAGTTGCCGATACCACGGTAGATAATACAGTATCATTCTAAAAGTACCATTTAGGTAGGTGCTGAGCGAACCAATAAGTAAGTTTTTGTTTTTTCTCAGTGTTTGCTTTGAATTTACATTGAAATACGTTGTTTTGGACGTACTACAATAGCCGCCATAATAGATTTTCGGGTAACTTTTACACTCTTCCCTCTCTTTCACGTGAGAAAGCACAGAATAAAATCCTAACGGATGTGATAGAACAAAAGGGATATCAATGACAAGAGAGAGGTACTTTATGTTAGTCGCTTGTGCAGAAAGAACAGTCCATAAACAACAATCCGTAAAGAACAATATAAATATTTAGAAAAAGATGTTGCCAGAAAAGAGACTATTGACTCCAGACGATATGAAACTATGGGAAGAATCCCCAACAAGAGCTCATTTCACTAAATTTATTATAGATTTGGCTGAATCTGTCAAAGGACATGAGAATTCTCAGTACAAAGAACCAATATCGGAGTCAATAAACAGTATGATGAACTTGCTTTCGCAAATAAAAGATATCACTCAGAAGCACCCAGTAATAAAGGATGCAGATAGCTCGAGATTTGGTAAGGTTGAGTTTAGGGACTTTTATGACGAAGTTTCACGGAATTCCAGGAAGATCTTACGTTCCGAATTTCCCTCTCTCACAGATGAGCAGTTGGAACAATTATCGATTTATCTAGATGAATCATGGGGAAATAAAAGAAGAATTGATTATGGTTCAGGTCATGAATTAAATTTCATGTGTTTACTTTATGGACTCTATAGTTATGGAATATTCAATCTTTCAAACGATTCAACTAACCTCGTGCTGAAAGTTTTTATAGAATACCTTAAAATAATGAGGATACTAGAAACTAAATATTGGCTTGAGCCTGCGGGCTCTCATGGTGTTTGGGGATTAGATGATTATCATTTCCTTCCATTTCTATTTGGTGCCTTCCAATTAACCACCCACAAGCACTTAAAGCCGATATCAATTCACAATAATGAGCTCGTAGAAATGTTCGCTCATCGGTACTTATATTTTGGTTGTATCGCTTTTATTAATAAGGTCAAGTCATCCGCCTCCTTGAGATGGCATTCTCCTATGCTAGATGACATCAGCGGTGTAAAGACTTGGTCAAAAGTTGCTGAAGGGATGATAAAAATGTATAAAGCCGAAGTCCTTAGTAAATTGCCCATCATGCAACATTTTTACTTTAGCGAGTTTTTGCCTTGTCCGGATGGTGTATCTCCACCAAGAGGCCACATACATGATGGGACTGATAAGGATGATGAGTGCAATTTTGAAGGACATGTTCATACTACTTGGGGAGATTGCTGTGGTATAAAGTTACCGAGCGCTATTGCGGCTACTGAGATGAATAAAAAACATCATAAACCAATACCTTTTGATTAGGAAAAGTCCATTTATAGATGCTATCTCATTGTATATACACGTATACAGGGTACGTACTTTTTCCATCTACTCCCACTAAAATCTTTTGGCGCTTAAGTTGGGGTTCCACGCTAGCCCCGGTTCTGACTCTTTTGTAGCCGTCTCATCCTGTTTCCAAATCTTTATGCTTTTGTCTGCTTCTCCAGTGATTAATCTTAAACCTGTTTTATCGAAAGTGCTACAAAGAACACTCCGTTCACCTTCCAGAGAGCCTACCATTTCTCTCGTGGCCAACGATTGGTATTTGTGACCAGACTTATAATCATAAAAGGAAAGCACACCATTGTCACCGCCAGCGAATAATACATCATCTTGATTAATGCTTAAAGTATTGATTATGCCTGTCTTTTCAGACTCAAAATTGGTGAGTAAAGACCCCTCTGCTAATCCCCATGATCTGATGTCATCAGTACACGCAGAAGCCACCGAAAACTCCTTAGGATGCAACGCTGTAGCTCTCACAGACCTCTTATGATGTGTTAGAACTTTCATTGTTTTCCCAGCAACTACATCCCATAACCTTACCGTAGCATCAGTCGATGAACTCACCACTTGAGGGTCTACTGGAGTACACTGTACTTGATTGATTGGACCCTTATGCCCAACTAGTGTAATAACAGGTATTCTGGTTCTCATATCCCAGAGTTTGATAACGCTATCTCGGCCTGCGGTAGCTATGAGATCCAGCGTTGGATGTATGCTCACCGTACGAACGCCCGATAAATGTCCATAGTAATCTCTAATAATTTGGTTTTTCTCTAGGTCCCAGCATTTGACCGTCTTATCTTCACTAACAGAAAATAAATAAGGATGTCGATCTGACACAGCAACGTCTCTCACTGTCATTACATGCCCTGCTAAGGTAGTTTTTAATTTTCCTGTTGCAAGATCCCAAACTTTCATTGTCGTATCATTACTTCCGGTGATGAACCATTCGTTGTCAACAGGATCGATTGCAACGCATCGTACCCATCCAAGATGGCCATTGATAACGCGTGAAAGTTTCCAGGGTGCATGCCATTCCGGCCTTTGTGACAGAAGTTTTTCGTATCGATTAACTATAAGTTCTTCAGCAACCTCTGGTTGGAAAATTTTATTCACAAAAGCAGATGCATGCGTATCGTGTTCTTTCTTGCTAATCACTGCTTGTGATGCTTCTGAAAAATCTGTAGGAACATGCTGCAGAGTAACTTTCTTGCCTTCACCACTAAAAGAAGAACTTTCCTTCCTATAAGTATCATATCGCATTAGCAATGATTTCTGACCTTCCATTTCGCTTTGTAGGTGGGGCGGCAGAGTGGCCATATATGAAAATTGGTTATTCCAGCGTATTCTGGAATAAAATTTGTCTACATCTCCTAAATTTTCGACTTTGTGATCATTTCCGTCCATTCTCACTAATCTCCATGTAACACAGTGTCTGCATCCTCGGAAATGGTTTTAAGATGCAATGAAGTGGGTAATAATTACTGTTAGCTTCACATCTTGAATAATCTTTTATTGCCAAAATTGTAGCTTTTCCGTATTAGATGATGAAGAATTTTGAGCACCCTTACTTAATAAAAGAGTTGTTGAACTCGAAATAGGAATACGAGATGAGGAGTAATTCTCTGAAAGTAGATAGCTCCTCTTGTCACATTGAATGCTACTTTATTGTGACTATAGGTGATTTAAGCGAACGAATGTTCTTAGGTCATCGTGGATTTGTGTGGTGATTTTCGGCTTATCTTAACAATGTTGACCGCGTGGACCCTCTCAATCTTGACAACAGAACACTTATCAATAACGGTATACAATAAATATCTTGTATGAATTAAATAAAGTAACGTTTTTTCCCTCATATCATTCCGAATCATTACGAAAATTCCAATACCTGTATTTTGAAGTCAACAAGAGTTTCGTTATCCGAATACTATTTTTTGTATCAATAAATTTTGTTTCGTTTTTCATTAATAACTAGTCACTGTGTAGTGGAAGCAAGTTCTCCTTATCCGTTGCCAAGAGACAATAAAAGACCCACATATAGGTGAATATACTGCTCACCATGGTTAATCCTGTTGGATCTTCGAAATTGGAACAAAACAATATAAAAAGCATTATAGGATCATCGTACAATCGACTATACAGCCAATTTACTTCTGATGAGTTGACAGAAGTGGGAAACTACAAGATTTTAAAACAAATAGGTGAAGGAAGTTTTGGAAAAGTATATTTAGCGCTCCATAGACCAACACATCGTAAAGTCTGCCTAAAGACGAGTGATAAGAATGATCCCAATATCGTTAGAGAGGTATTTTACCATAGACAGTTCGATTTTCCTTATATTACAAAGCTTTATGAAGTGATAGTGACAGAATCAAAAGTGTGGATGGCATTAGAATATTGCCCAGGGAAGGAATTATATGACCACTTACTTTCTCTGCGTAGAATATCGTTATTGGAATGCGGAGAGTTGTTTGCACAAATTTCAGGTGCTGTTTACTATGCACACTCAATGCATTGTGTTCATAGAGATTTGAAGTTAGAGAATATTTTATTAGACAAAAATGGAAATGCAAAATTGACGGATTTTGGTTTTACGAGAGAATGTATGACAAAGACGACATTAGAAACGGTTTGCGGTACCACAGTTTATATGGCACCTGAATTGATAGAAAGAAGGACTTATGATGGATTCAAGATTGATATATGGTCATTGGGAGTGATACTATACACATTAATTACGGGATATTTGCCATTTGATGATGACGATGAGGCTAAAACGAAATGGAAAATCGTCAATGAAGAACCGAAATACGATGCTAAAGTTATTCCGGACGATGCTAGGGATTTGATCTCACGATTATTGGCTAAAAATCCGGGAGAGCGTCCATCGTTGTCACAAGTTTTACGCCACCCTTTTTTACAGCCTTACGGTTCAGTGGTTTTAGATCAGACTCAGAAAATTTTGTGCAGACAGCGCAGTGGAGGGACTCAGTTTAAAAGTAAATTAGAAAGGCGATTGCTGAAGCGTCTTAAACAATCAGGGGTTGATACGCAAGCAATAAAACAATCAATTTTGAAAAAAAAGTGCGATTCACTCTCGGGTCTATGGTTATTGTTGTTAGCCCAAGGGAAAAAGCAAGAAAATTGCAAATATCCAAAAAGAAGCAGGTCCGTTTTATCAGTCAAAAAAGTTATTGAAAGTGCTACGCATAACGATACTAATGGCATTAGCGAAGATGTTTTGAAACCCTCACTTGAACTTTCTAGAGCTGCTTCATTGAGTAAAATGCTCAATAAAGGCTCAGATTTTGTAACATCGATGACTCCGGTTAGCAGAAAGAAGTCTAAAGATTCAGCAAAAGTTCTGAATCCTACTCTCTCTAAAATATCCTCACAAAGGGCTTATAGTCACTCTATTGCAGGTTCTCCTCGCAAGTCCAATAATTTCTTACAAAAAGTTTCTAGTTTTTTCAAGTCAAAAAAAAGCTCTAACAGCAATAGCAACAATAGTATTCACACAAATGTTAGTGAAAGCTTGATTGCAAGCAATAGAGGAGCCCCATCTTCAGGGTCGTTTCTCAAAAAAAACAGTGGTTCTATTCAGAAATCAAGAACTGACACTGTTGCAAATCCTTCAAGGACGGAGTCTATAGGATCGTTAAACGAAAATGTTGTCGGTGCCATTGTGCCACGGAGTGCTAATAATACTACATTAGAAAATAAGAAAACTTCTGGGAATGAAATAGGCTTAAAAGTAGCTCCAGAACTATTATTAAATGAACATATCCGAATAGAGGAACCTCGCCTCAAGCGCTTCAAATCGTCCATATCAAGTGAAATATCTCAAACTTCTACTGGTAATTATGATAGCGAATCTGCGGAAAATTCTAGGTCTATATCTTTTGATGGAAAAGTTTCCCCGCCACCGATACGAAATCGGCCATTGTCAGAGATATCGCAAATTTCTAATGACACTTATATATCAGAGTACTCCACTGATGGTAATAATTCGTCATTCAAAATTTCAGATACTATCAAGCCGAGCTATATACGAAAAGGCTCTGAAACTACCTCGCAGTATTCAGCTTCATCCGAAAAAATGACAAATGGCTACGGTAGAAAATTTGTCAGGAGGGATTTAAGCATTGTATCGACTGCGTCGAGCACCTCTGAAAGAAGTTCAAGAACAGATTCCTTTTACGATATCACTACAGCTACACCAGTTGTGACCACTGATAATAGGCGCAATAAAAACAATAATCTGAAAGAGTCTGTTTTGCCCAGATTTGGGACTCAAAGGCCATGGACTGGCAAAAGGACGTATACCACGTCCCGCCATGGCAAGAATGCTAGGCGTTCGTCTAAAAGAGGTCTGTTCAAAATAACTTCTTCAAATACAGACTCTATTATTCAAGAAGTAAGCTCATCAGAAGAAGAAGATCATAATGTTATCTATAGCAAGGGAAAGGGTCTTCCAACACCAGTTTTGCAAACTAAAGGACTAATAGAAAATGGGTTGAACGAACGCGATGAAGAAGGAGATGACGAGTATGCAATTCACACTGACGGAGAATTTTCTATCAAACCGCAGTTTTCCGATGACGTTATCGACAAACAGAATCATTTGCCCAGCGTGAAGGCTGTGGCAACTAAACGTTCGTTGAGCGAAGGAAGTAATTGGTCTAGTAGCTATTTGGATTCGGACAATAATCGGCGAAGGGTATCTTCATTGCTAGTAGAGGATGGGGGGAATCCTACAGCGTAGGTACCGGATAACAGAGTAACTGGTAAAAACGGCAAAAAATACTGTAAGGAAGTTGTCTATATATGTACATATGGATATTGCGGTATAATAAAAAAGCTTTAAAATTATAAAGAAACCCGACTTTTATCACATATAATTATATTATAAAAAAATAATGGCATCTGTATGAACTCGCGATTAAGCTCACTTATTTCTAATGATTGAAGTTTTGTCCGGTTATCCAACTGTGGCAAGAACATCGCGAGGCGGAGCTAAACACAGAATTTTTGTAGCGCGATGAGAAACATAACGCCTCTTTAGATAAATTATCATCACCTTTTTTACACTAAATAATGAAGTAGCATGCTCAGAAGTGCGAATGAATTTTTGTTCTTTTGGTTCTAGAAGAACGGAGATAGGAAACCTATGATGTAAGTATGAATGACATTAAACAATTACTTTGGAATGGTGAGCTTAATGTGCTGGTATCGATCGATCCTTCATTTTTGATGAAAGGAAGTCCAAGAGAAATTGCGGTGCTACGAATAAGGGTACCAAGGGAAACATATTTAGTCAATTATATGCCCTTCATTTGGAACAAGATTAAAAGCTTTCTTTCTTTTGACCCATTGACCGACAGTGAGAAGTATTTCTGGTTTGAGCATAATAAGACGCCTATTCCATGGAATTACCCAGTAGGTGTTTTGTTTGACTGCCTAGCCGGAAAAAGCGCTACTTTTACCACCTCTTTTGAGAACCAGGTAAAGGATGTTCTCACTTTTTTGAGAATTCATTTGGTTATGGGCGATTCGTTGCCACCAACTATCATTCCCATCGCATCTAGCAAAACGCAAGCGGAAAAGTTTTGGTTTCACCAATGGAAACAAGTTTGCTTCATACTGAATGGTTCCTCAAAAGCTATTATGTCTTTATCGGTCAACGAAGCTCGAAAATTTTGGGGCAGTGTTATTACGAGAAATTTCCAAGATTTCATTGAAATATCTAACAAGATAAGTTCATCAAGACCGCGACATATACCGCTCATCATTCAAACCTCAAGGACATCAGGAACTTTTCGAATATCACAACCAACTATCAGTATGACTGGAGTCAATCCTACGTTGAAGGATATTGAAGGCGATATTCTGGACGTAAAGGAAGGAATCAATGGTAATGATGTCATGGTTATTTGTCAAGGAATTGAAATTCCTTGGCATATGCTCCTGTATGATTTGTATTCTAAATTGCGAAGTTTTGATGGCTTTTTGTACATAACTCTTGTTCCTATAAAAGGCGGCGATAAAGCTTCCTCTGAGCTCTAAGAGCTGTTATATACGCATTTAAAAGTGTCATTCAAATATCGCAGAAAATAACTTGGACGTTGAAAATAGGGCCACATTTATACGGCTGCAAGAAAACTTTTACTCTCTTTCTACCAAGTTTGTTACCGCAATTAAATAATCTTTATCATGGGATAGCGAAACTAAAAACTCATGAGTGGAAAAGAGAGAATCGTAGTTTTTCGAGAGCTGTTGATACTTTGGATACTTTTTTCCAAACATCTTATCAAACTCTAACTGAGGTACACCTGTATCGGTTTGTGTTTTATATAGCATTCCAGCGTACAGTACTTGGGCAGGAGGTAGATCATGCTTTGAAACACAGCAACACAACGCTTTCAATGAGCATTCCTTCAAAGCCCAAACTCCCGCTACATATTCATGCAATCGTGGAGCTAAGCAGTTTTCTTCGATGAGAAGATTACTGAAATGAAATCTTTCCTTTTCATGCATGAACTTCCGTGTTATTTTATTCAAGGTAGAACGGCCACATGGGTCGAATGGGGAATATTTCTCTAGTATATGTGCAAATCTTGGCAAGTATACAATGTCAACTCCTACTCCTGCTATCTTACGTCCAATATTCCTCGATGCAAAACTCATCACTGGAGGCATTCAAAGCTAGCACTTATGAAATAAACGTTCATTAGAAAGCAATACTCCTGATAAGAAAATAGTGCTTAGCTTCTATTCAGCCTTCTTAAAGAACTAGCTTTTCTATCAAAAGTCGGATCTCTTATGACCGCTTGAACCTGTGGAATGTATATAAGCAGTTTTGATGTTAAGATTTTTTTTTCAATAGAATTTCTTCCTTCGGAAATAATCCCGATTAAGAAATTATTCTTGACGCAATATTCAGCTATATGTTGATCGGGCTTAACCGCATAAGTTTCGTTACCCTTTTTTACCCCAATTTTTAATTTCGGCGGTTATTTTCAGCCCTTTTAGAGTCAAGATATATAAGAATGCTTCTCTAAGAAGTGAGACTAACAATGAAACCCGTTTCAGACAATCTGGAAGTCTTAGAACGCATAACACAGAAATGTCAACAACATTAGCAGCACCAGCGAAACTAAAGAGTTTGCTCCTGAATCTACATACTCACTGTATTGGGCTACACGTTAACGATGTCACACCTAAAGTATATTTCAAGTTATTGATACGGCATCTTCTACAGATATCTAGATCAAACGCTGCTCATCCTAAGCTAAGAAGAAGGGCCCAGATTTTATTGGTATCGCTTTTCCTATCTGGTGTCACACTTTTTTCTGGTGTAACATATAGTACTTTCAAAATTATTCTAAAATGTTATAAATTTTACAAGTTTCCATGGAAGAGAAGGAATAGGAGACCTTTAATAAGAAGAACAAGATCTCAAATGCAATTAGACAGTGGTGCAAGAATAATGTATATTCCTGAAGTGGAATTAGTCGACCGCCAGAGTCCCGATGACAACAAATTTATGAATGCTACAGATAAAAAAAAAAGGAAAAGGATATTTATTCCACCAAAGGATAACGATGTATATGAACACGATAAGTTTCTTTTTAAAAATGTAGAACTGGAAAGAGCCAAGAATTCGCAGTTATTCTACTCAAAATTTTTAAACCAAATGAACGTCTTGTCTAAAATTTTAATTCCAACAGTTTTTGACAAAAACTCCCTTCTTTTAACTGCTCAAATTTTTTTCCTGGTGATGAGAACTTGGCTCTCTTTGTTTGTAGCCAAGCTGGATGGACAAATAGTCAAAAATATAATTGCTGGTAGAGGAAGAAGCTTTCTGTGGGACTTAGGGTGTTGGTTTTTAATTGCTGTCCCTGCTTCTTATACTAATAGTGCTATTAAGCTACTTCAAAGGAAGTTGAGTTTAAACTTTAGGGTAAATTTGACACGTTACATCCATGACATGTATTTGGATAAAAGACTAACATTTTACAAATTAATTTTTGATGCAAAGGCGTCCAATTCGGTAATCAAGAATATCGACAACTCCATTACTAATGATGTTGCAAAATTTTGCGATGCGACATGCTCCGTTTTTGCAAACATTGCAAAGCCAGTTATTGATTTAATATTCTTTTCGGTTTATTTACGTGATAATTTGGGAACTGTGGGAGTAGCAGGTATATTTGTTAATTATTTCATTACTGGGTTTATTTTGAGGAAATACACGCCACCATTAGGTAAATTGGCAAGCGAGAGATCTGCTTCAGACGGCGATTACTACAATTATCATCTAAACATGATAAATAATAGCGAAGAGATCGCATTTTACCAAGGAACAGCAGTGGAAAGGACGAAAGTTAAAGAGTTGTATGATGTGCTGATGGAAAAAATGCTGCTGGTTGATAAAGTCAAGTTTGGTTACAATATGTTGGAAGACTATGTTTTAAAATATACATGGTCCGGTTTGGGTTATGTTTTTGCCTCAATCCCTATCGTTATGTCTACCTTAGCGACAGGCATCAATTCAGAGGAAAAAAATATGAAGGAATTTATAGTCAACAAAAGGTTGATGTTGTCGCTTGCAGATGCAGGCTCGAGATTGATGCATTCGATAAAGGACATCTCACAATTGACCGGCTACACTAATAGGATATTTACTCTGCTTTCCGTCTTACACAGGGTTCACTCTCTGAACTTTAATTACGGCGCTGTTCCTTCAATCCTGTCAATACGTACAGAAGACGCTTCCAGAAATTCCAACTTATTACCCACCACGGATAATTCGCAAGATGCTATTCGTGGTACTATTCAACGCAATTTTAACGGTATTCGGTTAGAAAATATAGACGTAATCATTCCATCAGTAAGGGCGAGCGAAGGCATAAAGCTGATTAACAAGCTTACATTTCAAATTCCTTTGCATATTGACCCAATAACTTCAAAGTCCAATTCTATACAAGACTTATCGAAGGCAAATGATATAAAGTTACCATTTTTGCAGGGTTCTGGCTCCAGCCTGTTAATATTAGGGCCAAATGGTTGCGGTAAAAGTTCAATTCAACGCATTATAGCTGAAATATGGCCAGTATATAACAAAAATGGATTATTGTCGATTCCTTCAGAAAATAATATTTTTTTTATTCCTCAGAAACCATATTTTAGTAGAGGTGGAACTTTAAGAGACCAAATTATATACCCCATGTCCTCGGATGAATTCTTTGATAGGGGATTTAGAGATAAGGAGCTAGTACAGATATTAGTCGAAGTGAAACTAGATTATCTTTTAAAAAGAGGCGTTGGCTTAACTTACCTAGATGCCATTGCCGATTGGAAGGACTTATTAAGTGGTGGTGAAAAGCAAAGAGTAAATTTTGCTAGAATCATGTTTCATAAACCACTATACGTAGTATTAGATGAGGCTACAAACGCAATTAGTGTTGACATGGAAGACTATCTGTTCAATCTTTTAAAACGATACAGATTCAATTTCATTTCCATATCACAAAGACCCACATTAATCAAATATCATGAAATGTTACTAGAGATCGGTGAAAATCGAGATGGCAAATGGCAATTACAGGCAGTTGGTACCGATGAAGCAATCACGTCGATTGACAACGAGATTGAGGAATTGGAGAGAAAACTAGAAAGAGTAAAAGATTGGGAAGATGAGAGGAAGAAGCTACGGGAAAAGCTTGAAATTATTTGAAAACACCCTAGAAAGGGAGAGATTTTATTTAGCGAATATAATTTATATATTATTTCCGCAACTGAATTTGTACTTTTGAATGTTTAACTGATATCTAGAGATATCGACATGGGAATGCCCTCTCAAACTAGAAAAGGGCAGAGAACGAAAAGAAAATGAAACAATTTGTTACCTACTATACAGTTGTTGGTCTTGCCAACACAAATATGAACATATATATATATCTCACTTGATGAATCCACGTATCAAGGACAACCTTTTCATGGAAACATATACTGTAAAACAAAAAACTCTATTTGAAGTCCTTATGTGTCCACTTTTCAGTGATTTTCTGCTTATACTTTCTACCTTTCCTAACGGGCACTCTTGTTTCGACCTTACCAGAACTTTGTAGTTTTCTCACAGTATCATATAGCAGATTTCCTTCAGGTTTCAGTTTTCTCAATGAGTCAGATAATTCGTCAGAAAATTTAATCTCCAATCTTTCATCAATCACAGAGTATTTCGTCCCTAACTTGTGTTTCTTATTTTTCTTGCTTTTTTTAACCTTGTTACTATCTGACTCTATGGCTGAAAGTATCTCAGTCTCTTCAGAATTGATAACTTCTTCTAAATCTTTAACACGTTGTCTCAATTCTTTCAACTCTTGTTGCAATTTTACTTTCTCTTCATGTCTCTTTGCCTTGTTTCTTTGATATTTTGTTTTCTTTTTATTCTTCACAGGCTTATTTATTGATAGTTTTATTTCCTTATCAGATCCACTACATTGCGTACTTTCATTTTCATTTTCATTTTCTTCTTCTTCGTCTTCTTCTTCTTCGTTTGATGAAGACTCTTCCTCTTCATTGTCATCTAAAGTTTCCATTAAATGTCTAATTCTTTCTTTGTACTTTTCCAAGGCGATTCTTTCATCTTCTCTTGCCTTTTCCTCTTTATACTCTTTGTTTATCAATTCTGACCAAGCTTTATTGTTGGGATTGTAGGATTTACCAGCATGTGGAATTTCTGTGAATTCTTTTACTGCAATTGGCTCTATATCTAAAGTACTTGGTCTGACTGAAGCAATAGACCAACTTGTCGTGGATTTTTTCAATAGTTCTTCAGGTATCTGGTCCTTTTTTTCCACATCAAGTTTGATACCGGAAGGTAATTTGACCTTCTGTTTCTTTGAATTGGATTCTTCACCCCATAAGTCGCCAGCCGTTGTTTTAACTAGACCGTCTTTGGCAACTCTATTCTTGATCTTCGATTCGCCGTGTACTCTGCCAGCCAAAGCCATTAATTTCTTTAATTCGTGTTTAGAAACACCTTGAATCTTATTAGGATTTCCACTACTATTCTTATGGTGATTTAGTGCTGCAATTTTTGAATTCGTTTTAACGGCGTCTAAAATCTCTTTACTTTTTAGAACCTTCTTAATTTGTTTCCTTTTAATTAATTTATTTTTCAATATCTCATCACCCTCAACATCAACATGAAAAAGAGCATCATTTTGCAAAGAGGTTATATCACTGGTACCATGCGTAATTTCATGATCAATTTTCTTTTCCATATATTGTTCTACGTCAGATAAATCGATATTTTTTCTCCATGCTTTCTTACCCTTTCTTGAAGACTGTTTGTATTGAGATGGTTTCTTGGTTAGATTAGTTGGAGCCATTTTTAAATAAATGATTCGTTAACGTGAGGATGTTATGGATCACAAGAAAGCCGAACTAATAGCATAAGTTGTAATGTAAGGACCCCATCGCATTTTTATTGCTCTTTTCTTTTTTAGAAGTGAAAAAGCTCGGGCACGGAAAATTTTTTGATGGAATTATAGAATTTCGTCAAATATGACTGTATTCTCTCAGAGCACACCTGTTAGGTAATACGCAATATTATGATAATATTACTTTAGTACTTGGCGTTAGCCTCTTGTGTTTCATTGTTATGGAATGATAAAACAGGCCTATGGTTCGATAAGCGTACAGATTTTGGGATATACCATAAACTTTGTATAGAAAGTGTTGTATAAGTGCATATACTCCATCGATTATGTGGTTCTACAAAATTGACATAAGAAAATTAGAGAGTTATAAAAAAGACAAAAGTGAGGATATCAACAGAGAAGATAAAATATAGTAATAGGTTGTAAATAATAACAAAACTTGCATGAAAACTTGGTAAACTTCAAATTTTAACCTTCGTATGATGATTAAAAAGGATATGACATCATGAGAAAAAAATGAGCGATCTGTCTATCAATAATTAAAGGAAGAAGTAGAAATAGATAAAGGTTTTTTCTGCTTCATCTTTAACAGCAATATAGCATATTCTTGTGGTTCGAAAGAATAAATTCTAGTCATTATAGTGAAAAGAGAACAAAACAATATAAGATTTAGGGGATGGTAAAAATGATTTCTTAGTTCCTCTAATGATTTCATATCCTTTCCTGTCACATGAAGAGAAAAAGGAAGGAAAAAGAAGAAAAGATAGATAATATATTAGTGCAACGGTAACAAGTTGTTACTTTATCGTTCTCCTTACAAAACAATTTCCTTTTCTTCGTCCCACAACTCTCTTTGGAATCTCCAATGAATGGATGAAAGATCCTCCTTCCTGTCTTCTTTGTCACCCACCAAAGTACCACTTGGAGCATTCTTCGTTGATAAATTTAGAGCAGAGGCGAGTTTTAAGAAAGTGTCATCCTTTTCAGGTACAAGGGCGCCTTCTTCGGGCGTGACAGAGTAGTCAAAATCTTTGAACCATCTTCTTTGCCAGCTAATGCCTTTAGCTTCTTCCTCTTTTCTCAATTCTCTTTGCGTTTCTTCCAATTCAGTTTTCGTTTTGGCAATTAAGTTAAAATCGCCTAATTTGATGGCACCAGCCACGTCGTACCAGGCTTTTCTACTTTCCAGTGGGTGTTGCTCCTCCAAAGGCTTGACATTCAGATGTTCAGCAGGGATTCTAGCAGCATCGTAAAATAATCGTGATTCTTCTTTCTTATTTGCCTTGCTTATCTTAGAAGAGCCAGACCATTGGCCTGATATTGTGTATAATGCCTTTTCCTTGTCCTTGCTATCTTTAGAGTCTTTGTAAATTCTTGCCTTGAATGAATTCTTTTTACCAGAAAAGTAGCCTCTACCTGAAAATTCAATAACACAAAGTAGACCTGTCGAAGATTGGATATATGATTTTCCTTCCAATTCAACAAAGGGAGAAGCGACAAGAATACCTTCAATATGCAATGGAGGTGGGGTAACCAAATAACTCTCATCCTTAATATCCAACATAGTGTGACCAAATTGTTTAACAGTCAGCATTAAGGATTTAGTGAAACTGGCTTTAATTTGGTTGTAGCCTTGCAGCTTAACCTTGTTCTTGTCATTGAAGATGGAAAAAGCAGTCACGGGTGGATGGTGAGAAACTTGCTCACTTAACAAAACCGTTTCTCCAAATTCAGGATGCTCTTTATTTTCCCATTTACCAACGAACAACTCACCTAGAAATGGGTTCAAAGGTTTTTTCTCAGAACCTAAGGATTCATTACGAGAACAGTACTGAGATTTTAAAGTGGAAATGAACCATTTAGTAACGGCCAGCATACGGGCCAATTCGGGTGACTCGACTTCAGGGTCAATTAAACAGTGTTCTTTGTAATTATCGTCATTGATAAAAGAGGGTTCCAAGAATAGCTCTGGATGTTCAGCCCAGTACTGAGAAAACTCGGTCAATGAGATTGGAGATAAAATGAATGGAGGAGCCGATAACGAAGAAAGATCACCGTTGAATGAAGCGATTGACTTCAAGAAAGAAGTCCATGAGGATGAGCTTGCGTATTGAGACATGACTTGAAATTCTTGAGACTAAGTCTTATAAATTTTTCGATTTGTTTCTAGGAGAAAAGTTTGATATATTTCTGTTATGTTCAGACTGGTGATTTCGTTGAAAGCGTGAACAAATAGCCAGTTTCTATCCAATGTATAGTTTTTTTTCTTTGTTTTTTTCTTTAGTACAACAGCTAGAAATTGGGTAAAAAAAAAGCCAATGTGATAGAGTCAAACTCAAAGAAAAGTTTACTTAAGAACTTATCGACGAAATATCGTTTTACTTGGAATAGTAATACTTGCACAGCTCAAGACAGAACTATTGAAAGATAAACCAGAGCCCAATAAACGTGGTACTTGTCGAGTAGTCCAGGAAATGGGCAAAGGTTGGAAAACAAGAATAATCAACGAACGCAATGGCAAAAGGAGAAGTCCGCATCCGTGCACCTCACAATTCCGAAAGATAATGACTTACGTGAGAGGGCCCAAAAATGCTGCAGCTAGTAAAACGCGAACGGAATGAGTTACTGGTCCCGTGAAGTGATTGACACAATGGTCGGTGCGATTATTCTTCGTGCTGTAACAAGATGAGGTACATACGGGAAAGAGCTTATTTTAGTTCGTTTAGGAGCTCCGGAAATTATTTGCACGAAAGTTTTCGTTGCCCGGATTGAAAATTTACTGTTGACATGAAAGTACATTAAAAGATTAGGTTCTGGTATATTGTTTATGTTTTACAAATGGTTTGGACCGGGAAATTGCAAAAGATGCTTCCGTTGAGATTAGACGCGGGTGATTGTGATGTTAGTAAAGACGATTAGCCGAACTATTGAATCAGAATCTGGATTTCTACAGCCGACGCTGGATGTTATTGCTACTCTACCTGCAGACGATCGTTCTAAAAAAATACCTATTAGTCTGGTAGTGGGATTTAAACAAGAGGCATCGCTGAATTCATCTTCATCCTTATCATGTTATTACTACGCCATTCCCTTAATGAGGGATAGACATATGAACCTCAAATCAGGCGGAAGCAACGTTGTGGGGATACCGTTATTAGATACTAAAGATGACCGGATTCGTGATATGGCTAGACACATGGCCACAATAATATCTGAAAGGTTCAATAGGCCGTGTTATGTAACGTGGTCATCGCTGCCTAGTGAAGATCCCTCTATGCTGGTAGCAAACCACTTATATATCTTAAAGAAGTGTCTCGATCTCTTGAAAACTGAACTCGGTGAGTAAAGTAAGAGTTCTTTAGACATTCATGATTGTAATGTAATTTAATTAAAATACTAAGTATAATGCGGCTCCAAAATACTGAATCAAACCTTTGATTCGAAAATATTTTGGAAAAAATAAATGATTTGATTGACTTGTCAGACTGCCATTTGTACCCACCCATGAATCCCTATCCTTCCAAAATGGAAGCACATAGGATGGGTCAAGATCATCGCGCCATTAAATATCGCAACAAATTCCAAAGGAAGTTATCACAATTGCAACGGCAAAGCAAAATTTTATTCAAAATTATAGATGGCCGAACCGCTAAGGATTGCGGACCAAGCTAATTTAGATTCAATTTCGGTTTCTCACTCTGGGGTACAAAGGTTATGGGACTCATCAACCAAGTTGGATTCAGTGGCTCTTTTGAAGAGTCAAAGAGTGACGATTCCTATAGAAATGATCCTACTGTTGAATGTGTTAGTCAAAACCTGAAGCTGGTGAAATAGAAGATGTTGTTGAATACGACAATCGCATTGCCTAATTATTGGGTATGCTTTGTTATATTCCTAATAAAGTATATGGTATAAAACATACTGAAGTACGTCGACAATTTTTTTAGTAAAAAGAACAAGAAGAGAATAAAACTAAGAAAAGGATGAATGAGTGAAGTTATCAAGTTGTTTGGAAAGAGCTCACTATTTATATGTTTCTTTAACTTTACTCATTCACCTCATCGAGAATGGAAAAACCAATGAAAAATTCAGCCCTAAGAAAAATGCTCGAAATACATATCATAGTAGTTACCCACCTCGCGTTGCAATTTTTTCCACGGCAATATTAACATCCTTACCTCTTTACACCCTTACACTTCCTTTGATTACTTTTTTTTTTCTTCTCTCAGTTTGTTTCGCGTACACACCTTGGGTGCACGTCGAAGAATTCTCCGCTCAATGGAACGTACGGAGGTCATACTCATCTTCCCTCTGGCAGTACAGTCGTTAGACAGAGCTGATTCATCTTTTCCGGCCTAAACTCGTATCCTGTCCATCCCTTCTACTCTTCACCAGCATGATACCTTTGCCTCCCGTTTGGCAAAATATTCGCTATCAAGCTTTAATTTACGTGTATTAATCACTAGTTCAAAACTTGAGTTATTTTGCCTTGAGCAATTGTAAGAATCCGTAAGAAACCAACAATCAAATAAATTGAAAAATGGCTGAATCCCATAGATGTATGTTAAAACTGATGACGAGAAGACATTAAAAATATTTTGTGCTAGTAATTTGGAATTTTCAAGTGAAACGTTGATAATAAAGGAAAAAGCGACTTCAGAAAAGCTACCAGATCATATACGCGGTGACTAAAATGTGCAAGAATATAGAAAGTGTAAGATGAATGCAAAACTCAGATTTAACAGCAGACAGCTAAAGGGTCCAAGTAGAACAAATCAGGTATACCAGAACTATATCTAAGTTTTATCTTTATAATAAAAGAGTCTACTATCGTTTCTGGGTAACTTATAAAATAATTTGCAGTATCGAAAGTTACGAGATCACATTTACCATCGATATCCAATTTGACCGTTAAAAGCTCTAAATTATGGCATTCTTCGACAATGGAGAAGCCTAAGCTTGATGATGAAGTCGCATAACTCTTCGATAATACAGAATTTGCTAGCTCAATAATAACCACCATCTAAGATGATCATTAAATACTAACATTTTGTTTTGGGATTTTATTCCTTTTTTTTTTTTAGTGTACGTCAAAGGTAAGCACTTATCCTACCAAAGATCCAAGAGAGTCAACAACCCAAATGTCTCTTTGATCAAGATCGAAGGTGTCGCTACTCCACAAGATGCTCAATTTTACTTGGGTAAGCGTATTGCCTACGTCTACAGAGCCTCCAAGGAAGTCAGGGGTTCTAAGATTAGAGTTATGTGGGGTAAGGTTACCAGAACTCACGGTAACTCTGGTGTCGTTAGAGCCACCTTCAGAAACAATTTGCCAGCCAAGACCTTCGGTGCTTCTGTTAGAATCTTCTTGTACCCATCCAACATCTAAACTTGTTGATTGTATAAGTACTCTATTAAACATCGTTATTTTCTCTTTTATTACTATTAATATTATTATATTTTGAGAATAGAAAAGACTAATATATATATAGTATAATTTTTAAAATTAATTCCGTACAAAAGGCAAAAGAAATTGTCTTCTTACTTAAAATGTCTGCGAATCTCGCTGTAAGCGCAGTATAACAATGTTCCCGCTTAGAAGACGTGATTCAAGCGCAGTGAAGCTATGATTGATAATAAGTAACAATTTAGAAAAATTTTTGATGTTTTTAGTAATGCAAAATATATATGGTAGGTATATGCATATATATGCTCAATGTTTATTAGATTGAAATTTCATAAAGTATATTATAACATTATTTTGGTCTGGCAAATCGCAAAATTTTAGCGACAGACATTTTAAATGGAAAAATTGCAGATAGTACTGATTTTTTCATATGATAAGTGGATATTATTGTCAAATGAGATAGGTATTATCTCTAGATTTTCATACTTCTTCTTTTGAAAAACCCTAATACTCTTTTTGCGGTTGAATGTTCTGGACTTTGGGCTGCTTTATTGTCTACGCTTGCCTTGTTGACCTCAGATACCATTATGGAGGACCTGTTGCTTCGGACCGCTTTTTTAGTTTCTAAAGTACATTTATTTTGCACCATCGTTGGTGCAGGCAGGTCTTTTGAGACTTGATGGGATGTTTGCATATTTGAAGCAGTGATATAATGATTCTTTGAATTTGTTTGATAACTGTCATCCTTTTTTGGGCGTCTTTGGGAAGGTGGAGAAGGTTTCCGTTTGGAATCCATTGATGAGTATAAACTAGATTTGGAAGTATCATAAGAGTACAAGGAAAGAAAGCTAAATCTTTTCTTTGTTGACTCTGCTTCGTTAAGTGATCTTTCTAGATGGTTATTGACGTGTTTTTGTGCTGTAGCTTTCGCGATGTTGCTACTTTTACTACCCTTTTCACTTGTGTCCTCCGTTTTCGCCTTATCAATTGATTCTTGTCCTTCATGTTGTTGAAGAGGAGATTCTGGTGGCCTCAATTCATCAGACTCTTCGGTGACCGTATCGCATGAGATGTCACTGAATATGCCGCTATATCTCAAACTTTTGCGCTTCTGTTTGTATTTTTCATCATAGATTCTCGTTACTACATCAGCGTCCCTCTTATACTTGATCAAGTCACCAGATACGCTTTGCAAATCAACAGAGGGTTTTGCTACTGAAAATTGGCCGTGCGTAATTAACTTTGGAGAGCTTTCGATGGAAGAGGATGAGGTTATGCATGTATCTAGGGCAAGGTATGGTGTGGAATCAAATGGGGATGTGTCTCTTTGATTCAGCGTTTGTGATGAAGCGCTACTTTTAGCTTTTTCGTTGATCTCATATATGGAGAGCGTATTTGAATTGTAGGGAGGTGTTGTGTATGAGCCAGGATGGTATGAAGTTGGCCGTGGCTTTGTATGGGATGAGGAAGACGTACGGTAGAAATTTTTAGCAGATTGGAGACTATTTTGGGTCTTATTTTTATTGTATTGATGATTTTGTGATGAAGCCATGTTATTTGGTTGAATCTTGCTTGTTTGCATTGTGGTAGACGACTCTTCTTCTAAACTTGGTACAATACTACTCCCAGAAATTGTATTTCTTTTAATAGGTGTGGTTTCGATTATAATATCGCCTGGACTTATGGCTGGTGGAGGTGAAAGACTGGCAGTCATGTTTCCCGTAGTTTGTCTAATGTTTTGTACTGGGGATAATGATTGTTCATGACTTAACACATATTCCCTATCTGCGTTCACCACTGCCTGCAAGGCAACGGATGCAGCAGAGTTACTTCTATTGTGCCTATTAGATCTTCTTATAGGTGACAGCCGCTGGTCAGATGCAATAGAAGCCGGTCTGGTTATAATATGATTTTGTGATTCTTGAGGCGGAGCCGGGAAAGTAATTAAAGTTGAATCAATGACCAGTGAATCCCTTTTATCACTCCTTGAGCCAAGAGATGAGGTAGAACAACTGGATTGTGGTCTAGATCCATATCTTCTTCTTGGTTTTGCTAATCTGAACACGGATTGAGTATTGTTTAGTTTGTCCCACTCATCAGGTGTTATGGATAAGAATGAAGAATGAGGCTTTAGCCATTCATGTTTCTTGATCTGTTTCAGGTTTATTCTTTTCTTTGGGTCTGAGACCAGCATGCGTCTTAATAAGTCCCGAGGTATAGGAAGAATATAATCAGGGAACTTTAATGGTGTGGAGTTAATATAATTATAAAGTCTTCCTATATCGCTGCCTTCAGGATTATTTGGATCATCATCCCACGGTAAATATCCAGCTAGTATAGCGTAAAGTATAACTCCACATGACCATATATCTGCTTTTCTAGCTTCGTATGGTTCGGCGCTTATCACTAGTTCAGGCGCTGCGTAGCATGGAGAGCCACATGACGTCTTCATTAATTCGTTTCGTGAGCAAAACTCATTGACAAACCCAAAATCTGTAATAACTAGGTTCTCATTCTTGTCTAGTAATAGATTTTCCAATTTGAGATCTCTGTGAACAAGTCCCTTAGAATGTATGTAATGTACTCCACTTATTAGCTGAGAAAATAACCTGCATGCATTCATTTCCTTAAGCCTCCTTTTTTTTTGAATATATTTATAGAATTCTCCCCCGCATGCGTACTCTAGGACAATACCAATGTACCTAGAATTTTGCAACACTTCTTCTAATTTTACGATATTCGGATGTGATAAGTGTTTTAAGGCGTTGATTTCTCTGTATATTTTAACTTCTTTCCTGTAATCATTCGATATGCTATCACGTTTGATAAGTTTAATTGCTACTTGTTTTGGGAAGTCAAAAGTTGAATTAGAGCTGTTTGAAAAATTCTTTGGCCAGCCTAGCTTCACTTTTCCGAACTCTCCTTCTCCTAACGTCGACCCTAGGATATAAGGACCAAACGTTACATGTTTCCGCCTTTGCTCATCTGTTCTTTGAGGGTACTGAAATGTGTCAGACAAATCGTTGGTAAACCCTCCGTAGTATGTATGACGTTTATTGGTGTACGACATTAAATTTTTGGCACTCTAAATCAGTATATAGAAGTAATGGCCAATTGAATATTGAACGCCGCTTGGCTCGCCTTTCTTGTATTGTGGATGGGTAAAAAAAATAGCGATTATTGTTAGGTTTAATTAGCAATCAAAAAATTCTCGCAAACACGTCACAAGAAACAAATTAATGCAAAATGTGGCACAGTCAAAAAACTGCGAAAATGTGTTAAAGATGAAAAGAACCGTGATCAGCAACAGCAGTGTACCAGATTTTGTGATCTGATTTATTATAGATTTACTCGATGACCTGAACTTGAATTATATTTAAATCGATGAAGGGGTTGAAACAGGTGTTGATCTGGGTTTCAGAATTTTTCTCTTGTTTACCTTTTTTGCTGTTCTACACTCATTCTTTCGATTGTTTTCAATTGCTTTTTTAGGAAGTGCGGCTTTGTTTACATAAAAGGTGTGCGGCATTTTAATGCAATATGAAATTTAAAAGTATATGTAACGATAGCACTATTATTTAGGGTTCCTGAAATGATATACTTTATGGATAGACATTATCTGTTCATTGAGTATACAGTAGGGGCTAAACCTTCTTTTAAGGGAGTAAAAAAGATGGATATGCATTACGTCGGCCACATGACATTAATTGTGCAGGTTCAGCTGATGTATAGGCTGAAGAGGCTACGCTTGCTAATTTATAATGCCATTTACTAACCTAAGGAGAATAGAATCTCCCATAGAGTGAGTATGTTGTGATTAAAGAGATATGGTTTCATCTTTACTCGAGTCCATTTTCTTTATTTTTTTAATGGTAAGAGGATGAGTATAGCAAAAACGGTCAAGAGACAGCAGTAAGTGTCGTCGTAACTAGAACAAATAGGCCTTATAACAGAAATCATAAGGGTTGTCCCGTGGTCGGAGCCCTTGTCGGAACTAAAGAAAATCAGGCAATATAGAGGATATTTTCTACGTACAAAACGCTTATTGTATTTATAGCTCCAGTTACTGAAGTGGTAACTTAAGTAAGCAATAAGTATGTTAAAACCCTTTTATTTTTCTGAGTCGAGCAGATTTTTGTTCGACCGTTGTATATAGGATAATATGACGCCATATGATTTTTTCCTCTTTGGTAGGGAGGGAAGAAATTTTCCCCGCGCGGCTGAGTACAAAAGCGCCTAGTACTCACTTGAGTCATAATTTAGCACATCATAGCGTGCCTGCCAGAAAGACTTGGATGCGCATTTCTATTTGATGTAAGTAAGGAAATAGGAGAACTTTCATAGCCCATGGCTAGTTCGGTTTTCAGTAAACTATATACGTATATGTTAAGAATATTTCGGAGTGTCTAGATAATAAAAGAACATCGTTAAACTTATGAATGGTGAAGGAGGAGAAGTCTCGTTAAAGAATTCCTGTTGTAGAAAAAGTCAGTTCTGGTTACGAGAGGAAAATGTTGGAAGTTTATATCCCATCCTTTTCCTTTTCCCAGCATTTCTTTACAAACCGTTCCATGTTGACTTTTTTTTTCATTTGCCCTACAATCCAGGGATGCTTTAACATTTGCCTGGGAGAAGGCCTCTCTCTGGCATCTTTTTTTAAACAATAGTCGATAAAAGATCTAAATGTCTTGCTCCAGGATATGTCTAGTTCTGGCTCATCTTTCAACTGGGGAGAAAACGTCAGGATCATCGTCAATAATTCTATAGGAGCCACGTTTTGCGTTATTTTGTCAGATTCAAATGGAAATCTCCCTCCAGCAACCTCCAGAAGAGTTAATCCTAAGGACCATACATCACAGGTTACGCTGTATGGTTGGCCTTGTATTCGTTCTGGGGCCATATAAAATGACGTTCCAGTAAATGTCATCGCTAAAGAGTTAACAGCCTCCCCACTGACACCGAAATCGCATAATTTGATTTCCCCTTTTTCATTAAGAAGAATGTTTTGGGGTTTAATGTCCCTGTGGATGACTTTCCTTTCGTGTAAGTATGATAAACCTCTTAAGACAGATTCTGCTATCTTTCCTATCACCCTCTCACTTATTCTACCGCCACGTTTCAACAAATTTTTATACGTTGCCTCCAGTGATTTTCCTCCCATATATTCCATGGCAATGTATATTGAAGAACTCTGTTCGTCGGTAAACATACCATAGTACTGCACAATATAATCGGACTTAAAACTCTTATTAAATTGTAGCTCTCTGAATATTTGCTTTTGATATTCTGGGTCAGTATTCATAGTGTTGATTGTCTTCAACGCAAAAACCTTTTTTCCATTTTTTAATCGGCACTTGGCTACAGAACCACCCGCGCCTTCTCCTAGAATTCCTAGTGTAGTAATCTCATCCTTGAGATGCCCAAACCTCCATGCTTCTTCCTCTAACTGGTCTACGTCTTTTCCTTGTATTAAGTTGGAACAAGAAATTATGTTATTTGCACTTAAAGGGGCGGAGTTGCTCCCGCTACTGCTGAAGTCGTACGCAGAAAGAAGTGTCGAGGGGTATGAATCCTCGCCTTCTGGTGTGTCGAGATCTTTCTTGATAAAAGTGGTATCTATGTTGGATAACTTAGTGGAAATTGGAGCACTAGATAGTAGTTCCTTGTAAGTTATATCAACATGCAAATTAGAAAATCTTTCAGAAAGCTGACTATCGCCGGCAACTCTATATTCTATACCGTCTTTTTTTTGCGTTAGTACTAGGGGAGGTAATGGAGGTGGTACCGGTCTATTTTTAATAGTTGTAGTAGATGATCTATTGTACAACAAAGTGGAATTTGAAGCCATGGATGACGTAGTGGAAGTAGCTGAAGTGCTATTGTTGGAGTATGGGCTTTCGTTCACTGACGAGTACGGTGACCGGTTGAGATGTTGCCCATCATTAGTGGATTTCGCATTTTGAACTAAATTTACTGGAAGCGTTAATTTTGGAGTCTTTTGGTGACTCCTATTGGATTCTGGTGGTCTGAACATTGAAGCCATTATCCTGTGTATATAATTTGTATTTTGTAGATATGATAACAGTGCCTGCTATGCTAATCAGGTAATACTTGCTACTAGTAAAATGTCTAATTTTTTGAGCGAACGAATTTCATGCAAATTAGAAGGTAGCCAACATATAAATATATGAATATATATGTGCCTACGTGTTTGATGAGGTTTTCAGTAAAATTAAGCGGAAAGTATTGAGCTTTTCCAACTGATCCCTTTGATTTATTCTCTTTCTAATTCTTCAACTCTAAGGATAAAGTTTATTTCTTTTTGATTTTTTTTCGCATTGAGAAAGTGAACATAAACAAGGGTAAAATAGGCTCAATATCAGTTCACCTTTGAGAGTCTGGCAATAAGAGATGTGGTTCTAAGGTTACCTTATACATTCTAAACTCTGAAAACGCGTTTTCAAAGGTATGTACATTTCTCTATATTAAAGAGTAGATCCTTGCCGTTTATATATACATGTAGAGCAATTCTCAAGCTAATAATTAATGTTTACTTCAGACAATAAAACATTAAAAACAAATTTTTAGAAAAACAAAAGCTGAAGTAAAGACTAAATATTACACAATTTATTCATACATTTCCGCCCCAAACTCAAACAGCCTAAATAATATAAAAATTAACTTTTGGCAGCTCCAACCTCTCTACTGCCATCTAAAACTTTTCCAGTAAACGGCTTATATACAGTTAACAACCCGTCACTATCAACTGTAGCAACTAGATCCTCAATGTATTTGTGATAAGCAACGGTATTAACCTTATTATTTTCTCCTATTTCTCTTCTGCAGCCCTCAGTGTGATAAAATGCCATGCTTTCGGCCTCCAATTCGTCAGATATTATGCCTTGAAAGTCCTCATGTATCTCGTTATAAATGGCAAAAACAGGTTCGAAATTCCAGTGGTAAACATTACCTAACCCTCCAATTGTAACCACTTCCATAGGCGAAATGGAAGAAAACTCTATTTTGGACACTTGCTCGCTATAAAAGTGATGAACTTTGAATAGTTCATTGACTTTATTATGTCCTTGGTTGATATTTAACTCAGCATCAGCATCCCCTAAAGCGATAACTGCACGTATATCCCAAACCTTGAGAGCCCCACCACTAGTTCCCGTCATAAATAATGTATCAACAAACGGTGATGCAGCAAAACAAGTTGTTTTGCCGTCCAAAGAATCGTTTAGAATCCAAAGGGGCTTTTTGCCTATCTCATTACCCCAAAACCTTATGATACCGTCATCAGAACAAGTGGCGAATATTTGATTATTCAAAAACTTGATTTCTTGAATATTCTTTATGCCAGGAACAGGTATTGTACGAAGCACTTCTCCTATTTTACCTGAGTTGTCTATCAATTTTATTGTAGCGTTTTCATTATCAAGATGTTTTTCCTTAGTTACTGTTAAGGTTTTTGAATCGTTAGAAATTGCAAAATCAACACAGGGTTTATTTTGATTTCCGGACGATGCTGAACTTAGAGAAGTGGATGGCTCCATCATTGTGTAAACGGGCGATTTGACACCTTCTCTGAACCATGCCAAAGAACCATTGGTAGAAAGGGCTATCACCTTTACATTTATTTCGCTGTTATCCACGTAAATCATCTTTGCAATCGTTTCACCTTTAAATTCCCATTTTGGAATCAAAACAGTCTGCTCCACCTTTTGAGATTCCATGGTATAATCCGGTTGTACTAACGGTTCTGAAATGCTTTCAGGTTTTTTGTAATGAAGTCCGAGTGGCACTATACAATCCACCTCAAAGATTTCACTCCCTTGAGAATATAAAAGTGGTACGCTCAAAACACCTTTGGATTTATTACATGAGCTATCGTTAGTGAAAACTATACTCCTAAGTGTCGATGGAGATTCGTCAACGCCTGAGCCAAAGATAGGCTTCAAACTTGAAATATGTTGGTATAATGAGGGTATTGATTTTTTCCAAATTTTGAATTCTTCATTTTTTATTTTGTTGTCTTCTGCAATATCTAAAGTACTCATTTTAAGTGATTAAAGAAGGAAATAAATACGATACTGAAGGTATGCGGCTGAGGAGTGGTGCTTTTTCATTCATTCGATCATGAATATACAAAGTATTGCTTGAAAAAATCAATATGCGCTTATTAAAATTTCGCAGCAAAATCGGCCGAACCCTTGCAAAACAGAGATAGCTCCGCTTTATTCACGTGAAATGGGGTCGAAATTGAAGACTATCCAAATAGGCGTTGCCTATGCAAGGACGCTCCAATTGATATATCATCACTACGAAGTATATATATATGTAGAAACTGATATTTGATTAGGCTCCAACGCCGTTACAAACCTCTTCTTAAAATTTCCTCATAGTATTGTATATTTAGTTGCTTTTTCCTGGCCTGTATCAGATGTTGCAACCTTTCTTGCATAGATTCTAAAGAGTCAATCTGCTGGAGGTATTGTTCCTGATTAGTAGACACCCAATCCAAATGTCTGTTACACTTCCACTTCGTGCATACCTCATGTATTTTGGTGGCTTCCTCATTACTTCCAAAATCTCTGACAAATTCTTCCACAGAGCAGGGTATTCGCTCGTATGTAGAACAATAGCCACATATATTTTTCCTAGCCCTACTCCTGCTGCTATTTTTCTTCTTCTTCCTTTTTGTCCCCTTGGAATCTTCTTTACCACATTCCACATGGCTTGCAGCATCATCGTCCAGCTTGCGCATTTCGGTATATACGTTGTCTAACCATCCCAAATATACTTCCAAAAGTTCTAGCTTTTTTTTGAATAATGGTAGCGATATCTCTTGAACCTCTTGCAGATCATCTTCAAGAGTTTTTAACGTCATGTCTCGTACAACAATTTGATCGAATATTTCCTTTTCGTCATCTGTTTTTACAACTATATTGTTATCAATGAAATCCAGTTGTCCAAATTTCTTGAATTTATCTATGTGTCCTGTTTGTTCGACCATTTTCTTGACGACTGCTCTATCCTCATCTGTTTTCAATCGCGACCAAATATCATTCACAAATTCTCTACCATGTTCCTCAGAACAGTATTTACTATCCTGTAAACATGGTTTGTAGCAATCACTTATCCTACATTTTCTTTTCCATAAGGTTTTTGGCAAGCTCCCTTCACCATTGATTATGGCGTCCTTATTCTTACCAGTAATCCCCGCTTGACAGTAAGGACAATAAAAAGAGAACACCAGGTCCTTAAACTGCTCAGGAATATGAAGGCAGGTGAAATGAAACCAGTCATCACAACCATCACATCCCACCATCAGCTCCCCATAGTCTGGCCTTTTACATATGCAGTATACGTCCTCTCCTGTAGTTGGATTTCTTTTTAAGGTGGAATGCGGTGGACACCATTGTGGTAATGACATTAGAAAGATAGGCTGAGAAATTATTGAGGTCGAAGTAGCCTTTTCCAAATCTCTTGTTTTTTTTCTTCTGATGAGCTTCGTTTACATTTAAAAGTAAGCATTTACAAAGGCCCAATTGAAATTGTTCATATTTTACCCGCCTTGGGTTATATGCAGTGTCTAATATGTAGCCGAACATATCAATTGATTCTAAAGAGGTAAGCTTAATCCTCTGTGCTTTAATTCATCTTAAAAAGTTTATCTGTTAAGTCTATCGAATATCGCCAAATTTAGTGGCGGTATATATAAATAAATATGGAAAATATGAAAGGTTGATAAAAAAAGTTTTATGCAGTGAAAAAAAGGAAGAAGAAAATGGATCCATCAGTGAAGAGAAGGATTCATGTATCTTCAAAGTCTGATTGACCTCTCCATCGACAAATTATTTAATAGTTTGTCATAGGTAGCAGTGACTTTGACTTCACAATTTGGGTCGTCAGTTGAGACTGCAGGCAATGTTTCTACGGATCCTTTATCGGTATTGGGCGCAGATACATCAGAATCCACGCCTGGTGTAAATGTCGAAGCGCTATTCTGAATGGATTCACCATAAATGTTCTCCAATTCTATGTTGTTGGAGTTAACGTTCTGAATCAAATCATCGATAGAATCAATACCTTTAGCCTTCATGATTGCCGATCTTAAGACAGCACCGGATGGAATTTTTGGTAAAATCTTAGGATTAGCTGGGCTAAATAAACTAGTGGTAGCAGTTTCATTGTTAGAAGTTGAAACTGAAGGAGATGAAGTTGACTTACCAGCTGTTTCTGTGTTGATAGGCGTATCACCTGATGCAAAAGGTGTCTGCCTTGTTGATTCATTTTCAGGGTATAAAGACCTCTGCTGCTGAACGAAGAAACCCCATTTATGTAGTTCACCTTCTTCTTCTTCCTGCTTTTTACAACCTACAGAAGTACTAGATGATGTATGCTTGAACACCAATGGTTTGCCTGTGAAAACGTCAATAGTTTTACCAGAATCGGTGGCCATTAAATGTGGTCTTGCTGTAATTACATCATTCTCAGGTTGTATTTTTTCTTCGGGAACATGGTATCCGGATTCAACGTGCTTCAATGCTGGTAATTTTGAATCTTCGCTGGAGTCAACACTTTCCTTCGAATCATCCCTGCTGGATCCAAGGACATCATTCAGATTCGGATTATGCGAAAACAATTCTAGTATATTGCATAAGTTTTGTTCCAAAAGGAGTAATCTTACAAGGTTTTCTTTTTCTTGCAATGGCAATTCACCTGATTTCCTTTTTTCGAACATAGTATCTATTGTATGCTGAACATTATGGTGCAAGATATGGAACTTTTCAATATATTTTTTCAGCAAATATCTCTTCGTGGTGTCTTTTTTGACCTTTGTACTCTTATCGCTTAACAAGTTCAGTTTTTCTAAAACACTTTCAGCGGTCATAGTTACTAAAGAGCCATCGAATAGCAAATCATCTTGCGAATCCAATTCATCTAACTGGAAAGTCGAATCCATGGTCCGTTTCATATTTCTCATCAAGCACAGTGCTATTCTTGATTGAATCTCTTCTGATATCAAATCATAGTCAAAATCTAAACCAATCAAGTTTGGAGAGTCTCTAGCAAATGCGTAAAGTGTGGATGAAAAACTATTTTTAGCAAATTGGCCCTTAACGTCCAATGTGCTCGAACTATCCAAGTCGCCGTCTGTGTTAGTTTGTTGAACGGGAGAATCTGTGCCGTTCATTAGATAGAAGTTTTCAACGTTTTGATTAGTCATTGACACATGCGAGAGCGATTTGCACTTAATCAAAATATTACAAACGACAGCTAGTTCCTTTAATGTCAAATTATTGCTATCCAAATGTATCCTCTTCAGGTTCGGAAATCTTGGTAAATACTTGTACATGTAGGGTAAAATGTCAGGAAAGCATTGCGACAAATTACTCAAATCCAAAAAAATCAAGTTAGGCAACTTAGAAAGATATTTCAAGAGCAAAGCTAAATCATAAGAAGTCGAAATATTAGTGCTGTTCAAAATGAAATATCTTAAGTTATCATATGATAGAGCAGATAGTTTACCAACCATTGGCTTAATCATAGTGGACAGATCATTAAACGCTAGATCCACACCCTGGACGTTATATTGAGACATCCAATTGAAGATAAATTTCAGACAATCCTGAGAGATATTGGAAGTAGTGGCACCTGCTAAACCAAGCCTGATGCCCGATTCTGGAAAGTTTTTTTGGGTAGCAAAGGATGTCAGTAAACGTGCAAAGCATGAGTAAGGAATTTTGCTAAATTGAATACCATTGAATAACAATTCTTCTATAGGTTTGTGAGATCTCTGAGACAAGACGTCAGTAAACAAGTTCCAATCCATGTTATGGCGATATAGTGATTCAGCAAGGTCAGATTTGATTTTCGTTTGGGAAATGTCGAGCTTGTTCAGTGATTTGTTTAGCAAAAGGAACTTACATAGTAATTTCCATCCATCTTGGTCGATTCGTACATTTCTTAAACTCAATTTGTCCAAAACTGTGGAGTTTACCAAAGCAGAAATAATTATTCTGAACATATCCTGGTTTAAAGCTACATTGTCGAAAACAATCGTGTGAATGGGAGCAATGGTGATGAAATCACAAAAGGAAAGAATATCGATCAAGGTAGGCTTAGGGTTCAAAAACTTCAATATTTGCAAGGGAGCTGTCTTGTCCTTTACTTGTCTTAGGGTAGACGGAATGGGTAAAATTTCCCTTAAATGGCAGCATCTTGTGTAAATAACATCCAGCGTAACTTCGTTATTTTCAATAGAATGACCGTCTTGGTACTTATCTTGATCAGGTTCCTTGAAATAGTGCTCATGCATATGAATGGGCTTATCAATGCCGGCTTTTGAGAGGTTTTCTGCAAGTTTATTATTCTCAAGCTCCCGATCAGCTTCAACATTTGGAGGTGACACCTCTTCTCTTTGCTTCGTAATGGTGCCTTCTGATGACTTTTCAGTAAGCTTACCGCCTGCATCCGAAGCAGTCTTAAAATTGGCTACTTCAAAGGCTATTCTATTAGCAGCAAAATGAGCTTCTTGCTGATGCTTAGCAGCCTCCCTTAAAGCCAACTTTTGATTTTCCAGGGCGAGTATATATTCTTTAGACTTCTTAGTGTACAACGGTCCCTTAATGTTGGAATTGGTTGACTTGGCCGATTGGTTGCTACTGGAAATACCCACGGAAATAGAAGGAACCTCGCTTATCATGTCATCAGGGATAAGGATGTTTCCCTTTTTTGGGGTTCTTGAAGGAAGTTGTTGGGGAGGATCGGATTCGAATTTATCGACGGCAAACGAGACCCTTTTCAATGAAACTGTAGATAGGTCTTTTACTGCAAGTGCAGGGGAGGGGAGTATAGGTGTCTGTGGCTTGCTAGCTGTTGGTGCCACTCCTCTCATTGGTGATGATATCTCCTTCACCCGTGGATCAGGAGTCGCAACTGCTTTAGTGCCACCAGACTCATTCTCAGTCGTGCTAGTATTAACAACAGGTAATGGTTTCTTGGCAGTGGAAGCTGAAGAAGAGGTAGACCGTTTGCTAAACAAAGATCCAAAAATCGACCTTTTAGTCTTTTCTCCACTAGTCGAGTTGCTTCTCTTGAGAGTAGCATTAGATGGTGAAGAAATTGGCGGGTGCTTTCCCTTGCCAACAGAAGAAGATGCGGTGGCGTTTATGGCAGAACTGGCCAGTCTTGGTTTGGACGAGACCACAGCATTGGATATAGAAGTGGAACGTTTTTTCCTTACAAATTGAGTACTTGAGCCGTTGTCATCATTATCTATAAGGTCTATGGCGTCTACGGTAGCCGGATTATCAATGTCAGCGGAATCGCTCCGGTTACCGCTATTAATAGGAGTAAGTAGCGGTATGTTATCAGTGTCTGATGCAGAGGTATTACCATCGTTCCTCTTCAAATCTGGTTTCTCAGTATTACAAAGTGCTGCATTGGATACAGATGACGACCTCGCACGAGGCTTATCATTGCTAGACCTGTTACCACTCGTGCTATTGTCTCCGTTTTTCGAAGAGGACGTAGATGAAGAGGAGGCTGGCGACGTAGAAGGCCTCGATGGCTTCGTATTTGTCTTCCGTCTACTCTTACCTTTATACAACCAATCTACGGGCACATCGAACTCGGTGTTAGTTATCATAACCTAGATGCTATCTCCACTCCCTATGCTTGCTTTGGTGGACTATTGTTTCCGTTATTCGCAATTTCTATAGGACTACTATAGATTATATAAACTGAATTTTAGCTTTATGCTGTGGTGTTATTTCCCAAAACACGCTCTTCTTTCTTACGCTTTCCGTTAGCTTATTTGCTCACGGTATCAAGATTACTTTTTTTTTTTTTCTTCTTTTCTTTTTCTTGCACTACCCTCTTCTTCTTGTTCTTCCTTGCGTTTTTACCCCTCTTCCCTTTATTTTGCAGCAAAAAGAAAGATGGAAAGGCAAAAGTGAAGGCATGATGATGACAAACTTGAAAAGAAAGAGAACAGCGAAAAGAGATGAATAATCCATGGCAATGACTGCACGCTCATGGGTATCAATTGGCTAGGTCTAATATTGTTATTGTTTGGAGTATGGCGTAGAGAAGTGGTTCCTTAACCTTAATTAATGCCCGTGCCATGATGATTGCATCACTGAGACGTAATGTGGAAACACCACTTCTCGGTCCGCGGACATCAACCGAAGGAAAAATGACAAGCTATTTCCGTGTATATCCGCGCCAATCCCTTCGGGGCCGAAGTTCGGAGGCTTTATCTCCGCTTAGCCAAGGCCGTCAAAGGCGATAAGGTGCGTTGCACCCCAATTAGCCATGGAGAAGGAAAAAAAAAGCATGTATGATCATGATGATGCAAAAATTGAGAGGAAAAATGACTCAGGCTATTTATATAAGTAAATGAAAGGGTTTCGTTGTAGCCTTTTCTGCTCTCTTCCTTCGCTCTTCCGCATATATATTTGTGTTCAGAGATTATTCTTAAATCCATAAGAACATCCCTTCATATAACAATTGAATAAGGAAAACACAACACATAACACATATTTAACCTGATGCTTCCTGTTATAACGAGATTTGCAAGGCCTGCTCTGATGGCCATCAGACCTGTGAATGCCATGGGGGTTTTGAGAGCGTCCAGCATAACGAAAAGGCTTTATCATCCCAAGGTCATAGAGCATTATACACATCCAAGAAACGTCGGCTCATTAGATAAAAAATTGCCCAACGTCGGCACTGGTCTAGTGGGTGCGCCAGCGTGCGGTGATGTGATGAGGTTGCAGATCAAAGTCAACGACTCTACTGGCGTTATTGAAGATGTCAAATTCAAAACTTTTGGATGTGGCTCCGCCATTGCCTCCTCTTCATATATGACTGAATTGGTACAGGGGATGACCTTGGACGATGCGGCAAAAATTAAGAACACTGAAATTGCTAAGGAGTTGAGCTTGCCCCCAGTCAAGTTGCATTGCTCTATGTTAGCGGAAGATGCGATCAAGGCAGCTATTAAGGACTACAAATCTAAGAGAAACACTCCAACCATGTTATCGTAATGAATAAGAAGATAACCGGGACAAGAACAAGATCAAACCCTCACTAATCAACAAGTTGGACTTAATTTGTGCAAGCATGGATGTTTCTCATTAATATTGTCATATTTCTTTCCCTTAATCTAGCATTTCCTTTCTCTCCCTCTTCTCATGCATATCTTCCTAGATATATTTCTCCAGGGTGAAAGCGGGACGGACGTGCTTGTTTTACCTCACCTGGTACTACTAGTATTTTCATTACTCTTTTTTCATCCTCCCACTTCCCCCTTATATATTTGTTTTCCCATGTGTGGTATATGGCATCATTATTATATAAATATTCTTTAGTTGTAAAAGGCTGTTTTAATTAACACTATTTATCGCTAGACAAAACTAGACTTTCATTATTTCCTTCATTTCAACGCTTGTTTAAACATGTGCTAGGTAAGCGAGTTTTTTACTTTTACTTCCAATAAATATATATATATATATACGTATACATGTATGGGCGGGCTACAACAAAATGAAATAAAAAGCGTCAGGATCATTGTTTTTTACCATACTTGACTTCTCTGAAAAAATCCATGACGTTCGTGAAAACTACCAACAATAACCCACCACCGGGGGCAAGTCTCATGACCTTTGGCGCAAATCCCTTATACAATGCTTTAAACCCTTCCTCACGGTAAACTAACAGCACTGAAGGCAGGGACCAGTTGTACTTCCTCAGCGGCCCGGAACTTCTTTGGATCCTAGATTTTACCACGTCAAATGGTGTATTCAACAAGCACCCGACAGTGCCACCAATAGCACCTGCGATCAAATCATTTCTGGTCTTTTCCGTGCTTGTTTTAGCCGCCGGCAAAAGCTTCCGAATTTGGAATATTATACCGAAATAACCGGCATTCCAAAGAACGTGTCTCCAGATAGTGGCTTCCAACCCATTGAAAAGTGACAAAACACCACCTTTCACAACACTATTCTTTACAACTTCAATGGGTGTCTTGAACTGTGAATTCACATCCTGTAATCTAATCTTCACTAGTTCAAAAGGCGCGACGACAAAGGCTTCCACGGCGCCAGCGGACGCACCACTGTATATGGCGATTTTTTGAGTCATCTCCCCATTGGGCGTGGGGAAAATCTTTTTATAAAACGTTTGGAATGTATCGTTTCCGGAGAACTTAATTGCTCTTTTCGGAGCCTCCATTAATATAGGCGATGTGATACCCTTGTAAAGATGCGAAAATCCTTCCTTCTTCACAATTTTTGTAAGACAATCCATCACGCCCGTGTAGTGATCTACTGCTGCTTTCGCTGCAACAACAGCGGGATGACCTTTGGTTGTCACTTGTAATTGCATTCTTGTCTTCACCACGTCCAATGGATACATCACCAATAGCTCCGAGACGCCGGCAATGGCACCGGCTGTGAACTGGTATATGAACGGCAAAGGTCTATTATCTATAGATGTCATCTTACAGTTCTTTTTCTTTCACCCTCGTTACAGTTCTATCTTGAGAATAAATGAGATAAAGGTTCCCAAAAGTCACTGATATATATCAACGGCGGTCACCCTCACAGAAATACCCGAGAATCTGCCCTTCGCCAAATCAGATTCAGCCAGTTCGCAGTTTTTTTCCCTATCTCTTGTCGCCGCATTATGAAAAGATCCTGGGGTAATAATGGGAATGATTTGAAAAAAAACTAATGCTGGTAGAAAAAGGTCTTCGTATTGCTCGTAGTAATACGGCTATTTCAAGTAACTGCTCGGGCCAGCGGCTTGAGGAAAAAGTAAACCCGTTACTTTGCTTTTTAATGACGCTGGAAATACCAATTACCTACTATGTATTACTTATGCTTATGACAAAGGGATGAAATTCCCGACGATGCAAATTGGGATGTTGTACCTATCCCTTCTGATAGTGAAACTAAAACAGCATGGCCGTTTGCGGATTCCATCTTTGGTTCGAAGACTACAACTTGTTAAAACAGCCTTCTGACCCTTATCAAACGCTATGGACCCGTATTTTTCCCAGAAATTCACAGCGCTTTCTTCTGTCATCAACTCGTAGATCGCAAGCTTTCCATCGCGTAAATCATCGACTGTGCAGTCAACCAGTGAAGCAAACTCTTTATTGGCTCTGTAAATCTCACCGGTACGCCTACACAAGCACGCTGGCATGCTCATAGAGGTGAAAACACGATCATAAGATAATAACATCCTCTCGAAGCTCTCCTCCACTAAAACTAAGTCAACATCCTTCAATGAACGCGCAATGGTTCTAAACGCCGGTCTAATGGTGGATAGTGGTTTCAGAATCCTTTGCTTGGAAGACTGATTCATATATTTGTCCATGTAGTCTTGTAGTCTTGCATACCCCTTGGCATAATTATACGGCTTCAATAATCCTGCTTCAAGCTTCGCATTTATGACCAACTTCAGCCGGTGTTCTGGTGTCATCTCTGTTGACGGATCCGCCGCTGTTAAAAAGAATTGTTCCTTCGGTGTCGGTGCACTGTTTTCGTTTGCATTCGCTAGAATTCGAGACTCTTCCTTTTCTTGATCTTGTTTATCCCCTTTCGAGATACTATTGGAAGAACCTGACATAATAGTAGGCGACCTATTTTCTTGTCTTGCCACTCCTATTTCATCCCTACGATTGTCGTTTTGGTACTCTAATGGCGATTGTGTGGTTTGTGAGCCATTTTCCAAATGAACATTGCTCGCACTGCTGGAACTTAGTGATGTTTGAGTCAATAGAGGATTTTCTAGCATAGAAAGAAATTCATTCAAAGAACTGAATTCCGAACCAACATTCTCGGACACAAATACAGGTTGTTGCGGAAGCAGCAAGCTGGTTGTATCATTTACAAGAGAGGAGTCTAGTTTCGGTGACAGTTCCTCTCCATATGTGGATCCACTTTTATTGACTGGTTCATTCTGATAGTCAGACGGAATTCCAGTGTGTGCTTTATTTGCATATTTGCCCTGTATATTATTATCATTCGGAGAACTTTCGTGCTGTGATGGCATCTCATTTGGAACCGCAATATCATCTTCCCTGCATAAATGGGCAATATCCCTCTTGACGCACCTAGAACATGGACGTTGCTTATCACATACAACATGTGACCGTTTACAAAATAAACATGTTTTGAAAGCCTTACTGGCTCGTTTTACACCACTGTTTGCTGACATTATTTCGTCAGTTTATATAAATATGTGTATTTTGTGTTGATTAAAATTAAAAAAACTTTATCTCACTGGCAAAGAACTCCCGCAAATTTTCTCATAAGAATTACTTTCTTCTTCCATCCCAGAGACCTCATCCTTTTTTCTAATATTCAACTATTTTTCATTTTCCTTCGTACTCTTTGTTTTGCTTTTTCTTGTTTTCTGCCATTCCAAAACATTATTCTCCCCATCTAAGGAGCGGATCTGTAGGAAAAACAGCGTAACCATTGGAAAACCCTTTCCCTAACCAATGCCCTTTGACGGATGAAACATGATATATCTTTTAAGGACATAGATACTAACCAATACAAATCAAAGAACAGTGAAGAGTCTAAAGGGGCAGCGAACGCTTAAGTATCTTCTTTAAAGTAATAATATTCCTGTCGCAGGTGAAATAGCACTTCAGCGCACAAACAAATAATATTGCAGCCAAAATTCCCTAATATTGTCATGATAAGAATATGTCCCATTGTTAGATCTAAGGTTCCACTGTTAGGAACTTTTCTTAGATCCGACTCATGGTTGGCACCTCATGCGCTAGCTCTAAGGCGGGCCATATGCAAAAACGTTGCATTGAGAAGTTATTCAGTGAACAGCGAACAACCAAAACATACATTTGATATTTCAAAACTTACTAGAAATGAAATCCAGCAATTGCGAGAGTTGAAAAGAGCAAGGGAGAGAAAATTTAAAGATCGTACGGTTGCATTTTATTTCAGCAGCGTCGCGGTACTTTTCTTGGGTTTGGCATATGCAGCGGTACCACTCTATAGAGCCATTTGTGCTCGTACTGGTTTTGGTGGGATTCCCATAACAGATAGAAGAAAATTTACCGACGATAAACTCATTCCTGTAGATACTGAGAAGAGAATTCGTATCTCATTCACCAGTGAAGTATCACAAATTTTACCGTGGAAATTCGTTCCTCAACAACGTGAGGTTTACGTTCTGCCTGGTGAAACAGCCCTCGCTTTTTATAAAGCCAAGAATTACAGCGATAAAGATATTATTGGTATGGCTACTTATAGCATAGCGCCTGGTGAAGCAGCTCAATACTTTAATAAAATCCAATGTTTTTGCTTTGAAGAACAAAAGCTAGCTGCCGGTGAAGAAATAGATATGCCTGTCTTCTTTTTTATCGATCCAGATTTTGCTAGCGATCCAGCGATGCGAAATATCGATGATATTATTTTACATTACACATTCTTCAGAGCTCATTATGGTGATGGTACAGCTGTAAGTGACTCTAAAAAGGAGCCTGAGATGAATGCAGATGAAAAAGCAGCGTCATTGGCTAATGCTGCTATTTTATCCCCAGAAGTTATAGACACAAGGAAAGACAACTCAAATTAATTGTAAATACAAAGTCATTCAATGTACATAAATACTGTTATGCTTTTGAATTAAGTAAAACACCATGACTTCATATTGAGATGTTTTAAGCATATAATCACGGCACCGAACTTCTTGTAGTCATCAAATCTTTGTTTTCTAGCCGTCATAGAAATGAAGAAATGAAGATTCTTGTTCATGTGATACAGCTTTTCTAGACAGCTAACTTGTACATCCAGACATCCTAAAACACCCATAAAGCAAAAAAAATTATTGAAATATTCTCTTTTTTTTCTTTTTTTTTTTTCTGGTGGCTTTCAATGCGGAATCGCTCACATCCGAAAATTTCAGAGGCTTCACTTAGCGTCGCAGATCCCAGTAGTCGCCAGATGCTTTGAAAAAAAAAAAAATAAATAGAAAAGTTTGTAGACATATCCGATGTAGTATATTTCAGAGGCCAACCTTTACTTTTGTTTTCTCCTACACTTCAAAATAAAAGACACCGTCACAAATCTCAGCAACAATGGCTTTCCAAAAAGACGCTAAGTCCTCTGCTTACTCCTCTCGTTTCCAAACTCCTTTCAGAAGAAGAAGAGAAGGTAAGACTGATTACTACCAAAGAAAGAGATTGGTCACCCAACACAAGGCCAAGTACAACACTCCAAAGTACAGATTGGTTGTTAGATTCACTAACAAGGATATCATCTGTCAAATCATCTCTTCTACCATCACTGGTGATGTCGTCTTAGCTGCTGCTTACTCCCACGAATTGCCAAGATACGGTATTACCCACGGTTTGACCAACTGGGCTGCTGCTTACGCTACTGGTTTGTTGATCGCCAGAAGAACCTTGCAAAAGTTGGGTTTGGACGAAACTTACAAGGGTGTTGAAGAAGTTGAAGGTGAATACGAATTGACCGAAGCTGTTGAAGATGGTCCACGTCCATTCAAGGTCTTCTTGGATATTGGTTTGCAAAGAACCACCACTGGTGCCAGAGTTTTCGGTGCTCTAAAGGGTGCTTCTGACGGTGGTTTGTACGTTCCTCACTCCGAAAACAGATTCCCAGGTTGGGACTTCGAAACCGAAGAAATTGACCCAGAATTATTGAGATCTTACATCTTTGGTGGCCACGTTTCCCAATACATGGAAGAATTAGCTGACGATGATGAAGAAAGATTCTCTGAATTATTCAAGGGTTACCTAGCTGACGACATTGATGCTGACTCTTTGGAAGACATCTACACTTCTGCTCACGAAGCTATCAGAGCTGACCCAGCTTTCAAGCCAACTGAAAAGAAATTCACCAAGGAACAATACGCTGCTGAATCCAAGAAGTACAGACAAACCAAATTGTCCAAGGAAGAAAGAGCTGCTCGTGTTGCTGCCAAGATCGCTGCTTTGGCTGGTCAACAATAAATTATGGATATATAACGTCATTTTGAGATATTTTAAATAAAGCTATCTTCACATAACCTTTGTATTCATTTTTAGTTAACTCATTTACATCATCCACTTACTACATTTGTATTTTTTTTACGATTTGCGTACCGCCTCATTACTACCCTTTTTTTGCACTGCAGTAATAGTACACTCAAATCATGATGAAAAGAGAAAAGAAAAAAATGCCACAAAAAGTAGTTGATTTTATAAAAGTTATCATCCAATTTTAGGTAATTTTATTCTCTTTATGTAACGAACATATGAAGATTTCTTCTCTAGAATGGCATTCTAACTAAGTCCGTGCCATAAAATCATCACTAACAAATATAAGATCACGCTATACTATCAATGAAGAAACAAATATTAATAGTTGCTGCACAAAGTATTTTATGTTCTACTGTTTTTGGCGAGCGAAGTAATGTAGGCCTTTCCACTGAAGAGCTAGGAGGTGACTCAATTTTATACTTCAATGAAGACCCTATAGTGATTGAAATCGATAAGAAAGCTATTGACAAGAAGACTTTGGAACAGTTGGCAAGCACAAGAGATGTTGTTCTTACTGATTTACCGGACACTCTTGAGTTTATAGACTTCAACGAGTACGCGAAAATGAAGTCAAAATCAGATATGCTACTAGAGTATATCAACGAATACGAATTTGATGATTTTGAAAGAAGTTCTGAAGGCGGTCTTGAAGAAGAAGAAGAAGAGGATTTAATTTATGACTTCAATGCCCAAGCTGAAGATTTGGGTAAGCTTGGTTCAAATATATATGAAGTAGTCGAAGAAAAGAATATTGTTAATACTTACGATGGAAACCTTATCAATGCAAGTACAACTGAATCAACGACTACTATTCGGCCTTTCGTGACTTCTCACTCCTACGTTGCTTCTTCTACACCTTATTCGAATATTTCATCATTGAATGAGGACTACGATAATGCGGGCAACTTTTTGACTCCTACAACAGTGGCTCTTGCGGTACTTTTAACCATTTTATTATTTATACAGGCGTATTAATAGATCATTATTTTATTTAAATAAGAAATATTGTTGGCTAGCTTTCCTGTTTTATTTACTGTCACTTTTTAAAATCACTCAAGACGAGAAAGCTCTTTAGCAAAGTACTGACAAAAAACTTGAAGTTTGAACTTGTTACAGTATTACACGTCAAGGCTGTAGTGCGGTGAAAAAAAAAGAATATACCGTAATTTTTCTCCTTCGTGACCTCGGAGCTGACTGATATTAGATAACTAATCATGGTAGCTGTATGTTCGTTAATCTCTTTTAGCCACCCACCCATATGCTTTTTGTTTTGTTAGCTAAAATAATACTAACTTACGACTCTATTCTCATCATTAAATAACCAACAGACAGTAAAAAGAACCATCCGTATAAAAACCCAACAACACATTCTGCCAGAAGTGCCACCAGTAGAGAATTTTCCTGTTCGTCAATGGAGTATAGAAATTGTATTATTGGATGATGAAGGAAAAGAAATTCCCGCTACAATTTTTGACAAAGTTATTTACCACTTGCACCCAACTTTCGCCAATCCTAACAGGACATTTACTGACCCACCATTTAGAATTGAGGAACAAGGTTGGGGTGGATTTCCTTTAGATATAAGCGTTTTCTTGTTGGAAAAAGCAGGTGAGCGGAAAATACCACACGATTTGAACTTTCTACAAGAGAGTTATGAAGTGGAGCACGTTATCCAGATTCCTCTCAATAAACCACTTTTAACAGAAGAACTTGCGAAAAGTGGATCTACTGAAGAAACGACGGCCAATACAGGCACCATTGGGAAAAGAAGGACTACCACGAACACAACTGCAGAACCAAAGGCGAAGAGAGCTAAGACGGGCAGTGCATCTACCGTGAAAGGGAGCGTGGACCTAGAAAAATTAGCGTTCGGATTGACTAAACTAAATGAAGATGACCTGGTTGGTGTTGTTCAAATGGTTACCGACAATAAAACACCAGAAATGAACGTGACGAATAATGTTGAAGAGGGTGAATTTATAATTGACTTGTATAGTTTACCTGAGGGATTATTGAAAAGTCTATGGGACTACGTTAAGAAAAATACCGAGTAATAAAAGGTAAAAGGGCGTTAAATGCGCGCTTTTATGTTTGTATAAATAAAACACGTTGATATTTTGTCTTATATAAACTTTATTCCAATAACCGCGACACCTTACCAAACACATATTATTACAACACATTTTTATCTTGGATTTTAAGTAATTATACAACAGTTTTCATTTTAGAAAATGAGAACATCAAATATATACATTCCAATGTAATAGAAAATGGAAAAGAAAAAAGAATAAAAAGAAAAACACGAGGGGACCAGGTTGCTAGAAGATAGGGTGACCACGTCAAAAGAATATACCTAGGGAACCAAACAATGCGAAGTTAACAACCCATCAAAGTATTTTTAATAGTGAGTGGTTCAATAGAAAATTAGAAGTCTGTTCATTTAAGCGCGCTACATCCCATCTTCTAAATGAGGATCAAAACCTGTATTGTCCGATGTACTATTGCCAAAAAGTCCGTTAGATGGCATATTATCACTATTTTGCCCATGTGAATCCTCTTGATGAGTTTGAGTGTCTTCAGTAGCAGATGCAGCTGATGAAGGATGCTGAGATAAATTTTGTTCCATAATAGTTGACGAATTTGGAGATTGAGAGAATTTTTTCTTTGCCTTGTAGATTTTCTCCAAGTTACCGGTCACTTTTATCAAATAGTCAGGCAATGGTTTGCCACTCTTCAAGTATTGTAATTTCCAATTACGGGCTTTATCTTTCAGTTGTACCTGCGTCCTGTTCTTCAAATTTTCCGTGATTTTACCACCGGGACCATATAAATCTAGAATCTTAGACCACGATGGGCCAACCTCTTTCAGGCCTTCCACTAATGCTTCTTCTTCCTCTTTGGACCAAGTTCTTTTCGCCTTTGGTTTTCTTAATCCGATACTACCATTATTGTTGCTGTTACTGCTGTTGTTATGAGAGGAATGAGGACCAGAGCTGCTGTTGCTCATCGAGGCCGCAACAGCGGCATCCACAATGGATTGTGTGATAGCGGGGTTTTTGGAAGACACATCTGTGGTAGGTGTATGTGTGCTGTAATGATTCGGACGAGCAGTTGACAAAAAAGCAGACGCACTGCTTGGCTGATTTTGGTCGTCCATGAATTCTACGGTCCTGGTCCCTGTAGAAAAGAGTACTTGAGGATCAAACTCGTTGACATCAAAGTCATATAATGGTGATTTTCCGCGACCCTTTCTGCCCCATATGATGAGACCCATATTTTTATTACAATAATCCAGCAACTCTCTGATAAATTGAGCCCATTCGTAGCTCTGGGTCAGAGAGTTAAAATCTTGGACGATCTTTAAATTTTCTCTCCGACGATCGCACCTTTCGACGAAGTCCTTCTCCGATGGAGTCAAAAGTGTAATGTCTCCAGAATCGCCGGTTCTTCTCTGCACGAGAATATCAGCCAGATTGGATGGGAAGATTAAGTCTAGTAGCTCTTGTTTCTTTTCTAAAGAAATTTCGTTCGTCTCGTCCTGAAACTCTTTCAAGCCGGCAATGTAAGCCTGTGTTTTCAGATCAAGATATAGGATAGCCTGCGATTTCAAAAACTTTCCGCTTTGTTCCAGGGAGTTGTTACCGACAGTGTTTGTATTTGGACAGAAAATATCGAGAAATATCGACTGTAGCAGCTCAAACCCGTAATTAAGGCAGTTCAGCGACGTCAATAGAAATGTTAGCAGATTCGCCTTTCTTATGGCAGTAATAATAAACGCTTCGTGGCCTCTCAATATAAGGGGGGGAGGGGAGTTGGGAAACCATAAACCAGGCGCCACGTCGTGAACAGACAGTAACGGAGATCTGGTGTGGTAAATCATTCTGATCTGCTTAAAGAGCTTGACTAACGTTTGAAAAATTTCTGTTTCGCCTGAGCTTAGGAAAGCCGTCTGGTCCGTCAAAACCGCTATAATATTGGGAGAGTTGGCATTAAGGATAAGAAACCTCAGTAGTTGAGTGGAGATATTGTCCAGCAGACATAATGAGCATATGGTCAACCTAGTTCTTGCAGGCAGGCTTTGGATGATGTCATTGAAGCGGTTTAAGCTTTCGTTATTATTGGGCACTTGCGAATCCATGACAAATGGGGAAAGAAGTGAGTAAAGAAAAACTAATGTAAAATGATTTCTGTCGCAGATGGGACAGCCACAATCTTAAATGTTGGCAAGGATATAGGAGCAAAACGCCAATATTGAGATGATTGTTTATTATAATGTTTACAAGGAAGGGCAAAGCATTGAGGAAAATTAGTCGGAATGAGGTCTCGCCGGGCTTCTACGGAAAGGGGCGAAAATTAATAGGGCACGGTGCAGAATATTAGGGCTTCAAATGTTCAGATTTTAAAGCCTTTTCTTCAAATACAATAATTAATTTTACACACTGTACCTTGCATATATAAGAGAAGAGAAATTTATAAACAGTATAGTTAGTTAGTTAAGAATGGAATTTGAATAAAATCATAAAGGAGATATTTACCGAATAAGTAACAAATAGAGAAGGGAGAGATTAAAAAATGAAAATTTACAGTACCGCCAACAAACACTTGAATAAGATTGAAAATTAGAGAGAAAAAAATTTAGAAATAATACAAAATACTAATAGTGATGGGACACAAAAATGAAGAAAGAAAATAGGTTTGATAGTATTGCTATCACCATTGACATTCTCGTTTGGATATTCACTTTTTACGTGGAGAGTTTGACCTTCTTCTTGTTTAGTTTAATAATGCCGGAGGGGCCCTTTGGTTGCACTAACTCGCCGTTTTCAACACATTTCTTGATAGCGCTATTGAACAGATAGTCAAAATTTGAGCTTGTTTTCAACTTGGAGGAGAAAGTGTCCTTGACATACTTCTTTAAAACGATACGGCTGGAGCCCTTACCGTCATTAAGTTGAGGCATGCTTTTAAGGATCATTTCCTTGTAGGTCAATGAAGAAGGCGAAGATGCCTTCTTGGCGGTAACAGTAGGCGATTTTTTTTTCACTACTTTCTTTGGCGCTAGCTTCGTGGATGCGGCTTTCGCTTTTGATGCGGTTGCACTCACAGAAGTGGCGGCTTGCTTGGGTTTTGGACTGACCTCTTTTTCTTTCTTTACTTCTGGAGATTTCTTCTTGGCCAGTTTCACAGCACCAGCGGGTCCCTTTGGCTGTTCAAAATCGCCGGCCTCCACACCCTTCTTTATGGCATTGTTGAAGTACAAATCAAAGTTGCTTGCGGATCCGACGATCGGGTAGTTTTCCTTGATAAACTTCTTGAGTGCCGGACGACTGGATCCCTTACGTTCCTTCAAAGCCGTGAGCCCTTCAATGATCAACTCCCTGTAACTCTTGGAGGAAGCTTCCTCCTTTTTTGCCGTGGTTTTCTTGATAGCGGCCTTGGAAGTTGATTTCTCCTTGCCTTTGCTGGTTGCAGGCTTCTTGCCCTTACTTGTGGTCTTGGTAGTGGATTTCTTGGGTGCCATGTTGCTTTAGTTGTATTATAATTGCTTCCCTCGCTGCCAAGCATTATCAGGTGCCCATAAATAACAACTCCCCAAATCTATAGTTGCTCCTCCTCTTTAAATAAAGGCAGATAAACAAAAAACTTTGACCGCCCGCTTTTCCACACAAAAAACAAACAACAGCAGAAAACGCGACGCGAAAATGAAAAGCCAAAGAGAACAAACAAAAATCATCCATCAAACCTGTTATTGTGCAGAATAGCTTTTACCTAGACGCAAGTCCCTAGGAGGGGGCATTTTTGACACAGAATAGCATTTCATCAAAGCAAACAGCAACTTCTTGGAGATTTGTATTGCTTGGCATGTCAAAATCTAGCGGTCACATCAGTAGGGTAACAAAATAGCACGTCAGGGTTAAGGCGGCCTACTGCTTAGGGTACGTGGTAAGTGATGTAAAATGTGAGAAGGAGAAACTAGAAAAAAATTTTCCTTTCTTTTTCCTAGCGATGAGATGAGATGAAATTTTTCGAACAAATGATTTTTGGCACAGTTTACATATCAGTTATATTGGCTGTCGTCACAGGAACTACAAGTACAAACCAGAACCATTTTAGCTGATCACCAGAATGACGCAATCCCTAGGTATCGAACAGTATAAACTGTCAGTCGTATCTGGTGGGAAACCCGCTTTGAATAATCTCAGTTCAGTAACCGGCAATAAGAATATCGCCCGCCTATCACAAGACCAACGAAACTATATTATACCCTTTAACAATCAGATCAAGGTGTATTCTGTGGAAACTAGACAATGTGTTAAGACTCTAAAGTTTGCAAATAACTCCTTGTTATCCGGAATATTTCTGCAAGAAGAAGAGAATAATGAATCGATTGTAAAGATTCTGCTGGGTGATATAACCGTTCCGCAACAAGAAGACGCTCATCTGATTACCGTATTCACCAATAATGGTCATGTAATTGTTTTAAATTATAAGGGGAAGCTGGTCGAGTCCCCTAAGCATTTCAAAATCTCTTTGGCAGATGAAAAGCTTGCAAATGTTTTCCATAGCGAGGGCAACTATAGAATTTTGACAACGTTCAAGGACCCTAGTCAAAAGGCACATAACTCTTTGCAATCGTACAGGTTATATGCATTAACCTTTGACGATGCTAAAAAGCAATTTGAAGTGGCTCATCAGGCAGAATGGCACAACGTTATCTTGTCAAATATTTCTTCCAATGGTAAACTGCTAGCGCATATGTGCAAAGACGTCTCAACAAAAGATCACGAACACAAATCCATCTCAGTTGTTTCGCTTTTTGATGATTCTGTAAATTTAAGCTTTCCCCTCGGTTCCATCCTTTCTTCACAGACTCAATCCCTATCCTCTAACACAAGGTACGTTTCTAGCATGGCCATAGACAATATGGGTCAACAACTGGCTGTTGGATTTGCCTCCGGAGTTATAAGTATCGTAAGCCTGGCCGATCTACAAATAAGACTGCTCAAATGGCATATAGACTCTGTGCTGTCACTCTCATTCTCTCACGATGGATCCTATTTGCTATCTGGTGGTTGGGAAAAAGTTATGAGTTTATGGCAATTGGAAACAAACTCTCAACAATTCCTGCCTCGTTTGAACGGTATTATAATCGACTGTCAGGTATTGGGACCTCAAGGGAACTACTACTCTTTAATCCTACAAATGACTGAAAACAATTCAAATTCTGACTACCAATTTTTACTTTTGAATGCTTCTGATTTGACCTCCAAATTGTCGATTAACGGGCCATTACCGGTGTTCAATAGCACCATAAAACACATTCAGCAACCAATCTCGGCCATGAATACCAAGAACTCCAACTCAATTACCTCTCTCAATCACTCTAAGAAGAAACAATCTAGAAAACTAATTAAATCGAGAAGACAAGATTTCACCACTAATGTAGAAATAAACCCTATTAACAAGAACTTGTATTTCCCACACATTTCTGCTGTTCAAATTTTTGACTTCTATAAAAATGAGCAAGTTAACTATCAGTATTTAACATCAGGTGTCAACAATTCTATGGGTAAAGTTAGATTTGAACTGAATTTACAAGACCCAATAATAACTGATTTGAAGTTCACCAAAGATGGGCAATGGATGATTACATACGAAATTGAGTATCCGCCAAATGACCTCTTATCTTCCAAGGACTTAACTCATATCTTGAAATTTTGGACCAAAAACGATAATGAGACAAATTGGAATTTGAAAACGAAAGTAATAAATCCACACGGGATAAGTGTCCCAATTACCAAGATATTGCCTTCACCAAGATCAGTTAATAATAGTCAAGGCTGTTTAACGGCTGACAACAACGGTGGACTGAAATTTTGGTCCTTCGACTCTCATGAGAGCAACTGGTGCTTGAAAAAAATTTCTTTACCAAACTTTAATCATTTCAGTAACTCCGTTTCTTTAGCTTGGTCTCAAGACGGGTCTCTAATATTCCATGGTTTCGATGACAAGTTGCAAATTTTAGATTTCGACACTTTTAAAAAGTTTGAATCATTGGAAAATACAAAGACGGTCAGTGAGTTCACGTTAGACTCTGAAATCCAAACCGTCAAGTTGATTAATGACACAAATTTAATAGTGGCCACCAGGACTACATTAAACGCCATCAACTTATTGCGGGGTCAAGTCATAAATAGTTTTGACTTATATCCGTTTGTTAACGGAGTGTATAAAAATGGTCACATGGATAGGCTTATTACTTGTGACGAAAGGACAGGCAACATTGCCCTGGTTATAAATCAACAACTAACTGATCTCGATGGCGTACCAACTATCAATTACAAATCCCGTATTATTATATTCGATTCTGACTTATCTACAAAATTGGGTAATTTTACGCATCATGAATACATATCTTGGATTGGTTGGAATTATGATACTGATTTCATATTTTTGGACATAGAATCAACACTAGGTGTTGTCGGAACCACTGTGAATACTCAACTATCTGATGAAGTTAATAACGAAGGAATATTGGATGGCCTGGTAAGTAACACCATCACAACTTCGGCATCCAATAGCGATATTTTTGCAGAACAATTGCATAAACTGTCGTCTAGGGGCAAAAAAAGTGACACTAGAGATAAAAATACCAATGATAACGACGAAGATGAAGAAGATATCGCTTTGGAATTTATAAATGGCGAAAAGAAAGATAAGCTAGTCAATATGAATAGTTTTACGAGCATGTTTGACAACATTCAAAACGTGCAAATGGATACATTTTTTGATCGTGTGATGAAAGTATTAACATAGCTTTAGGGTTCTTCCATTGGATATCCAAAATAGATATAAAGGTATATATATATATATATATATATATATGTTTATAAAGCAAACCGAAAGCAAAAATATCTGTATAACTTAGTTACAAGGGAAGGGAAGAGAATGCATTGGTTAATAGGAACAGACACTTCGTAAAAAGCTTCACAATCATTAATGTTAATAGAACTATCATAATATACAAAAAATCTCTTCATACGATTTTTGTTTGATGAGCATCCTCAGTCAAGATGAATAAAATAATCTCTCCAAATAAGCCGCCTCTTTTTTTTTGAATTACACTTCTATAGCGTACATTTCCATGTAAGAAGATTGAAGTTTCAAACAATTGGGTAGCTTAATATTTGTCAAACTTCTTGGTAGGTGTTGTGTTTAAGAAAAAGGAGGCACCATAAACTATTAACTTTTTAGCTTGCCTCAACTGTCAACCGAATCAAATTTTAAAAGGCGTTAAACAAAAATGGCCTCGTCTCTTAACGAGTTAAACTTGGTTCAAGTACTTGAACAAGCAAGTAACCCACAACATATTAGGTCAGATGTTCAAAAATTAGCCGAACAACAACTAAGACAATGGGAGACTCAAGCGGGATTTCATTACTTATTACAGTCAATCTACCTTAATTTATCTAATTCTTTACAAATTAGATGGTTGGCGGTAATTCAATTTAAGAACGGCGTGGATAAATACTGGAGATCCACTAGAATTAACGCTATACCTAAAGATGAAAAAGCCTCGATAAGAGGTCGTCTTTTTGAAATGATCGATGAACAGAATAATCAACTTTGTATTCAGAATGCCCAAGCTTCCGCAAGGATTGCAAGGCTAGATTTTCCCGTAGAGTGGCCAACCTTATTTGAGGATCTAGAAAACCTATTGAACGATGAGATCATCAGAAAAGATTCAGTTAAGATTTACAATATATTGATGCATATAAATCAAATCGTTAAAGTATTAGGTACTGCGAGAATAGGAAGGTGCCGACCCGCTATGCAAAGTAAAGTTCCTTTGATATTACCACTAATTGTCAGGATTTATTTACAATCATTTGAAGAATGGACGACATCCTCCAATCTCAACTACGAGGATCTTTCCAGTTTACAAGTTTCTTACCTAGCTTTGAAAGTGCTCAGAAGGATAATTTGTGAAGGATACGAGCGCCCTCAAACCGATCAGTCTGTTTGCGATTTTATTAAACTATCCGTTTCACACTTTGAGATGTTAATTTCAAACCATGAAAACTTCAAAAAGTTTGATATTTACGAAAAGTTTATCAAATGCCTAGGAAAGTTATATTTCAATTTAGTCACTGGCTCTCCGGCTAATTTCATATTACTGCCATGCTCTACGCAAATTCTAATCACTTATACTAGGCTAATTTTCGATAAGGCCCCTAAAGTATATAGAGAGAATTCTGATGTCACGGGGGACTTTTGGGAACAGACTGCTATTAGAGGGCTTTTAATTTTGAAAAGGGTCATTAATTTCATTCACAAAAAGGGGGCAATTACGTTAAAGGCAAGAAGTGATAAACTAACCATAGATGCTTCTATCAACAAAATCAACACAGAATTTCTGAATGAGAATTTGATAACAAGGTTGGTTGACACTTTAATGGAATGGTACTTGAGGTTAAGACCAACTGAATTAGAAAATTGGTTTATGGATCCAGAAGAATGGATAAACGAACAAATGGCCACGAGTTACGAATATCAAATCAGACCATGTGCAGAGAACGTTTTTCAAGACTTAATGAATACTTTCTCTGAGCTGTTGGTTCCCTACCTGTTAAAGAAAATTGAAAATGATGCTTCAAAGCTATCAAACTCATTAGACGATTTTTTAAGGAAAGACGCAATTTATGCAAGTTTCCAATTAAGTGCATCCGCTGTTAGTGAAATGGTAGATTTTGACAGGTTACTAATTCAGGTTTTTTTACCAGAAGCTACAAATACAAACATATCAGGCGACGAATTAAGGATTATCAGAAGAAGAGTTGCTTTAATTATAAACGAATGGTCTACTGTGAAGTGTTCGGAAGAATCTAAAAGTTTATGTTACAAGTTATTTACAAACTTCCTGACAGATGAAGACGACAAAGTTGTTTTGTTAACCACAGTCCAGACTGTCAGAACCATGGTTGATGACTGGAACTTCAACAAGGATACTTTTCAGCCATTTTTAACTGAAAATGTTCATTTATTGTTGAGGAAAATTTTACCATCTGTGTCGTTAACCGAGACAAGGCTATATGTTTTAAACACCTTGAGCGATATCATAATTCAAACAAAACCTTTAATTAGCAGGGATCTATTAGTCGAAATTTTGCAAATCATACCAAACCTTTGGGAAATAGCAACAAATAATGCTAGTGAGGCTATTTTGGCAAACGCATTGTTAAGGTTATTGAGAAATTTGGTATCATCTTTGGGATCACAGTCACATTTAACGTGGGATATCGCCATACCTGTGGTTGCATTAGCCTGTGATCCCTCTTCTATGCAATATCAGTTGTTAAGCGAAGACGGGTATGAACTATGGGGCATGCTTCTTCAAAATTTTTCATCCCACGATCAAGAGTTTGACGATAAGTTCGTTGAATTGGTGCCATTTCTAAAGTATGGTATTGAGACACACACAGAGATTCTCCCAACTTTACTTGAAATTATCAAAAGTTATGCTCTGATTCTGAATCCTGTGGATTTTTTCTCTAACAACACATTTCAAGATATTTTTAAACAAATGTCTAAATATCTTTTAAAGTTAAGGGAAGATTCATTTCAGTTGGTTTTAGAAATCTGGGAAATTTTGATATTATCCAATGAGTCGGATTACGAAAATCTGTTATTGCAAAAATTCTATGAAACCGGAGTATTATCAGCATTATTCGATGCCATTTTCCTGGAAGAAGCTCCTTCATCTTATTTATGCTCGCAAATCATTCAAATCATCGCTAGAATATCCTACGTGAATCCAGACGCCTTAATGACTTTTTTAGCTACATATCATGACAATCTACCAACTTCTAACGAAAATGCACGCATGCCGGAATCAATAAGAAAAATTGTGTCTAAGGATCAGACGTATGATTCCGTTGTAAACAAGCTTTTAACCGGATGGATAGTATGTTTTAGAGATATCTTTGATCCTAAATTCAAAAAAGTTCACATATTAGGTATTTCAAGTTTACTAAGGACTGGTTTAGTTCCTATTTTGACTGAGTTTTCATCCATCGCATCTTTATGGATCGAAATGCTCGAAGAAATTAATGAAACTAATCGTGGGGATTGCGAAAAATACCACTTGAATGATATTGTTACAGAGCAATCAATTGCATTCCATCCTTTAACTGCCGAACAATTAAGATATCATCAATTATGCAAAAACAATGATCCAGTGCATAACATTAGTTTAAAAGATTTTATTTCCCAATCAATGGAATATCTAGAATCACATTTAGGAGTAGAAAGGTACCAAGAATTTTTGAAGACTATTAACCCTAGTTTACTAGAGAACTTACAAATGTTTTTATCCATCCAGCCTCAAGAGGCTCGTCCATGATAGTAATAAGTACTAAATAAAAGTAAAAAATTGTATATAGTTCGACTAACAACATTACAGTGGTATCTTTTGATCGCGCATTCTATACTTTTATTTTGCTACTAATTAGATGTCGCAGTTTTTTTTGTTTGCTTTTTGCGTAATACAAAAACAAACGCGAAAAGTGTTCATGTAATATAATGAAGTAAACCAAGTCTCACGGAATAAAATCACCTTCTTCCAATTTTGTAAAAGTTTAACCAAAGATCCAAAGTGGCTTGTAGGAATAATGGATTATAATAACTTTGGAAACAGTGCCAGTAAAAAGTTTCAAGACGATACTCTAAACAGAGTAAGAAAAGAGCATGAAGAAGCCTTAAAAAAGTTGCGAGAAGAGAACTTCAGTTCAAACACGTCAGAATTGGGAAACAAGAAGCACTATAGAGCACAGGAAAGGATGAGTTCGCCATTACATAGATTGTCTCCCACAGGTAAATCAGACGATAGGAAAGTGAAGAGCCCGCTAGATGATAAGCTAAGGAGGCAATTAAGGGAAGGTAATACGCGACTACCTCCTCCACCATTTTCCAGCTACGGGATGCCACCCACCAACCGATCTAATTTGGATAGAATAAGAAGAAGGACTAGCTCACCAGTAAGAACTGATAAATTTGCATCACAAAATGTGATAGATGACCAAAGATTAGAAATAAAATATTTAGAACGAATCGTATATGACCAAGGCACTGTCATTGATAATCTAACATCAAGAATAACAAGACTGGAATCATTCATACTGAATTCGATCTCAGACAGAGGAGATAAAAATTTTGCCTCTCTCGAACACTCCCGCTCTTTTTCTGGGTTTCCGACCAACAAGACGTATGGCTTACAAATGGGTGGACTGTATGAGAATGATATGCCCTATCGAAGAAGTAGCGACAACATTAATAAAGAAGGAGCAAGAGAAGATCGATCGTCACAAATCCATATTGAAAATGAAAGTACGGAGGATATACTAAAAATATTGTCTTCGTCTTTTCACAATTGAATTAAGTACTTAACTAAATAATACCAGCATAATCGTAACTAAAACTAAAATATAGATATACGCATTTCAATCTTTTCTTCTCAGAGAAGGGTAAAGCTAAATGAAGTTTTCAATCGGAAAACTTTTAATTTTTGATGAATTTTAATTTAAACTTATATTTCTTGGAATTTTGTTCATCGTCTACAGAGAAAATGGGGCTTTGATTCCTTCTCCTTGGATAGGTGTCACCGCCCCAGTTGTAGTTACCAGAATAACCAATATATCCGTCTCCTCCTTTCGTTGGATCAAAATCGAATTGACCTGCATCCTTAATGTTCCTGAATTTGCAGACCAATTCATTAGATGAAGACGAAATAATGTCACAAAACCCTTGGTTAGTTCTCAAGTAGTAATTCCCATAGGGAGATTTAATCAACTCGTAATTCGCTGGTGTACCTTGACTCATCCAGTGTCCATTCTTGATTAGAAAGCCTTGCATCTGATCTCCATTATTAATATTTGATAGACGAACGACTCCTCTGTATCTTGCTCCTTTATTAGGTCTCCTCCTGAAAGGTGGGACATAACCTTTTGGAAAAAACTTAATACCATCTTTTTTACAATTTGTTCGAATGGCAAGTGAGTCCATGGGCACAAACATTTCGCTCAAAAGGGAACCCTTCAAGTGGTTATAATACCATACTTCGTTTAAGGAATTATGTCTATCACAGCCTATGAAGACTTTTTTTCCTTCAAACTCTTTACTTAGTGCTGCCTCTATCTGCTCCAAAGAATAGGAATTGTCCACACTTGGGACAATATTATTTTTTTCTAGTGTTGAAAATGTGTCCAATTTCTTGAATAGATTATAAGTTATTCTAAAATAATCATAGACCGCTCTTTTTCTGTCAACACTATTAGCACCCCACTCAGTATAGCACTCTGGTCTAATTGTGCTAATGCACGTGCCATGTTTATTAAACTCGTGTATCCATAAGGACTCATGATTCCCGTTATTACTCTTCCAATATAAGTCTAGGTATTCAAGCAGCTTTTCGCCCGATATTTGCAGGGATGTATCATTATTATTAAATTTCTTGTCATGCAATAAGTAGTAAACATCGTCAATTTGTAAGGACCTATTACAGAATTGTTGGTAGCCACCATGACAATTATCTGGCCATAATCCGTGAATTGTAAATGAATCTAGAGGCCCTAACTCCTTCACTAATTCAGTTTCATTTAAATCGTTTTTGCTTGGAAAGTAATTCCAGAATTGGGTTTGTAAAAATATTCCACCTGGATATTCAAAACAACACGAGTTGTCTATATCAGTTTTATTGGAACATGATAATGGAATGTTTATAGGGCAGTTTGGTTCTATACCCTTATCTGCTCCATTCGAAAAAATTGGTAGTTGTAAGAGACTGTGTAAGTTTTTCAGTAACATTGACACAGTACTTTAGTTTGAAATATCTTAAATAGTTGGCCTTGCAATAGGTCGAAAGTTGAAGCGTTAATTATAAATTCGGTAGTTCCCCTACTTTTCGATAGGTTTGCATTTAAGGGATATTTTAGGAAAAGCTTAGATACCGAAATTTTGTTGATAGAGATGCAAAAGAAGAAAGAATGAAAAAGGAAAACAATTACTGCGCAAGAAAGACGCGTGTGTTAGCGCAATTGTTACGTTGAATGCATTGATATGTAGGGGCATATATATGTATATATACTTATTGTTTCTTTTTCAACTTTCTTTTAGCGAAATCAAGTACTTGAGAATTACCTTCCTTTGAGATGAAAAATTTCTTCTTTTTGTCGTCTTTCCACAACAAAACACCGATATCTTGAGCGTACTTACTTAGTAAGTTGTATTCTTGACTAGTCTCAAAATCAGAATATAAGGAACCTTCATATGTAATGACTCTATCTAACTCTAATTGCCATAATCTGATTTGATCTACGACGGTAGGAGGCAAAACTTGTAAAGGCTCCTTACAGTTGGGGTCCAGCTCTAATTTTTTTTCTAGTTTCTCTTCTGCCAACCTTCTCATTTGAGGATGTGCATGTGTCTCCAGATAGGCAATGATTTGGTCGGCAGTGATACCATTGGTCAATGCTCTTCTTATGGATTCCCTTGTTATTTGACCCAATACCATATTCACAAATCTTGCCTTTAAATGAACAAAAAGAGACAAAACAGCAATTTGCAGAGGTGAATTAGAATATGAATAGATTTTGAAATTTGTTTCTACAATCAATGAGCCATCGGGTATATCTTGATTTTTTAGACCTGCTTTGTTCAAATCATCTGATGTAGTGATATCTGTTGTGGATTTCCCGTTGGCGCCGTCTTCATTTACTGACGGCTCTTCTCTATTCTGTCTCAGTACACTATCCATCGCATTGGAGGCAGATCTGATTGTCTTGGTATCGGAAGTCAGCATCAAAGCTAATTTTGTTGGATAAAAAATGCTATCATTTGAATGCTTCTGGAATACCAAACCATAGTCTCGCATATCTTGTAACATAATTCTTTGTGTTTCGCTTAATGCATCGATTTTATAGGCTTTGCCAACTTCCAATGCGCCTAACATGAAAATAAAATGTAAAACATCGACTAAATCCATTTTGGACGTTTCGATCATTTTTAAATATTGCAATAATAATGTCCATAATTGGGAGTTGATTTCTTGTAAAAGAAATTGGAAGCCTTCATTAGTGATTTTGAACTCTCCAGTAGAGTTTACCTCTTCCATTAGTTTACTGTGTTTTAAAAGGTTCAGTACTTTTTCAGATGGGATTTTAGCGAGGGGAGTGCCAACCATGAAATGTAATATTGTTTCCCATTTATTAGCTGAATATTCATCCAACAAGTCCAGGCTAACTACGTTTTCCTCTACAACCACACCGAATGAGTTTTGAACTTCCCCACCCGTTAATGCGTTCCTCAGGCTGATTTTGAATGTTGGGTTTAGGTTGATCATCAAAGTACCAGATGATTTATTTGGTATAAGAAGATGCAAAGACTTCATCGATTTGATTGCATTCTGAAACTGCAATTTACCATTAGAGTTAACCCATTTATCTAAATCCAACAAAGGTACTTCATTTTCGTTGAAAACCATTGCCATGATAAAAAATTTAGCTAGTGGTGGTAAAATTCTATAGATAGCCAGACATGTAGCTGGTGAGGTATAAAGCCTATTTTGAACTTGTTGAGGAATTTCTTCCAAATACTGAGTGACCGAATGCTTCAGGGAATAGTCACTCATTATATTGTTCACTTCTTCCCTTTGATGGTGGCTTTTAATGCTAAGTTACTAGTATTGTATTCTGACGATGAAGTTAGGTTATATGTGAATATATGATGGTGCGTAATTTGCGCTACAACAAAAAAATACATTCGTTTTTTCAGTAATCGCGTACCTAATAGAAATGCAAGATGAATAAACGTTTTACGCATTTTTCATTGTGGAAAGATTAAGCTGTAGTCAAGTTTTAACCTAGTGCATAGTTCAGCCATTCCAAAATCTTTCCCTTCGCTATCATGCAGCACCTTATTCAATTTTTCCAGCTCCGCTATTTTTTTTTTTTCCAACTCTTTCAGCTGTTCATTCATTTGACTCTCCCACTCTTGTTTCTCAACTTCTGAAAGTTGTCTAAAGTCATCACTTTCCTTTATTTCACAGATTTGATCTTCCATACCGTTGTCAATCTGATATTCCAATCTTCTCTTTTTAGCCTCCATTTCTTTTTCTAGAAAATCTTTATAGCCGCCCATTCTATTGATTTTGATTAAAGTGGAATTTAAAATAAAAGACAGTTCCATCTCACAAATTGTCCTCCATTTTTCTATGGATTTTCTGTTCTCAATGATCTTGTTTTCGCTGAGAATTTTACAAGCCTGCTGTAAGTGATTATTTTCTTGCCTGAGAAGAGTAAGTTGTTTCGTTAACTCCCTATTTTTTATCGCAATTTCCTTCTGGTTCGTAGGCTTCTTCAAGTCCTTAATACCGCTTTTACCGACCCGATAGTTATTAGTGTCCTTTTTTGTATAAGAATGGTTGATGCAAGTATTTTCTTCTTCGTTCACCAAAGTTTTGTCCTTGTCTAGCCACTCTTCCTGATTGTGCATTACTATTAGATAACTGTAATTTGGTGCTTTTCCTGGAAAGTATACTTGTGATGTGGAAGTATTTTAAGTTCAAGTTTCTTGTTTTCTTTCCTATTTATGCGGAAGGTACATAGAAGTTTGGGCGGCTAATACTTTTTCCGCGGCTAATCCTATAGTAAAATGATCACTTTCATATAGAAAGTTGGTATATAAAGTGTCAACTAAGAGAGAAATAGTTCGAACCAGGTGTATTTTAAATCAACTATCGGGAAGTATGGACTGGTGGTATAATCGAATTACATAGTCCTTTTACCTTCATTAGTAGTACTTAAGTGTCACCCGCCTGGGGATTTTGCTCTCATAGAAGTAAAAGGGTAGTGCTATGGGAGCACATTAGGTAGTTCAGTTACGTTTTATGGCAGTCACTGTTTTCGCAAAGACTCCCAGACACGGGCATTAAAATGAAGTGCCAAACATGTCACTTACCCCTGCAACTAGACCCATCTTTAGAAGGTCTTAGTTTAACCCAAAGAAATTTGCTACTTTCAAATAATTCAATTATCACTGCAACGAATGAAAATGTCATCAGCAACAAGGGCATCGAAGCCGCAGATAATTGTGGGCCTCAAATACCGAAGGAGAGGCTGAGGCGATTAGGGGAGATTCAGAACATAAAAGACTTGAATTTAAAAGATGATAAATTAATCACTGATTCGTTTGTTTTTCTTAATCACGATGATGATGATAATGCTAATATTACGAGTAATAGCAGAGAGGACCAGCGTTATGGAAATGCCAACGGAAATGATAATAAAAAAGCTAATAGTGATACTTCCGATGGAACCAGTACCTTTCGAGATCATGACGAAGAGGAACAAGAAGCTACGGATGAGGACGAAAACCAACAAATACAATTGAATTCCAAGACTTTGTCCACACAAGTCAACGCAATGACTAATGTATTTAACATTCTATCTTCTCAAACAAACATAGACTTTCCTATCTGTCAGGACTGCTGTAACATCTTGATAAACAGACTAAAAAGTGAGTATGATGATGCAATAAAAGAGAGAGATACTTACGCTCAATTTTTATCGAAGTTAGAGAGTCAAAACAAAGAAATATCAGAAAGCAATAAAGAAAAGCAGTATTCCCATAATCTTTCGGAAAAAGAAAATTTGAAAAAGGAAGAGGAAAGACTCTTGGATCAATTATTACGTTTGGAAATGACAGATGATGACTTAGATGGAGAACTAGTTCGTTTACAAGAAAAGAAAGTTCAACTGGAAAATGAGAAACTCCAAAAACTGAGTGATCAGAATTTAATGGATTTAAATAACATTCAATTCAACAAAAATTTACAGTCATTAAAACTGCAATACGAATTATCCTTGAATCAATTAGATAAGTTGAGGAAAATCAATATTTTCAATGCTACATTCAAAATCTCACATAGCGGCCCCTTTGCCACTATAAATGGATTGAGATTAGGCAGTATACCAGAATCAGTGGTACCTTGGAAGGAAATCAATGCAGCACTGGGCCAATTGATTCTTTTACTGGCTACCATAAACAAAAACCTGAAGATAAATTTAGTAGACTACGAATTACAACCGATGGGTTCATTTTCCAAAATCAAGAAAAGAATGGTTAACAGTGTCGAATATAATAATTCCACTACGAACGCTCCCGGTGATTGGTTGATTCTGCCTGTCTACTATGATGAGAATTTCAATTTGGGGAGAATCTTCCGCAAGGAAACGAAGTTTGATAAATCATTAGAAACAACATTAGAAATAATAAGCGAAATCACTCGGCAGCTTTCTACGATAGCGTCATCATATTCATCTCAAACACTCACAACAAGCCAAGATGAATCTTCAATGAATAACGCAAATGACGTTGAAAATAGTACTTCCATTCTCGAGCTACCCTATATCATGAATAAGGACAAGATTAATGGATTATCCGTCAAATTGCATGGTAGCAGTCCCAACCTTGAATGGACAACGGCTATGAAATTTTTATTAACCAATGTAAAGTGGTTGTTAGCGTTTTCTTCCAATTTACTATCCAAGTCAATTACCTTAAGCCCTACAGTGAATTACAATGATAAGACCATCAGCGGAAACTAAGTAGTTCATATAAATGCATTTTTTCATAAATGTGATAAAGGGAAAATTTCTTTTTCCACTTGAAAGATATGTACGTATTTAAGAACTGATCTTCTTGACCACTTTTTTTATGCGTGCAACTTTAAATGCTTTCATACATTTCCTTGGTCTTTCATCAGATGATATGCCAGATATCAACAATTATAGACCTAATATAACATTGAGTTATTTTTTACACGTATAATAATAACTCCTTCTCCGGCAATGAATATTTTGCTTCCAAATTGCAAAATTCAAGATTTAATTATAAAAACTCTGAAGTAATAGACCACCTATTTCAAAAATATTCCGTATTTTTCCCTCTCTATAAAAACAAAGGGCTTCCAAAATATCCATTCCAATAAACGGTAAACTCACCCATTTATGATTGGGACAAGAGCAAAAAAAAAGGAAATTGGGAAAAAAAAAGAGAAAGAAAGCAACAGAATAAAGGGAACTTGATAAAACTGAAGTACCGTGGGTCAAGTAGCGTGAAAGAGTCAATTCATCGACTAATGGATGCATAAAACGTATGACTGTATAGTACTGGAGTGAAAACGAAGAGATAAAGAAAGGAAAAAGGGAGATTAATAAAAAGAAAAAAATTAAAGGAGTTCTATATTTGGATTACTCTTTTATTCTTTCTGCTTACCACCATGAAGCGTTGCTATTTCCGTAACCGTTTTTCTCATTATCATTTCTAAACCCACCTCCAATCGAACCCCAATTTGATGTTCCAGTATTCCTTGGCCTCGTGCTCCCAAATGAGCCATTTCCACCATGTTTACGGTAGTCTCTTGAACCGTTATTACGACTATTGAAAAAACCTCCTCCTCCCCTAGTTCTTCCACCTCTTGAATTCTGTCTTGACAGGTCACTTAAAAACGTGGGAACTTCTTGATTCGCTTCATTTAAAATTTCCATCAAACCCTTCACAATATTCTGATTATTACTATTGAAGAATGAAGTAGCCACGCCTGTGTTACCAGCACGGCCTGTTCTACCAATTCTGTGAACGTAGTCATCGATGTCGGAGGGCAAATCATAATTAATGACATGTGTGACATTCGGTATATCCAAACCTCTCGCTGCTACAGCTGTTGCGACCAGGATATCAGCTACGTTAGCTTTGAAAGCAGATAAGGCACGTTCACGTTCAGCCTGTGTGCGGTCACCATGTATGGCTGTAGCTTTGAAATTTTGCATGATCAAAAAATCTGTGAGTTGATCCGCCATTCTTTTCGTTTCAACAAAAATCAATGTCAATCCCTTATGCTCTGCAGACAGTAAATCTAACAACGCAGACTTTTTGTCCATGTCATCGACATATAATATTCTTTGCGTGATATTTTCTGAGGTGGAACCGACTCTTCCTACTGATAAAAAAATATAATTATCTAAGAAATCGCGTGCCAAATGCTGGATATCTACTGGGAATGTGGCGGAAAACATCAAGGTCTGTCTATTTTCCACAGAGGGCATATCACATTCTTCAACTATATGGCGAATTTGGGGTTCGAATCCCATATCTAGCATTCTATCAGCCTCATCCAATACCAGGTATTTGATATTAGCCAAAGAAACTTTTCCGCGTTCTAATAAGTCATTCAGCCGCCCTGGTGTAGCCACCAATAAGTCACAGCCGCGGTCAACCTCCCTCATCTGGTTACCGATTGGCGCGCCACCATAAACAACGCATGGCCTAACCCAAGATCTATACGTAAATTTTCTTGCTTCTTCAAAAATTTGGGTAGCCAATTCTCTAGTTGGTGCAAGTACTAAAGCAGATGGATATCCCTTTCTAGAATAAAAGCTCTGTGCTTTCTCGGGTACTGGAGAGGGCCCAGACCTGAATAGCTCCGTGAAGAGCGGAAACAAAAACCCACCTGTCTTACCTGAGCCCGTTTGTGCGCATGCCATCAAATCCCTACCTTTGGTAACTATTGGAATAGAATATTTTTGTACTGGAGTAGGTTTGGTGAAACTAGCAAGTTTGATATTTTCCATTAACAGCTCATCCAGAGGGGGAGAACTAAAATCTAGTATAGGTTCAGGAACATCTTTTCCAGATGCATCTACGGGAATATTATCGTAATTATCAAACTTTATACCAGATGAATGGTAATCGGGATCGTCGTGTACACCAAACAGTTCGGCTTCTAATTTCGCGTTCTTAGGCCCCGGTATATGCTTGCCATTTACCCATCTATTTCCAGATGATTTGTAATTTGAGCTGCCTCCGCGGTTATAGTTCGCACTCGTCCCTCCATTTCTTTCCTTAGAAAAGCCAAAAAACCCGCCATTGTTCCCAGTTTGCCTTCCAGCACGTCTGAAAAAATCACCACCCGTAACCTTATCTTCCTGTTTTGGGGTACTTCTTTCGAATGATGGTTTTCCTCTACTTCTCAAGTGCGGTGGGACATAAGATGATTTGCCGCCACCACCACCATTCTCTTTGTTGTTGATGCTTAAATTAGATACCTTCTGTGGCAAGTCTGCCATTTTTTCTTGTAATACTTTCACTCAAAGGGGTTTTTCTTAAAATATCCTTTAACTGACACTACCGATATCTTTTATAATCATGAATAATCCTTGTTATAAAATAAAGGCATTACTTCAGAGATGACCTTAAGTAACCTTCCCTTAAAATTGTTAAAGAACTCGCGGGGTAATATTTACGTTGACAGTGATATTTGTTTTGAGAAATCAAAGAATGAAGAACTTAGATGTAGAGTTAAAGGAGCAATACGAATAGGTGCCGTGATGAAGAAAAAAAATCATACAGACATTTGCTACAACCCTTGGTGAGACTGTTTCGATCATTTTTCTTTTTCTTTTTCTTTATTTTAGAAAAAATTGAACGAAATGACATTGGCAGAGTTGCTTGGACGGTCGAGAATAGCTCAAGTAGCTAACAATCATAAACCATTGACATACACTGGCAAAAAATTTCATCCAACACATCAAATCATCGAAACTAAGCCATCGACACTATACAGACAAGAATGGGGGTTGAAATCCGCTATTCCTTCGAAAATTAAATCTCGATATTTGGTGTACAACGATTTGGATACGTTGGAAAGAATTACCACATTCGAACCTAGAGGCGGTACGCAATGGAATAGGCTAAGATTTCAAGAAATGGGAGTACCAATTGTGTCTAATATAGGCAGACAAAATCCATTTTTCAAGTACATATCTCGTCCTGAGGATGAGTCTCATGCTAAATTGTCCTTATTCAAAGAAATGAAAGGAGATACAGATATTTCGCCTGCTGCTATGAAGAAGCGTTTGAAGAAGATAACAGCACTAATTAGATCGTTTCAAGATGAATTTAAAGAGTGGCTGGTGGAAAATCATCCGGATGAATTGAAATTGAATTCTAATAAGCTGGAAGACTATGTAGTGAAGTTTCTAAACAAAAAGTTGGAAACAAAAACGAATAAAAAATTTAACACTGAAATCATTGGTACAGGTGGATTATCATACAGCTTGCCAGGAAAGCTAAAAAACTCACCAAATGGTGTCATTCAAAGGACTGTAGTACCCGGTAGAATCTTGAACGTTGTTAAGGAGAACAACGACAATAAATGGCTGGCAGCTATTGGTGGGTTTGTGGCCGATGTGGTATTTTTCCAATCACCACCTAGTTCCTTTAACTCCATGGGAGATTTCATCAGAATGAAAACGTTCTTGTTCGAGATCTTGGAGGCATCTATGGAGAAAAATGGTTCTGTTTCGATGCACGCTAGATTACTCGAACCACAAAATGACAAGACCAGAGAATTTTTCAATAAGAGACCAATTTATAAACCATTGACCTCTAGAAGGGCACGTCGACCATCAGTGGGAAACATTCAAGAGGCCAATAACCTTTTGAATATAATCAAGGGAAATTGAGAAGAGAAAAAAAAAATGTGAACAATCAATGTATATTCAGAGTTCTGTAAATAAATAAAGAAAATAAAGTTTACATATTACTAAGGATTTTTGTCGCCTATTTTTACTATTTTTCAGGTGAAATGAAACGTTTTATATCACATTTTGCTATGATAACAAAGTTATTATGATTTTTATGTAGCCTATATTATTGACGCGTTGTTATAGCATTCTATGAATTTGCCTGTCATTTTCCACTTCAGAAAGGTCATCTAATTGCTCCCACCAGTTGAATAAGTAATTCTCGCAAATAATCTTAAACCAAGGCGTAAACTTGTAACTTGGGTCAGCAAACATAGTTTTCAAATCATTTGGTGAAACCCATTTGAAGTCTCTAACTTCATTGACGTTTGGGTTGACAGTCAAGTTTTCTTTAGCGTTGATCTTATAAAATAGGATGTAATCAATTTCATGTTCACCCCATGGTTCATTGCTTGGTGCCATGTAATGGATTCTGTTTAAAAAGTGAAACTTACCCCTTGTCTTAGTTTCATCTTCTGGAATACCTAATTCATGATCTAGTTTTCTCACCGCCGCAGTAATAGCGCCCTTAATCTTATCGTCTAGCTTACCCTTCAAACCTAATTCGTCATCAATACATAGTGGATGAGAGCAACATGTGTTAGTCCAAAGATCAGGGAAAGTTATTTTTTCAGTGGCTCTTTGTTGTAAAAGTAATTCACCTTGTTCATTGAAAATAAAGACGGAGAATGCACGATGTAGTAAACCCTTTTCAATATTTTCCATTAAATGACAAACTTTCTTGGTACCGGCACCAATAGCATTATCGTCCCAATCCAAAACAATACAATTTTCATTCATTAACTTAATTTGCTCCTCATCATGACCAGAAAAACATGTTTCTCCGCTTTCGTCATTTGACGTCTCACTAGATCGGGTATTAGGTCTTTGTTGTAATGGAATAATTTCAGGAAACTCTTCCAAAATGTCTTCAGGTGTTTGGTTTTGCACTAATTTGGCGTAACTAGATACTGCACCATGGGGCATACTATTGTTGTCGGCAGTCATTGAGGTGTAATGAATTTTTGGCTTATTTTTACTCTTCCTGTATTCCAAATACGAATACTCTAATATTGAATTAAGTGGGATATACGCCTTCTTGTCACTAGAAAACTGTTTCCTGTTAAATAGATAAAAATGAATAAATAAATATAAATGGAGTTAAGACCGAAAAAGAAAGGCAACCCCCATCGACAAGAAAAGAGTTATGAATAATCATGTTTCTTAATAACAATTAAAGGGAAAAGAATCGGCTGGGCATCGTCATTGCGAAACTGTTGACTGGAAAAATTTCAATCACAATTAAGTTTTGTCCATTTCGTTCCAGCAAGAACGGAAACTTTTACCGATAGCAGCGGAAAAAAAGAAAAAAGAAAAAAAAAAGAAATTAATATAGGCAAAATAGCCGCATGAAGCCCTTAATAACCTATACTATTCTGTGACTGTTATTTATTTACCCTCGTAATATTAAAAATGTCCTATACAATTTCTGTAATAAAACCTAATTTTTTTAGGACCCTTGAGTGTTACCCTGCTCATGTTTTTATTTTTGTTTTAGAGAAATGTAAACAACAGTTTGGGAAAGTTTCAAGAATTGTAAACAACTAATCAAGGGATAATACTATTTTACTCTTTCCTTTAAACATGAAGAACTATTTTTTGTTTACGTTTTTTTCTGAATTGAACAATAAGATCTTGTTAATTTTTTTATCGCTTGATCTATTATCAGATCTTCTCTTTTGAAAAACTAGTCCTTTTCCAAACTACAAACTTTCTTTTCGTGTGGAGTTGATCAGTTCAGTTTCTCCAATACTTCTTAAGTCACTGAAAATATAACGAAAAAAAGGGCTCTGGAAGTAAACAGAGAAATTCGACGATATAATATGTCTTCCAAGCATTCAGATCCATTGGAGAGATTTTATAAGCAATTTCAAGCATTTGTTCAAAATAACCCTAATGTCATATCGGCAGCTCGAGCTGCCGCACAAATACCGGAATCTGCAAAAGCTGTTGTAGTACTATCCCCATATTCTTTACAGCATGTGTTCCCGAGAGAATGGGTAACAAAATCGTATAGGAAAACTATAGTCGAACGACCAGAAAGATTATTAGCAAGCTCGATGGGTATATCAGCTGCGATTACAATGTATCCATCCCTTTTCACCTTGAAATCCTCGCATCAAAGGAAAGGTTCATTGATGGCACCTCATGTGCTTAAAGTTCATGGCAGTAGCTGGCCGGCTGAGTTAATTGAACTTTGCCAAATGGCAGATGCTAAATTGCTAAAAGGCGAAATCGAAGTCCCAGATACTTGGAACTCAGGTGATATATACTTGAGCTCAAAGACAATTAAAGCTCTACAGGGAACAATTGGGGCCATTGAAACTGGTGTTGACTCAATTTTCAAAGGACCATCTGCAGAACATATTAGTAACAGAGCTTTTGTTGCTATACGGCCTCCTGGTCATCATTGCCACTATGGTACACCATCCGGCTTTTGTCTGTTAAACAATGCGCATGTAGCCATAGAATATGCGTATGATACTTACAACGTCACGCATGTTGTCGTGCTTGATTTCGATCTACACCACGGTGATGGGACCCAAGACATTTGCTGGAAACGTGCGGGTTTCAAACCTGAGGAGGAACCTGAAGATTCATCTTATGATGATTTTGGTAAGAAATTTGCCGAATTTCCCAAGGTCGGTTATTTTTCTATGCATGATATAAATTCATTTCCAACAGAGTCGGGATTTGCCACAAAGGAGAACATTAAAAATGCATCTACCTGTATCATGAACTCTCATGACCTAAACATCTGGAATATTCACTTATCCAAATGGACAACCGAAGAAGAATTCAATGTATTATACAGGACAAAATATAGAACTTTATTTGCTAAAGCAGATGAATTTTTCAGGAGCGCAAAACTAGAAATGAATCAACAAGGGAGACCATTCAAAGGTTTGGTTGTCATAAGCGCAGGTTTCGATGCATCAGAATTTGAGCAAACTTCAATGCAAAGGCATAGTGTCAACGTTCCTACAAGTTTTTATACAACGTTCACCAAAGATGCATTGAAATTAGCACAAATGCACTGTCATGGCAAAGTTTTGTCTCTAATGGAGGGTGGATATTCTGATAAAGCTATATGTTCTGGTGTTTTCGCACATTTGATCGGTTTACAAAACCAAGATTGGGTTAAAGAATGGGGGTCTGAACAAGTCGTTAAAGAGATTGTTCGTGGTTGCAAACCGGCTTGGAAACCCTATAAGACAAAAAGAGCAAAAGATGTCATAAGAATATGGGCAGAAGAAGTTATCAGGCTGGGACGAGCAATGATACCGGAATTCGATGATATCATTTTTAAAGACGCAGTTAACAGCGCACCTTCTAATTCTCTACTAAAGGCTACTGTCGAACCAGCATCCACGTCGACAATTGCTCAAAGAATAATCAGATCTCATAGAAGCAACGCTTCCCCAGAAAAAGAACTTCATGAAAACAAGCCGAGAAGCACGGAAAAACAGGAACAAAGGGAAATTAGAAGCGATACCAAGGTCAAGCAGCTCTCGTCAAATAATAGAGCAGCTGAAACCCAAATTCCGTTTTTGCAACAAGAATTTTCCAGTGAGGATGAAGATGAAGAATACGTTTACGATGAAGAATTGAACAAAACTTTCAATCGCACGGTGGAGGATATTACCATTGATGATATTTCTAGACATTTGGAGACCTTAGAAATTGAAAAAAAAGGTGATGAAGATTCAGACCATGAGCTAAAAGAAAAAAATTGGAAAAACTCGCACCAACGCCGTCTACAAGGTAATGGAATGTATAAAATTCCCTCCAATACGAAACCGCATCGCATAAGACAGCCTCAAAACGCAAATACACCAACTTATGACGATAGTGATATATCAATGATTTCTCATGTTTCAAGAAAACATACAACAAGAAGTGGTGGAAGATGGTGATACCAATGCATATATAATGTTGTCTTGAACCCACTAAAGAAGTGACGCATATATTACTTTTTTGTATTTAGTAACACAATTTTTCTATTTTTATATTTCCTTGTATAGTTAGTAATTTTAATTTTTTTCCTTCTTTATCTCAGCTCTTCGACCATTTGGTCAAGAAGTTAGTTTTTTTCTCTTATTTTATTTGACAATATACTAATTTTATTATATGGTATTGTAAATAACATTTGAGGAATAAAAAGACAGTCACTCTATAAGCTTTATCAGCCTGACATTTTTTTATTATTACAAATATATCGTTGAAAGAAAGAAGCCTCTATACATCTCGCCCTCTTTCTATCATTAAATCAATGGAGGTTTACTGGCAACGTTATATTTCTACAATTTTAGACCATCAAACCTGAGGAATATGTATATCTACTTTCTCCCTTTCCTCTTCTTTAACTGGTTCACCACCCTGAAATATACACGCAAAGTCAGTGATGAATGGTTGAAGCATACTAATTGGAATATTTAGAGTTGGGGAAAACACGATGCATAAATTTCTTAGATTCATCTTATTAAACTTACTATTCTCATTGATCCTTACCAGCAGTTCAAAAAGAGCATACATCAACGATAGGTTAGCGTGAGGAACTAGGCCAGATTCAATAAGTTCCTTAAACCCCAATGATATTTGAACAGGATTATTATGATTTTCATCAACTACTCTTTTAAACGACAAAAATTGTTCGTCACCAAATAATAAATGGGGCAACTTTCTCAAGTACAACTTTAGTAACCCACTTACAGTATTCACACCAATGTAAAGACTTGGAGATGCCTCATCATCTTTAGCTTCAATACTTTCATTGTACCGACATAAATCTACATCGTACTCTTTATCAAACCTTTCTTGTAAAGTTTTGATAACTGTACTGGACCCGCTTAGTCTAAATATGCCTTCTTCCTGGATACCACGGTTTTTGTAAAGATACTCTAAGCAACGATAAACTACACTCGGTAAATCGTAAACGTTTTGGTACTTATGCGAACTCAATCTTAAACACGTTTCTAGTGACGAGCCAAATATTGCAGTGGACACATGTGGACCCGTAGAAGAATTTGACGAAGAGGATACTTCCATTAATTTTTTGCTTGGTGACTTAATGATAGAGTCAGGAGATGTTGGAGAATCCGAATCATTTGAAATTGTAATACCTATATGGTTCATTGCACTCGCCGGGCCGGTTAATTTTTTAAAAGGGAATAAACTTCTCATTTTGGCTCTCCTACTATCCTTCTCCTCCTCTGCATTCCCGCTTGAACTTGCTAGGAAGTTAGAGTGAGAAGATGGGTTTGAGTCAATACCATCGCTATTACCAATGTTATTGCTACTATTACTAATATTGTTATTATTATTATATTCTTGGGTCAAATCAGTGACATATGATGGAGTATCGGTTGCTGAGATAGTTGCGTTTCCAAATTTAGAATGGTGTGTTCCTGCGCTCAAGTGAGATGCAGAATCAGTATCGTTTGCATTCCTCGAGCTAGATAACGATAAACTTTGTGAAGGATCAATGTAATCACTAAACGCAGAAAGCCATAATTCACGTTCCTTCGACGTTTCAGTACAAATATAATACTTTGTTGAGGTTGACAGTCCGCTTTTCTTATGCTCAGTGATCAAAAACCCATTTCTCGTTCCAAATCTATCTTCAGGGAGATTGGGTATAAGTTCTATAGAAGATTGTCTCAATTTAATAGTTTCAGTCAACTGATTTTTGTCAAACAATTGTAAAACATCATCGCGCAAAATACCGTACCGAACTCTCCATGTACTATTACCTGTTAGAGTCTTTGGTCTTCTCAGCAAAAGTGATCCGTCTTTCACATTATCATCCATCATTGGAGGTGTCATTACTGTATCTGTACTAATAAATTGGGCGATTTTTAAACCAACATTTTTGGGAAATTCAGGGACACTGAATATGCTTGTATAATACTGATTCAATATGTTCTTTCGCGTATCCACTTTTGTAGGTGATAAAGTCTGAAATAATTGTCTATCAGGTAACGTGGGCAATGGTAAATCGGGAACATGTGATTTCATATATACATCTAATTCGCGAACTTTATGAATAGATTTTGAAAATTTAAACATCTCCTTACCGGATTTCCTGTCTATGATTGCAATTAAAATGGATAAATCATCTTCATTATCCCTGTACAATGTGCTCAGTACTTCAATCTGGATAGTGCCAAAATCCTCCGGTTGAACGAATAATGGAATATCCGACTTAAGACTTTGGGCCACAGACTTCACGGTGCTCACGCTACTTGCATGAGGTCTTCTAAGTGTCTTCAACGAACCTTGGGGTGTTGAGCTAAATGTATTCAAGGTATTGGTTGAATGGATGGATGCCGTTTCTCCAAGTTGTTTTTGTTTTGATGAACTTTCCACGGGAGGATTTGGAGGAAGAGAAGCATTTTGACTTGTTGTTGACAATTTTGTAGAAGGATTGGGGAGTGATGAAGTTAACACAGGTTTCTTTAAATTTTTTGCACTTTGAGCACCAAAATTATCATCCTTTTTATTCAAGATAACCGGAGAAGCCAAATGGCTTGATAAAGGAGTAGAGTTTTTTATATTTCCACTAGAAGTAGGTGAGAAAAAAGTTGGAGGCGCTGGAGGTGGGGGTAAAGATTCGTTAATCGTGGATTTTATGGACAGAGGATCTTTACTGTCCGTATTGACTAGATCCTCTTCGCCAAATGAGGAGTCAAGTAATTGGGTGAAGTCGTCGAGTTTTTCTTTAGATGCTGGAGAGAAACCCAAAGCCTTGTTTTCACCCTCCTTGACTTCCAAAAGGGATGATGGACTTTTGGCTGCTGAAGTAGGAGTTCCAGTAGTGTATGCAGAGGATGTTATAGAAGAATAAACGCGGTCATTTTTTTGTATCGCGTCATTAGTTAGTTGTTGACTTTTACTTTCAGTCAGCTCATCTAAATTATTAGAGGTACTGGCCTTTAATGGAGAATGCAAATGGTTGTTGATAACAGCCGTCATTCTGTTAGGATTTTGAGGGGAACGCAAACGTTCTTGCAATGGAGATTTCGAACCTTTATTAGGTGATTTTATGGTTATCCTAGACGTCGTATAGGTAACAGAGGCAGCTGGGCTAGCCAACTGTTCTGAATGTATTTTTGTAGGGCTTGAGACAGATCTATTGATAATTTTGGGAGATGAGAAGCTACTATTTGCTTCTATTTCATCGTTTAGTATCATGTTCTGTAAATGCTTCCTACTTATTGAAGTATTTGATGTAACACCTATTTGAGGTACTGTAGGCGTTACACTTGTTTCAAGTGCAACGTCTGAACCTTGTTGCAATGGAGGGGACAATGTCGGTATTGGCAAATTAAGACTCTTGATATGCGCTTTCCTTTCAGCAGATCTTGGGGGTAACACAAATGATTGATCGTTAACGTATGAATCTCTTGAGTCATTTTGAACTTGCTCAAGCACAACTTCTAAGGAAGCTTCTCTGTTTTTTTGTAACATATCAATAACCTTTTCCAAACTCTCAATTTCAGTTTCATATTCTTGGACTTGTAGCTTTAGCTTAATGTTTTCCGTAAAAATTTCATCATAGGACGGATTTCTTTCTTTTCCTGAACATGTTCCTTTTTCTATATGTTCTATAGATTTGTCCTTTTTGGATCTATGATCATTGTACTGCGCCAACAATTCAAGGGTGGTACTACCACCATGAGTTGTGGTCAAATTATCTGTCATTGCGTGCTGTTAGTTGAGTGTGAGTTTATTCTAGAATATACACACAGATACTCCTAGCAGCCAGTGTTTCAACAAACGTGATGTTGTATATGCCTGATGTAATCACGAACTCGAACAAAAGGCAAAATGGTAGAAGGCAAGGACAAAGAAGAAAAGAGAAAAAACTTCCAGATACAAAGCTAACACACAAAGGTAAACGGTGATTAAAATGGATATATCGTTGATGTATTTAACAATCTTGAAAAATTCCGTTTAAAAAACATACCAATACGCGCAATAAAAACGGTTCTTATCTGGTACTTTACCTAGTCAGACGATTATTGTTCTTTATAAAACGGCCGCGTTTTTTTTCCAACATCACCGCCGCCATATAACTTTCGACATTCTTAGAGTTGTGGTATAAAGAGCAATGCATATACGTATGTAATCCTAATTGAAATGCTATCTTTGTAACATAATGAATGGTTCAGTTGAGCACATACTTACCATCACCTCCCTCGACAAATATGTCCTGCACATTCTCGAGTGTGATGAGTGTCTGCTTTATGACCATGTCGGCAACTGTGCTGCCGATATGTGGCAAAGCTGTAACATCCCATCTGCGAAGTAACTCTTGCTTAACGCGTGTTTCCTCATTTTTAAACACATCGAGACCACAGCTTGCCACTTTTCCAGATTCAAGAGCGTCTAGTAGCACATCTTCATCTATGCATGTGCCTCTCCCAACGTTAACTATCCTGACACCATCTTTACACCAGGCCAAACTTTTACGATTGATAATATTGTTTGTAGAGGCCGTACTGGGCAAGGCCAAAATGATCAAATCCGCATTCTTCCAAGTATTTGGATCATCTAGATCAGAATGGTACTTAGCGTTGTAATCAAGTAGACTCTTTTGGACGGGACCGGTCCTTTTGTAGTATTCAATGCTCATGTTGAACACTTTGTGCAAGTTAGACCCTATATTTTGTCCGATGGAGCCAAACCCCAATATTAGAACTTTTTTATTCATTGGAGATTCCATTTTTTTCCCGCCAACCGTGTACTTTTCTGCTAAATGTACCACTTTCCTATCCTTGTTAGGCTTGCATTTGTCTGTTCGAGAGGGAAATTTCATTTCCTGACCGTGGTAACTATCTGTAACAATTTCATACGAGTCACTAGAGATATATTTCTTACACTGTTCAACATTACCATTTTCCACGTATTTAAAACAATATTCCCAAAATGAAGTCATTCTAAAGCAGCTAATTGCTAGGAAAATAGCCAATTCTGTGACATGGTCAGCAGCATGTGGTCCAATGTTGCATAAAGTGATACCTTTCGATCTTAATAACTTACCGTCAATAAAGTCACAGCCGACCCATGGTACAAGGATTACTTTTAAAGATGCGGGGAAGAATTCAATATAACTCGAAGGGTTTCCTAACACAGTGAAAAACTCCTCAGTGAGCCAAAAGCCGTTTATTCTATGAGTTTCCAAAAATTTAACAAAATCATCCTTTGTGGACATCTCATATTTATAGAATTCTACCCTTTCTGCCAGTTTGCGATATTCAGGAAGATGACTGGCGACTTCCCATTGGGTTTTATAAGGCACCAAAATTCTTGGTTTGGCAGAATAAGTTACATCTGCTATGTCAATTGAAGTAATCATTGTTATTTAAAGGTTGCTACTTTTGTACACTCAAGTATTTTTCTGTATTTGAGAGAGAGCTATTTGTACTCCACACTCCACCTTTTAGATCTGCGTCAAAGTGTCAGAATAAACATACCGTAAAACGGAATGACTACCGCCACCCCAATGACATAAAAACGGAAGAAAAAGAGCAAAAACCGAGCGCCAAACTATCTTATTCAACGAATCAAATAACAATACAAATGCAGAGGTAAAACATTATTCGCCACATATATATGTACATATCTATATGTATACATATTTTTATATATCAATCTTTTGAAGAGCAAAGTGACCTCTTTGTTGTTATCCAAAGTTTAACCAGTCCAGTTAAGCCGGATCCCAGGGACAGAACGGCATACGTTCCCTTTGGAGTTTTTAAATTTAGAATATCTGATGTATTAGCCATGCAATCAAACGATAATCTTGCAATATCTAAATAAACAAGTGTCTTTTCATCCTTGATGGCCTTTAGTTGTTTGTGTATTAACACCTCTGCGTCGTTATTAACATTTAGGTCATTTAACAACTGTTTCCTAATTGGCGATTGTGAGCCATCGTCTTTATGGGCCTGATGCATCAGTATGGGTGAGAGTAGTAACGCGTTATTTTGAACTTTTAGTTGCACTTCCAATTCTAATTGTCTCTTCTGTAAGCTTTGCAGGTTGAGCCAATGGTCCTTCAAGCTTAAAAGAATGTCGTATTGCCATGCAAGAGACTCTTGTCTACTGACAAAGGAATAGAATGATTTATTTGTCCATATTTTCAATTTGTATAGCAAGTCTAATTCATCAAAGATACCATAATACAAGTCCAAAAATTCTCTCAATGAAGCTTCATTAAACCATATTTTCTTAATTTGGTCAATTTGAAAGTTGCACTTTCTGGTTTTATTGAATTTCCCCAAGAAACTGCACACTCGGAATGGTGTGCCGCCAAACCTTAAAATATATCTAAAAGTACTTAATTGTTGACTGATAAAATCAATTTTCTTGTCAAAATTTCTCAAAAGAGACAGGAGAAGTACTTTAATTACCGTGATTGGATGCCTTAGTGCGACTTTTACAGTCAGATTTTTCAAAATCTTGGTATAGTACGTTAATACGGAAGGGTCCAAAACAGTTAAATTTCGCTTAGACTTTTCGATAAACAGTTTTAATATATCCAAAGCGTATTTGATAATTTTGGCTAATTTGTCTCTACCAGATAGAGAATCCAATATATATTTTAAGATGGTAATATTATCCACCATCTTTGTTTTCGCCTGAGAATCCTCATCATCACTTCTCGAGGATTCAGTATGCGACTCGCTTCCACTGCCTGCACTGAACTTCTCTGCACCGGCGTCTGATGAATGTGGATGGGTATTGTCATCCTGGGCGTCCTGGTAACTTGCCCCAGAATAAGGTGGTGTTTCTGAACCGGAAACGATATCTGTCGTGCCAAACTGACTCATTGTTTTACGACCAGTTTCTTTAGGTGAAGACTTACAGGGAAGTTGAGGATATCGACTCTATTTGTTACTTTCTCCAGCATACAAATTACCGATGATTCTGAGAAGAAAGAAGAAAAACGTATTTCAAAAATTATATAACCTGAAATAATAAGCCCAATCCCACCGGAATTTCATATACTATCACCGACCTGGAAAAAAATGAAGAGCAAAAAGAAAAAAATAAATTTAGCGCCGCTCGGTTTCGATCCGAGGACATCAGGGTTATGAGCCCTGCGCGCTTCCACTGCGCCACGGCGCTGCTAAATCATGTGAGTTTAGCGCGTACCGAGCAGATTCACCAAAATATTTACATCCAATTTGCTCCCCTCACTCTTCCCCGATGTCGGTTGTGATTACTGCTACGCATGGCGACTCTTAATTTCTTTCAGGTATAGTAACATTTACTCCTTTAAGTAATTGTCTATTTTTCCTCGACACTGTATGTAGTTACCTTTCAAGGAAGCTATTCCAATACCATCGTGAGAAAAACTCTATTGGATACTTCATCTAGCTCATATATATGCTTTTTAAACTTTATACCGAACCGTGTAGGCAAAACTGGACCGCCCGTTAAGTTCTGCTATTAACAAATTAAATAAAATTGGCCAAACTGATGATTGACAGTTCTGAATATCCAAGATTACTGACTTCAATTTTCTCACTTCTCATCATAATATTCCGCTGATTTTTACATACCGTATATCCAATTTACGGCCCTTCACATATAGCGGCGAAATGATGGTAAAGCTACGCATACTGTCTGACAGGACCCTATTCTAGCAACCTTACATGAAACAAAAACAAACAACATCACATTATACGGATAAACTACGGGTGCAATCCCTGACTCATCAAAGTTTATCATAAACTTAGATATCAACACTGATAAACCCCACCTCTATTTTTACTGGTTCTTCACTTTTTCGATGCCGCACCGTCGCCCGCGATCCCCGCCCTTTGATTGCTCCTTCCATTAACAGTTTTTTTCTATCCCTTACAAGAAGCCGAGACGCCGCGAAAATATCGGCTAGTGCGAATAGTCTCTAGCTCTTGCCCTTCGCAAAGCACCGTGCTGCTAATGGCAATCAACAGCGCATCGCCGCTCGCTGAATTTTTCACTTAGCGGTAGCCGCCGAGGGGTCTAAAGAGTATATAAGCAGAGCTTGCGGCCCACTTTCTATCAAGATCTAAGACTGTTTCTCTTCTCTTGGTCTGTATATGTTTTCTCAAAGTTAGCAGAAACAACAACAACAACTATATCAATAACAATAACTACTATCAAGATGGAAACAGGACCTCATTACAACTACTACAAAAATCGCGAATTGTCCATCGTTCTGGCTCCATTCAGCGGCGGTCAGGGTAAGCTTGGTGTCGAGAAGGGCCCTAAATACATGCTTAAGCATGGTCTGCAAACAAGCATAGAGGATTTGGGCTGGTCTACGGAATTAGAGCCCTCAATGGACGAGGCCCAATTTGTGGGAAAGTTGAAAATGGAGAAGGACTCCACAACTGGGGGTTCCTCTGTTATGACAGACGGTGTCAAGGCTAAAAGAGCAGATTTGGTTGGTGAAGCCACCAAGTTGGTGTACAACTCCGTGTCGAAAGTGGTCCAGGCGAACAGATTCCCCTTGACCTTGGGTGGTGATCATTCAATAGCCATTGGTACTGTATCCGCGGTTTTGGACAAATACCCCGATGCTGGTCTTTTATGGATAGACGCCCACGCTGATATAAACACCATAGAAAGCACCCCCTCTGGAAACTTGCACGGCTGTCCCGTGTCATTCCTAATGGGTTTGAACAAGGATGTCCCACATTGTCCCGAGTCGCTCAAATGGGTTCCAGGCAACTTGAGCCCAAAAAAGATCGCGTATATTGGGTTGAGAGATGTTGATGCCGGAGAAAAGAAAATCTTGAAAGATCTGGGTATCGCCGCCTTTTCCATGTACCACGTTGACAAATACGGCATCAACGCTGTCATTGAAATGGCAATGAAAGCCGTGCACCCAGAAACAAACGGTGAAGGTCCCATTATGTGCTCCTATGACGTCGATGGTGTAGACCCATTATACATTCCTGCTACAGGTACTCCAGTGAGAGGTGGGTTGACCTTGAGAGAAGGTCTTTTCTTGGTGGAAAGATTGGCCGAATCCGGTAATTTAATTGCGCTAGACGTTGTTGAATGTAACCCTGATCTGGCTATTCATGATATCCATGTTTCAAACACCATCTCTGCAGGTTGCGCCATTGCAAGGTGTGCATTGGGTGAAACCTTATTGTAGTTTATATCATCATCCCTTTTATCAAAATAAGCATTCTCTTTTTATTTTAGTTAAGCACATGCATACATAAATTTACGAACAAAAAAAGAAAATAAATTAAAAATAAAAGTAGTGTATCTTCGTTACTTTTCATTCTTTTTGGTTAACCCACGTCTAATTGCCAATACACTATCGACGATCACGGCATCTACACCTGCTTCAATTTGTATACTGGCATTTTCGGGATCATTGTTGTCCACACCGTAAGTGACACATACCAGCCCATTAGACTTAACCACTTGCACCAACCGTGGGGCCTTTAAAATGGGTGCTGCAGCAGATACAATCCCCAACAAATTCCACTTCTTAGCAAATCTTATACCGTTTTGTAACGATGAGGCTCTCAAATCGGCCATCTGTTCACTTCCACCTTCCGTCAGGAACAAGATCGGAATAACCGGTTGCTTTAACGAAAGCATGATGCAAATATCCGGATGAAATGACGAAAAAATGATGTCCCTACCATTCGCATTGTCAAAAACTACTTTTAACACGGTGTCAACCCAATGGTTCATTTCCATCATTATTTGCCCTAACTCTTCCTCTTCTGCCTCATCAAGCATGGGAAACTTACATTCTATGTTAAACCCAACGTTGGCAGGGATTTTCTTGAATAGTTCTTTCAAGGTAACAAATGATGAAGCTATTGAATGTCCTCTAGCGTTTCCCTTAAAATTGTTCTTTTTAAATGTTTTGGTTAGCCTCATTCGATTGTTAGACCAATGAGCATTGTTGGACTTCCCATTCGGGTCGTTGTCGTGTAAATCCCAAGCTCTCCTCAATGTACTAACGTCTGAATCATCTACCGAACGCCCTCTATATTTTTGTAGTGCTGTATCTGCTCCATTTACATGATGAGGTGAGTGACCTGCTCCACGTTGAATGTGCTCTTTATCGGCATTGTTCAAATCTAAAAACTGTTCCAGCGTCAATTCATGCATGGGGATATCGACACCTGTTTCAGCTACGAGAAAATCGTGATATACCACTGGTACGTTATCCTTCGTCAACTGAACATCAAACTCTACATACGATGCTCCCAATGAGGCTGCCATGATGAAAGACTCGACTGTGTTCTCTCCAATTTGTAATGATTTATTAGGATTATTTTTACCCAGGCCTCTATGTCCTATAACACGAGTGGACACTAAGGATTTCCAGTACGTTTCTGTTCTTTCTAAGGGCAGTTGTGGATGTTCAAATGGTGTGATAATAATATATTCAAATTTCAGCGTCCCAAGTATCTCCAGTGTATGATTAGCGATGATGGGGACCGTCACGCTACCATTTAATATACTTCTATTAACTCCCACTGAGCTGTACGACTTATTCAACATGGAAACACCCCTTGCCATTACGTAATTATTGTTATTTTTTTGACAATCTATTCTATTATGGGTCTCCAACGAGCGTGTTCCATATGTTGGCACAATATCAAAATATAATGTATGAGAATAATCAACTTTGAAAGGCACTTTGAAGTCTACTGCGTCCACATTATCATCTAATGGTAAATCTAAGATTACAGAAGATTTATCAATTGAATCATTGCATGAAATTACTAACGATAATGCACAATCTGTTTCCAACCCAATAACTTTTGCTAGTGCTTCCGAGCTTAATGAAATTGAAGGGCTTTTGTTTCTTGTGTCATTACTTCCCAATGTTATTAGTATAAGTGATTCATTATTATCCAGGAATCTGTGTCCATATGACTTTATTGGTCCGGCCAGTTTTCCCAAGGACCCTTTATTACCTCCGTTTCCATTTTCATTTCTCTCATTTAATTCTCCGGCACTAATTTCGTTTAGTGGTTCTTTCTCTTCGCTACCACTGTTCAACTGTGAATGGGGATGCGTGACCAGTTCGTCTCTGATTTGAACCATATCAGCAATGTGCAAATGACCGCGCAATACCGCGTGCTCCATCGGCGTCCACCCACCTTCATCTTCAATATCAAAGTTCGCGTTGTTGGCTATCAAGAGCTTTACAATGTCCGTAAACCCTTCTGCTGCTGCAACGAAGATAGCTGTCCAGCCAAAAAGTTTTTCTCTTATTTCAAGGTCGGCTCCATTGTACAACAAACACACAGCAGCTTCGAAAAAATTTAATCTACAAGCAAGATATAGCGGTGTTTCATGTAATTCGTTGTCTTGATAATTAATATCAAACCTTTTTGATGATAGGAGAACATGTAAAAGGGGATAGTTATTCCACTCAGTGGCCAAATGTAACAAACTTGAACTTTTTAATTTCACGTTCGGATCCAAAGATTGCAATAAGACTTCTGTTGTTTTGGGATGAGCACCCAACACACATAAATGTAAAGGTGTCAATGATTCGGCATCTCCGAACGCGGAAACGTCATCAATAGGGATTTCATTCCAGATATTCCATTCTTTCATTAACTTGATAATCAACTTCGTAACTTCAGATAAGCCATACTGGCAAGAATAATGCAAGGGCGTTCTCTTGTAATTATCATGCTGAAAAAGGCATGGTCTTAAATGAATTGGTAACTCCTCTAAAATATAAGAGAGTGTACAGGCCGAACTTTTTTCCTCCTCTGTAATGCTATCTGATTCTGCCGGGGCAGATAGGGTCGTATGCAGGGTTCTTAAATCTGTTACAATTTCTCCCTCACTATTAGTATATTTTGAGGGTTGTGACTTCTTTTTCCTACTTAAAATTTCCTGTTTTCTGATTAACTTCCCGATTGCAATTATGTGATGATGGAAAAAATTTCTTCTGTTAATATCTTCCGAGTCATTTAGAGACGGAATAACCTTTAAGATAGCATCAATACATGCCAGTGATTTAGACAGTGCTGCCTTGTTTAAAACACTTATCATAATTCTTGTTGGAATCAAAGACAATTCCGAATATAGGTTTGTTAGCTCTCTAATCAATCCTTTGCTATCATCTTCTTCTATAAAAACGCAAATAATCTTAAAGAATTCTGTATTATCATTAGCATTTGCGTTCGGCGAGGTACTCCTCATTACTCTCTCGTAAGAATTTATCCTGAACGTCACTTGTTCCCAGATAGTTTTTAGCAAACTCAAATCTTTGGTAATAAGAGAATCATTAGCAAATTGTAACGGCAAGATTCTAGTTTTCATAGTTGACATTTGCTGATTTGTGCCGACTTTTTTATCCAGTTTCTTTAAAATCTTACCAAAAGCTCTCTTATTTAGTTCAGCGTACCACTTTAAGTTTCTAAATTGTTTTCTTAACTCAGCTAAGATAGACTGAATTTCAATTAAGTCATCTTTATGGTAAGATAGACGGCTGGCTTGACTTGTTCCCTTTAAAAGCATATTCATCTCTCTCGTATCCTTTGTGAGTAAGGTTTGCGCTACTGCATCTTCTTTGTTGGCATCGACCACTAATGTTGATTTTATCTCATTGAATTGATTAGAAGAAAGCAATCTCTCAAATCTTTTCTTATATTCCGCATACTGGGAATTGTAAAATGTATCAACCTTCTCAATATCCCTGTCAACTGCAAAGAAAAACGACGCCAATAACTTTTGGATTTTTGGAGAGTCCAAATAATTTTGAGCACTATTAGATGAATCTCTCATTTTTGTTGGTGGCCTGCTTTCATCATAGCTATTCTTGTTATGTGCCCTATATATGTCTTCTTGAAGTCTTGTAATTTCTTTAATCATTTTCTTCAACGACTTGTAGCCAACATATTGACTTGACCACTCTGGAATGCGATGATTGGCAAAGGTTTTTCCGAACTTCATTGATTATATTGTTTGATTATATAAAGACCTTACAGTTTCAGTAATTTGTCACCTTAGTTGGAGATAGTGGCTATTTTTGTGTAATTTGATGAGGGTTCCCTTCTTAGTTGGGTTTAATTTTTTGCTACCGTTGCCTTATTGTTCTATGAAGCACTAATTGCAAAACTTAAACTCTTTAATAGTCTCACTTTGTAAGACAATAATTTATTTTTTACTTCTGTCAGCCAACGCTCTCTTTTTAATATAATGTGCACGTTCTAAAAATAATTCTCTTATTCAGTTGGCGCTATTAAGTGAATTAGAAACGTTTTGACGAAATTTACTATTAAAAGAACACTACGAGTCGATAATGACAGCACTGGTCTAAATTTCAGCTAGAGCAACAGCAAATTATTATTTGTCACTTAAATAAACTTGGTCGTTTTTTTGGAGAGCTAATATGTTGGGACAGCGTGTGTAACATTGCTCCACCTGCGAACACGTGGAAGTCGCAATTATAAAAGATGCATAAAAAGAAAGAATATTAATAATTAGGACACAATTGATCAGTCCTGACAAGATCGTATATTTGCTTCATCGAGAGATGCATTAATTGACGCACTTCTAAACCAACCCATATCTTGAGCATTGATAATGTGCTTGCATCTTTCAAGAGACTTTTGGCTTCCCGCTTAAACCCGAATTCACGTAATATGGGCAGCGAACTGTTTACGAAGAGAAGTTACAAGATGTGGGTATTTTTGTTAGTAAAAGAATTTCTTTAGTAGCAATAAAAAGCAAAAAAAAAGCAATAGAAAAGGGTTTTAAAAAATTGATGTTATTCTTTAAAACCGTTAATCCATGCGTAAAATACGAACCTTTCAAATAAGTCCAAGTTTGGATCTAACTGGCGTCCAATACCCTCTAGAAGTAAAATAGCGACCACCACGGAAACAAAGTCGGACTCCATTCTAACATGGTGCGACCTTACCATACTAAGCATTTGATCGAGTAAATCGCCAATTGAGACGGTTCCCAATGTAAATGTTCTTTGTTTAACTTTATCCACTAGCTTTTCTACCTTAAACGCAAATACTTCCTTATCAATAGCTGTTTCTGGAGTTCTTGATCTCTCAATCATCAACTCACCAGCTCTATAACCATCAAATCGGGCCAATGCGTTGAATAGAGCTATGAAATTAATTCTGTTTTTTTCATTCAATTCTGTAATTATTCCTGTATCGATAAAACAAATTTGGGGAGTGTAATTAGTTAATACAGACTTCAGTTTTCCAACAAAGTCCTGATCTTGGTCCTCCTCTATCTTCTTCCTCAGGTCGTGCGTTATTCTGTACGATTCAAGTTCGGAGGATATAATGTTTGTGCCGTATTTGTTCGTCTTCACAAATCTGATTATAACATTGCCTGGATGCAAATCAGCATGAACAAAATCATCAAGAATTAGCATTTGTAGAAACGCGTCAACGAAGGGATCACTGACTTTTTTACAAAGTTCAACGTCGTTAATTTGCTTCTTCGTAGATAAAAACTTTTCCATGGAAAGACCATATACATGCTCTTCGAACATAACATCCCTATTTGACAAGGGGAGAAATGGTTTAGGAAATTTCACCTGAATAGAATTTTTAAAGTTCTCATTGAATCTTTCCAGGTTTAACGCCTCAATTCTTAGATCCAACTGAATATTCATTAATATGGAAAACTGATCGACTTCGCTGGGTAAAGACAGCCATTCCATAGTCGGAATCCAATTTATTGCGTCAGCACAGAATTTCATTATTTTCAAATCTCTCCGGATCTGAGATCTTACATTTGGATGCAAGATCTTGATGGCACACCAACGATTTCCATCCTTACCAATTTGTATATTGTCATATTTATCGATGTACTTTTGGGATAGTTCACCCACGTAAACTTGTGCGATGGACCCAACTCCAATTGGTGTTCGATTAAATTCATCAAAAGCATCTTCGATCTTGTCAACCTTTAATGCTTGAGAAAGTTTTTCCAGAGTAAAGCTTAGAGAGTGAGCTGTAACGTTACTATGCAATTTACCCAACTCATGACACAGTGCGTGAGAGAATATATCGGTTCTCGATCCTGCCCATTGTCCGAGTTTAATGAAACTCGGGCCAGCCAATTCCAATGCTTTACGCAGTAGTTGACACCAAATCAATGAACCTCGAGTTTCAGTTATATTGGTGTCCGTAATTTTGAGTTTATGACCAAACCATGATATGGGGTATAATAGGAGAAGAGGTAAAAAAATAGCTGAAATTTCTAAAAACCTTAAAATCGTGCATACAGGCTCAACAATATTATCATTAAAACCGAACCAAAAGATTCTTAGATATCTTATTAATTTATTTCGTGATTCAGTGATCTTAGCAGACCTGAAAGATTTAAGCTTTTCCTGCAATTCGTTTTCTGAGGAAACGTAGAGGCCCATTTCAAAAGTATCACCTTTGGGATCCGGTTTTAGAGAATCATTGTATATCAAACAATTTTGTTTTGGAAACGAATTTTGTGTCAAATAAAAAGCAATTGACGTAGGTATTATGAACTGTCTTATAGGTATTTTATGAAAATGCCGTGTGGACTTGCTATAGTATCGCCAAGAGTTTCTATAAGCGAACTTTAAAAATGACATTGCCCAGATGGTTCTGATGTTCTTTATCTCTATTCTGTGAGGGTTTGATATTGATGAGTAGGTAGAAGATATGGTATAAGGTATTTTCTATAACATCAAACATCTTTTCTTTTTCATCAAATGAGTGAAAAGGTATTATTGCCCCTCATATATTCGGGGTTATTTATTTTTCGTTGCTTGAAGTAAAGCCTTTAATACACACTTAGTATTTAAACACTTAAGATTTACGAATCACAGATTCTAAATTTGTATTTAATAAATTGATTCTAAGTACAGGAAGTATCAAGGGGGGGGGTTGACAGATAGAATCACACCTTGATTAATTTAGTTCCTGATGAACAAGCCAACTTGACCAATCAAACCCTTTCGCGGCACTTTTTCTCTTAGCTCTGCTTGATACATCGACTGGGAACTTCTTCTCTTTGAGCCAACTAACCTCAATCCCTTAAAGATTTTGTAAACCGCAGAAACACCTGGTTGTTTTCGCTTGTTGGCAAAGGTTAATAACACAGTAACTTTCAATCTTGTTCCGAAGTGCAGAGTGCAGTTCCCTGTGTGTTCAAGTGACATACGGCATTTGAATACACTACACTTATCGTCATGTCAAAACAAGTGTTATAGAAGCAGCGTTAATATAATATTAGTACCTGTACAGTTTTAAACTCAATTGAGTGCAAAGATCTGATGCATCCCATTTTAGTTTCTCATAAATTATTGCTTTGGTTCATAGTTCAATTGTAAGCATTATTAAAACAACTGCTTCTATTTAGACAATACAAGAACGCGATCTTTCCAGTAACTGCCTAATCTGAAATTATGTTTTTCAGTTGCGCCTGTGGCCTACACAACTTGCATAATAAGCAGTTAAAAATAACTCCTAATCTTACTAATCTTGTCGAACTAGACTAGCTGTAATGATCTGTCATATATAAGTTAATATTCAACATCGACTGTAATTGTCAATTCAATCTTGACAGCAACGATTGAAGTCATCGCCTCGCCGTAATTGAAAAAAAAATGTAAGATGAATAACAGCTAAGAAAGATAATAATTTTTATGAAAGAAGCATCTGATAGAGAAGAAGCACCAAAAATGGTGGAAAAAAACTATAGTACAGGTTTTAGGAAAGCCCACGGAGAGAAGGATCAATCAGTGACTAAGCCAATCTCGTTAGATGGTAGAACAGGTGAAGTAATTGTTAGAAAATCCACCGGGAAAACTAAAATACGTAAAGGTCAAACGGAAGAAGAGTATACGCAGCAATTGCAGCACTACTTCGAAGTAGAACAAGGCCCTGTGCGGACAAAGGTAGGATGGATGGATGAGGTAGATCCCTTGGTTGAGATCCGGGAAGGCAAGTACGATATCTCCAATAAGCATCAGCGACAGGTGCTTAGTGGTTTCTGCCATCGTTTATTTTACCAATGTAAGTACAAGGAGTGTCTGGATCTCAGCACCTATTTTCTGGGGCTCTTTGAACCGTTCAACGTGAAGAATAAAATGAAGAGGGAGCTTGAAGAGTTGGAATATATGATCGAGCGATGTCGTGGGCATGTATTATAAGCCCGAATCAGATACTCAAATTTGAAAAAAGATATCTTTCTCCTCCGACATGGCCGAACTCATTTACATAAATAGCATAAATTAAACAGAATAATAATACGTAAATTACAACAGTCAGAGGGTGCATGAAACCGTCATTAGATAGAGACGTGATCAAAAGTAGAAAATGATAAGAAATCAGGGATGGTCATTACTTTACAGAATTTATCCGGTGCGGAGGTTCACAAGATACTCCAGAGTAGATATGACTTTTGAAGGAAACACTCAAGATATCTCTACTTCTGTCGAAGAAAGAATGACCACTGTTTTTGGAGGACGCTTAAAGGGTGAACCACCAAGATCCACAAGTAGAGTGCTTAGCGGCGGAACGAAGAAAATAGCAGGTGTCCAAGTGCCTGCAAAACCACAAGAACCCGATAACTGTTGCATGTCAGGTTGCGTTAACTGTGTCTGGGAGATATATAGCGAGGATTTAAGAGACTGGAAACATAGAAGGAAAGAGGCTGCGGAAAAGATCGCAGGAACTAAGGAGAAGTGGCCTAAAGACTGGAATCCACCTTTGGGATTGTTACATATGGAAAATGTCCCTGTTGAGTTACGTGAAAAGAAGCTGGAAATCGATAGCAAAAAAGCAGAACAACCCCATGATTTATCTGCTATCAGAAGTTTGTTCCCTAAAAGAAAAGGGCCTCTGCCCAAGAGTGTATTGGCAGCCAAGAGGAAAAATATTGCTTTGAGACACAATTACGAACAGAAAGATGGAGGAGACCAATCAGTCAGTGAATCAGATGCTGATGAAGGCTGGGAAGATATTCCTGTCTACGTTAAAGCCTTTGCAGAGTTTGAATCAAAGAAAAGATTACAAAAAATTCGCCGACAGGAAGAAATAAAAAAGAGGACAGCTTTGGTTTGAAGCAAATATATATTATTGAAAAGCCTATGTACAATATTTGCGGTCTTCTTTGATCTTGGTAGACTTTATGGATGGAGAATAATAAACATACATATATTTCACTTAGAGGGTTTAGGAGACTAATGCGTGAATACGCGCTGGCATGTCCCCATTCATGCATACATATATTCGTAAACATACACATATTCATAAAAATTTTCAGTTATATTATATTATAATCTTTTTTTAACTATACAGAGAAGATATTAAAAAAAATGTATCCAAAGTGAGTTAAAAAAATCGGAAAAAACAATAAAGATCCTTTTCTAGTTACTTTGCTGCATTAACATTAGTCCATGTCAACATCACCTTCAGTGTCCTTCTTTTCTTCCTTCTTTTCAGCTTCTGCCTTTCTTTGAGCAGCCAACTTTTCAGCCATAGCAGCCATTTGGGATGCTTCTTGCTTAGATCTTATAGCTTGCTTCTTTTCTTCTTCTTTAGCCAAGTATCTACCTCTAATAATGTTACCTAGAGAAGCCAATTCTTCGTATTTGGCAATGTACTTAGCTTTGATGGAATCGAAACCTTCATCGTATAACCACTCTTCGGCCTTGTTTAACATACCTTGTAACTTCGTCTTTTCAGCATCGGAAGCAAATGGAGCATACTCTTCTTCCAACTTACCACGCAATGTGTAGATGTACTCTTCAAGAGTGTTCTTACGGTCTTCTGTCTCAGCAACTAGCTTATCTTGAGCAAGCATTTCATTTTCTTTTTCAATTAATTCATTCAACTTTTTAGCGTCTAGGCCAAAGGTGTGTGCAACGATGGTTAAGTCATCCTTCTTTACAGTTTTAGTAACCTTCTTAAATTCTTGCTCAGCATCTTCTGGAGCATCTTCTGGTAATGGAATAGGTTCTTCAACTTCAATATCTTCAATAGTGTAAGCCTCTTCAATTGTGTGTAAACCAGAGGGGTCGCATCTCAACTTTAACTTAACAGGAACAGAGTCTTGACCTTCTGGTAATTGAACACCAGTGATCTCCCAGTTAGCGATTTGTTCTGGAGTGTTTGGTGGTAACTGTGTGATGTCAGTGTAGCTAGCAGCCATTGAAAAGTCACCCGTACGGTTCAAAGTGATCAATTTAGTAGATGGGAAGGATGAACCAGCTGGGAAAACTTCCATGTGGTCTTCGTCCTCAACTTGCTTGTCCCAAGAGTAAGAGACAGAGTAAGGATGGATATCCTCAAACTTGAATGGTCTAACTCTTAGAGTTGGAGAGTGAATGGCGCAAATAAAGGCGGCACCCTTGGCGATGGCTTCATCTTGGTTCAAAGTGGTGGACAATGGCTTGCCGAAGGCTTCAGAAATGGATTGTTTCAATGTTGGGATACGAGTAGTACCACCAATAATTTCAACAAAATCAACTTCTTCAGCAGATAATTTGGCTTGAGCTAAAGCTTTGGTAACTGGTTCAGTAACACGTTCCAACAATGGCTTGACCAATTCTTCTAATTCTTCACGAGATAATTGAGAGGAAACATCAACGTCGTTCATGACGGATTCAACAGAGAATGGGGCATTAGTATTAGCAGACAAAACTTTCTTCAACTTTTCAGCAGCAGTTAGAATTCTGTTGTAAGCCTTTGGATTTTCTCTGATGTCAATCTTGTATTTAGTTTTGAACTCATCGGCGAAATGTTCTGTTATAGCCAAATCGAAGTCCCTACCACCAAAATGCTTGTCGCAGGCAGTTCCTAAGACTTTCAATTGACCCTTCTTGAAGGCCATGATAGAACAGGTGTAGGAAGAGTGACCAATATCAACAAAGGCAACAATTCTTGGCTTTTCTTCGCCTTCAGGCAAATCAGTCTTGAAGATACCGTAAGAAACACCGGCAGCAGTAACGTCGTTGACAATTCTAACAGGGTTCAAACCAGCAATTCTAGCAGCATCAGCAATGTTGTAACGTTGTTCTTCGGTGTACCAAGGTGGGACAGCAATACAAACATCGGTAATATTTGCCTTTGTGTCCTGCTTGACGGTGTCCTTGACTTTGTCGATGAACATGGCAGCTAGTTGAGTAGCTGAAAAAACATGTTTCTCACCAGCGAATCTAACTTCGGCACCAGTCTTCTTGTCATCCAATTCAACCAACTTAGAGGTGAAGTGCTTAGATTCTTGCTCGAAATCTGGATGGTGGTAATCCAAACCAATAATTCTTTTCAAGTTGGCGACAGTGTTCTTGATGTTGGAAGTCTGCTTGTTCTTACCAGTTTCACCCAAGTATCTGTTCTTTGGACCAAAACCAACAACAGATGGGGTGGAACGGTTAGAGACTTCATTAACGACAATGTCGATACCTCTGTTTCTAGCAACGGCCAGGACAGAGTTATTGTTACCTAAATCTAAACCAAATGGAGTACTCATCTTTTAAAGAAATGTTGTTTGTCAATGTACTTTTTGCTTATGGCTATCGAGGTTAAAAATAAGAATCAGAACTAACTGAGTTATAAGAAGAAAAATCAAGACAGAGGGAGTTTAAAATGGACAGTAACTTTTATCACTAAGGTTATATTGACAAGTAGTGCTCTTTGGAAAAGGAATCTTCTAGAATCATCTTCGTTAAATTTTTTTTTTCATTGCCTTCGAAAAAAAAAAAGAAAAAAAGAAAAGAAATACACGTAACAAATGATTATGCGCTCAACCAACTTAAACACTTCTCATCTCCATTAAGAACCTTCAAACAGACGATAGAGTCGCTAAATGATACGTTCTGCAATTTGAAAAATGTGCTTACCTTTCTCAATTCATGTGGCTTCAAACATTTAATCGATATACTAGCTATAGGTAGTTTGCACACGCTAACATATTATTGTAGCGTTCTTAGTACTGTTATTAGTTATCAAGATATTTAATTTCAATTAATTATACAAATAGATGAGAGTTATACTAGTTAATACATTGAATAGAAGATATACACGCGTAGTAAACAACTACTATGGAACAAAAAGGCTTCAAAATCTTTTTCCTTTCTTTTTACCAACAACTTGAAATTCCCAGTCTTCGGAACTGCCTTCAGGCATAGCTAATACTTCACTCCAGCTCAAGGGGTCGTTAATTTCTTCTTCGCATTCTAGACGTTTTTTGATGAAATCAGTGGCAAATCTCCTACCGTCCATTGTTGAACTGTAGGAATATATGGTATCTGCGATAATTTCCTTGGATTCTGAACCTGGGGGCAAGCTAAGTAGCATTTCTAAAACATTATCGGGCTGAACACCCGTATTTAGTTTTAATTGGGATCGGCACCATCTCAAAAATTCTTGACGCTTAGAGACAGAAGCGTTACCGGGATAGGCAGGGATGCGAGACGGTTTAACTTGACGGGCCTTTAAAGTCGGGATACTAGTGGATGAGCCAATTTGTTTACTCTTATCGCTCATTTTAGTTTTTGTTGCGGTAGATAACCCCCCAGAAGAACGCAGTGTGTCCAAACTGATATATGACTTTGGCTGGTTACCAGCGACAGGCATGGTGGAAGCGATGTGGGTTGTGCTCTTAGAAGAAACCGTGGTCCACGCATTGCTAGTATTCGAAGAGTTCAATGCCGAAGAAGATGGGGAAGGCGTTCTTGAAATGAAATCATCGAGTGAAGAAGCGCGGTTGAATTTCTTTGTTTTCTTTTGAACTTGTTCCCACAGCTTTTTCTGCTCTTCAATAAAAGTGGAATCTGGTTTAATATCACCATTGTTGGCCTTGTTAATTTTAGACTGACTGTTAATTTTGGTACTGTCTTTCATCAATTCTCCTTTAATATCAACTTTGATCGGTTGCTGTGGCTTTATACCCCAGGCAGAACCAGTTTGAGTTTTCGGAATTTGCGCCGAGCTTAATATTTCTTTCTGTAGTTTTAATGCCTGCTCACGATCTAACTGAGTACGATTAGGTTTTTTTTCTTTCTTGGACGAGTTCTCCTTCTTCAAATCTTCAAGAGCAGATGAAATCTGATTATAAACAGCACCCTCGGGTTTCTTGTTAGCCCAAGGCGCCAAATTAGTGGTTATGGAAGTTGCGGTGTTTTCGGAAGATGGAGTTTCTGTATCTCCAGTTAAAATGTTATTTAGCAATTCTTTTTGCTTTTCTTTCTCTAATTTTCCTTCTTCCTTCTTCTTCTTTTTTAACTTCTCTTCTTCCTTTTTCTGCTTTTGCTTCAATTTTTTCTCCTTCTTTAATTTGCGCTGTTCTTCTCTTCTCTTTTTTTCTTCTTCTTGTCTTTGTTGTTCTTCCAATAATTTTTGTGCCATCAGTTCTGCCTTTGCAAACCTTTTCTGCTCTTCAGAAGTCATTTGCGGCGTATCTTTGCTTTTCGGCTCATCAGCAGTGGATATTACATCCTTACGGTCTACCTCTTCAATCTCTGGTTGAACTTGATCCAATATATTTTGCTCTTTCTCGCTTCCTCGAGATTCTTCCTCCTGCTTAGTAGGATTTTTGACAATAGATTCCTCTTCATTTGTTATGTTAGAAACAGTTCTGCCCTCTTCTGAAAAAACCTCTTGCTCCTCTGGAGAAGCTTCCTCGTGGGAAGGAACCTTCTCTTCATGGGAAGAAGTGGTTTTATTAGATCTACTAGAAGTCGTGGATAGAGGAGCGGTATATGCAGATATCTTTGGTATGCGATCTACCTTTGTGATATGACGGCCGTCAACCGGAACCCAAACCTGAGTTTCATGATAGTAACTTCCATCTTCAAATTTAAGGCCAAGGATTTCTTCATACGTAAAATCATCACTATGCACATCAGCAACAGGTATCAAATCTCTTGACTCAACTTTTTGCTTTTCTGATGAAGTTCGTGCAACAAGTGGAACAGCATTCAAAGCTCTAATAACAATGAAATCAAAGGCGACAAAAGGGTCTTGATAATTATTCACCAGAGTAGTCAATTCACCTAGTCTAATAAACCGATCATTTACACCAAATGGCTCAGGAGATGTTGCTAATCTACAGATTTGCAAAGTTGGAGTAAAATAACCTCCTTGATACCACTGTGACATATTATTGGTACCAAAAGGCCCCTGAATGTTACCATTAGAGTCAATGTATTTCCACTGAGATTCTATCCCCGGTGGTGGGGGTTGATTACCAACGTTGGGGGCAGGCCCTGTTGCGTTGTAGAGATAAGGAGCTACATTTGGAAATGTGCTCGAGGGTTTATTGAGAACGGAAGGGCTGCTGGCGTTCATATGCAGGTTGGATGATGCTGCACTAAATGCACTATTGTTTTCCTGATTAGCAGATATTTGTAGCGGAGATCCAGTAATTTCAGCGTCATATGCATTGAAGGGAACAGTACTGGCTCCACTAATCGCATTACTCCCTGGCACAAAAGGAGATGGAACTCTTTGGACGCCAATAGAATCCATAATGGAGGAGGGCCTTTGCAAAAGAGCCGCATTGTTCATGGTTGGAGTATTGCTATTTGATAATGCAGCAGTGTCTGAGTTCGCGTCTGCAAGTTTAACACTGTGAAGGTCAAACGCTAGAGAGTTGATAGGATTCATCACTTACTGCCACTGCCAATCTTGTGCAAGCTGTGGCAAAATCGACCTTCTCCATGCGTCCATGGTAAATGAAATGTTTTGCTTTCTTTTTCGTGCTTGCAAAGTTTGGTAGATGAAATTTCAGAAAGCTACTGCCGTACCAAAGTACAATAATAAGGTGAAAATGGGAGTAGGAAGTAATAGATGGCATTGAATGCCTCATTTATTCATTATTCATGTTTTCTTAACATTTTGATTCAGTTGAGTGCATGCTTTTTTGAAAAGACTAAACATTACAAGTTTTAATCATGTTGGCCCGTTCCAGGGTGTGCTTGCAGACAATCACTAGACGGTTGGCAGACTTTCCAGAAGCCAATGCTATTAAGAAAAAATTTCTCTTTAGGAAGGACACCTCGACCATCAAACAGTTAAAAGGACTGTCTAGCGGCCAGAAAATAGTACTCAATGGATGGATAGAGCAGAAGCCAAAAAGAGTTGGGAAAAATTTGATCTTCGGACTTTTAAGGGACTCTAACGGTGACATTATCCAGTTGGTTGATAACAAATCGTTGTTGAAAGGCTTTACTTTAGAGGATGTGGTTCAAGCCGTAGGTATACTCTCTTTGAAGAGGAAGCTATCAAATGAGGACGCAGATGAGTACGAAGTGCAATTGGAGGATATTACTGTGTTAAATGCATCTAATAAAAAACCAGCGCAAATGCAGGATTTTAAATTGTCAGCCATATACCCACCTGAGTTCCGCTATTTGCAATTGAGAAATCCCAAATATCAAGATTTTTTAAAGAAGAGGTCATCTATCTCTAAGGAAATAAGAAACTCCTTCAACAATTTGGATTTTACGGAGGTCGAGACCCCAATGTTATTTAAAGCTACCCCAGAAGGCGCAAGAGAGTTTCTGGTTCCAACAAGGACAAAGAGATCCGATGGTAAACCATCGTTTTATGCTCTAGATCAGAGCCCTCAACAATACAAGCAACTCTTAATGGCTAGTGGTGTCAACAAATATTATCAAATGGCAAGGTGCTTTAGAGATGAAGATTTAAGAGCAGACAGGCAGCCTGAGTTTACACAGGTTGATATGGAAATGGCCTTTGCTAATTCTGAAGATGTCATGAAAATCATAGAAAAGACAGTTTCTGGGGTATGGAGTAAATTTTCCAAAAAACGAGGATTATTGACTTTAGACAGTAAGGGTACATTAGTGCCTGCGAAAAAGGAAAACGGCACAGTATCTATCTTTCGTATGACCTACGAACAAGCCATGACCTCATATGGTATTGACAAGCCAGATTTGAGAGCGCCAGATTTGAAGATTATCAATTTAGGCGAGTTCAATGCCTTTAGTCATTTGAACAAAAAATTTCCCGTTTTTGAAGTAATTATTCTAAGAAATGCCTTTTCAAATATGGAAGAGTACAAAGAACGATGGTCGTTTCTGACAAATAACAGTAATTACAATTATAGAGTTCCAATAGTGCTACCAATTGAAAATGACGAACAAGCTAATTCAAATTGGTTTGAGAATTTTCATGCAATTGCCACGTTTGAAAACCCACATCTAATAACCAAATTTCTGAAACTGAAAAAAGGTGACATTGTATGCGGTTGTACGAGAGAGCCAAACCATTCCATTTTCGAGAATCCTACTCCCCTGGGAAGATTGAGACAGTTGGTGCTACAAAGTGAGCATGGGAAAAATATCTATCATGCTGTCAATAAGGATGTTGCCTCATGGATTGTGGATTTCCCGTTATTTTCTCCCGTTATAATTGAAGATAAGTCTGGTAAAAAAGAAAAGCTTGCATATCCGGAGTACGAAAAGGATAGACTATGTTCCACGCATCATCCTTTTACTATGGTGAAGCTTAAAGACTACGAAAAATTAGAAAAGACGCCGGAAAAGTGCTTGGGTCGGCATTATGACCTCGTAGTTAACGGTGTGGAACTTGGTGGTGGCTCAACAAGAATTCACGATCCAAGATTACAAGACTATATTTTCGAAGATATCCTCAAAATAGATAATGCATATGAACTGTTTGGCCATTTACTGAATGCTTTTGATATGGGAACACCGCCACACGCTGGATTTGCTATTGGTTTTGATCGTATGTGCGCTATGATCTGTGAAACTGAGAGTATAAGGGACGTAATCGCCTTCCCAAAAAGTATTACCGGGGCTGATTTGGTTGTCAAGAGTCCAAGTGTGATACCTGAAAGCATTCTGGAACCTTACAATATCAAGTATAGTAATTCAAAAAAATGAGCAGAAGTTGATGTTACCTAGATGTGAGAGAATCTTAGTGTGGCTGCAGTATGTAGGTTTTTCTTGTAAATATTATACCTATTTTGTTTGCCTTGTATATGAAGAGATGAAATAACAAATCGATATCCATTACTTGAATTGATTTTTTATCAACATTAATTGTAATTTCTTTATAATATCTTATTGGATATCATACGAATGTTTTTAAATTACAAAATCATTAAATCATAAAATGTTCAGTGAGTACAATCTCCCAAAGTCTACGTTTACTGTAATTTATCGCTATTTACAGGGACGCTGCAGCTTAAATATTAGCGCCTAAGTTAGTCGAAGCATTCTGTCTTGCCCAATTCTGGACAGTAGCAGCGGTCTTTAAACCCACCCCATTCGGCCAACATTTCTAATTTTTCCTTTGGCTCTAAGAAATATTCTCCGCTTAATACAAAGGTCCCCCAATGAACGCCTAATACATTTCGAGCTTCTAAATCTTTCATAATCTTGAGAACCTCTTGAGGATTAATATGTCGTGGTTTTTGGTGCCACTCAGGGCAATACTGACCACATGGAAGCAGCGCTAATTTACAACCTTTGCCAAAGCGTTCTTTAATTCTAACGAATAAATCTTTCACATATCCAGTGTCACCAGCATGAAAAAGTATGGGATTACCATGGTGTGTTAATAAAAAGGAGCACCATAGAGACTTGTTCGTATCTAAGAGCGATCTCCCAGACCAATGCATGGCAGGAGTAGCCGATATGTGGTATATCTCATTGTTTTTCTTTACTTGCAAAGTTTCCCACCAAGATAATTCTAGGACATTATCACAGCCGTTACTTGTCATATAAGATTTCATTCCTTTAGGTACTATCCATAAGGGAGAGTCTTTGCCACTCCAGTATTCCAAGCTTTCTAAATCCAGGTGATCGGGGTGATTATGGGATACAAGGATGATATCTGGTTTGGGCACCTCTGTAATTTGAGATGGCATTTGAGTAATTCTTTTAGGACCCAGGGTCTTGTGGATAAGAAAGTCACTGAACAGAGGATCAGTAAGTATCCTCAATCCATTATAAACCGTGTAGTTACAGGACTGGCCCAGCCATGTGTTATAGACTGGGCACTTTGATCCTTCATTTTCTTCTACTGCAGTCGGTATGTGCAATTCGTCTAACACTTTGCATTCTAGCGGCAATGCCGTTTCCTCTGCGGGGTCGACGTCCACTAAGTTAGGCCCCCATGTTGGCTTGTGTACAGGCATTAACTTATTCATTTGGTGTACATCACGTGGAATACCTCCCCTATTTCTTTCAAATAATTCGAACACTCTATTTGCAAAGAATTCAAAAACGGTCTGAATCCTGTATTCTTCGAACGGGTTCTCAAATCTGCCTAAAACTTCCAAAGGGCTATATTTTAGCAAGGATCCCTTATAAGTGACCTCGTTATTATTCTCCTCTAATCTTTGACACATTTCGTTTCTTAAATCAATTTGCTTCACTGTAGCCAATGATACATAAAACGCATATCCTGTGTAAGGTACCAAAACAGACAACAGAAGTATACGTGCGTATTTTCTCGAGCATTTTTGTATAGGGCGTGTCTTTTGCGAAGCATGTCTTTTGAAAGTTGACAATGATGTCTGGGGTCTAAACAGCTCTGATTCTCGTAAACGCACTAGTCTCCTTTGGAGAAGAAGCCTCATCTGAACATGGCAGGTAACAAAATTCATTTGCAACACAAGCAGGCATGCAATCCTTCAGTAATTGGAGTGCTACTGTTCACACCATATTCTCGCTATTCTCGAACTACGTTTTTTTTTTTTTGTTAAGCATCAGTAGTGAGTCTTCGGGAACTGCTTAACGACAGTAAAGGAAAAAAAAAACTAGCAGCTGTTGAAAATATTCAGAAAATGAACGCAAAAGGAATCATTAGCTAAAAAGTTTATTATTAAAATCAGACATATATCTCATTATAATATTTTTTTTTTATAATACCACCATTTGTTCTCATATAATACTGATAAATATCGCATCGAATGGAAAAGACAAATAGGAGGCCGCTATTGTAATTTGGGCCTTAACCTATTTATTCTCTCTCTTTTAATTGATATTTTAATCTTTTTGAAGCCTACAATGTATTTTGGGCGATAATCAAGGAGAATATCAGTGTCATATACTCACTGTGGTAAATGTATTTCTAAAGTAGTTCCAATTCTTTCTTCAAAAAAGGCCACTAGACGATGTGCTTTCTTGCACAAGCATTTTGCTGGGCTATCTTCAATAGTGATAATTCTAACTAACTCAAAACCAGATGGCAAGTTCTTCCCTATGGTCGACTTCTCTCAGACGCAATAGTAGCTATGTTATTGATGGCTTTTGACGCCAGACCGGGTAAAGCGCATGGAATGAACTCTAAACTGTTAAAATAACAAAAACGACATATGAAGATGTCGATGAGGCTGGATAGTTTAGAGATGAGGTGCAGAGAACAACATTGTATAACAAATTCGGCTCCCAAATATCGCATGTACCATGTCATTTCGTAAAAGAGGTGAAATACTGAACGATAGAGGTAGCGGGCTAAGAGGTCCACTGTTAAGAGGTCCTCCACGAACTTCCTCAACGCCATTGAGGACAGGCAACAGAAGAGCCCCTGGAAATGTGCCCTTGTCTGACACTACAGCGAGATTAAAGAAGTTGAATATTGCGGACGAATCCAAGACAAAAATGGGGCTGGATAGCTCCCATGTGGGCGTTAGACCTTCTCCTGCAACCTCTCAGCCGACGACATCAACTGGGAGTGCTGACCTGGACAGTATACTAGGCCATATGGGGCTGCCGCTGGGAAACTCTGTACTAGTAGAGGAGCAGAGCACGACAGAATTTCACTCTATTCTCGGTAAACTGTTTGCCGCACAGGGTATCGTTCATAATAGAATTTCAGATAGCAGTGCTGATAAAACTAGAAACGGCGACACTCATGTCATTGTCTTGTCATTGAACCAAATGTTTGCAAAGGAGCTACCTGGTATCTACAAGGGATCACGTAAACAAATGAAGAAAAACCTAATCTCTGAAGAAGAATCAAAAGTTACTGTTCAAAATTTGAACGAGACCCAGAGATCGACGCCTTCCAGGTACAAAGACCTGAAAATTGCATGGAAATATAAACTGGCAGATGAAAAGAGATTGGGTTCTCCGGATCGAGATGACATCCAACAAAATTCTGAGTACAAGGACTACAATCATCAGTTTGATATTACAACGCGTCTGATGCCCGCTCCCATAGCATCTGAACTGACATTTATCGCCCCAACTCAACCTGTCTCCACTATTTTGAGCCAAATAGAACAGACTATTAAAAGGAATGACAAGAAACTGATAAGAATTGTTATTCCTTCCCTTCTACATCCGGCAATGTATCCGCCCAAAATGTTTGAATCATCTGAAATAATAGGTTTAATGCACGGTGTGAGGAGTCTTGTCAAGAAATACTATGAGCGGGTTGTACTGTTTGCTTCCATATCCATAGACATTATCACTCCCCCATTACTGGTATTGCTGAGAAACATGTTCGATTCTGTTATCAATCTAGAACCCTTTAACCAGGAGATGACTGAGTTCTTAGAACGTGTTTATAAATCGCAACCGGGGAAGATTCAACATGGGCTAGTCCACATATTGAAATTACCAGTTTTCACGGACCGTGGAGAGATGAGAGTTTTAAAGTCTGAATGGGCATTTAAGAATGGCAGAAAAAAGTTTGAAATAGAACAATGGGGCATACCCGTGGATGATGCTGAAGGTTCAGCTGCCTCGGAACAGTCACATTCACACTCGCACTCGGATGAAATCTCACATAATATACCTGCAAAGAAGACCAAGATATCTTTAGACTATTAAGAATATGGTTCAATTTATGGGAAATATACGGCATGCTTTTTAACAAGCGTGGTGAATGTATTATTTTTTTATCTGTTATATCTTAAATACGACTATTATATATATATCCATCGTCTTTTTCCTGACTCTAAGCGGTGGCAGCTGGAAGGTAGAAAAAGGTATCGCCTAGATGTCAAAATATGAAAAAGTGAAATGAATATTAACAAAAAAGGAGCGTGAGCTGCAGAAAGAATTTGACCAACAAAAGACAATTCCACTCCTTTGGATTTGAAATAGACAGATAGAAAAGGATATGAAAGTATTACAATTCAATCAAGATGCAACGTGCTGTGTGGTGGCCGCGTCATCGCATCAGATTTCGATTTTTAACTGCGACCCCTTTGGTAAATGTTTTGAAATTGACACTAAGAATTCCAAGAAGAAGACTTCAAACAATAACGGTTCAGCTTCAAACTCAGAATCACGGAATAATGAGGAGAGCATATTAATAACTAATGGCTCCCGCGATCGTACTGATGCAGAAGAAGAGGAAGATAATGAAGATAATGCCCTCGTTACAGGAAATATACTGAAAGAAGGGGAGTTTGTCATTGAAATGTTGTTTTCAACTAGTCTTATTGCTATTGCAGATAGAGGACAAGGTCTAAACAAAGGAAAAAAGCTGAAGATTGTCAATACAAAGAGAAAATCTACTATTTGTGAAATAGTTTTCCCACATGAAATTGTTGATGTGGTCATGAATAGAAAAAGAATGTGCGTACTTCTTGAAAGTGACCAGATATTCATTTATGATATATCTTGTATGAAACCCTTAGAAACTATCGATCTTTGGGAAGATCATTATAAGAGGTCCCAAGCCAATTCGTTCTCAAATGCGTCAAATACTGGTACTTTGGAGGGAGATTCTGCAAATTTGAACAGGGTGGCTACCAATTTACTAGCAAATGCCACTCAAAAAAGTGTGAATGGATCTAATCCTAGTGTAAGAACCAGAAGAAACTCTCTAAGAAGTAAAATAAGGCCAAGAATGGTTTTAAGTAACGATGATAGAAGTATACTGTGTTTTACTGCGTATAGCTCGCCCAAGAAGAATAAGCCCAATTCAGAAGCACTATATGATGTAGTGATTTATGACACATTAAATGTGACGCCAGTTAATTACTTGAATTCCGTTCATAAGGGGAATGTTGCATGTTTAGCAGTAAGTCACGATGGTAAACTGCTTGCTACTGCCTCAGATAAGGGGACCATAATAAGGGTGTTTCATACGGGGGTAGATTCGGACTATATGTCTTCAAGGTCACTGTTTAAAGAATTTAGACGGGGTACCAGATTGTGCAATTTGTATCAGCTAGCTTTCGATAAGAGTATGACTATGATTGGATGTGTAGGTGATACGGACACTATTCATCTTTTCAAACTTGATGACGCCTCTAATAGCCTCCCTGGAGATAATTCTAGCAATGGCCACTGGAATGAAGAGGAATATATACTAGCATCAAATTCAAATCCCAGTATGGGAACTCCAAAGGAAATACCTCTCTCGAAACCAAGAATTGCGAATTACTTCTCGAAAAAAATAAAATCTTCAATACCAAACCAGAACCTGAGCCGTAACTTTGCTTATATAACAGTTAATGAATCGAACAGGAGTTGCTTAGGGTTTCCAGACGAATTTCCCAACCAAGTCTATATTGCCTCTGATGATGGAACCTTCAGTATATATAGTATTCCGTCAAAACCTGGTGAATGTGTGCTGACTAAAAATAATAAATTTACATAATGCATATGTGCAGTTTTCATAATCTTAATAGATATTGTACGTATTCACGTGTGAATTGCTAAAGAGGGTAGAAATCTTCAAAACAAGCAATTTGAAAATATTTACATAGGCAATGGTACATTCTAGAAACACGAAAAGCCAACAAGATAACTAATTCTCACCAAAACCATCTCCTATACCAAGGCTTCATATGTGTTGATTCATTACTGCCCTTTCCCCTACTAGTATTGTGGGTTTTATCCTGTACAATTAACTCATTTAATTGGTGTTCCAGGATTTCTACCTCTTTCTTTAGCTGACTTTCTCTCTCCTCATGCTCTAGTTTCCACCAAGAGAAGTGAAGCAGTAAATAAACGGAAGATCCCATTAGAATGAACATCCAAAGAGGCCTAATAAATCTTTTTACAGGGATCTCATGTCCTGATTCTTCCTCTTGCGAGAATTTTTTGAGCATATCTAACTCCTTTTTGATATTTAATTTTGTAGTATGCTCATTAATCAAATCGCGTATCAGTTCAGTATCAACACCATCCAAAGAATCCAAATTAGCCAAGTCTTCTAGGCTCTTGATTTCTTTCTTCGGTGACGTTGAAACAGCTCTTCGTTGTTGGTTGAGGAGGCGCCTGTGGTAATAGGCAACGGTTGTTATGGGAAACAATTTAGTTCTACTCAAAGTAATGAGAGCATTAGAGCGTCTTTTTAACATATTGTCTATTATATGCTTTGGTTCCCATTTCCTTTCTCAAAGTTTACAAATATAACAGAGTGCTTAGCGAATACTTTATTTTATGAGTCTTGCCGTTAGTGACCCCACCCAAAATAAGATGCAAACCGGTATACATATTAGACATTTCCCACGTATACAAATATATTAAGTAAATAAGCCTCGTCGTGATGAACTTAAATACATGGTATTGAGAGAGTTATAAACAGGTAGATAGATATCTTAAATAAAAATAAGCAGATAAGTAACAATGTTTAAGAAAACGATGGGGAAGCGTAAATATATGCAAAATTTCCCCCTCAGTCCTTATGTATACCGTATTTGGCACGAAGCTTCCACATTTCCAGTCTTGCCTGTTGCTGTAGGTTCAGGTTAGGATGGGACATTGGACTACTTTCACTATCACTTCTGATTATAGACCCGATGGACATAAATAGCCCAAAGGTACCCGCTGAACCAGCAATGTATTTCCCTAGTGTTCTAACTACACCATCAGGACCTGGGCCTTGAGTTGCGATGGCAAATCCACCAAATAGGATGCCTGTGCAGACACCGACGGTAGTACCCATCATCAACCCCATTTTGAATTTGTCCCAATTCGAAGGCTGCTGTTGCGCATAATTTTGTGGAAGAGGAGGCATTATATCTTAATATTGGACTTGAAGCTGTTGCGCTATTTGTGCTATATGATCTTGTGTGGTGTTCTGTGCTTCCTTCTTATGGAAAAGTAGTGGAGTCTGTTTGGTAATGTTGGTCTTGTTCGGGAGTTTTGAAAAGAAAATAAAAAGTGGTTGGCTCATAATGTTAAGAAAGAATTTCCAGTTTCCGATTGAACACAGCAATCTACAGGTAGACATTGTGAATCATGCTCGAATTACGAAGTTGTAGTAATTTGGTCAATAGTAGTAGGAGACTTGTGCCTCTGGTGACTTATTCCGGACTAAGTGCAATAACATTGCCTAAATCTCGATTTTATTCACAGCCTAGTGCTTTAGAAGTACAGGGCACATCGGATTCTCGAAGCGATAATATTTTAGACGAACTCAAACAAAGGGGTCTAGTGTCCCAGGTCTCACAGCCAGAGAGTTTCCTTCGGACGAAGTTGAACGGTAACGATAAGATCAAATTATACTGCGGGGTGGATCCCACAGCTCAGTCACTTCATTTGGGAAATCTAGTTCCACTAATGGTTTTATTACACTTTTACGTAAAAGGTCACGACATTGTCACTGTGATAGGTGGAGCTACAGGGAAAGTTGGGGACCCAAGTGGTAGGAAAACAGAAAGAGACGTTATGGAGAACGATATTAGGCAAAGCAATGTGGCATCCATCTCGCAGCAATTACAAAGGTTTTTCAAAAATGGCCTAGAATATTACAGAAACCGATGTGCTCTCACTGAAGATGTACCTTCCGGAAAATATACACCAAGGAATAATTTCAACTGGTGGAAAGACATCAAAATGTTGGATTTCTTAGCTGATTTTGGTAGGCACATTCGGGTACAATCTATGTTGGCGAGGGATTCAATTTCTTCGAGGCTTCAAACCAAAAATGGTCTGGGATTTAACGAATTTACTTACCAAGTTTTACAAGCGTACGATTTTTACCATTTGTATAAGGAAGAGAATGTGACTATACAAGTAGGTGGTAACGACCAATGGGGAAATATAACAGCCGGTATCGATCTCATCAATAGGATACAGCCTATAAAGAATAAGGGTTTGCCATTTGGTATCACTGTGCCCTTGTTGACGACGGCTACAGGAGAGAAATTTGGGAAAAGTGCAGGCAATGCTGTTTTTATTGACCCCTCAATCAATACGGCGTATGATGTTTACCAGTTCTTTTATAATACTTTGGATGCTGATGTACCCAAGTTCTTGAAGATCTTTACGTTTTTAAACTCAAGTGAAATCAAAAAAATTGTGGAAACGCATATCAAATCACCCAGTCTACGTTATGGCCAAACTTTATTGGCTAAAGAAGTCACAGATATGTTATATGGAGTTGGCTCCGGATCGGATTCAGAAGCGCTTTCTAATATTATTTTTGGACGTTATGACGGAACTTTATCTGCTGCGAAGTTAGTTGATCTATGTAAAAAAGCCAGAATTTTGCAGTATGCTGATAGAGAGATTGACTTAATAAAGTTAATTTGTAAACTAGTAAATTGTTCAGTATCAGAAGCCAGAAGAAAACTTTCCCAGGGAAGCGTGTATCTGCATCATTCAAAATCTAAAGTAAACGAAAATATTTCTAACTTGGCTCCTTTCCTGATAGATGATCGAGTACTGATCTTGAGGATAGGAAAGCAGAAGTGTTTTATAATAGAAATGCGTTAAAAAAAATGGAGGTATATAAAGTACATGTATAAAATAGGCATGCGTGAGGTGATATTATATCATTTTATGCACTGACTTGTAAATAAGATTATAAACGATTATTCATCTTTACTACTTGCGAACATTTCACTGTCACACCAGGCTATGAGGGCCCACAGCCAGAGAGTCGCAGGGCATAGCAGTAATACACACCAGTAGTGCAGGAAAGAGTCATTGTTGCGTAACCAGTAAAATGTAGCAAGACTAATTAGGAGTACCGAGTAAGTAAACCCTAAAACCAAAAAGCCTTGGTCACGTGGTCTCATGCGCTTATAAATTCTCAATCATGTAATTGAAACAGTCCTGTTGCCTAGTTTCAACTGTTCTATGCTTCTTGATGTTTTCGAAACTTTGCGTAGTGTAATCTTCCTTGTATTGTAGCGAAGAAAAAAGGATGCGTTGGGAACAGATATAGAAGACGTAAAACAACCTGAAGAAGGTAACAGGTGGAGTAGCAATGGGAGAGGTATACGAAAAAAATAACATAGATTTTGATTCAATAGCCAAAATGTTGTTAATTAAGTATAAGGATTTCATACTGTCTAAATTCAAGAAAGCTGCACCTGTAGAGAATATAAGGTTTCAGAATTTAGTCCATACAAATCAATTCGCACAAGGAGTCCTAGGTCAGAGTCAACATCTCTGTACAGTCTATGACAATCCTTCATGGCATTCTATAGTCCTGGAGACATTGGATCTGGATCTAATATATAAAAATGTTGATAAGGAATTTGCCAAAGATGGGCATGCAGAGGGGGAAAATATATACACGGATTATCTAGTAAAGGAGCTGCTTCGCTACTTCAAACAAGATTTTTTCAAATGGTGCAATAAACCAGATTGTAATCATTGTGGCCAGAACACTTCAGAAAATATGACACCTCTGGGCAGTCAAGGGCCCAATGGAGAGGAATCTAAATTCAATTGCGGAACTGTTGAGATCTATAAATGCAACCGATGCGGAAATATCACTAGATTTCCTCGTTATAACGATCCAATTAAGTTGCTGGAAACTAGAAAGGGAAGATGCGGTGAATGGTGCAATTTATTTACTTTGATTTTGAAGTCGTTTGGGTTAGATGTTCGCTACGTCTGGAATAGAGAAGATCATGTTTGGTGTGAATATTTTTCAAATTTTTTGAATAGGTGGGTTCATGTCGACTCCTGTGAGCAATCATTCGACCAACCATATATCTATTCAATTAACTGGAACAAGAAAATGAGTTACTGTATTGCGTTCGGTAAAGATGGCGTTGTTGACGTTAGTAAACGCTATATCCTCCAAAACGAGCTGCCCAGAGATCAAATCAAGGAAGAAGATTTAAAATTCCTTTGTCAATTTATAACGAAGAGGTTGAGGTATTCGTTAAATGATGACGAGATATACCAACTTGCATGTCGCGATGAGCAGGAACAGATAGAGCTGATTAGAGGAAAGACACAAGAAACGAAATCCGAAAGCGTCAGTGCCGCTTCGAAATCATCTAATCGTGGTAGAGAAAGTGGATCGGCGGATTGGAAAGCACAGCGTGGGGAGGATGGTAAATAGAGAAATAAAAGAACAGATTATTATGTGTAAGGAATTTTATCTAAGAACATGTTTATAAAACTAACTCATCAAAGCTACCCAAGAACTCGGCAGCTTGCTTTGTTAACCAGGAATTATTTTCATTGTCGAGATAAGCCAAATGTCCACCCAAGTCAGTCTCGCATAACAACACACAAGGATTTTCTCTAGCTTGTTTGTACGGAATTACGTTTTCACCTGTAACTGGATCATCCGTTGCGTTGATTATTAAAGTTGGGATTTTGATATTAGGCAATCTATTTATCGAACTAGCCTTTCTATAATATGTTAACCCGTCCGGCAGGCCCATCGATGGGGCAGTGAAAAGATTATCGAATTCTAATATGTCTGTAAATTTTTCAGCCTTTTCCAAATTTTCTCTGGTATACGTATAAAAGACTGGTTTCTCAACTGTCGGTTTGTGCGAAACCTCAAAATTCTCTGGTACCTGCAACTCATTCATATTAACCTTGACAGTCCTTGTTAGAAATTGTGTTAAAGTTCTAGAAAAAATATGGTTGGACCACCAATCATGAGCCAACTTGTCCCAAGTGTGTACGAAATCCCATGGGTTGGAGAGAGCGACTGCAGCATTTAATGGACAGTTATCTCCTTCTTCACCTAAGTAGTTCGTTAGCATGGCTGCTCCAAATGATGTTCCGACTGCATATATTTTTCTTTGCGGAAATAGAGCTTTTTGGTGGTTCAAAAATTCTCTCACATCACCTGTGTGTAATGCGGTAAAGATTCTACGGGTGGTGACTTTAGATCTTGAGCAACCTCTAGCATTAAGGACTACCACTTGGAATTTACCGTCACCGACTTTTGATAGATCTTCAGATAATGCCCTGATGAGAGGCTCATGGCTCCCCCCTGCAAGACCATGAAGTACTACCACTAAAGGGTAAGAATAACCCTTAGAATGGCATTTTTCAAGTTCCTCGGAGGATAGATATCTAGTTCTTGGGTGAAGACGAGGCCAACCCTTTGGATGGGTGGCCTTTTCATCGTTCGAAAATTGTTTCTCGTTAAAACTAGCCTTTTCAGCATTTAATGAATATGTTTGCTCCCATTCAGGCATAACCCAATCTGCAGTGCAGACCCCTCCATCAGAAAATTTTATAATCTCTCTTCCATAAAATACCTGAAATTTTTTGGAAAAATCACCGGCTGACAAATAAAGGGTCTGTAAGTAACCTGTGAAAAGCAAGCTGTTTAGCCTAAAATTTGCACCATCTTTGAGTGTAGGCACGTGTTTGGTTACGAATTCATGAAGAGGAATTTGGCGCTTAGAATCTCTGAAAGCCAAAGACCTGGTTCCTTTCTCTCCCAGTACATGTTTGACGGTGCCGTTATAGCCCCAATGGCTAGGAGTGACAGTTGGATAGTAACCCGAGCGAAACATTAAAATGACAAATATGAAAATACTTGATATCTTGGTCTTTTCGCTAATCTTCAAAAATACCGAAAACTAAGTAGGCAACCAGATGCAGAACCCTTCTTATATAATCGATTCCTGTAAGCAAGTGTCAGCAAATAGCTTCTATAGAGAGACCTTTCGGTGAAAGTATATTAAAGCCGGCCGGAAATTGAGTAATAATAACCGCTAATTATGCGGTGTGTGGATTTAGATTTTTGCCAGGAGCGATAACCTTCAAATCTAAAACTACTCACTATAAGCGATGAAGCAACCAGATGGTAGCGCTTTGGTACCGGTTCTCTTGAAGGTTTGTACATGTGCGAGTTCATGAGGTTACAATATAGAAGGTTTATACAGTAGAGCTATACAGGATAATGGAAGTTCAGTTTTGTTCGGCTTTTTCATTGATGGCTTTCTTCTTATTGCTTTCTCTCTTGGCTTGTTTCTTCTTCATTCTTTTCAGTTTCTTTTTGTAACTATAAGTATCCTTCTCACCAAAACCGTAAAGTGGCTTAAAACTCTCTAGTACACCGCAATCTTCGAACAGGTTGGGAAAGATCCAGAACCCACCAACATCTTTGTAGACAATTAATGACAAAACATATAATATCAATCTCAGGATAGCGACAGCAAAGAAGCCTGCTAAGATGCCGAAGGCACCCAGAGACACATAATAGGAGCCGCGTCTCATGGAGCGCGGCCACAATGGGTAGCATACGAGCGCCAATATGATGGACACGACACCAATGACGATCAAGTAATCCATGTAGGTTCTAGGGTTATAGTTCCAAACAAAGTATTCATCGGCTTCCAATTGTGCTTTGTTCGAAACAATCAAGTGCGGAAAGTCCTTGCTTGGCTTCAATCCATGCTCTTTGCATTCTTGACTATGCAATTTTTTCACTGGGATCACCATTTGTGCCTTTATAAGTTGAATAAAGATTTCACGTGACTTAAGCTGGTCTTCGATCTTGTTAGAAGGTATAGTTGGATATATCTCTGGCTGTCTTGCAGATTTGTTGGCATACTCCTCAGAATGCAGTGCCCTAACAAATCTCTTGTAACGGAAGAAGTCTGTCTGCTTGGCCTGGAATAAACCCTGCCTTTGCTTCAACTCCTTATGGTTGCGTAAAAGAGTAGCAATGGCTGTAGCAGATCCGCCATTGACACTAGCACCTGCATTGCTACCTGGACCTACGGCTGACATGTTCTCCTGTGTTTGCTCGGCTACCATAGTGCATTCAACTGCAATTATTAAAAGCCCACTCTTCTCCCTCTTGATTTGTATGCCAGTATTGGGAAAACGACACGTCTATACCGTCGCACACGATCTTCACTTTCTTTTTTTTTTTCAACTGAACGAAAAGTTTTTTCCGCAGCTCATCGCAAAGAAAAATTTTCACCTATGTACTACCTCATCTAATACAATATAAAGAATACACTTCAGATTTAGGAGTTGCAGCGTTTATAAAAAAGTAAGCGTACCCTTCAAAAGCAAACACATCTCCCTCCTATACCGAAGATGCAACTTTCATGGAAGGATATCCCTACTGTCGCTCCAGCAAATGATTTGTTGGATATTGTCTTGAACAGAACCCAGAGAAAGACACCAACTGTGATCAGACCCGGTTTCAAGATTACAAGAATCAGAGCGTTCTATATGCGTAAAGTTAAATACACAGGTGAAGGTTTCGTGGAAAAATTTGAGGACATTTTAAAGGGTTTTCCTAACATCAATGACGTGCATCCTTTCCATAGAGATTTGATGGACACCCTATACGAAAAGAATCATTACAAGATATCTTTGGCAGCTATATCTCGTGCGAAGTCCCTTGTGGAACAAGTCGCCAGAGATTATGTCAGATTGCTAAAATTCGGTCAATCTTTATTTCAATGTAAACAATTGAAAAGGGCCGCTTTAGGTAGAATGGCAACTATAGTCAAGAAATTAAGGGACCCATTGGCCTATTTGGAACAAGTCAGACAGCATATTGGTAGATTACCATCGATCGACCCAAATACCAGAACCTTGCTGATCTGTGGTTATCCAAATGTCGGTAAGTCCTCGTTTTTGAGATGCATTACCAAATCAGACGTCGATGTTCAACCATATGCCTTCACAACCAAGAGTTTATACGTTGGTCATTTTGACTACAAATACTTGAGATTTCAAGCTATTGACACCCCTGGTATCCTAGATAGACCCACTGAAGAAATGAACAACATTGAAATGCAATCGATTTATGCCATCGCCCATTTACGTTCTTGTGTTTTGTACTTCATGGATCTTTCCGAACAATGTGGTTTCACCATCGAAGCTCAAGTTAAACTATTCCACTCCATCAAGCCTCTATTCGCCAACAAGTCTGTCATGGTTGTTATCAACAAAACCGACATTATCAGACCGGAGGATTTAGACGAAGAGCGTGCACAATTACTGGAATCTGTTAAGGAGGTTCCAGGTGTTGAAATCATGACTTCTTCATGCCAACTGGAAGAAAACGTTATGGAAGTTAGAAACAAAGCATGTGAAAAACTATTGGCTTCTAGAATTGAGAATAAGTTGAAATCTCAGTCTAGAATCAACAATGTTCTGAACAAGATTCATGTTGCTCAACCTCAAGCAAGAGATGATGTCAAGAGAACACCATTTATCCCAGAATCTGTCAAGAATTTGAAGAAATACGACCCTGAAGATCCAAACAGGAGAAAGTTGGCCAGAGACATCGAAGCTGAAAATGGTGGTGCTGGTGTCTTCAATGTTAACTTGAAGGACAAGTACCTATTGGAAGATGATGAGTGGAAGAATGATATCATGCCAGAAATCTTGGATGGTAAGAATGTTTATGATTTCTTGGACCCTGAAATCGCTGCTAAACTGCAGGCTCTTGAAGAAGAAGAAGAAAAATTGGAGAACGAAGGGTTCTACAATTCTGACGATGAGGAAGAAATCTACGACGGTTTCGAAGCATCCGAAGTAGATGATATCAAGGAGAAAGCTGCATGGATTAGAAATAGACAAAAGACGATGATTGCTGAAGCAAGAAATAGGAAGTCCTTGAAGAACAAAGCTATCATGCCACGTTCTAAACTAACTAAGTCCTTTGGTAAAATGGAAGAACACATGTCCACTTTGGGCCATGACATGTCAGCCTTACAAGATAAACAGAACCGTGCTGCTCGTAAGAACCGTTATGTTGAAAGAGGTTCTGATGTTGTTTTTGGCGACCAAGATGCTTTGACAGCTTCCACTGAAAACGGTGTCAAGTTGAGACAAACCGATAGATTGTTGGATGGTGTTGCTGATGGCTCCATGAGATCCAAGGCCGACAGGATGGCCAAGATGGAAAGAAGAGAAAGAAATAGACATGCCAAGCAAGGTGAATCTGATAGACACAATGCTGTTTCCTTATCAAAGCATTTATTCAGTGGTAAGCGTGGTGTCGGTAAGACAGATTTCCGTTGATTTCTCTACTTCTTATTCTTTCTTTTGCATGTACTTTAAAAAAAATATGAATATAAAATGTGGATGTACGTACACGACATTCTAATCTTTTTGGGCTGGTAGGATTATCATTTACATTTGATTATCTCTCTCACTATTAGTGGTTTCTTTTTCTTTCTTTCTCACTTTTTCTGTATCTTTTTTTTAAAAAAATTTTATTTAATCTGTATAATAATAATAAACCGATTTAAATTATCCAACAAGCCGGCCCCTCCATGTTCTACTATTTTTTTGTATGTCACTGGATGTATACAAATAATTAAGCATGTGGAAAAAGAAGGGGTGGGATAGCGTCAAGATGACACTTCTACTTTTTTGTGACACATCATCATGCAACCTATCGAGTCTCCCACGAGGTTGACAAATAAGAAATTGTTATCGTTTTTGCAGCGTATCGTATAAGGCAACAATAGCGATGTCTCCCATCAATTGACTGATGAATTCCTGCAAACTATCATATTATTTTTTTCATCCTTGTGCCGCGTCTGTAGCCGAAAATCTGAGAGTGCATGAATCTTAAAAAACAGAAGACTCATCGCCGTCTTTGGCACATTGGGGTTGCCTTTGACTTCTTTTGCTTATTTTTGCTCACTTTGCTTTTTTTACCTATTTAACTAGAGGTTCTAAAAGAATAGCCAACCAGCGTGTAGTTCTTATTTCTAATCCTTGTCTTGTTAAGTGGAAACTTGTGATATTGGCTGAACAAATTCTCCACATTTAGACAACACACAAA